>Ga0105244_10000072_pt1 | contig 115320 bp, 124 predicted proteins | sample KBSM44metaG_FD_80423 | JGI IMG/M metagenome (GOLD analysis project Ga0105244, IMG submission 80423) | Miscanthus rhizosphere microbial communities from Kellogg Biological Station, Michigan, USA - KBS M4-4 metaG | ecosystem: Host-associated > Plants > Roots > Rhizosphere > Soil | place...
ACCTAATGCCACCAAGTAGTACATTTGGGTATTTAACCCGTACATCGACACCCCGATTCCGAGAATCGCCAGTATGATTTTCCTTGGTGTGTTCGCTCTCATGCCATGGCTAAGTAGTAGAGTACCGGCACCTAAACCGGCTGCCAACGCAACACTCATTCCCCCAAAAGCATACGCTCCTGCCAATATAACCAATATTATTCCCATCAGGATCAGTTTCAGAGTTGTATTGCTCATTTTAAACGACAACCCTTTAGCTAACTTGCCTTCTGAAGAATCAAGATCAGCTGCTAATGCACTGACAAGTACAACTGCTGCCGAGATACCAATGTTTTCTGCTGACACAGGTATATCAAGTACCTTGAACAACCCCACTCCCGCTATGGCACCAAACACTAAGTGTCCTTTACCTGTCATTCTCACACACTCCCTACATTCATTATTTTTGTAGTTGTAATTATAACATTGGACTTCCCTTGGAGTCAATCCTTGGCCTGTGTATACCATGTCAACACCTGTTCGTGAATCTCAACCGGATTAACTACTCACGATGCATTAGCTCTTCTTCACAAGCATATATCGCGAAAACCATTGATTAACTTTTGTTGTAAAGGACATCTTTTTTAAATCTTCTGTCAGACTCATTTAGACTTCTCTAGGGCACTGAGTGTCCGAACTATATCTGTCTGGCTACATGAAATTGCCCTTTTTAACACTGACTCTCCCCCCAGGTTTGTCACTTTCGGGTCCGCCCCCTTCCTTAAGCATTCCAACAATAAGTACATATGGTTTTGTCTGTCTCTCATTCTGTGTTCTACCAATTTGTGCAGTGGGTAGTCTCCACTTATATCCGCTATGTTTGGATCTATTCCGTTGTCTATTAATCCTAAGACTACATAATCAGGTGAGTACTCCATTGCATATGTCAATGCCGTCTTCCCACAAGCTGCAGTGTGTTTACTTAACATCTCCAGACTATACGTTTTTACTAATGCGTCCCAAAGACCAGGTCGATAATAGTAAACAGAGTCTATAATGGTCGGTACATCCAATTGCATATGTCAAATACCCCCAGTTCGCATCGTTGTCTTTTTACTTTATTGCTCCCAGTGAACACCCATAGCGCTGGGTGGGCTGGCAGGACCACTAGGCGCACTCTGCGACACACAAAAAGGATGCGGTGTCTCCCTCTATCCACCGCACCTCTGCAACGGGTATTTTCACCTACATTCCCAACTTTTTCGCCAATTCTAACATCTTCAAACCGGTTTGCACCCGTGGGTCTCGAGGGGATAAAACAAACACATCCTCGCCCTTACACCCTACATACATTGTATCACTGTCTTTGTTCAAGTGTACATTGGTGAGATGCATTGTAACCAGCGTGTCTATCCCCACCAATGTCTCGTGCTCTATGCACACCTTCACTTGATCCTCACAGTTCGTAGTCAACTTTCCGTTTTCCCATATGATTTCTACCTCTTCAAAGTGCTTTAGGTCTATTGGTGTTGGTAAATCGCTTGGTTCTTCAATAAAATGCGAATACTTCCCTTTGTATGCATACTCCTCTTCCCCACCATTTATTTCAGTCAATATACACAATGTACTACTAGTCAACGTATACGTGCAACATATCTTTGTTGGGTGTGCCACACTGCTATACCGGTCAACTTGGATGAGTGCACATTTGTTGTTTACATCGATCACCCGTGATAGTTCTACCATATTTTCTCCTACCTCGGTGTGCCACATATCACCCACTTTGCGATGTGTAGGAACTCGGAACTGCCCATCACTGGACAAAAGCGTCTTTATACGCGAATTGTTGGCATTTGTGTTTTTCCACTCTCCCTTTTCATTTCGATATATCGATACTTTCCGAAAGTGCAAATCTGTGTTTGTGTACGCGTACTCATACTCAAGGGGGTATGTACCATATGCTTGACTTACGGCCTTACTAACTTGTTCTGTTATCTCTTCCCAAGACGATGCACGAAGGCGGGCATCAAATACATAACTCAAGCCCACAGCCCCCCACTTCATCTGTAGATAACGAAACCGTTGAGGTACTCCATATTCGAAATATTTTGCGTCTTCTTCAATAAATGTATTTTGTGGGTAAAAGTACGGAGCACCCAGCAAAGTGGCAAGATACATCGCTTTCTCCTCAGCACTGAAATCAGCAACTCTATCACGCACTGTGTTTGGTATAAGATTTCCTAGAATGTCACTCAAATTCCATGTAGTGTAGTAGTTGGTAAACTTTTCTGTCACGTCTATGAGCAGTGTGCCGAAAGGAACAATATCTGAGAACACCACTTCTAATACTGCCTTAACACCCGCTGTATTGTTCTCGTATCTCCTAGCATTGTAATTATACCCATACCTACTCGTGTATGTTAGTGTCATTTTGTCTATGTGGTAGTGCTGTGACAATATGTGGTTTTCATCTTTTTCAGATTTATCGAAGATGATTAACTCATCTACTTTTTCTTGCTCCGATTTATCATACATCGCTATTCCTCCTCTATATTATGGTTCAGTATCAAATAGCGTATCTGCTTTGACAGTTGTTCCTTTTATCGACAAACGATATTCGCGAAAAACTTTTTCCCACTTTAACTTAGACCCTTTCATTTTAACACATCATCATCTACTTTGTCAGTAAGGTATTTCTAGGCCAGCACTTCTCCCATTTGCGATCAGCATATTTTCAAATAAATAAACGAAGGTATTGGCTTCTTTTTCTTTTTTGGTATGTGTGCACGTTGCAAAATCATTGTCCATATTATAAATGTCAGAATAGTCTATAAGTGCTTCATTTTTTAGTATGTTGGAATGCAGTATTTTGTGTCCTAGGCAATGAAGTTTGGTATGTCTTTGTTCTATGATTGTTAGTGATTTCTTTACATATGTCACTATTATCCCATTTTTTCTCTCCATGACACTTACCACATCTTCATCTGTGAAATCTGCTTCTATCCAATACATGCTGGCAGTTGCTAATAATCCATCCAAGTCTTTGTTGTTCTCTAGATATATTCTAACGCATTCCACCGCTTTTTCCTTCACTAGTCTATTAGACCGTTCGAGTTCGAAGCATAGGACATCCCCCATGGCACATAGCCTCCCTTTATGGTATTGGCATTTATCCTTCTTTCAACAGACCCAAGTCATACAACAATTTGACATGTGCATACATCTCTTCCACCATATGTGTATTTAAATTACTCCGTTCCCCCTTGGAAGCTATTACATGACCCCTCCTGTTTCTTACGACAATATTTGGGGATCCGTATGCATTTGATGCTGTAAAGATGTACCTACTGTCTGGGAGTATAGTACATACGGAACGTCGTGCGTTTTCGGTTGTTCCGGGGAAAGTTGGAAAACTCGATATGCTCCTTAAGGCTGCCTGCACGTCCACCTCACTGAAGGACTTGCCACCACACAACCGTCGCACCACAGACATTGTATTATCTATGAAGGTGGACACCCACCAATCTGGCACTATACCCGCATCTTCCTGTGCTGCTCCTACATACACTATACTGTTCAATATAACCACATCCCCGTCATAGAGTGTGTCGGATTTAACTCTCCACAATAGCCTTTTCATTTCCTCCCTCGTCAAACTATTGCCAGACCAAGGGGTTTTATCTACCAATAGGGTATATTTCAACATGAATCTGATCTCGTATATGACCAACTCCCTTTGTTTATCACTCAGCTTAGTGTTCTCTATAGGGAAGACGTTACACATATGTTTTAAATATCTCAAGTCACGGAGAAAGAAAAGAAGAGCCAGAAGACCGGAAACAGATATGACCACTATCACCAACCCCGCTACGACATATATTATTCTTGATAAGTATACGAATGGTGAATTGAAGTCGAGAAGGGTCGGCACTATTACGCATATAGGTACTAGTATAATTAGAAACAAAGTCCATAGAGATAATCTTTCTATCATCGTTAGATACATGTCTCCCTTCGCCGCATTATTTGCTTAATTTGTGAAGAAGCTCAGCCAACTGGTACGCAGGCTTTAAGATAGTGGTGTTTATATTGTCCTTGGCAGTGATACACCCTATTAAGCGCCCCTTTTTAGTTCTTAGCATGATCTGGGGACCACCCTCTCCCATACATACGGCGAACGTGCACTGACTTGTTGGCAGGATGATGGCAATTGCTCGGTCACCACCACTCGTTGTTCCAGGTGTCACAATTATTCTCTTTACTGCATCCAACATCGATTCTGCTTCTGCCGATGTGATTTGGAACATGCTCCCATAAAAAAGGGATTCCACTTTACTTAGTCGTCTCACTTTCCACCAGGCACTCTTCATCTCCACATCTCCTGGACTCGTACCCATATACATCATACTATTCAATGTGTCTATATCATCTTCTCTTAGTTCATTGTGTCTGAGTCTATGTAGTAGGTGTTCTAAGTGTATTTTGTCAATGCTATTTTTTGACCAACTACTTCCAGCCGCAAAATGGAGATATTTTTTTAGGTACCTTACTTCATATTCTAGGGTTTCAAATTGATCTTCTGTCAGTACAGTGCTTTGGACTGGAAAGGATTCGCAAATCTCAGCCAACATTTCTTTATCCTCTTTATACTCAATAAATATCGAAGCTTGCACCACACATATGGAAAATATAACTACTACGCAGATGTATGTCCATGCTAGCCCCATAATCCAAGCCAGGTTCCCCCACCCCGATAGCACGCCAATAGCTACAATTAATCCTATTATGTGTATAGTCCATACAATTTCTTTCCTGATAGCCACTACATGGCCTCCTTAAGTGAATCTCTATTTATTTTGATTATGTCTCATGTACCTACCAACCCATCTACCAGCGTGTGCTAAGGTAATTAGAATCAACTCAAAAACCAAAAAGGTGCCTCCTGCAGCAAGGGCTCCAGCTATCTTCACTTTGTCCCCTTGCGCAAGTCCAATGACCAGCACACAAAATAGACAAATAGCCACAACAACTCTCAACAATTCTCAACAATTCTCAACACATGCATACCTCTAATAGCCTTCTCTTTTGTACTTGTACGTCTCAACCGAGGAATCATGCAATTGAAGGCGAAACTTTTATGTGTAAGCAAAGTATATGACTAAATCCTACTCACTTTAAGTTAGACCCTTCTACACAAGCGCTTCTTATTTTAAGTACCTTGGTGAGACGTCCAAACTGCATCATCGCTGAAAGGGTATATTGCTAGGAATGTTGCGATGATGCAGTTAGTATATATGCCTGAGATATGCAGACTTCCAGATACCCAGAACATCCATAGCAGTGTTACTAAGTATATGTGGGCACACAGAAATATTAAACCAAGAGCACGTGCGAGTCGGAATGAGATCAATAAAATGTCCAAATATATGTGCACGTATACACCTCCCCACGCTCATCTTAGCATGCACAGACTCTTTTTATCAATTTCCTAACTTGTCTAGGGTCTCTACTGCCTGACCTTGAAGTGATAACCTAGATGTGTGAGTGTGTCTGGATCTACTAAATTCTATGGGGGAATGATGCCCCACTGCGTGCATGTGCCCTATAGGGAAAAATTCTCCGAGATTCCGAACAGAACGGTGCTCATTCATTTGTCTGCCCGCAAGACCTACCAGAGACCAAATGTCGGGGCAAAAGGCGAGGTACGGGGTCTTGTAAATGATGCCGAGGATTTCAAAAACGCAGGGGGCTCTGCACCAAGCTATTTAAATATTACATGGGATCGGTACGAGAAACATATGTGGGCGCGGCAACATATGGAGTACACTGGGCTGGACAACGGATGTATGATACATATGTGGATAGGGTGCTTAGTATCTTGAAATATGTGTGCTCATGCTTACTTACTGGATGCATACAGCATGGTCCTCAAAACCCAAAACTCTCTCCCATCCGCGTTTTAGACCGTGAATAGCATGCCCTTCACACATTGGCAGTCCTGTAGTCATATCATGATCTGTGTAGCTTTTATGCGGGCGGGAGGCACTGCTCGCTCCAATATGGTCTCACCTGTCATATACAGTGCGAAAAATCAAGATACTTATTCGCAGGTTCACTCCATATCGGAATCTCGCCCACTTTAAGTTACATCCTTTCTGTTAAGGTTCTATTGCACCTGTTTTTTTTAGGATCGTATTTGAGGCATTGTTTGTCAAACTTCTATTTCAGCAATACATATGTCCAGCCTATTCTTTCATATATATCTGGAGGAATTAAGTGTCTGGTGGATATTCATAATATATATTTCAGAGACCTCTCCGTTGTTTTAGATATAATGGTGGACATTTTCGGGTTGACTAACAATAGGTCTTTGAGTATCGGTGCTAATAGCGACACTAAAGTTTAGATCTAAACCAATGATCACCATTTGCAGTCTATCGCTCATATATATGTAAACTGGAAATATACATGGTGTGGATTGGAGATATATCGGATCTACAGGGCCCCTAAATTTTGTAACAGAGACACTCGCGAAAGTATTGGACGGAGAAAATTGTCCGTTTTCGTACTAGGACCTGGTCTGTGTACCAAGAGCAACCTGCCAGATATGTGGCGAATGAGTACATGCAGTTCCCCCTCGCACATACCAACCACAGCCACGTACTGCTTGTTTTCTGTAGGAGAACAGGATGCATACGTGGGGTACGGGAGTGCACCCAAACGAACCACGGAGGGGAGTTGGTCTACACATACCTCCAGCACTGACATGAGATTGGCCCTATCCATACAGTGCATAGATGTGAACCGTTTGTTAGCACAATACATATCGAATTTGGACACATGCCATAGAGGGCCATGCCAACCTGAAAGAGAGTCCCTGTACGAACAGTCTACGGGTGCGTTTGGTGCACAGTATAAGGAGCGCACAAAGTTGGTATCGTTATCTGATGTCGTGTCTTTCTTAGTGTACATGTGTCTGAATAGTTCGATGGAATGCGAAATGCCATATCTTTGTATGTATTTTGCTGAATACATTTTGGGGTGTATACTTGTGTCGGATAGAAGACTCAGGAGGCGTCGCAAGTGCATCTTCCGAACACAGACAGGAACCAGCAGGCATATAAGGACGCATACCAAAACCGAACAAAACACGACACTCTGCTTGGGCATTGAACGTATATACACATGTGTTATGTGTCCTAGGGACACTCCCAGCAATGTACCAAATATAATGCAGATGAATGGTGGCACGTTTTTCACACTTCTCCGCCTTTCTGACACCTATATCCCACTCTTACATGGGGTATCACTCTACATATACACTGGTTTGTTTAGATGTTCTTATTAGCACGACAATTCAGTATCGTATACCCACCCACTTTAAGTTTTACCTTGTCAACAAGGCATTTGATTCTGTGAAGTTTTTCTGTTTAAGTCGTAGTTAATTTTAGAATCAAGAGTAAATGACCTTTTTGCTCGACCAATACATGTGAATTGATGTTATCTTTTTTAAATTTTTCGCTCCCTTGCATTTTAATACATGAGAGTACCCTGCCTTGGTTGTTGTGAATGACAAGTGTGCTTCCTTCTTTATTGTGCATAACAGAAAATGTGTGTCCGCTGTCCGGTAGGACTGAACAAGCTGCTCTTCCCTTATTAAATGGATAAGCCTCAATGGAGGCAAATCTTTCAATAGTCTTCATAGTACATTTTTTGTCTGCATCACTCAACGTATCGAGTCTTTCACATCTTACAATCCTACTACACCATTTATCTAACCAGTGACATTCCCACCACTTAGAAATAGGACTATTATTATCGCTGTGGCAGAGTAAGACACTGTTAAGTGTGTTGAGTTGTTCATTGCTCAAGTTATGAGATTGGATAGAGTTCATCAATTCGTCTATCACACTTGGGCGAGACATAGACGGAAGAGGAATAAGACCCATTAGTAACTTTGGGGGCTTTGGTAGTTTATTCTCCAGTGAGTCCACAATAAACGCAGTTTGTTCTTCGTTTAATGTAGTGGAAACCACAGGAAGTGACCGCCGCATGTCTTGGAAGGACATAAGTCTCTTTCGATACACATATACAATTCTAACAAAATGGGACAGAACCATAGCAGCTGTTAACGAGGAAAATAACACTAAACCCTGCATAATGGGTACACGGGGAGGGTTAAATATATAGACCCAGATTGGCCCCCTAAAAATGAGTAAGGTAACCAACAATATGAGAAGTATGCTAGATACGGTAGCTTTTAGTTTCGAAGTGTTCATGATTATTACTCCCTCTATTTGTTGTAGATGCTTGTGCAACGGTCTAAACCGACATTGTGGCATCCATTATACTTTCCCCATGAGTCCTAAGTTCGTTAAAAGACGCATGTGATCCTTTATTGACGAAAGGATATGTTCATTAAGTTCGCTTTTTTTATCTTGCATATCCACATATGAGATGAGTGCACCCTTTTTGTTTCTCAGAAGCAGTGTTTGTGTGTTAAGAGAACACCTGGCAGAGAAGATGAATCCACTGTCAGGCAAACGCACATTAATGTAATGACCGCCATCCCGTGTGTGGCTTGCTATGAATGGCATTCTTTCGATAGCAGATAGAGTACAACGCATGTCTGAGATGTTGAGCCGTAGTGTGTTGTATTTGGCTTTGGCCCATGCTCTATCTGGGAGAGACACCTGCCACCAGTCGACAGTAAGGCCGGTGTATAGGCAGGGTATGGCTACAACATTGTTCATAAAGTCTACATCCTCAAGTGTTAACTCTTTTTTGCATAATCTATCGAGAGTAGCCATTAAGCAGTGGGTGACTTGATCATCGACATCTACCCCATTCTTACGGTGTTCTTCAGAACTTTTTATAAGATCCTCCAAAATGTCTTTTACAACATTATTTTGCATATTTGTCATGTGCGGGTCCTCAATAGAGAAGTAAGTACATAGGCCGTGTAAATACCGTCGACCAATAAAGTAATCTTTGATATGTATAAAGATAGCACAGAAAATAGACAGGATGAATACTGCGGCGAAAGTTAGGAGAGCTGCTTTGGCGGAGTACCAAATGCTGTGCCCACTAAGTCTGCAGAAAAGAAAAACCCCCACACCAAGTAAGTGTATACACATGACATGCATAGTTTGTCTCATAGGCGTCATGGTTGCAGCACCTCCATTTTGATTGATCTATGTACCACCTCCAAAAACTTAACATGTGTTAACTTTTGCAGGCAATATCCTCCATGCCTTAGGCGACTATATGTGGGGGCGGTATAGGGATACTATTTCGGAATACCCTTCGGAGGTCTCAAGCACAATGAAGATCATTTGTGCGGATACCTAACGGGGGTGTGGGTGGTGAGAAGCCACACCGGATAATGGGCTCAGGCTCTTACCAATGGTGTTCATTTGTGGATAAAGAAAGGTGGCATAGGAATCACAGAAGTATGACTGGACATATAGTAGAGACATGAAGAAAACACTCCTTGAGGGCAGTATAATACATGTGCCCCTGGGGTGCACCTGCTCGAAGCATTTTAACAACACGCATGCGTGACCCAAACCTTAGGACTTCGATCTCAAATAAGAAATCTAGTACTTTGCTTATGGATACTTCCCAATAAGGGTAGTATATCGAAAAACGCTACTCACTTTAAGTTAATACCTTATCCTTAAAGACTCATCCCCTATTCTTTGTTAGAAAGACTATATAAAAACTTTCATTTTAGGGAGTGTGTCTATATTTATTGTGTCAAAAATGATTCTCCAAGAGGACATGAATACAAATAGTTGTTTGTGAATATAAGCCTAGACGAATGTGCAGACGTCCATCCATATGAATAGCATTTTCTTCCATTGCTTCCTGTCATATAGACTCTATACTAAGGTAAGGTGTAAGGGGATGCTTGTGAAGGTGCTATCCCACTTAAATTGAATAATGCACAGTAAGGGACATGCTCTCACAGTATGCTTTTAAAAAATTTATGGGGTTCAGTACTATTGGGAATTGCATTTTTATTATGTTTGAGAGCATAACATTATCGTACATAGTAGGATAAGACTACACATGGGGAGCCTACTACACAAGAAGTGTGGGGTATATAGGACACATGGTGAATGTGCGAATGACATGGTGCACATCTGTGAAATATATACACGCTGGCGGGGATTGTGCGTGTACATTTGTGGATGTTTTTCTCCACAAGACGTATCTACAGTGTGGGCATGCGAAATGGCGAATATGTGACGAAGCGCAAACCGTCTTACAAACGGCTTCAGATATGTACATCAAATTCTGGCCCATTCTCATGGGGTTTCAGGGCATATAAATACGGAAATGTACACGCAATGTACACGCAATGTACACGCACCCCAATAGACCTTTTCCGGAAAGCTCCAATTGGGTGCAAATCTTAAAATATATATACACTCTTTTTCTTTCTTTCTAAAAAAGGATTAAATAAAAATAAAATAGGAGAGAGTGTATATTTTTGCAGGGGTAATACCCCGTGTGTGGGAGGGGGAAATATTTATATGTATATGTGTACGTGTACGTGGGGGGTGTATCACCCCTGCAAAAGTGTACACGCATGTATATGTGAATATGATCTATGGTTCGGTCGGAACAGGCCGGAACCCCGGTGTACCCCGCGTGTACATATTAATCTGCATATGGCGTCTCAGTTACGGTGGGGAAAGGTCAAAGGCAGAGTGTACACCACGTGCACATAGTGTACATCACACTCCTGCGTAAAAATGGGGTCTAGCACCACCTGAGTTTAACTGGGAACGGGCGTGGGGATGCGTGTACACTATGTGCACGCAAATGTACACCACAGGATAATATACACGCAAATGTGCACCACAGGAAGGTGCATTGTTGCCCCTTGTATGGTAGATGTGTGAAAAGAAAAGGACGTGTGCATTCATCGAAAAGACATAGAAAGTTGACAAGAGAGTGTTGGATATAGTTAACTAGAAGAAAAGGAGTGAATTCAGATGATATTAGATTTAAATAAGGGCAAAATCCTAGAGCCTGATCGTATGAGTGAGAGATCCCTACAGGAGTATGTGTACACGAACCTGACAAAATTGTTTGGTGTAATTCCTGTTGCAAAAGAATTTCCTATTGATATGTATGGACGCTCTGGGAGAATAGATGTGCTTGGTGTGGACACTGACGGGCGCCTTGTAGTGTTTGAGTTAAAAGCAGATAAGAGCAGGACAGTGTTGAACCAAGCAGCCGAGTACTGTGCACATCTCTTGTCCAATATACACGCGGTAAGTGCAATAACGAACACGATGCACATCCCCATCAAGAATGTATCCCCCAGGATCGTTTGTATAGCTAGTGCATACAGCCCCTCGGACTTTATCCTGCGCCAATCTCTCAATGTAGACATAGAGCTATATACATATGCACTCTATGCTGGCTCCCTTTTGGCCATAGAGAGAGCAGAAGCGAATCAAGAGTGTAGAAGTGTAAAGTCTCCAATACCATCAGGCATATCTGGTTCGGTGCACGATGTCTTGGTAGACTTTTTCATGTATGTTAACAGAAATGGAAGTAGTATGAGCAAAAATGTACTTTTCATGAAGCATAACCCCTTAGCACCAGAATCTGGTGGCTTCTATGGGAACACGCATAAAAAGACCGCATGCATATATGGACAGCTTCTCTTTTTAATTAAAATGGAATCGATAGTAGCACTTATGAATGAAGTGCATGGATATAAACGCCACAACAAACATACTATAAAAGCGGATGTAGACACTATGTTTAGCATATCTCTTAGGGACCCAAAATCAAAAAACAACATTGTGCTAGCACCAAGGCAATATAAACACAAAATCCATGGCATGTTTACAGCTTTCAATTATTCTCTAATGGAGATGTGGTATCCATCCTTTTTTAACATGAATGTAATAGACAGGTGAATTCGGTTATTAAAGGGCTCAGCAAGAAATTCTTTCTAACAGGATATTAATTTAAAGTAGGCTATATTTAAAAAGTACCAGTATTTGCTAACAGAAGGGAATGACGAAATAGGTAGGGATTTTATTTGATACTTGGTGAATGTAGTGGGAGATGCTGGGAGAAAGAGAGAATGGGGCATACATGGATTAGGGACATCTCTTAGATGTCCCTAATTTTTTAGCAGATCACTAAAGTCCCCGTACTCCGCGAACAAAGTGTCTCTGGAGAATGCGGTATACAATCCGAACCGTGTGCGATATTGTTTTGGAGCAAGTACCAAATTACTGTCATCCACAGGGTGCTCTAGAGATTCTCTAAATCGACTTTCCACAAAAGTCATTATCTCTTCATAGCTGTGATTGCCGGATTTCCCCTTATGCTTATTTATTACGTCTACCATTTCTTTCATTTTTACTAAGACTAAATCTTTGCCATAAATACACGCGGTTTGTTTTATCTTGTTGCCATACTCCCCAGGTCCTTTCTCAGGAATGACATGCATAACTGACAGACCCTTGCCAAAATGACGTCCGGTTATGGTATTGTTGCCCATTGAGAAAGCATAGGAGGCCAAGTCATGAAGAAAGTCCTCAAGAGGTGAGATGCTGTCTGGATTGACCTCAGAAGCTGAAGAGGCAAGGAAATTTACCATAGAGAGAATATCATCTTCACTGTAGCCGATGTCCACATTCAACTCGAGAGCAAGTGAACGGATAAAGTGCAGTCCTAGCATGACGATGGCATATATGTCTGCTACACGGTTATCTAGACCAGACGTAGACCTACATATAGATCTATATTTTTCATACACAGATTTCACTTCTTCGTTCGCATATTTTGCACACCAAAGATTGTAACCTACCCAGAAATTTTTGTCTGGAGCCTTTTGCAAAGCCTCTAGGTGTTGAACAGATTTTTTGCCCAGAGCAGTGTTTTGAAAGGTTTTGAATATCTGTATAGGCACAATACGTGTCGCCAGAGCGGCATCAGAGGTCGGAATCTGTCCACCAAACATCAAAGGATTTTTGTGTTTGTAATATACGGATGAAAGATTAGATTGTCCCCTAGACCACCTCGATCTGTTGAAGGCTTCAACAAGAATCTTGTTTATGTCATCTAGATGCTCTTTCCTCCACCGTTTTGCATACTCATCTAGAACTGTAGGAATGTTGTAACTGGAATTCAACAACTTTGCTGTTTCGAATGGCGTCGGGAAAGCACGAGGTGAAGCGTCATTATGTCCCATAAACTGTTTGAGAATAGTCATGAAGGTGGTTTTACCAGATCCGGGCTCACCCACAATGTGACAGTGAGGAAAGAATCCAGTACCCGCTTCTTTTCGAACTACATAGTCATGGGGTATGGCACCAATCCAACCGAGTGCACTCATCATCGAACGTTTCTCGTTGATGTGCAAAATGTTTTGAAGAAATAAAGCAGCTGTAGATTTCCAAGTGTTTGGATCATATTCCAAGTTAGTCAAATTCTTAAGCTCTTCTTGGTTGGCCTCTTCATTCCCCATGTACACGATATCTTTTGATTTGTTGCCTTCGAGGTCATAAATGCCGTTAGGTGTACAGAAATACTTTGGCCCATTGTCTTCAAGACGTTCTAATCCGATGAGACTAGTACCGGTCTTTTGTGCTTCCCACTGAGCAAGGTCAATGTGCTTATATGCGATTTCTTCCATGTAGTTTCCACATCTATTTATACGTGCAGATGTGCCAGACAGTTGAAGCTTGATCTGTTTTTGCAGGTCTCCTAGGGAGTCAAAATCAGAGGCACGCAGCATAAACTTTTTAACTACAGGTGGGCCATCATTTGCTCGCACATGTGCATCATACACATGGTATTTGTGACCCTTATCAACAACTATAGTGTGAAGCGGGCGAAGTATGAAGTTGGAAATATACACGGGCTTATCTTCGGAGCCAACAAATAGCTGGCCGTTTTTCTCGCCTACATACGTGCGACCTTCCCATAGTGTATCTGTATCTAAATACTCGCTTAGACGAGTCTCTATCTGGCTACGGGACATGGCATTTTTGTATGTAGAGTTTAACTTCTTCCGCAAAAACGCGGATATATCAGACATGTCATTGTTAGACAAATGTGTTATGCCCCTGAATACGAGACTCAAAAGAGAACTGGAAAATAGTGTCTCCTGCGAAGGAACCAATGGCAATAGTTGATCAAAAGCCCTCATGATAACGAACTTGGGATCTGTAGGTGTCAGTATCTCTGTTTTATCTGTTGTGTCGGTGTCCGAGGACTCGACGTTGTTGTTCTCAAGTTCATGCACGTTCTACTCCTCCTTCTTTTGCATTTTGGAAGGAAGAACTCCATATTGACAATTACATAATACATATGATATAATTGTGCCAACAAGACATCAGCATGCTGATGGGACACCCTATAGTGTGTTGAGTGTGCAAAAGAGTATGGAGTCTTCCATTCTATCGTATAGTCCTAGATGCGTCCATCATCTAGGGCTAATTTATGTTTAGGGATCTCGGTCAACATGACTGAGGTCCTTTTTTTGTGTCCAGTCATTTGTTTTGATTTTTCAGGTCTTGTTTATGTTTTTTCTTATATCGACGAGACCTTGCTTTAGAGCACTCATAACTGTTGCTCGCTGTTTTTATATAGAGCGCAGTGTATTCTTGCCCATCTATAATAACGATGTCATCATTTGATTGTAAGATGATCTTTTGCATACATACCACCTCTCCTCATACAGTTTGTATCATGTGCTCATTATACCATATGACACGTTTCGAGTCAATAATTTTAAAATAGGTCTGTGACAGTTTATACAGGAGAATGTACGGTTCGAGAAGAGTGTGTCAAGGAGACGTATCGCTTGTACACATAATTAAGGGTCACTGAAGCAGAGAGGATATGTGACAGAGAAAATGTGGGTAAAGGAGAGTATAAAAAGTGTATGTGGAGGGGACATTTCGCAGTATTGACATAGATGGAGTATGTATATTATAATGTGGTATAGAAACGCGGAAGGGACGAGTATACGAAGAATAAACAAGGGTGGTTATCGTCAGTTCCAAGTGAGAACCAGAAAGATACACCAAAGAGAGGAGATAGACATGCACACACGTATTAGGAAGTCTGTGGTCATAGCTGCCAGTATCGGTGGAACAGTGTTATTGGCAGTGGCGGTGATTTTGACTGTTATGACGTTTAAGGCCCAAGAAAAAGAGGCCAAGATTAAGGAAGAATATGAGATCCAACTACAAGAAACAAAGCAACAAGTTGAATCTGTGAAAAGAACCGTTCTCGTGGCCAAACATGACTTAGAAGACGGCGAAAAGATACAGGCATCTGATCTCGAGTCTGTAGATACTACAGTGGATGCAATTCCTGAAGGAGCTCTCACAGGAGAGAAACTGATAGGAAAAATCCTGAAGATCAAGGTTCTGAAAAATACAGTGATCACAGATACAATGGTATATGAGGGAGATCAGACACCGGACGACTTGCGTAATCAGGAGTACAGTGTCATCAATCTACCTACGAAGCTGGATAAAGGTGATTATGTAGATGTACGTATCAACTTTCCGACAGGTCAAGACTTTGTCGTAATGGCAAAGAAGAAGATCGACGATCTATCAGACACAAAAATCTGGACCACTGTAGATGAAAAAGAACTGCAAATAATGTCCAGTGCGATAGTGGACTCATACTTGACAGGTGGTCGTTTGTACGCGGTCACATATGTAGATCCGCAGGTTCAAAAGAAAGCGGAAGTTACGTATGTACCTAGTGCAAAAGTGTTGAGAACGATAAAAATGAATCCAAACATCGTAAATACAGCATTGACAGGGTTGGAACAACAGTTACGTAAACAACTAGAGCAAGACCTTATAATCTCAGAAGAAGATAGACAAAAATACATCTCCAATTCTAAAAATACGGACACATCAGCACCAAGAGATGTGACTGCAAATACGTCTCCGGGAACATCGACCTTAAATGACGAAACATTAAAGGAGCAATCGGAAATACTCAGTGCCCCAGAGCAAGATGCAGTCCCGTTGAATCCTAAGGGGGAGTAAGGAATGAAATGGGTAATGTTCGCAGGGCATCCAGATAAAAGCGATGTGATATTGTACACAGCAAGAGTGGTAAGATCCTTGAAGCAATCTAGAATACTCTTGGTGGATGCAACTAAACATCAGATATATAAGAACAGCGTGTCTTCTATTGACCCAGAGTCGCATATCGACGAACATGATGGTATGGACGTGGTGACAGGCGTTAGAAACATGGAAGAGCTGAACGTTGTATTGACAGGAAGTGGGGAAACTCTGGATAACTACAATTACGTCTTCGTTGATGTAGATGATTATTCAGTGGTGAAAGACTTCTTAGCCGAAAAACTGGTGCTGGTGACATCTTACAGTCGACCAAGTGCGATTGAAAACAGCAAGATCATGGATGTATTGAAGTCGCATGAAGCAGGGGTGGAATTACTAGAGAACATGGAAGTAATAACTTTACATGTGGATAGTGAAATCAAACAAGACTTCATCCTAGACCAGCTTTTTGGGGCAGCAGCTTCTACATTAAAGAAGGTGCACACGATATATGATGACGAGAGCAGGAGAGCAGCTCAAGTAGCTAACCAGTTTTCAAGTCAAGTGAACATAAAATTGGTACCACGGTTGTACAAGAAGACCCTGGTGGAATTTATAGGTGGATTGTTCGGGGATCCAAAAGAGGTCAAAAATGTAATTAAACAGGTAGAAAGGGGGAAGATTTGAGTTGAGTATTATAACTTTCTGGGGTAGTGTACATGGTCAAGTAGGCACAACTTCTAATGTACTGGCCTTATCTTCCATCATAGGAATGGAGTACGCGACACGAACATTAGTGTCGCATACTCAACACACAAGATCGACACTGGAAAAATCATTTGAAAAAGATACGAGACAAAACAAGCAATTGATAGAGATGTCTGATATGGGTTTAGACTCATTGGAAAGACTAGCTCGAAACAGGAAACTGACAGCCGAAAGCATCAAAGACAGCAGTCTATTTGTTGTGAAAGATAGGCTAGATTTGTTGGCTGGCACAGAAAAAAACGTGGGCATTGGATCAATCAGAGATGCAGATGCTGTAGCACATGTATTTGCCAGTGCCAAAAACTACTATGACAACATCTTGATAGATACACACAGTGGTAAAAACGATGCGATCACCAATAGAATCTTGGACATGTCGGATCTACTAATCGTGAATCTGAACCAAAACATAAACGTATTGGAAGAGTTCTTCAACGGAAAAGACTACATGGAAATTTTTGATAATAAGCCAACTGTAGTATTGTTAGGTCAATATGACCCAGCTTCGAAGTACACCGTGTCCAAGATATCAAGGTATTTTGGAAAGAAGCTGCCGATTATGGCGATTCCGTACAATACAGACTTCAGGGATGCATGCAATGATAAATCCGCGATGTCATTTTTCAAGAAGAATGTGGAAGTCAAAAAAGGGCATCAAAATTATTATTTCATGGCAGAAGTTCGCAAAGTGGCACGTCAGATCCTAGCGATGAGCGGGGTAAGTGTAGACGTGAAGGACTTGAGAAATGTTCCGCTTTTGATGAGGGGAGGGCGCTAGAAAGTGAGTACAGAGATGTTGATAAACATACTAGTCATTTCGGCCATAGCCTTCTTGGCCCTAGCGTTCATTTTATTTCGAGCCAAAAAGCCTGCATTGAATGAAACCAGTGTTCGCAAGACGCTAAGTGATGCCGAAAAATATAACATCGAAGCGATTCATAACTTCGTAAAGACCGAGTTCAATAGCATGACAAACAGCAACTTGCATGACATGGGTCTAGACGAGGAAGACTTCGACAGACGCAAAAACAAACGAGACGCGTTGCGGAAGGCGTTGAAAGCTTGCAATAGCGGAAGCATCACAGACAAGAATTATGTAAAAGAGTTAATGTTTGATATAATACAGGAGAAATATGGATTAGATGAGACCAATATCGAGTATGTAATACCGTTCAATGGGACACGAACATTGACGACACAAGATAAGTGGGACATCCTAATACACGTGTTCAAAAAGAAGCATGGGTACGATGCACTGACAGAGCTAATTACAAAATATGAGATGGACAAGTTGAAAAAATCTGGTCCGAATGAAGAAGAATCATATGTAGTAACAGCATTGGATGTGGAAAAAGCATACATGAGAGAAGAGATATCTCTCGCATTTGAAGACAAGCTAAGTGTGGTGATCCAGAGAGTGTACCAACGGTATAAGGGCTTTGGTATCGTGGATGAAATAAGAGATATGAACATCGACGGTGTATCCGGAGGAGTTTCCGGTCTACCACTGGAGTATGACTTGGTGGAAGCAAGCACAGGGATGTTTGGAGATGTCGATTATGCAAAAGATACTTGGAACAGTGCGTGGATATTCTTCAAAGGTAAAACAATGCACTTGCCATTTTTGACGTTTGAGAAAGAAGCAGAGTTGAAACGTATATGCCAAAACATATACAGATACAACAATCCTGGTCAGCTATCTGAGTCTTCCGGATACATAGTAAACGAGATGAAAGATGGATCAAGGGTAGTAGTAGTAAGACCTGGGTTTGCAGAATCTTGGGCGTTCTTTGTACGGCGCTTCACCATTGCTAACATGTCACCCGAGACGTTGATACAAGGAGGGAACTCTGACTTTGCTGTAAAGACACTAAACTTCTTGGTAAAAGGTCAACGCATCATGTCATTATCTGGAGAGCCAGGTAGTGGTAAGACATCGCTACTGATGGCATTAGTCAAGTTCATCGACCCTACATTCAATATAAGGGTGCAAGAAATGGCTTTTGAGCTTAACTTGAGAAAGATCTATCCTAAGAGAAACATTTTGAGTTTCCGGGAAACAGATAAGATCTCTGGGCAAGCTGGTCTAGACTTGCATAAGAAAACCGACATGGCAGTAAACTTGGTGGGTGAGGTCGCAACAGATCCTGTAGGTGCATGGGTAATACAAGCGGGGCAAGTGGCATCATTGTTCACATTGTTTACGCACCATGCAAAAACCTTTGATGATTTGATCACATCTTTGAGGAACTCATTGCTGAAGACAAAAATCTTCAGAGATGAAAGGATAGCAGAACAACAGGTAGTAAGTGTAATAAACTTTGACATTCACTTGATCAAAAAGCGTAGTGGTGAAAGATACATTGAAAGGATAACAGAATGTGTCCCTGTAAAAGACACAGATGCTTATCCGACGCCATGGATGAACATGAAATCCGATGATCCAAACATCTACGCAGCTATGATGGAGACAATGACAGAGTTTATGAAACGCCAAACAGATAGAAAAGTTTATGTATCCCGCGACATTGTAGTTTACAAAGACGGGAAGTATGTTCCAGGGGAGGGAATGACACAGAGAACCCTAGAAGATATGAAAAAGCATATGACTTCTCTAGAAATAGAAGAATTTGATGACTTTGTGCAAACGCACTGGGGGAATGCAAATTGACACTAGTGGTAATTATACTAGCAGTTACAGGCGCCCTAACCCTTTTATCAGTAGTAATGTACATGGTGTTGGCAAAGAAGAACTCCACTGACACATACTCAGAGATGGGGAAATGGGTAGGAAAGTCTAGCATGAAGAGATTCAGGGCTAGAATGTATCAAAGATCCTACATTATGTTAATGAGGATTCCTGGCATCAAAAAGTATGTGTGGAAATTGCGTCGCAGGCTGGAAGCAATAAACTCTTATGATGAGTACACCTTGCGAAGAGAGGCAGCAAAACTCTCTCTGTTATCAATGGGTATAACCGCAGTTTTTGTGGCTGTTCTGTTGTTGATACATCAAAGTTTCTTCTACTTTTTATGGGTAATGCTAGGAGCTTTGGTGTTGCACAACATGTTAATGGACATTTTCGTGAATCGGATAAGCACCCGATTGTTATATCAAGAAGTGGAATTGTTCAGCGACACAAGGCATCATTATCAAGAGCATAAAATGGTTGATGAGGCGCTGTACGATGCTACTCAAACCGCAGAGTATGAAATATCTTTGCACTCAACCAAAATACATGATGTATTGACATCAGAGAATCCTGAAGAAGAGCTGGATAAATACTTTGATGTCGCTCCAGATCGTTACACTAAGATATTCTCAAGCATCTCGCGGCTGATCATGGAGTATGGCGACAAAATAGTGCGCCAAGGGTCATTGTATTTACACGCTCTAGCCAAACTAGGCCAAGAAATCAACTTGGAATTGCTAAGAAGAGAAAAGCTGGGGTGGCAGTTGCGAGGGTTAGTGGTCATTACTCTTGTACCGTTATTATTCATCCAGCCAATTGAAACATGGGCTATAACATACTTCCCACAAGTAACAGGATTTTACCAGGGAAAAATGGGGTTCATCACAAAAGTCCTAGTGTTTGCAGTAGCGGCGATGAGCTACATGTTGATGCGGAAGTTGCAAGAACATGATGACAAACGTGATGCAGGACAAAAGAAAAAACACATATGGAAAAAAGTGTACGAGACCCGAATCGGGACGAGTATCATTGGCAGATTTGTGCCTCGAAGATCTAGCAAGAAGTATCAGAGGATCACACAACTGTTGAAAGATACAGATACATCATTGACACCGGAATGGTTTCATACAAAACGGATGTTCATCTCATTCATGTGTGTAGTTGTAACAGTAGCTATCTTTGTAGGGGTGCACATCACAGCACGGCACAACATCCTATATACGCCAACAAAGGTAGATCTTACAATGGGTCAACCGAGTGTGAGTGATACACAAGTGTCACAACATCTCACCGACATAGATAGAGTGTCAGTGAAAAAGCTACATGGAGCTACACTGACCAAAGAAGAGCTGATCCGATCGGTGCAAATAGAACATCCAAACATGACCGAAAGTGAGACCATATTGGCCGCAGACAGGTTAGAGAAAAAACTTGCTGCCTACAATAATGAGTATTTTAAATGGTGGGAGCTTTTGATAGCGATGTTGGTCGGAGTTCTTGGATACTTTGGGCCACACTGGGTGTTGCTATTTTACAGACGTATCAGACAAATGGAGATGCAGACAGAAGTGGATCAGTTACACACCATACTAAGTATACTGTCTAAATTTGATCGAATGTCTGTGTTTTTCATGCTAGAGAATATGGAAAGATTCGCTGTATTGTTCAAAGAGCCTCTACGGAGATGCTTGATGAACTACGATAGTGGTGCTGAAGAAGCACTACGAGCGTTGAAAGAAGATGTATCGTTTGTTCCATTCCAGCGCATTGTGGAGAGACTAATTTTGTCAGTAGAACGCATTCCTGTAGAAGAAGCCTTTGACGATCTGGACATGGAAATGGAGTATTACAGAGAGAAGAAAAAGCAGAACTCAGATCGAGTGATAGAGCAGAAGTCGGGTTGGGGATTCATGATAGGATTCGCACCGATATACGTACTAATATTTTTATATCTCGTATTCCCTCTAATATACTCCAGTATTGAACAAATGACTGCATACACACAACAGTTGCAGCAATTCAAATAATGGAGGTCAAAAGAAAATGAGTAATGCTCAAAAGATGATGTTGTTAGCGGCAGGTTTGTTTCTGACCGTGGGTCTCATTACAATTGCTGTGATGGTGTTTGGATCAGCGCAAGGAGTAAGTCAACAAGCACAAGACAGTTTTGCAGGAATTCAGGAAGAACTGGCTTACACTGAGTTTGCACAATTCGATGGTGAGACTGTATCAGGTAGCACAGTAGTGAACACCTTGAGGAAATACAAATCATCTGAAAAATTGGCAATACAGGTAAAAACAGGCGGAAACACTGGTGGTACGTGGTATGGAAATACTGCAACAATGACAGCAGACGTGGTAACAGCTATCACGCCATCTGCAACAAAGTTCCCTGCAGGGGTAAAGACAGAAACGGCCGGCACGTATGTGAATCCTAACGGTAAATTTGGAGCATCAATTTATTATGACCAAAACCGTGCAGTTCGTGCTATCGTATTTACCCAAAAATAGAACTAGGTAGTGCCTCGGTACAACCGAGATATTATATAACAAACACACAAATAAAGGAGAAGTGAAAAATGAGTAACGCACAAAAAGCACTAGTAATGGCGGCAGGGATCTTCCTCGCAATCGCCTTGATCACAATCGCAGTAATTATCTTCGGATCTGCGCAAGATGCAACAAAAACAGCACAAGACAGTTTCTCGGATATCCAAACCGAACTCTCACAAACATCTCTGACGGTGTATGATGGAACTACAATGTCCGGTTCTGCAGTAATGAACGCCATCCGTAAGTTTTCTGACAAAAATGAGTTTGGTATTCAAGTAGTAACTGGTAAAAATAAACAAGTGGCTGGTGTAGCAGGTGAGAAAAACAATGTGATTGTCCGTGACTACGGATCTTGGTACAACTATGCCATCACATACACAGATGCAACTAAAACAGTTGTATCCCATCTGACTCAGACTGGTGCAACTGGAAGTTTGGAAAAAGCCCTGTCACAAGGTAATGACGACTACATCAACCCTAGCGGTAAGTTCAAATCTCAAATCGTATACGATAGCAGCCGTGCGGTTCGGGGTATTATCTTCATCCAAGGGTAAGATAGCAATATATGATGGCGTCCACGACCTGTGGGCGCCATTTACCTACATAACCAATATAGAAAAGTAAGGATGTGAAAACAATGGGATCAGATAACATCAGAGGAATGCTCATATTAGCCTTCATGTGTACCGCTTTTGTAGTGGCGTTGACGGTGGCTTTAAACCAGGTGTCTAGTGTATCGGGAGCTATGGAGTTGACAAAAGGCAAGATAAGCGGAGAAAAATATGTAGCTACAGGTTTAAGTGATAAACCTGCGAATGTGGTGAGTGGTAGTGTAGTGATACAGACGATTTTCCACATGATGGATAATCAGTCCACTACCTTTGTTCCTGGAGTGGGAAACACAAGTCCATCTAGAAATACGTTAAGTATTGTAGTAAATGGCAGAACGTATACTTCAGATATGGGTAGAGAAAGTTTGGACATGTCATCCATCAATGCAAATGGCTCTTACACACCAGTATATACGTACACGAATGGTGTACTTACCAGAGTAACATATACACAATCCTAATTGGATGTGGAGGGAGATGAAAAAATGAACGCAATAGGAAAAGTATTTGTAATTCTGGTCACCATGGTTCTACTCTATCTCGTTCCAACATACTACACATACCAACGACACGATGATATGAGCAACATGTTGGTACAGAAGGCAACAACCACATTTGTGGATGCTGTGAGAGATAAAGGATATATCACCCCGCAGATGTATAACGATTTTACACGGGATGTGCAGTCAACAGGAAACACATATGAAATTGTCATGACACACGAGAAGAAAAAGTACGACCCGGTGTACAATAGTGCAGGGGTGTTCGGAAATTCTGTTAATGTTAACTATGATATGTATTACGGTGACGATATCTTGCCCATTATGTTTCCCAATAACAGCACAGCTATAGACTCAGATAGCAGAAGATATAAATTGAACACTGGTGATTTCTTTTATGTAAAGATAATCAACACAAATAGAACCAACGCGGCCATAGTGCAAGATATGCTGAATGGGAAAATCGCGGAAAGTAACATACGCATTCTGATCACTTACGGGGGTATGGTATATAATGAAGATTACTAATTTCGCCATTTTATTTGTACTCATCATATGCCCCCTCTTAGTATTTCAAGGATACGATCTATTGGCACAAAAAAATGTACAAGAAAAAACAAACACGTATGACAGAGCTTTGACCATCGCGGTGCAAGATGCAGCAAAAGAGCTGACCTTTTCTAGAATATCTACAGATGATAAGTATGAGTCAGGGAAAAAGTTGGTAATCGAGCCAGATAAAGTAGTGGATACATTTCTGAAGACAATGTATATCAACTTTGGCGTAGAAGGAGACCCCACAGCTGAGAGTCGTCTGATGTCATATATACCTGCTGTACTTATAACCGACTATGACGGGTATTATGTCTACACTTCTGATTCCTATATAAAAGCAGGCGTGGTGGAACAGTCACACGTATGGAGAAATAAAAAACCTTACACATATGCAGACAGCCAAGGAAATAGTATCTCTTTTACTCTAGATGATTATGTATATGTCTATCAAAAGAGTTCTAATACTTTTTTCGAGGGACGGTTTGGCAGTTTGAAAAACAACAGCAGTATCTCAGTGCCACTACTAAAGGGGAGTCTTGAGACATTCGAACAAGTGAGAAGAACTTCCATCGTAGACGCTTTACAAAAGGATTTGGAGTACACCATAAACAATCATACACAATATAACAGCCAAAATGGTGTTATGTACACCTTCACCCTACCTTTGGTAGGCCAAGAAGAGTGGCTAAACACCGTGAACGACGTTGGTGTGCTTGCATTCGTGCAGGGCATCCCACTGGGAACAGGTTACTACAACAACTTTGCTTTTGGTGGCGGCAGGATAAAGCCTACGGAACAAATATATGCAGTTGGTCAGGGAGCCAACAAGTATTATTTCCGTAGCAGATGTATGAACACTCTTGGGTACTCATTCTCAGATGTAATCGAAAGTTTCCAATCGCAAAAAGATGCTGCAAACAAAGGATATAAACCAAAGGATTGCATTAATCCTTCGGCGACATAAGAGAGACGGGTGAATATGATGAAAACGACACTCAGGCTAGAAATGGAATTGGTGCCAGAGACGGCCTTCAACATGAATTTGAGGCACACATTGAAGAAATCCGAGTGGGATGAAATAAGAAAAGAAGTGTATAAGAGAGCTGGCAGTAAATGCGAAATTTGTGGGGATACGGGGCGTATGTCAGCGCACGAAGTGTGGGACTACCGTGAGGATGAAAAGAAGCCGGAGGTAGTTCTACAGAACATTGTGTGTCTATGCAACTCTTGCCATATGTGCAAGCATTGGGGTATGGCTCAGATTTTGGCTGACGAAGGTAAACTGGATATGGAAGCGTTGATACTACATTTCTTAACAGTAAATGGGTGTACTAAAGATGAAATGTTAGATCATCTGTCTGCCTGTTTTGCACAGTGGGAGAACCGGTCCAAAATAGGGTGGACCCTCAACATATCTGCACTGGATCAGTGGCTATCCATATAAATTATTGAATTTATGCTTATTTCATGTTATCCTAGAGGAAATGTATAAAGAGGAGGAACATTTACAGATGATTAAAAAAATTACGGCAATGGCTTTAGCATTGACCATGGCCTGTGGTAGCCTTCTGAGTATACCTAAAGCAGAAGCAGCCCAACTTGGTTGGAAGAATTTTGATATGGGGCATAATGCCGCTATAGCCGTCAGAAGTAATGGTACTATGTGGGGCTGGGGGAACATTGGAGATTCTAAACCAAGACAACTCAGTGCTGACACAGACTGGTTGCAGGTTTCCGTTGGATTTAACAGTTATTTGGCTCTAAAATCAGACCATACACTGTGGGGAAGTGGTGAGAACACAAGTGGGGAATTAGGTGTTGGGGACCTGGTCAAGCGGAGTACAATGACCCAGATCGGAACAGACAGATGGAAAGTGGCTAGGATAGGAAATATGTCTTCCCTTGGGATTAAGGCTGACGGTACTTTGTGGGCTTGGGGAAATGGCCAAAGCTCCAAAGTTACAAAAAGAGTAAGTCCTGTACAAATAGCTCCAGGTAATGATTGGGTTGATGTACATGTAAATACAACTACTGCAATAGCCCTAAAAACAGATGGTACTGTCTGGACCTGGGGCCAATCGATCAGCACAGATCAGTCCCTTTGGGATGAGCCAAAACGTGTCGATACAGCTGTGAGATTTGTCAGTATTACAGGGAACAAGGGCAACTTTGCAGGCATAACTGATGATGGAGCGTTATGGACTTGGGGACTCAACGTCGTAGGTAATTTGGGCCTAGGTGACCAAATAAGCAGAACCTCTCCTACACAAGTAGGCACCTCAAAGGATTGGAAAAAAGTACAAGCTGGTGAGAGTTTCATGGCAGGACTAAAGAAGGATGGAACATTGTGGACCTGGGGTAAAAATGAGAATTTCGGACTATTGGGGACAGGTAGTTCTTCAGGAGTCCTCATGAATCTTTCTCCAGTCAATATAACTAATCCAGCAGTTAGTTGGGTGGACATAGATGTAGGTACGTTTGGTACTCTTGCCACAGACTCAACAGGAGTGATGTACGCGTGGGGTAGAACATATGCTGGAGCCACAGGAACTGACTCCGCGAACCTAGGTGTGTATCTGCCAACCAAAATCAATTCCATATTTTCAGATCCAATACTAACATTATCGTCCCCTTCCCAAGAAACATACGATCTGACGGATAGTCCAAAGACTGCAACAATCAATTTGTCAGTCAGGGATCCTGAGTCCTCTTCACACCTAAAAGTATACTACACTGTGGCAAGTGTGAATGATATGAATAAAGTGTTGGCACAAGAATTAACCACACCTTCCTCTTCGGATCAACCTGTCACCTTTGATATTCATCTGTCCAAAGATGTATTCAAGGATGGGAGGTACAGTGTGACGGTCTGGGCCGAAAATGATGGGGCTTCCTCAACACCCCTTACAATCACTCTCAACACCATCGTTTCGAACGGATCATCTCCTGGTGGAGGTAATGGTACTGAAACAGACATTGTCCTATACCCAGGCCTTAACAAAAGAGCAGGGGGTCAGGTAGGACTTTTGGTGGATAAACACACTAAAGTAGAGGCTAATGCCCTACAAGTGGATGGGTACGCCAAAGCTGTTATTAAATGGTAAAGTATGGACATACTAAAAAGCACCCACATATTATGTGGGTGCTTTACTGTTCTCATCTGGTCTCCGCTGTGCTCTTCTGCTCTGCTCAACTCTGCTCGACTGTGCTCTTCTCTGCTACTTAGTTATTTGCCATCAAGATAGGCGTCTGCCTCTGCCAAAGACTCGCAGTACTGTACTTGATCCGCAAACATCCGCTTCCACTGCAGTTTGTAAATAGCATTGCCTGGGTCTGTTACGTACGCCCATTTTTTCACTTGGGAAAGACCTTTGGCTACTGCAACTTCCATAGTTGGAGCAAGCTTGGCTGTGATATCAAAAGCCAATACAGGTGACTCAGTCACATCTGTCACACCTGTAAATCCAGGCTTCACTTGTCCCATGACTTTGGTGAATTCATCAATGTACTCTTGTGCGTTTGCCTCTGTGACCGATTGTACCTTGATGTAAACCCGATTCTTCTGTGCATCATACTTAATTGTAAAAGACATTTGCTGTTTCCCCCTCGTTGTAGTAGTTTGTTCTTTCTTCTGTACAAATTATAACAGGAGAAATCTGGACACGTCAACCACCTTTCCAACAAGGATGAGATTATCATGGCGCGAGCATGTACACATGCTGGAAGGCACTGGAAGAAAGTTTATGCGGAGACCGGAGAGAATGACTGATACAATGGGATTGCAGAAGCTATAAAAGTTTTACGTGTGCACAAGTATAACGTGAAAATTTCGGCTAGCGAGTCAGGGTACAGTATGGAAAGCATCTGGACCCCGCTATTGGCAAATGCTCTTTCTTACAAAGGCTGAGAGGCAACACAATAATTGACGGGGCAGATTGTTATATGTTATGATCGGTTCAGGACATTATAACAGGATGAGGGGGCTTTAACTTGCATATCAGAAAACTAATGACGGGCATGCTGAGTTTGGTGTTATTGACCAGTGTACCCTCTATCGGGTTCGCAACAGGTGCACAAAACGATATTACAACAACTACACAGGCAAGCACCAACTTTACGGATATCAAAGGCCATTGGGCTGAAACTTCTATTAAAAAAGCGGCTGAGCTTGGACTGGTGGAAGGATACACTGATGGCACATATAAGCCAGGTGCCAATGTTACACGGGCTGAATTTGCGGCAATGTTGGCTCGGGCAACAAAGTACAAGCCGAACAAGGTGAGCCAAGCATTTAGCGATGTACCATCCACAAACTGGGCGGCAGAAGCAGTGAACAAAGTGACTGCGCTTGGGTTTGTGAACCGTGTAGATTATCCAAACGGATTTGTGGGTAACAAAGCAATGACACGGATCGAACTTGCAAAATGGATGGCTAACGGACTGGCGGCGGCAGACTCTGAGTACAACAAGGCTCAAGGTGATGCAAAAGGTGATAAAGCCTTGATCCCAGTGCAAGAATTCTTCAAAGGTACACTGAAAAAGTCTGACTATCCATTCGTTACGATTGCAATGGGCACGGGGATTATGACGGGGGATGCGGCAGGAAAGTTCAACGTAGACGCTCCGACTACACGGGCTGAGGTAGCCACGATTTTGCTTCGTTACATGGAAGCAGAAGGCAAGAAAGCCACTGACTTTTATGGACTGAACGAACTGCGTGAAGTAGCCAAAACAGGTACTAACTTCAATACATTTGGAAAGATGAAAATGGCGGCACCAGATGCATCTCAATACAAGAACGTGAATGAAGCTTTTGGTAAGTCACTGAAATTGAGAAGTGATGTAGCTACAGTCACAATGTCGAAGATGATCTTTGTAGACCCATATCCAGTAGATGGAAAAAAGAGCGTGTACGCTCCGATGTTCCATTCGGATGCTGATCCAATGGCAAAAAACATCTACCCAGACAGGTATCGTGTATTTACAGAATACTCATTTACATCAAAAGTAGATAATCTGGTGCGACTTGGCACATTGTCTGACCAAGGGCTGGCGATCCAGATCGGTCGACCAATCTTTGATACAAACATCGACAAATACGGTGCCAACTATTACAAACGAGATGGTACATCAGCTTCGTCCTATAAAAAAGGTCAAGGTGAAAGAGACATGTGGGCTGAAGCGTACTCGACCAAGAGCGCTGACAATGGTCTTGTACCAATGTACACAGAAGATGGCAAAATGATCAACATCAGAGTCAATAAATAGGAATTTAAATAAGGCCCCTACATCGCTGTGGGGGCCTCTTACTGTATTTTGTGGACCATACCTAGGTATGGATCAGTATTGACGTAGAAATATTATGCCGTGTTTTAATTTCATAGAAAAAGTTGTAATCACACTGGAGGGATCTCTGATGTCCAAAGTATTGAAGCCAGGAGCAAAACAAGCAAGTTGGGGTCTACAGTCTGTGGCAGAAGAAACAAAATTCTGTCCTAGATGTGGAAGCCAAGACTTGAAGTTTATTCCGGAAGAACAAGGCCGGATGGTAGGCGGAGAAGTGGGTTGTAACGGGTGTAATCGCAATTTTATTGTACGTGAGTTTGTAGATACAGAAATTTCGTGATCTTGAATGTAATTGTCACAAATTGATTCTTCATGTTTTAATGGGTTTAAGGTTGGAGCAAAAGAAAAAAGAACTGCTGTTGACAGTTCTTGGAGTGTAAATCACTTTTTCTTATTGTAAAAGCCATTCCAGCCCCAATTGTTCCCATTCTTATCGGAGTAAGACTCCAGTTCGTCGGCCCGGTTGTGCGCGCCGATGCGACGCAATGCGTCAATCATATCTTTTTTGCTCATTTGGCAGATCCTCCTTGGAGTGGCAGTAGTGTGATTCTTGTAAATTGGACTCTACCACACGCTTGAGGAATAGTCAAGTGAAAACAGACATAGAGGCCCCTACATTGCTGTAGGGGCCTTTTGCTATTGAATTACACTTGTGAAGGAGTTGACAGCTTTGTCTAACAATACACCAATAGAATCAGAGATGCGTCTTTATTTGAATACTGACAGGTATAAAGGGGTGTCCCCTGAGCAAAAACATAAATTCCGCATTATGTACGCTGGTGTTATACTCACAGCGTTGGTAGCCCAAGTACTAAACATATTAACAGATAAGTCCATTCCCATTCTAGGTGTGATAGGGTGGTTAGTGCTGCCAATAGTTCTATTCACAGTCCTTCTCATGTCTGCTTATCAAAACATCTTGAATCATGCTTCCTATATTGCAACCAATAATACACATATCCATGTAGTGCACCCATCTTTTGACTGCACAGCACCCTATAGTGAGATATCGTACTTTGTGAAAATCGACTCGTGCACAGTCACTCTCCACTATGAACCTGAGGTCAACACAGGGACTGAGGATGGTAGTGCCACTTTATATTTTCACAACGAAACAGACTGCCTCGCTTTTATGGAGACTTTAGAGCACCACAACATAAAGAGTACAATGTAGTAGTTATATGGGAAATACATCAACAGTTTTAATATCACTATAATCGACCCACACATGAAGTGTGGGTTTTCTTAATATTGATCGTTTATGACAGGAGTTTTGCATAGATCTTTTATAGGCAAAATCTCTGCCGAGTGATTTCTTGGTATTTATTGACATTATATACATACTAGTGATACAATGTTGCTAGGATGCACTGTAGGCATATAGTGCACAGAAAACTAAATACATTGAATGCCAGAAGCAGGTGAACTTATGTGTCAGTGTCGAAACGAATGAGGCGAAATACCAGCGCTTTTCTTGTGGTATTAGTCTTGATCTCCATGTTCAACATAGGAGCTGGCACTGCGACGGCAGCGAGTGCCATTGGGTCGTCTGTACCCTCAATGGGGTCTCCCACTTTTGATCCAAACAGTCCGAGCAAAGTGCAGACTAAGAAGACCCCTGTAAAAGCAGAGACGAATACAAACCCCCAAGCTGTGTTGTACCAAAATGATGCTAGGCAGTGGACATATGTGAGCGAGGGTCAAACCTCTTACGTCACTAATGAGGGTGGTCTTCCGAAGGCGGGAGAGATAGTAAATGTCCCTCTAACAAGGTCTAATTATCTACCCTCGTCTTTTGTAGATAGTTCAAACAACCCTTACCCTGTCGCAGCAGTAAGTGAGCCGAAAATCGTTGCTCTAACAGATTTCAACTCTTCCGCACTGAGTTTCGCGGGCGGTTTCGATTATCCTGAAAGAAACTTGCTGGCCTTAGGACTATTGATTGGTGTGCCGTCGAGGTATGATATAAAACAACCATCAGGATCTGATTGTATAACTGGGGCAAAATGTAATATCACCTACAACATGGGGGGTAAACTCACATGGCAAGGTGACGCCACAGAAACCAAGGAAATACAGATCACTGGTGGTGGAGTGACCTTGGCTGCCAACCAGACAGCTAATCTTACAGGCGAAATCAGAACTAAACAAGGTGCAAATGGTGCGTTTGGTGGATACTCAGGTGCATCAGGCCAAGGTGGCACTGTAACATGGACTTCCTCAAACACCTCTGTAGCAACAGTATCAAGTTCGGGTGTTGTTACAGCGCGAACTGCGGGTCAAACAACCATAACCATTTTGTGGGTGAAAGATGGATGGCAACTAACAACTACTACAAACATTGGCGTAGGTCAAGCACCCAACCCAGATCCTGGGGGTGGCAACAATGGTGGTGGTTCGGGTTCTTGCACACCGACTATCGGATCTCCTAGCCAAAGATCAGTAGCAACAGCCAGCATGCTCAATGCAAACCCTAGTGGTGTAATCAAAGCTGACACACGTGGTAGCGAAAGATTTGATGTGCTGCAAGGTATACCTACCTCAGAAAGCCTCTACGCGAATGCGTTTGGCATGAGTTATTTGTACCAAAACAACTTTGCAAACATGGGTGGTAAGGTAACATATAACTGCTCCATTGACGTAACTTATCACCGGACATGGAAAAAACAAATGCCTGAACAGTGTAATACAGTAAACGGCGTCCGCACATGCACTAGACCGCCAGATGAAACTATGGAAGATGATGTTCCAAAAAACTATTCTTTCACAGTAGAACGTGATTACACATACTGGCAAATAAACAACCTTGAGGTGTATGCCATCTCACGAGCTACAATGACAAACTATGCTTTACCTGGTGGGTCCATAACTTTGTCTCCTAGTGGCTACACTCCACCATCTTTGCAATCAGCAAATGATGATAATGTACAAAGCCATGTGAGACCAGCATCTGCACCAAGTATTTCTTTTAGTCCTCCTACATTGTCGACCTCTGCCTACACTCCGCCTTCAGTGCCGGATGATAAAGCTCAACTGAAGAGTACAGCGGAAGCAGGTATACAGGATCCACAAGTCAAAAATGATAAAGTGGTATTCAATGGGAGCACTATAATGAACGATGCGTGGACTACTAAGACAGGACCTACACCAGGAACTATCCCATCCCCAAGTATGATAGGGGATAATGTTCTTTATAGGAACGGTATGGTTATAAGCAGTTCACTGGAAAACCAAGCAAATACATCGAGTTCAGGCATGATATACTATGATTTGGTACCCGGCAACATAAAGGGTGGGTCGAGCAAACAATTTAGTATAAGCGGTATAAATACAGTAACAGTTCATACGCCTGTAGTTAGCTACACCAGCACCAGTAACGACAGGGAACATAATCAGCGTATAAACCCGTCGCCAAACAATGCGTTTGTACTCGATAGACCTTTTACAGTCACGATGCCTACATCTGGGCAGCACAGAAATATTCCAGGGTACGGCAACAGAGACTATGCTAAATACTTCCGATCCAAGCAAGTGTATTTTGAATTTGATGTATACAACAGTTCAAAATCACAGTTTTTCCCTGCGCGGACATGGATTGACATACCTGTAAGCCAAGAGCAAGTGACATTCTACCTACCTGTTTGGGTAGATGAGGGCGACTATAATGTATATTTCCGGTCTATAGCAGAAAATTCACCAAGTAGCCTTCCTGGTGAGACTCTTGCCAACCTGAGTATACCAAATCACGTTGCTACACGGATAATCCCGGTCAATGTAGTTGGTCGTCTGTACGATTTCAAAGTTACAGACATTTCCGATCCTGCATGGAACACAGTGTTCAGATATGGTGTAGACAACAAGTATTTTGTGGGCCTTCTTGGAATCGATGGGGATAGACGAGGAAATTCTAGTCCATTCACATTGCCGATAATGCCGGGTAGTCACACCCAATTCAAAAACACAGCTGTAAAGACAGGATACAATTTCAAGTTTGAGTTCAAGACTAAAGGAAATATGTTTGGACCTGAAGATGGTGTACGTGTCACCCCTACATTTTATTTCGTGAAAAAAGATGGCAGTGGGCGTGTTCCAGTCGATCTGTACTATAACAATGGTGCAAATACATTGGTGCGTGTGGGATCCTCATATGACACAGAGAGATTAAATGTGACACTTGACTCAGAAAACAGACGTGCGAATGCGACAGACATGACTAATACGGCGAATTACTACAACTACTCTAATATGTACCCAAGCACATATGGATCCACATATCTGAGAAACGCGGTTAAGTCCACATATGTCGGCAAGTATTCTTGGTTAATGCTCAATCGTGACCTGCGTACACTGATAGGACTGAAAGAACCTTTGAACACACCTAGTACCCCACCAGGTGCATCTACTGCACAAAGTATGCGAAGTCTTGCATCAGTGCAGAACTGGCACGGGCAGTATAATTTGCCATCACAAGTATACGCGACTCCTATGGGAACAGATCTCTACTCCTATGGTAGATCAAATGACTTGAATGATAAATCTAGTGTGTTCCTGAAAGACGGATACATTGTTGTGAACTTCAATATCGAAACGATACGAAACAACAATGTAGCAACTCCGTACCTAAGATACTACAATGTGCCGCTAAACAATGGTCAATGGAAAATGGAAGGGTATCAAAACTCTACTGTAGATGCTTTTGGTAACCGATTCAATTTCTCAGATGGTGATGTTGTATTGTACCATGCAGACCAATCCAGTAGCGGAGATTACAGTCCGTCAGTTACGCATTAACATAAAAAGCCCCTAGCTCATGCTGGGGGCTTTAGTGTGTACCTACATACCATTGTCTCAAGGTGTCTAAGCAAATGCATTAAATAATAAAAAAGGCCCGTACAAGTGTGAATAACACCTGCACGGGCCTCTTCGTTTTTACCAAGCAGCACTCACTTTTGAGAAGCTACCAATCATCAAGTCTTCTTTCGCAACCATATCTCTTTTATCCGCGAATACGTATGTCCCATACATCCGATTTATTCCAGGGATAATGTTGTAGGATGTCGCTCCGGGTTGTGGACTAGGATCGGGAGAAGGTGCAGATGTGAGTTGGACATGAAGGCTAGACTCTTCACTTACAAATCCCAATGCGTCTATAACACGCGCATACACTGTGGATGTTTGGGTAATATCTAGTTTATCGATGTACCCCAACCATGTTCCAGTGTCTCCTATTTTGTATTCTAAGGTAGATACAGTGGGATCAGATGGTGTAGTGATTTTGGCTAATACATATACTGAATTCGCTTTGTCACCAGGGGTCTCTTGACTGAGTTCAGGAGATCCTGGCTTAATTTGTACAGGTATGGAGTTTAATGTTTCCGTCTGTACACTTTCTGGTAAAGGGGATTTTCCTTGTGCTGTTTTGTTATGGCCCCACATCCATATAGTGTTATCTCCTTTTACGGCTATTACAGGTCTGAACTCCGCTGTTGGGGACAATGTACCTGTAGTCAGGAATTTAACATTATCCATACCAGGTACCGGTGTAGGTACAACAATGTTAGTAGTAGATCCATTTCCTAGTTGACCTTTGTTGTTATACCCCCACCCTAAGAGAACACCGTCTGTACGAAGAGCAAAAGATGAGTCTCCCTTAGCGTAAACATTTCTTATATTACCAGATGACCAAACTTTAACTGGTGTTTGGACAGTTGTACCGAAAACTTGGGTATCTCCCATTTGATTGTATTTATTATCCCCCCAAGCCCAAACATTCCCATCTCTGTCCAAAGCCAGAGTATGATCACGACCAATAGAAATATCCACGATGTTATTCAATCCAGAGATCTTGTGGGCTACTGTAGGTACACCTTTTTCTTCTCCCCAAAGCCATACTTGCCCTGAGGAGTCAATGGCTAGACTGTGCTTGTTTCCAGCTACAATACGGGTGATATTAGATAAACCTTGCACTACTATTGGTGCACTCCCTAGGTCATCTGTTGTTCCATTTCCGAATTGTCCATAGTGGTTTTGACCCCAAACGCGTACAGAACCATCTGATAATCGTGCCAAGGCGTGTTGATTACCGATAGATACCTCAGCAACTTGTGCATTCCCTATAATTTTTACAGGGGCCCTATTCCAGAAGGGAGATGCTGCACTACTTAGCAGATTACTGCCATTAGTTCCCCACCCCCATACAGAACCAGCACTATCAATGCCAAGTGAGGCATTTCCCCATGTAGTCACATGACTCAAACCACTTAGTTGGGATATCTTTTTAGGGTACGGGACTTTTTGTTGGGAATCACCTACTTGAGAGTTGTCCCCCCAGCCCCATACGCCTCCTGAAGAATCCTCTAGTAAAGTTGTATCACTATGTGTTGTTCCGCGAGTAAAATCTGGAGTGTTAGTGGATGAGGCTAAAACAGGCTTTGGAAAAACGGCAAGGCTGCTTGCTAATAGCATTGCACTAAGAGCCACCGGCCAAAAAATCGCAAGTTTTTTCATGTTTCCTCCTTGTGGATAATTTTGGCCCCAGTTTACCACAAGTACATACCTGACACAAGATTTACATACATAAAATGTGTACATTCTCTTTGACAGAAACTGAACCGAGCAGAATTCATATGTTGCGATACAGGGGGTGTTCTTACTAGCTTTTTGCAGGGTATCGGAATGCAGGAATATACTTCACCTTGCTAGGGCCATGCTAGTCCATAAAAAGGGTGTGATCACAAATGTAGCACATTTTATTACAGGCAAGGAAGATATATTTGGAAACTACATGCTACACACCTTTTAGTTCCCAATTTATGAGCGTAGATGAGTCGAAACATCGAATGAAAAGAAGTGACTCTAACTGGGTAAAGTTTTGCCGATGGAGAATTACAAGCAAAAGGGAAGATACGTGTTAGTATCTTCCCTTTTATATGTCCAGATCCAGCAAAAGCCTAGATAATTGTATGGTTGCAGCCTCTTCTAAGTAATCATATGGGGTTTTTCCTTGATTGTCCAGCAGGTCTATATCAGCCCCAGCATGTATAAGCAAGGCAGCTGTGTGAACCCGTTGCCAATGACAAGCATAGTGCAGGGGGCTGTATCCCGTTAGAGAGTCGGCCAAATTGTAATCGGCACCCCATGTCAGTAGAAGATTAGTCATGGAAGGGTCTTCTTGGGCACACATAAAGTGTAGAGCAGTACGACCTGTATTGTCCATCGCATTTATATCAACGCCTGCTTTTAGGATATGTTCCATAGCTTTTCGGTTGCCATCTAAAGTAGAAACATGGAGAATAGTTTGTCCATCTTCATCTCTCTTATTTAGATCCGGATTATGTTGTAGGATTATATCCATCACATCTGTAAATACATCCGTAAAGAATTCATCTAGAATGTAGAACAGGATACCTTGGCCCCCAAGTTCCACAAAATCCCCGTTTATGTCTTGTAGGGTAGATAGATGTAGAGCCAAGGACAATGTATCCCCATGGTATATCGCTTGTTTAACTCCCTGTATTGACATACTCTCACTCCCATGATTAACAATCTTTTCTTAAGTGGGACATGACCTCAGACGCGGCCGACACATTTTGTTGCTCATGCTGAACATAATCATCTAGGGATGTAGATAAACTGTGGTGTATTAGGTTCAAGTTGTCGAGTAACATCTTCTCTATCTCTTCACGGTTGGACTCATATTTCGCATTGAGGTATGTTAAATCATTCACCACGGTGTAACTAAGGAAATTTTTATATAAACGTTCCATGTAGACGCTAAATACATGCGATATGCTCCCCGTGCGTTGCATATATGAAACTATTTGGTCATGTTGCCCAATGTGTTCCAAGTGTTGTCTTATCTGGCGACACATATCATCCAGTGCATCTGATCCAGTATGCATCTTATTCAACAACATCAGACTTTCCTTGATTTGTGCTTGTATGTCATGAGGGGTGTTTAACTGCACTTTCATTGTATTGGCAGCGGCTGGTGGAGGCACCACATCACATATTCTAAATTCATCTACCATGTTCTCAGCCTTAGCCAGTCGAAAAGTCGCATGGGGAAAAAGTAATGTCCCTTTCATATGCATCACCCGTAGTTCATTCAACATAGGATAGACAATCTCTTCCACAGCCCCTCTATAACATTTACGTCCATACCTGCGCTCTAAGACTCCCAGGGATTGTGATAAGCGCTTGGATGCCATCATCACATCGTCTCTTTCTTCTTCAGACAGCTTGGGAATCAAAGTATGTATTTCCGATATTTCCTTATGTATCTGCTCATCCATAGAAAAGACCATGTTAAGTGCAAACACAACAAGAATACCTGTACAGTAGAGATAAAACATTCCGTCGATCGAAGTACCATCCACATGTGAGACAAACAATAGCCATAGTCCTATTATTGTCAATAATGCATACACAGGTAGGCTTCTTTGGAAAGCGACAATCATCCGATTATATATGGAAAAAAATTTCACTGAGTAACCTCCTCATTTAACTCTTATTCATGTTTATCGTAACATGGTGCCAAAGTATCAGTCAATAAGAAACATGCCTATTACAGGGCTCCCGCCCGTGTACAACCGGGGATGCTATATACCATACGTCTACTCTGCCCCACTGACACCGTTATAGATATTGTTACTAGGGGATATGGTTCCCAGCACACGTGATGGGCGTTTTCCTCCAAACGCATAGTCTTGCCAAAAATTTAATTATTGTTATAACACTTGTTATATGTTATAATTACTGTATCAATATGTAAGGAGTGTTATATGTGGGGGATATCACCAAGATTTACGAAGAGATACAAAAGGGGAAGAGAAAGAAGTTTCCACAGGGATCATGGGATGATGAGGGTCAAGCTATAATTATGGTGAAGTATTTGCTAGAGGAGAAGCTTAAGTGGGGAAAAACACAAGTATGCCGTGGTCTCGATACCATGACGTTTCGTAAGCATGGATTAGGGGGCATGTTATACCAGTGTTTTAATAATAGTGTGTACGAAGCCGTAAGTAGGACATACCCAAACGAATACAAGCGATGGGAGTTGTCTAGAACACCAAACGGGTTCTGGACGTCAGAAACAGGAATCGAGGCAACTAAATGGTTGTTGGAAGAGAAACTTAAATGGTCAAGAGAAGAGATTTGTGATCGGCTCCGACGCGAAACCTTTTTGGAGAACGGACTGAGTGGCATGCTGTTGACATGCTACGAGAACAGTCCATTTAAAGCCTTAATAGCAGCATATCCAGGGGAATACACACCAGAAGATGTGAAATGTACACCAAGAAATTACACAGAAGTGTTGTAGAAAACTATATGCTACATACTCAAACAGGAGGACACCCATACTTGGGTGTCCTCTTTGTTGACATCGAATAGTGTAATATGGTTCAATCAGACCACCAGGGGGGTGGGAACATGGATATACTAAGAATCAAACATGCAATTCGAAATAAAAACGCTTTAGAGTTGGTGTTGAACACACAGCTGGTGGATAAGGACACTTTGAATATACAGCATAAAGAGTTAGGAAATCATACACTAATTGCATATGCTGTGATAATGTCGGATGTATTTGCGGTGCATCACCTGTTGGACATAGGCGCTGATCCCCGATATGGGGAAACACATGGAGTTTCTTCTTTCCATTTGGCCGTGAATAATGGCAATGTAGCTATTGTGTCCTCGTTGGTTAGAAGTGGAGCAGATGTCAACGCATTAGACCGGCAAGGTCACAGCTCTTTTCACTTAGCCACATTCAGAAACAATATAGACATGATGATGTTGCTCGCTAACAGCGGGGCTTGTGTAGATGAACCTGATACAGAGGGATGTACGCCCTTATATTATGCGATTTGTTCTGGTGATGAGAAAACTGTTCGATGTATACTAAGTGAGGGGATAGATATTTCGAGGATGTTTCATACACCAGTAGGGGCGCTCTCTTACTTGCATCTGGCCTTAAAGTATGCGTATAAGGAAAAAGTGGGTATACTGACCGCGTTACTGGAGCATGGCGCCGACACCAGCATTGTATATCCCTATGGAAAAACACCCCTAGAGTATGTCAATGTACACTGTAGCATAGAGGTTGTGCGGCTTCTCACAAGATATGCCACTCCCAACAATAAAGAGGTGTATCAACCATTCTGAGGTGTGAGTGCAAATCGTGTTTGAGACACACTGTGATCAAGGTATGGCAGACTGATGTGTGCCTGACATGCTACTTGCATCCTCCTGTTATCCTTTGTCAACACATTGGCAATGTATACCATTCACTTGGAAACAGAGAAAATGCATTGGAAAATATTGATTTGGGGAGTGTGAAACATATGGCATCCTACAAAGGTGGACTTGGCTCAAGACGGAGGTTAAAAAATGGTTTGAGGTATGGTAGGGACGCAGAAAGAAGGAATCCAAGTAAAATAATAACGTACAAAATATCTGATATGTGTGTGGAAGAGCAGCAAAGGATCTCCTCCATAGTACCACCTGTAGAGCCAGACACAGTCTTTGTGATATACAGAAAAGATACAGATAGCCTATAAGGGCTATCTGTATCTTGAAAGTAACGCTATAACATCTTCTTGCCTATTCCCAGTCGCCAAGTCAAGCGCAGTATGACCCCTTTTGTCTTTAGTGCTTGTATCTACACCCAAACGTATGAACAGATCAACCAAAGGTGTATACCCAACATCGGCAGCACAGTGTAAAACTGACCACCCTTCATGTCCAGTTCGCAAATGGATATCCAGCCCCGCAGATAGGAAAAGGTCAACTAGATCTTCGAAGCCACAGTGAGCAGCAAGGTGCAAACACGTCCATCCTGACGAGTTCAGGGTATGTACATTTGCCCCAGCGGTAAGCAACAATTCCGCCACTTCCTTCTGACTGTGCTTTGTAGCATACGACAAGGCAGTTTCCCCAAACTGGGATCTGGCATCTACATTTGCACCTGCGGCAAGTAACATTTTGACAATTTCCAAGTGTCCACTTTCTGACGCTTTGTGGAGTGCCGTCCAACCCCAGTTTAGAAATTCTAAATCAACTTGCTGTGCGATCAATACCCTAACCACCTCTGTATGACCAGCTTCTGTAGCATACATTAGAGGTGTGGTATAATCTAGCACCTCATAAGGATTATTGATGTTCTTGAGAGAATGAACCGCCAGTATGCCTCCTAGTACATCAGCGGAATCAACGGCTTGTTTGAATCTTTCAATAGACATTAATCAACACTCCTTACATATCTTTCCCCTATTATACCATATGGATAACAAAAACAACAAGACTATTGACTTTTCGTCAAAAGTACTCCATTGTGACAGTGTACGCATGCATGTTATAATTGTAAAAAACAAAATGTATGGAGTGTGAGTGTCAATGTCCCATGAGAGTTTGAGAGAGGCAATAGATGAATTAGATATGTTAAAAATGGCGATTCTATTAGAAAATCCGGGACATATGAAGCCTCACCCTGCATTTGGTGATACTTCAGCACTTCATTATGCTGCATACAAAGTGACCACACTTGATGTGCTGCAGTTGATCTTAAGTAAATATAACGATATAAATGTGCTGGACTCTAAGGGTCGGACAGCTTTACACTGGGCGTGTATAGAGTCAGGCAATATACACTCATTACGTCTATTGTTAGAAAAAGGGATAGACGTAAATGTGAGGCCTTTTGGTGGGAGAACAGCGTATGAAAATGTATGTGGGAAAGAATTGCTAGACCTAATAGCTGTATTTATTGACTTTGGAGCAGATGTTAATGCTCAGAATACTATGGGCTACACACCACTACACATGGCCTGCATGGCGGGAAAGAAGCCTCTGATTAGGCACTTTATGGTGCACGGAGCAGACCCGAATATTAAGAGCAATGCAGGGTATTCACCTGCTGACTTAGCAAAAAAATTCGGTTACACCGAGATGCTGGAAGAACTCTACATGTGTACAGACCATACAGGAGGTGCACGCCCTTGACACACTCTGAGCACCTACAACTTTCAGACGCTATAAAACAAGGTGATGTCTTGGCAGTGGCTTTGTTACTGGAGTGTGTAGGGGATATAAGTGAATTTAAAGACCACAACAATGGACACTGGACTGCACTTATGCATGCTGTTCGTCACGACCATCCCGAAATTGTCTCAATGGTATTGGATAAAAAAAGTGATGTGAACCAAAAAGATATGCTAGGCTGGACAGCATTACATTTTGCTTGTTATACAGAAAACAGCATAGACACGATGCATATGCTCGGAATAAACGGTGCAGATCCGAATGCAAAGTCACTAAGTGGTGAGACACCATTCGACATAGCATGTAGGTACCAACGTTTAGATCAAGTTATGGTGATGATTGGTATGGGAGCAGATGTAAATAGCCGTACAGATACACAACGAACGGCTTTGCATGTAGCTGGGTATCACGGTGATATAGAGTGTATACAGAGTATAGTAGAACGCGGTGGGGACTTAAATGCTCAAGATGAACGTGGATACACTGCTTTACACTTGGCTAGTGAGCGCGGACATCTTGGTGCTGTAGATGTTTTGTTACGTCTCGGTGCATACAGCCACATTAAGTCCGATACCGAAGGGACAGCTCTTAATATCGCAAGCAGGCGTGGGCACTACTCTGTTGCTCATAGACTACGAAACTTATAACTCAGAAAATAGGACCCACATATCTAGTGGGTTCTTATTTATGTATTGTACCAAGTTATCTAGATATGATACAATTGGGAGAAACAAAGTGTGTTTAAGGAGTGTATTGTAGTGTCCATAGAATTGTTTAAGAGATCCGTATCAGACGATGACTTATTAAATGTAGCATTAAGCCTACAATCGGTGGAAAATATCAATTCTTTATATGAAGTGTTGGATGATATGACGCCACTTATGTATGCTGCCCATATTGGAAATGAGGCGGCAGTTGCGATGATTTTGGGCTCAGGAGCGAATCCAAATGTTCGTAATCTTAGGAACATAACAGCTTTACATTACGCTAGTTCTAATGGCTCTGCGGAGTGCGTGGAGGCTTTATTACTGGCCGGAGCAGACATTAGCGCAACGGATAATTTTAAGGCAACACCCATGCACTATGCATGCCAGGAAGGGAATAGAGGTTGTATAGAGTTACTGATACAAAAAGGGGCTAAAGTAAACTATCCCGACACCTATGGAGATACGCCATTGCATATAATTGCCACACATGCCGATGAAGAATGTATGCAAATTCTGCTAGATAATGGTGCGAACCCTAACAACACTTGTGAGAACGGGCAAACGCCACTCCATATTGTATGTCTTGCAGAAGGTAAAGGAGAAGAGTGTATTAAACTTCTTGTAGAGCATGGGGCTGACGTGAATGCTCAAGACAATACTGGATGGACTGCGCTACACCACGCCACTTCAGAAAATCGTCTTGGATACTTAGCGGTTTTGATCGAGTTAGGAGCCGATTCATCCATAATCAATAATGTAGGTCTTACCCCACAGGCTTTAGCGGTTGCTATTAAAGAGGGAAAAACAATACTAAAATAAAAAGGACGCCACGGTGGCGTCCTTTTTAGCTATTCAAAAATATTTTTCAAATGTTCTTGTAACTTAGCTAAATCTTGAAAATCACCTGTAACATCATACTGCGTCAGGGTGATCATTTTCCCTCCGACCTGAGTCACGTTGCAAGAGATACCCAGTTTACTGCAAATCTTCTTCATTTTTCTTGTGAAAGCACCACTAGTAAACCAAAACCCTTCGTACATGTACCTCGTGCTAAGTGTACCATCCTCATTCAGAGAGATAGTAAATACATCTTTGACATACGCCACAAACACACACTCCTCATACACCCATTTAACATTATTTTAATTTGTCCCACTTAGGTTGGTCGCACAGAAATGCTTCCATCACTTCGGGGCTGTATTTTCCTTTAAATACGCGCCCGATTTTTCGCAGCATGTCAGTCTTGGTATCTACACACAAGGAGCTAAGTCTCTTGAATTCTAGCAGCATCTTCTTTCTGTCTGCTGTCCGAACACTCTCGGCAACACGAACATCTGTGATCTTAGTTTTAAAGCGGGATTCGATTTTAATTCCCGTTATCAAACCTTTGTGTACCATTTCAGCGTAAACACGTGTCATTCTTTGAGGTGATCCTGGTAAATCCTTATATGCTTCTTTATCTGGATTATCGAAGACAATCCAGCATGCGTCTATCAGCAGCATATCCTCATTATCCTTCAAGAGAGATGTCACTTCTTTGACCCATGCCTTTTCTCTCCTAACACGGCTCATATGAGCAACCCGTATACGAGTGACATAAGAAGCACGCACTATCTTTTCTGGTATGCCGTACTCTGCAGACACATTAAATACGGCTTCTTCCAATTCTTCTCCCATGTTCATGCGATCTCGGACTCTGAGTCCTATTTCCGCATCTTCATTGACCTCCAACTCATTGTTCAGGTACTGATGCCGCGACATAATATACACTCCTTATACATTTATATAAACTAATTGTAACATGATTGGCGTTTCAGAGACAAGGTATTAACCTGTATTGCTTTTATTGTGTCAGCTTTAATAGTAGGAGCCATTTCTCGCACTCGTTGTCTCCAAAGTAAAAGGTCCTTTTGAATCGTTCGTTAAATAATTCCGCTTTATCTGTATCTGTGCCTGGATATGTATGCGAAGTATGCACATGCATATCAAGGTGTTCTTTATGTATATGTATGCGTACATGTACCACATCTACTTCATACTCAAAACTTGTTGTTATACTAGCCATAATCACTTTCGACAAGGTAACCGAACAAGGAGCGGTCTTGCCACATATATTGATTTCTGATTTATATACTTTAATATTTGGCACATCTATATAATTTCTTGCAGCTGTCAAAACATTTAATACACATTTTTTAATGTCATCTTTTGGCAAATGGTATCTTATACTATTTACAAATGGCTCCCACACTTCAGTGTTGCTCATCATACACACCTCCAAGTATGGCAAGCATACCATGCATTGCAAATTGTAGTCAATGTTGTAGAGACATAAAAAAGCACCCACAGTGTGTAGGTGCTCAGCAATTAATATTCTTGACCGCTTTTGGCTCCATGCTTCTCAAGCAATGTCAACATTTCTGTCTGGTTTGCAGAATAAGCAACGTCCCACACGGTCCATGTGTGGTCGCCATCCATTAAATCTACATTTGCCCCGTATTTGAGAAGAAGATTAGCTAACTCGGTGTTACCTGTTCCTGCTGCTTTCATAAGAGGAGTGTCAATCTCGGCATCCCAAACGTCTGGAGATGCTCCCTTTTTTAGTAACTCTTCTACAAATACGAGGTTCCCATTCTCCAGGTTCATGACCCGGAGAGCATAAGATAATGGAGTCTCAAATTCGTTTTTGTCTATTGCATCCTCTAAGAGGCCGGCTTCACTTACCTTCTTCAAATAGAGAACAAAAGATAGAAAGTCTGCACCATCTATTGCTGCTTTTAGTTTCTCCATGTACGTGTAAACATCAAAATCCGACATTGCAAACACTCCTTATATATTTATATACCAACAAGTTAATATACTACCCGCGCCATGCATACTCGAGGGCTTTAAGAGGATCATTGTCGAATTTAAACTTCAACAGTTTATCCAACTTATTACGTTCGAAAGTATCAATATCAATAAAATTATAGGCTTCATCAAATGTCAACCCAACTTTTTCTTCCACTAACCAACGCACTGCCTCTAGTATGGTTTGACGTGTCCAAAAACTTTTAGGAAGATTACGCAACTCCCAGGGCATATACTCATTTGGATAGGCCGCTACTACTGCCTTGTATGGGGCACCGGAGAAATAGCGATTGAGTATGTAGCCAAGAGATGTGTCACGAAATACATCCTTGTTTAATTTCGCACACACATCTACATGTGTCCACTTAAGATGCTCCTCGATCAACCATTTTGTAGCTTCTATTGCTTTATCTAAGGTCCAAAAATTCCGGCCCATAGACACCCGTTTCAATTCCCACGGCTTATATTCTCCCGGATAGGCTGCATCTAGAGCCTTGAATAAACTTCCCCCATGTAGTTGCAATAGGGACGCCATGTGGTATTCACTGATCACTGCAGGAGAAATGTTGCTAACAACATCATCACGGCTCCACTTAAGTTTTTCTTCGATCAGATAGCGGAGCAACTCGATCCCGGTCTCTTTGGACCATGTACGAACAGGAAATTTTTCACGTTTTCCATTATCAATCTCTTTATACATTTCAATAACTGACCTTGTTTCCACAAAAAACACTCCTTACACTTATATGTAACCCAAGTTTAACATATAGCATGGTAAAAACACAATTCTTGTGCCCCTAGGTTTGGTGTGATAAAATTACCCTATAAAAATGTATAAGGAGTGTTTTTCTAATGTCTGTAAAACAATTAAAGAATGCCATCGATACTAATAATGTGCTTGATGCCGCAATAAGTTTGAGAACCATCGATGATCTTGATAAGTCATACCACGATTTGTACCAAAATATCCCATTACACTATGCTACTAATAGTAATAGAACTGAAATTGTGGAACTATTGCTCTCACAGGGCGCAAAAGTTGATATTGTGAATCCCGAGAGTAGATCTGCACTGCATATATCTTCGCGCTATGGTATGACTACTTGTACGGCTATGCTACTAGAAAAAGGCGCCAATGCAAATTTGACAGATGGAAATGAAAACACACCTTTACATCTGGCTTGCATGGAGGGGCATGTAGAGTGCGCAGAACTATTGCTCAAGCATGGTGCAGATATTAATGCTAGAAATGATGAAGGCGATACACCCCTACATGTGGCCTGTGATGGCGAACATATCGACATGGTGCGCATGTTGCTCAAATCAGGTGCGGATGTAAATTCCAAAAATGATGAAGATTGGACCGCATTGCACCAAGCGTATGTGGATGAAGATGTGGAAATGGTAAAGGTACTGCTTGAGTATAATGCGGATAAGCATGTAGAAAGCAACACTGGATACACTGTCTTTGAAGCAGCTAGAAAAAGCACTAGTGAAGAACTACGTACATTGTTGTATAATTAAATCTTTATTATAAAAGGAGAGCAGACATATATCTGTTCTCCTTTTAATTTTATCGTTGTTGTAGTTTATCAACCAGCGAGGCATAGAATAGGGAGGGAATCCTTGCTTACGGATACGCACCCCCTGACATAGGCTACAATGCTGTGTTAGATACATCTACGGTCTTCGTGCACACATATTACACTAAGAAGAAGAATGTTGATATGAATCAAATCCTTCTACATCACTTGGGTAAGTTCATAACGTTTAGTATTGACATGTGGCATAGTGTATGTTATAATTTAAATACAAAAATATGTAAGGAGTGTTTTTAAATGCTACATTTGTCGGTAAGTATAGGTGAACTTGCAACAATGACAGAAAAAGTTAGAAACGAAATTGCATCTGCGGCCCGTAGTGATTTTTATCCTGTTGAAATTGAGTCTTTCAATAAAGTGCACTGCATTGCAATAACTTTCAGTCACACTAAAGCAGATGATAAGAGTATTGAGGAAGTGTCAGTGGCAGAAGTGCGTACAGATACTGGAAATTTCAGTGTACCCTACTTGGCGATATTTAGGAGATCTGGCAGATTTGTAGAAGACCACCTGTGCCTACCAGATTTTGACGAAGCATCCATAAAATCTTTGGAAGTCTTTCTGGAGGATCTGATTTGGATAGATGAGGCTGACCTTGATGATCATGCAGACGATGTATTTGACAGGTTTGGTCAAGCACTAGAATCAAGTATTGAATAAAAAAGAGACACTCGCATTTGGCGAGTGTCTCTTTTTTATTTGACATATTTACTCAATATATCTGTGTAGGTTGATTTGTGTTCGTCTTTGACAAAGCGGGTGAAGTCTTCACTAGTTGTAAATACACCATCATCATCCCAAGATCCGATCAAAGTAATATTGGATGCCGGTACACTGCCAGTTATTAATATTTCATCATAATCCTTATTAGACTCAATGTAATCGCACAGACTCATTGAGTGTTTCCAGTATTTTTTTCCTACATCGCGTCGTACATAGGACTTATGTTTTTTCAGTTGTTTCTCATCCCACTCATCAAACACGAGGCAAAGGCCGGCCCATCCTTGGTCGCTTACCCACATTGGCACTTCTGGAAGTTGTAGGGCGAGTAGCACCATATCTTCACGCTCACTTGACAGGAGGTAATTGTCGAACACCGGATACGCATACACACTCTGTGCACGATAAATATTGTCAGGTACACTGGAAGGCCTAATTTCATCTAGCATTTGAGCCGATATGTAGACTTCATTATTTAATACACCATTCGGTATAAGACCTTCCCTCAAAATACGTTCGGCATTTTTGGATGAGGCTATGTGATAGCCGATGCGTTTTTCTCGGACACTAAGCAGGATATCTGGAAACTCGGGGCTCACTTTGAATTCTCTAAGATAGAAGTCTCGTGCATCCGACATCTTGAGCCACTTTTTCATTAGATTCAACGCTTTTAGTTTCGACGCATGTCGCACAAAATACACCGGCTCATCGTCATTGTAAGACTCAAGTGTGCATACATAATCAGACACAGTGAAAAAACACTCGAAGTGGTATACATAGTTGTTGTATGTGAATTTAAATTCTTCAATGGTGTACCCCTCATGGGGATAAGTGCAGACTTTTGGCATATTTGGTCTCCCATCTATTGTATACAATATACACGTGCAGAACAGATATGTGAAAACGACAACTCAATTATACCACACAAGTCAGCATGCGAACAAGTGTGGTTATTTTTAATATGCCTGTTATTAAGTATTCAGACCAAGTCCCATCCCCCACATTACTGGGGAACTATGTGAGGGACCCACCCATAGTGTCGTTCTAATGGTTCGCATTGATGATAGACTGAAGAAGGCACTCCTGAGAATATGTCTTAGATGTAGCATACCTCTTATGCTAGTTTTTTGACCCGGAAAACATCTTGATCAGTACAAAGGACAAGAGTACGAGCACTACACATGTGGTTAGTGATATTCCCCAAGTCAGAGGGTAGTTTTCTCCTGCAGAAATAATCATCACACTAATCAAAGTCAAAAGCACAGATAAACTATACACAACTTCTAATCTGTACAGCCATGTTTCTAAGACTCGCCCCGAAAACTTGAGATGCAGATAATTTCTGATATATATTCTAAACACTGTGGCTAACAATACTGCACAAGCATATATAATGCATGCCACGATCACATAGCTGAATCCCATGATAAAGAAATAGACACCCATCAATACAAATAGGGATAACAGCCACAACACATCTTTAATCTTAGTCAACACCTTTACAGCCAATAATGATCCAATTATTGAGCCTATGTAGTAGAAGGCTCCGTAGATAAACTGGTATTCATGATTCAAATTGAGGAGTAACTTTATTTGTAGGACTTGTATCGGTTCTGCAAGATTGATGAGTATGGAAAAGATGATGAATAAGGAGAATAAGATATAAACTTCTCTGTTGGATGCATCGGTTATATCTGGTTCAGTGTGAGCTTCAATCTCTTTTTTGACTTTAGCCTTTCTATGTAGCATGATGTACGAACAGATAAACACTACATAGGAAATGCAAGATAAAAGGATGATTGCTTTTACAACAAAAGGAGTTTTTAGGGATATGTAACAAAGTATAAAAGCGGAGAACGCAAATAGTCCTGCCCAATAGTATTTCCTGGATATAACTTGTGACTTCTGCTCTTTAGGTACACGTTTATCCATGGCTGAGTCTATTCCAATGTATATGGGGCCACCAATGGCACCACTAAGGACAGCTATACCAATTGGCATCCAGACTTCAATATGCTCCCAAGGCATTAGTACATACGCTAGATCGTATCCCAAGGCTATAAGAGTGAGAGAAATAACGATTTTCACTCGGTCAAACTCAGTAACAAATCTGTTAAATACATAAGAACTGATAACACTAGATATGTAATAGCTCAAGGTCATCGCCAGATAATATAGGTGTATCTTATCAAGATTCAGAAACTCTAAAGATTTGGATGCGGGTAGGAAAACCAAGAAGTCTGACAATAAAAAGAGTGAGTGACTCAGACAATACAGTAAACTCACACTTGGTTTCATAAAATTACTACATGTGCCATATTTTGTAGACCCCTCTCACAGAACTGTAACCTTATGAGGGTATCCTACCATGTAGCTCAGTGTTCAGTCAATAAGCCACCACAACATGGAGGACACGGCTAATAAGTCACTTTTGGACACAAAAGGATTTCTGCGTTATATGTAGAGAGGAGATACACCCAAACAGAAAGGCCACACCACATATTATCTGTGGTATGGCCTTCTTGGACAAGGGATTATTACAAAATCACTCGGTTTCTTGTAGCATACCTATAATGACAGGGTCTATATTAGCTACAGCCAAAGAGTATGCGGTTAAGCCACCCTGCGCTGCAATCGTTTTGTCGGCACCGGCATTGAGTAACACTCGCACTACATCTGCATATCCTTTATTGATGGAGTTGTGTAAGGGAGTCCAGCCATGAGAGTTTTGGGTATTTACATTGGCACCTGCTCTAATAAGCATTTCTACTATTTCGACATTCCCAGAGTGCACTGCATACTGCAAAGGTGTGCTATCTTCATTGTCTTTCGAGTCGATATTGGCACCTGCCTCAAGAAGCAATCTGACAGTATCCTTATCTCTTGCCAAGTGTAAGGATGTGTACCCTCCCACACCTTTGACATTGGGGTCAGCTTTTAGACTAAGAAGTAAACTGACGACCTGGGTTGCAAAGTGACCGGTGGCGTACACCAAAAGTGTGTTTTTCACCAATACGTTCTTAGGTGCGCTAATATCACTTATGTCTTGTAGAGCAAGAGCAGCTTTCAGGCCATCATTATTGCTTACCGCTTCTTTAAACATCGTAATCGACATTATTGCAACACTCCTTACATAATTCTATGCCCTTATTGTATCATGCATGCGAGACTTTTCGCAATATAAGAAAAAAGACCCCCAGATAGGGGGTCTTTTTATCATTCAGGATATGTGGCTAAGATAGCTTTCCGAGGGCTATCATTAAAGCAAGCTTGTAGCATCCCACCTAGACCGTATTGCTTAAATAAATCAAAAGTTATATTTGACTTAGCATACTCCTCTGTCCAGTTCAGCTTTTCCTCTATGAGCCACTGTGTAGCTTGTAGGGCTGTCTCTGGTGTCCAGAAAGATTTAGGAGCATTGTTTAACTCCCATGGTTTATACTGGTTCGGGTATGCCATATTAATGGCGTCATATGGGGAGTTGTTAAAATGACTGGCTAACATACCAGACAAACCCGACTCTAAGAATGTAGTTCTGGTCAATTTTTTACATACGTCTTTGCGTGACCACTTAAGCTTTTCTTCTATCATCCATCTTATTGCGTCTGTAGTTGTTTTCTCTGACCAGAATCCCTTAGCTACCCTTTTTAGTTCCCATGCCTTGATATCTCCAAGGTATACAGAATCTAAGGCGACGATTAAGCTGTTATCAAAACAGCTTCTTAACACAGATTGGATTCCGTGTTCCACAAAAGTATCAAAATCTAAATAACTGCATATATCTTCTCGTGACCATTTTAACTTTTCTTCTAATAACCATCTTACTGCTTCTACACCATTTTCCCTCGTCCAAAATCCTTGAAGAGTATGTTGAAGTTCCCAAGGCTTATATTTTTCGGGATACGCCGCATTTAGAGCTTGGTATGGACTCTTATTGAAACATAGGACCATCATGCCTGCCAACTTGGCATTCACAAAAGTTTCATACCTTAGATTATTGCAGACATCCTCACGAGACCACTGTAACTTATCTTCAATCAAGTATTTGACGAGGCGTATTGCATCACTCAAATAATTCCACGTTCCCAATGGAAACCTCTTTCTTCTTCCTGACAACACTTCCTCATAAATATCGATGATAGACACTGACTCCACAAACAACACTCCTTACATATTTATCTACCCTGATTATAACATACAGGATCGTTTTGTAGCAATATAAAGAAAAAGACTCCATGTCTAGGAGTCTTTTTCTCATTCGGGATGTTCTGCTTTTAGGACTCGACGACATCTACAATCAAAGTACGCCTCTAATATCCACCCAGATCATACTGCTAAAAAATATGCTTTTTGGCTTTCTTTCTTGCTTTTTCTATGTTGCACTTGAGTTCGGCTTTCATTATCCTTTTTGTATTCTTCATACACGTCTCTGATATCTAAAGTTTTTTCGGTGAGTTCTTTAAATACCATGGTTTGAATTTGTTGGGATAAGCAGCATCCACTGCTTTGTATGGACTACCATCAAAGAATTTTTGCACCATGCCTGACAATCCATTGTCTACGAATACTTGAAAAGTCAGTTTTGTACATATCTCGTCATGTGACCATTTCAGTCTCTCGTCGATTAGCCACTTTATAGCCTCAATGGCCTTGTCATATGACCAAGACAGGTTTGGAGATCTACGCAATTCCCAAGGTTTGTATTCTCCCGGATATGCGGCATCGATTGCAGCGTATGGACTGCCTTTGAAGCAGACTGCCAACATACCATTGAGACAAGCATCCTTAAATACCTGTACACTTAGATGGGTACATACTGTGGTATGCGACCATGCTAACTTTTCTTCGATAAGCCATTTCGTAGCCTGTATAGCAGTCGCCTGTGTCCAAAAGTTTCTAGGGGCATTGCTCAGTTCCCATGGCTTGTATTCATCTGGGTAAGCTGTGTTGATTGCTGTAAAAAGGCTACCTTGAAAGAACATGCCAAGTAGACCACCCAAGCCATTATCTCTAAAGGTTTGTGTACCCAGCATGGAGCACACATCATCGCGTGTCCATTGCAATTTTTCCTCAATTAACCATTTTACAGCATCACTACCAGTCTCTCGTGTCCATAGTCCTTGGGGAGACTTGGCTAATTCCCACGGTTTATACTTTCCAGGAAATGTAGCATCGATTGCGGCAAATATATGGTTGTCAAAGCTATGCTGTAGCATCCCAGACAAATTAGCATTTATAAATGTGCTTCTATCCAAGTAGTTACATACATCCCCATGCGACCATTTCAATTTTTCTTCGATCAACCACCTGGTTGCTTCCACGCCAGTTTCTACAGTCCAGAACCCATTCGGTGTTTTTGCCAATTCCCAGGGCCTATACATTTCTGGATATGTCGCTTCTAGGGCTTCATACGGGCTGTCATTAAAGCATTTTTGAAGCATACCCCCTAGCTTCCACTTTTTAAAGGTGTCCTTGCTTAACTTGCTACATACATCGTCACGGGTCCACTGTAGTTTTTCATCAATCAGATACTTTACAAGACGAACTGCATCATTCTTGTAATTCCATGTACCTTTTGGGAAGGTTTTGCGCCCTCCTTGCAGTATTTCCTCGTAGATATCAGCAATCGACACGCTTTCCACAAACAACACTCCTTACATTTTTGTCTGTTTCAATTATAACACGTGTATACGTATTCAAACAATACAACGTCCGTTTATCTAGAATGTTGACCTGCAAATACGACAGAAAACTTACTTGTGGCTGGTGTCACTGCTCCTACACAACATGGAATTTTTCCACTTCATGCAGATATCCTCAATCCCTTAAAGATAGGGCTAATGTACATGGTAACGATGGATTGTATGTGTATGATCTGGCGTCGCAACACGAGCGCAAAGCGTATATGCATAGCACCCAAAGAAAAGGACACACCATGTGGTGTGCCCTCTTTGTGATACATATCCTACTGTTGGAAAGGGACAAAGTACTCGTCATACTCATCTTCTTCCAAGTGTATGATCTCCACGATCTTTTTCATAACACAGTCTTGAAACATATTGCACATTATCCCAACAAGTTTCCTAGGGACAGTGTATTCACCGTGGCCCCACTTTATATACCCTACATACTTATTATTAAAGTAGTATTCTACTGCATACTTATCGAAATTCAAGTTTGTGTGGAGAGTATAAAGCCTGCCATCTTTGCTTTTAAATACAGATCCATATATAGGGAAACCTTCGTCCTCGTTGTTATTACTCTTTCCCAGCACCAGTGGGTAAACAAAATTTTTGTTAAATTCTATTTCCTCAGCACGTTCAAATCCGAGCACAGATTGATTGTAATCTACGTTTTTAAAAAATTCGGCAATAAACTCATGAAGAGTGTACTGAGAGGACTTGGAGACACAATCAAGGACATACTTTGAACATTCCTCCACATTTTTATTCTCGGCTCCATGCATCCCAAGTTCAGTGGCAAACTTTCTGATTTTTTCAAGCGACAGTGCTTGCTCCAGAGAGACATGTTTATACATTTGCATACACTCCTTACATATTTATCTGTACTAATTATACCATAGAGAGATACTAGTAAACAATGTATAGACCGCATGAAGCACAAACGGGAAATACACATGAAGCAGCCTAGGTATCTGGAAATAAGGAAAACTCCAGATGCTACAAGTGCATTTACTGTCATTGCAGATGTTAAGGCAATTCCTAACCTATTTCTCAGGGACATGCTGAAAGGAAGCACACATTGTGCCCCCTTAATTTTGTCGCCACTTCTATAACTTATTCTACAGGATAAGCTGCACGAATGGCTACTTGCACATCGTAACCAAAACAGATATGCATCATGTCCAGCAAACCGTATTTCCGGAACACCTTCATAGACAATTCTTTTTCGGCCTTGTGTAGTGGCCAGTCCAACTTATCTTCTATCAACCATTTCATTGCCTGAATACCGAGATTTTTTGTCCACATCCCCTTGATTAAGCAATTCAATTCCCACAGTTTATACTCGTTAGGGTATGCTGCTTCCAAAGCCTCATAGGGGTCGTTATTAAAATGTTTAACTAATATGTGCCCTCTACCCTGAGAAGAAAATATATGGTGATTAAGTCGCGAGCATACATCACTACGGGACCACCCAAGATCTTTCTCTATCATGTCTTTGACTTCTTCTATAGCCACACCTCTGTCTCGTACTTGAACAGTTCCGCCTCTTGTGTACAAGGTTTTATACTTATTCGGAAAAGCAGCTTCTATTGCCTTAAATTTGTCTCCTCCAAAACATGCTTTAAGCATAGGTCCTAGTGCGTAGGCAGCAAACACACTTGGTGAAAGATTAGATCTTATTTCATCTTCAGACCACTTAAGTTTCTCATCAAATAGATACCTGACCAATGTAACCCCATTTTCTTTGTTTTTCCATGTACCGGCAGGAAATCCTCTGCGTTTTCCACACATAACCTCTTCGTATACATCAATTATAGATTGTTTTGCTTGCATATTTTACACTCCTTACACATTTATATACTTCTGATTGTAACATACAGGCATGTATGTTGCCAAGCATTGGCAAGCATGTCTATGTAAGATAGCATCATAAACAGATGTAGCCGAGGGGTATGAATAGATTCATTTCTCTAAGCAATTACTCAGTGTTCCTAACGATCTCTCACATGCCTTTGCGTGCTAACCCGACACCCTTCAACGCACGCATCCTTTCATTGTGCTTTGCTGAAAAGGGATGTGCAAGTTGCTCTTCTTCTTAGCCCTTTTATTGCCGCAGTGTACAGGTTTTGGTGATGAATTTGTACGGACCTGTACGGTGTTTATTCCTTGTTAAGAAGGAATGTGCAAGTTGTGCAAGTTCAACACACTTTTTAGTATACCCTTTTTTCTTCTCTTTAATTTAATAATATTTTTTATAAAACATGAAGAATCTCTATGGTATGCACAAAATACACACAATTTGCACATATCCATCACATTCTTTCTCGGCACAGGCTGAAAACCGTACAGATTATGTACATGTTTTTCTTCGAACGTGTACGTGCAATTAACAATCCATTGCCGAGAAAGGTCGTACAAATTTCCGTTAACCTGTACATTTTTTCTCGCACATATTGCAATTATTGTGACGTATATACATGTCATGGTATGATTATTGTGTAAAGGAGGCGAGACATAATGCATACGCTGCCCGAGGAGGAATACCAGCAACTTTTAAAGGCCAAGGAACGATACGAAAAACATAGATTATCTTGTATGAAGTGGCAAAAGGAACAACGCGATAAGAATACCCCATATGCCCAACGTCGTCGTGAACAAAAAAGACTCGCTATGCAGAAGCTTCGTGCTAAGAGAAAGGAAGAGAAACTAAACCAGCAGAAGGAGAACGATAATGATTAAAGACCCGACAAATAATTATATAAAAAATGGTAGAATCGATAAAACAGCGGTACGTACTAGATTTAGTTTTCTCATCACCCAGAAGAATGTGGATGATGCCACACGTGTTTCGCATGCGGCTGAATTTATGTATTGGTTGCTTTCCAGTATAGGAAATTTCTACAACGCTAACGTTGTTGTATCCAATATTAAGGAAGTTTATTCCGAAGAGATATATTATAAACTGAAAGGAAATAAACCTATCAGCATAGAGAGTAAAAATTTCACACAGCTCGTAGGAAGCCAGATGGGCATAGATATTTCCGTTGGACGGGCAAAGGTCGTACATTCAATGTTTAGAATCATAGCTGTGGATACAGCCCCACATGTCACGAAATGTAGCATCAATTTATTAGACCCAGTTAACTACATCTCTTACGTATATAATGGAGGGGATGAAGTGTTCAGGCTGGATGGGGAGAAGATTGTCACAATCAATAATGGGGATGAGGGTTATTTGTTTCTAGGCACTACACAACCATTTCGGTTCTCTCAATCCAAAGTAGATGAAGGTAAACAACTTATAGACAATGTGTTCGAGGCAAATTACGACTCCTCCCAAATGGACCCACATGCATCTAAGCTCATTTCACAATACTGGTTTTTCTCAAGCTTTTTTCGATCTATCATTTCTGATAGACCCATTGCAATCTTTTGTGGGGACAAAGGCTCGGGTAAAACTCATTTAGCGAGGGAAATGATTAGATTAGCAACAAAACCCGACTTTGTGGTCACTACAATGAAACGTAATAATAACGACTTCTATGCTGTAGTTGCCAATGATAACATCACTTGTTTTGATAACTTTGACACAGCTACTACAGATGAAATTATAGATAACATTTGCTCGGTATCAACCGGGGGCGGATATAAAGCGAGGAGACTCTACACCAACTTAGAATTAGTGGACAATCCTGTAGATTGCTTTTTCTCCTTCACATCCCGCACTACGAAGTTTCGCGAAGATGTAATCGATAGGGCTCTCATGGTTCACATGGCACGTCGCAGATCTTTTGGCGGTTCTTCTGCAGTGAAGGTTGAAGATCACTGGGACACGATGAGAAGTGCCCTATTAGTAATGCTGAATGAGATGGTAGCACAACTTAAAATGACACAGAACGTACAAGCGCCAGGCAGTGAGTTTAGAATGTCAGAATGGGCATCTTTTGTATATCGTATCAATCCTAAACACTATAATGTCATCATAAGCGCTAATGTAAATAAACAAAAACAGACAAATGCAGAAAATTGTGACTGGGTTCACATCTTTCGAGACATTGTAGTGTCAAATGGATTCGTGAATGGTGTGACCGCAGAAAAGTTGCAACAATCATTAGTACAATACTCCAAAAGTGTTGCGAAAACGATAGAAGGAAGCAAATCAACACATGACCTGAGCCTAACTATAAAGAAATATAAAGATTACCTCAAGGAAATAGGTATAACAACATCAACCAAGCGCAAGCGAGTAGAAGGAGTACCAACCACTGTATGGACAATTACCGTCCATGACCAAGATACATCACACTTGAAATTGGCTAGTCTAAAAATAGATGGCGAACCAGTGAGCATAAAAAAAGAGACCCATTCTTAGTAACAGAACAAGTCTTCATCATCTAAAATATGCAAATTCATACCGAGTAAAAACATTGGCATTGGAGCGGCTAACTCCGGTGCCTTTTCCTTATCCAAGTATACCACAACTTGGTACACGTGTCAAGCGTATTTAGGGCTAATTTCGTTCCCCACTTTGCTCTATACATGCTGAGAAAGAAAAGATGTTCATATAGGGCACCTTTGTATTCGAGTATTGACCAAACGGAATGTTGCGTAGTATTCATATTTATAAAACTATGTGAGAAGTGTATACATGCGGGCGGATTAGCAAACTTTTAAGAATTTTCGATTAGGTGGTATGCTAAATACATGCCCTGGTGGCAACGCGTGTAAAGCGATAGAATACACGTTCTATTGTAGGAACTAAAAATGGGGCTCCCACTGAGGGGGCCATTGTTCTCTGTGTCTTTTTGCTTTTAGATGCAAGAAACTGCCAATCCCATTGTTCTTTTGTGTATACACATGTTACACTAGGTATCATAAATGTGGGGAGTGTAGATATGGACGGACCAGTACTGAAGTTATTCCAAGCATTGGGTGAAAAGGGAGATAGACGTGTCATCGGGGCATTACGTACACTGATCGAATCGAATTTGAAACCTTCACAAAAAGAAGCATTGTACAAATACCTACAAGAAACAGATTTTAAGGATACAGTGGCGTTGCAGGATATGGAGGCTATGCTTAGGTCTAAGGACTTTGAGGGTGTGCCTGAGGACATATATACCGAAAACAATGAATTGGTTGCCTTCCGGTCATATGTTCGAAAACAAGAATCTATACCTCTACACAGCAAAGATGGTGTCTCATATGACTTAAAGACACCCGGAACAGATATACGTGTAGAAGGGATCATGAGTGATGTCGAAAACATAACATTTGCCGTTATTGTATCAGCGTATGGTTGTGGTAGCAAGATATTTTTCATACTGAAAGTAGATATAGATGGCTGGGCCTGCAAAGAGCCTGAACATTTGTTAAATGAGATCATTATCAAATGTAGAATTCTCTTAAAAGACTCTTCACTCACATTTATAAGACACTTGCAAGATAAATTTGTGGAAAAGATGGTGAAGGATCCAACACGAGAAAACGCAGATTTAGTCAAAGGAAAACTTCTACTTTTGGAGAACTTATATCCACATATGGATAAGGATCTCTTTATACTGAGAATATTAAACAACGAGACAAAAAGAGTGTTACATCACATGCACAAAAAGTACACAGAAGGGCAAGAGGTAGATGCACAGCTGGTGGAGCAGTTAGTATATTTACAGGATATGCTTGGTTTCGCCCTCACTGATGACTGTCTGGTACTGAAAAACAAGTCGGAAAGTGTAGTAGACTCCACTTGGCCCTTTATCCTTGTCAAGCAAAACGATATCTGGATTAGAGGATGTCCAACGGAACCTGCTTATGAAAGGCTACTACTGGCTCACAAATTGCAAGAATAAGAGGTTCCGTAAAGGGTCTTTTAGTATTGACACAAAACACTCTAGATGTTAAACTTAAGTTACACATACAATGTAAGGAGTGTTTAAACATGTCTATGCAAAAATTTTGTCCTGATGGGTTTACAGCTACATATGGGGATGTAGCAGATATTGTATTCTTCCCTTCTCGTATCTTGTTTCCAAAAGAGATGGAAACAAGTATCATTCCCGGGGTTCTGTATTCCCTCGTACAAGAACAGTTTGGTACAGGTTGGAAGAATATGCTTCTCTCTAAGGTTCTCCAGTATTGGAGGATGTCTCTACAACAACAAGACCCTGTTGTAATGTCAGAGATATGCAAACTGGTTTTAGATGATCAAGTTCCAAAGGCGATTGTGCATTATATGGAAAATTTAACAATCCATAAACTTTCCGAGTATGCATACATCAAGTTTACACTGAAAGGTCTAAGTTACTCTGATAGTGCCACTACAGAAAGTTATATGCAAGTGAGCGCAGATGGCCAAACAGTGGAATACGTTACATCTTCTGCCGCCAAGGCTAATATAACAAGCCTTCTGAACAAAAGTTACCTCAAAGATTTAAGTCTTGCAGAACTGGAACTAGAAGAGGGGTTCGAAGTAACCCATGCGAGTATTAAAGATCTCTGGGGCTTTTTAGAAAACCGGATTGATAAATTCCGTTTCGTGATCCCTTCCATTTCTGTCTGGGTTAGACATAACTCCCAGTCGACTCGCATGACACATGTGTTTACAATTCCGAGAGTGAGACTTGAGGAGAGTCGATTAGTGTTTGCTATGTGTATCTTTGGTACAGGTGAACAACACGGATTGCATGCTACATGCTCAGATATACTTTACGAGAGAGTTGCAGGTGGCAGGTTTGTAAAAGGAAAGTGGATATCTAGCCCAGCAAAATGCGCAGAAGACATGACGAAGGAAGAAGCAATAATGGAATTGCAACACTTCGTGAGTGGTGGAAAAAACAATGTACTACTCAATGCTTTGTATGAACTTGCTGTACCAGCAAGAGAAGATCTGGTGTGCCTGAGACATAAGAGTGATGATGACTACTACATCTTGGGAGTGTCAGACTCGGACATCAAGTTGTTCGGAATAATCAAATCTGATGTCTATGTTCCACAATCGGTATCAGAAAGATTCCAATCTAAAGTTATGGATTATGTAGAAGAATGTAAATTGGTTATAGCTCTTAAGAAATAAAGAAAAGGACTACACAAGGATGTGTAGTCCTTTTCTTTATTTCTGGGCGAAGATATCTTTCACAACTGGGTAGTACCCATTGTCTTTTGCTATATCCAAGACAGTTTTTCCATCATTTGTCTTTTTGGAGACTGATGCACCCTTGGACAATAAAACTTGTATCGCATCATACTTCTTGGTTAGTGTAGCGTGGTGAAGTAGTGTAAATCCCCTTGTATCCACTGAGTCAACATCTACACCGTCTAGTAATAGGTTTAGTACCCTATGAAAGCCATTAATTGTAGCATGATACATTGGGCTGTGACCTTCTGAGTCCATAGTATTTTTATCCGCGTTGGCTCTTAACAAAAAGGATACCATTTGGGCATGCCCATGGTAGGATGCCAAGTGAAGAGGCGTGAAACCTTTTTCCGTCACATTGTTGAGTTCAGCTCCTGTATTTAACAAGATTTGAACCATCTCCACCAAACCATGGCTCGCCGCAAGGTGCAAGGGTGTCCACCCTTCATTGTCTTTCAGATGAATATCTGCACCTACTTTGATCAACTCTTTGAATATCTGCGGATATTCGTAACTAATAGCATGATGAAGCGGTGTAGCTTTTTCAGTCATCTGTGCATTTACAGGGGCCCCCGCTTGCAACAACATCTGAACCAAGTCTTCATCACCTTCGCGTACCGCAAAATGAAGGGCTGTGCTACCTTTTTCGGTTGTTGTTGCTACATTTATTCCCGCATCTAGGAACATATCCACCAAATCCAATTTTCTCTCGCTCACAGCGAGATGAAAAGCAGTCCACCCATCTCCGTTCAATACATAAACATCTGCACCAGAATCGATTAGCATCTTCGCTACTTCTACATATCCCTTGTGACAAACGCGATGTAGTACAGATACCCCATTTTTGTCTACGGCATTCACATTGGCACCTGCAACTATTAGTGTATTCACAATATCGATATTTCCTCTGTTTGCCGCATAAAACAAAGGCGTCCAACTGGCGAAACTAGGTACTTCGATAGACACTCCTTTAGCCAACAGGGCTGTTACAACCGGTAAAGATTCTGCTTCTATAGCATACGTGAGAGGGGTGTACCCATGCAGTGCGTCACTGGACGTATTCAGATCTTCCACACTCTCAAGCGCAATCAGGGAACCAAGTACATCCCCCGAATTTAATGCTTTTCTAAATATTTCTATATACACACACAACACTCCTTACATCAATTCTTAAATATATCCAAGGTTTAACTCAGATCCTCCCACTCTTACCTCCATGAGATTCCAACAGTGTCAGCATTTCCTTGTGCCCATTGAATTCTGCAGTGTCCCATGCTGACCATTGACTGGTGTCATCCATCAAACCCACATCTGCATTGTACTGAATTAGTAACGAAGCTAAGTGCAAATCACCAAAACGAGCGGCCGTCATAATTGGGGTGTCCATATCTGCATCCCACACATTTGGGGACGCCCCTGATTTAAGCAACTCTTCAACGTACGCAGTCGCCTGCGGTTTATTCCCCAGCACACGTGTGGTATAACATAGTGGTGTCTCTTTGTAGTGGTTAACACTTTCTTCTAAATGGCCAGTTTCAGCGAGAGCCTTCACATTTAGTACAAATGATAAAAAGTCATCATCGTCTACAGCCAATTTAAGCTTCGCTATGTTTGTTTTTGTTACATCACTCATAACACACACTCCTTACACATTCTTTATAAAAGTATTATAACATATAGGAATGTATTTGGGCAATTTATGGAGCCTGTACTCTAATTTTGCAAAGAGAAGGACACCCTTCATCGGATGTCCTTCTCTCAAATATTTGTGGCAAAGAGGGAATCAAGCACTTTTTTCATCTCGGGATCAGCATGATACATTGCAGAGCACCCTAGGTGATCGGGTATATCTCTTGAAGCTCCCAGCTTTACAAGTTCTTCTGCACAGTCGTCTAGTCCATAATAGCTAGCAATATGTAGAGGAGTCCATCCCTGAGCACCTGCGGAGTTGACATCAGTGCCTCCTGCAACCAGTAAAGGTATAGAGTATGGAGATGCGTGACGAACAGCCCTATGTAATGGTTTATCACCAGTGGCATCCTCTGCATTCACATCAGCACCCGCTTTGAGTAAAAATTGGACGCTTTCCGTACACGAACCTACTACTGCAAGATGTAAGGCTGTCTCAGCGGCTGGGCTATTAGTCTTTGCATCTATTTCTGAACCATACTGTAATAACAAATTAAGAACTTCAGAATTAGCCTCTCGGGCTGCGAGGTGCAGAGCGGTGTTTCCCCATTTTGTTCTATGCTTGGTGTCAGCTCCATGACTCAAAAGCAACTTTGCACATTCAGCACTCTCATACATGCTCGCTTCGTGTAACGGATATACTCCAGAATCATTTGGAATGTTTACTGAAACACCTCGTTTCAGTAGCAACTCCAACCCAAGAGAGAAATTTTCTTGAGTCATATATGAAACTAGTGTACCATTGTGAAACTCTTCATACACTGTGTTTAGTTCGTCTACTGATCTCTCTTCCAACAAAAGAGCTACACGCAACATATCTTGTTCCTCTACTGCATCCACCATAGAGTCGATCCACATTAAACAACACTCCTTAAGTATACTCATATATTTATATTGTAACATGTAAATGCAAGTGTGAACAAGTTTTGTGACATATACGGCGATTTGTCTCTTAAATGCCTTGCTTCCGACACATTATGCATGATTTAATAAATGTAAACTAACTAAGGACTGGTGGCATGAAAGATCAGAGCATAGTCTTTAAGATACTGTCCCGCATTATGCAATTCTTTCTATCTGTATGGGACTCTACAACCACAGGGTGGAAATTGGGCGCACTTCCATTCACATTACACAAGAAAAAGAAATTGGCTAAACAACATAACCATTTTGACCCCTTCAAAGAAATAGCGCGAAATGGGAAAGACGCATCTTTGTATGTGCATGGTGTCCATTCCCATTTAGACACATGTGTGTGTGCTGCAGTAAATAGAGTTATGAATGAATACAGATCCTTGGGCAAGCACCCTATATGTGTGCATATAGGTCAAAGTGTCGGAAATGTAGAGTACCAGTCTAAAGAAACCGGACTTAATATGATAGATTATTCTATCGCAGAAGATCTCAATCCTCTAAAAATAATGCTCGATTTAGAAAAAAATTTTAGTAGCCATTATACTGAAAACACAATAATACATGTGACACATCCTTCGCACATACCCTGGCACACTGTATCTGAATGGCACAAGACAGTGTTACCACTTTTGCTTTTCAAGATAGCATCACATCCCGATAGTGTGTGTATGATCGTATCACCTATGTTATCTATTTACAATGCTGCCCAAAGTACCTTGAAACAACAGGAAGAAGAACATCCTAACCTAACTATACAATACCTGCATCCTACACCTTACCACAGTATTCGCAATGATCAAGTTCTGCCAAACAGAGTGCTTTTTCCAATGTATTTTGACAAGCAGGATCTCTTTTACAATGAGCGCAGGTCAAATACTATTATAGACAATGTAATAACTGCCTTCCCACATGTGGATTATTTCATGCTTACGAAAAGCTTTTGGGTGTACAACCAGGCCATATACTCGGTAGGGGATAAAACAGGTGTATACTTTATGGAGTCTGACGAAGTGAACGGTAAAAAAGTAGATGCCAAAACATAAAGAAAAAGACACTACCGGATATGTAGTGTCTTTTTTAGTTTGCGAAGTGGAGCATATATCCAGTGTCTGATCCCGCGAGGGGGTTTCGAGTTTTCTAGTAGAGTCTTAGTTTCCCCATAGGCGCGGTGCCATGGAGTGATCTTGTTTGTATTCTTATGCTCTACATCCGCACCTGCTGCAATGAGCATTTGGCATATAGGCTTGTGATCAGCTACCGACGCCAAATGTAACGGAGTATCATTATTACCATCTAGTGCATCTACATTCGCACCAGCCTCAATCAATATCTTACACACGTCTTTATATCCTTTTCTTGCCGCCGAGTGAAGAGCTGTTTTTCCTGTGCTAATAGGGATATTTACACCTGCTCCTGCATTTACCAGAAATTCGCACACGTATTTATCGTGCCGTATAACAGAGTGATACAGAGGTGTCATCCCACCAATGTAGGTTTGAGCGTTAATGTCGGCACCTGCTTGGAGCAGAGCCTTACAGCACTCGATTGTACCATGAGCAGATGTAGTATGCAATGGTGACCATCCCTCAGTATCCTGGGTATTCACATCAATACCATTCTCTATTAGCAGGTTGTATATTTCTGTATTACATGTATGTGCAGCTGCCAGCCACAATGAGCCCATTCCAACTGTATTCGCTTTTGGCTTCGCACCCATCTCAAACAATAGTCTCAATGTATCAGCATAATTGTTTTGGACAGCATAGTATACTGGTGTATTACCCATTGCACAAGATGTTCTCGCATCGGCCCCCATCTCCATTAGCAACTGAGCTAACGTCTCTGTTCCATATTTTATAGCATATGTTAGAAGAGTATGACCTTCCAAGGGCTGGAGACGCTTATCCAAATCCTCAGCACTCTGCGCGGCTAAGACGGCCCCCAACACATCCTGTGTGTGTACAGCTTCTTTAAACCTTTCTTCATACACCAAACAACACTCCTTATATAGTATTATTTGGCTCAATTATAACATGTGCATGCGCATCTAGACAATATACAGAGAAAACTCTCGTATAGGATGTCTTTTTCCCTATCGAGGTGCCTACTATAAACGCCAAAAACTACCTGTTATCCACGTCTGATTTGAGGTTTGTTGTGCTTGTCTTTGCCGAATCAGATATATTATATGCCCCTCTGTTTATAAAAGTACACAGAAGTTAACCTCAGCAACTTACGAAAGATTTCTCCTATTCTACCCACGTATCTTTGGAAGACACCACATCCATATAACTGATGTCCTTCCCTTAGTTAATTTGTTATATGCATTAGACCATAAAAAAAGATGCCCATACATGGAGAACCACTTCTTGTCGATTGACTTGGGACATATTTATGTGGTATAATTGTGTAAAATACAATGTAAGGAGTGTAATTTTATGTCGGTAAGTATACACCAATCAGTAATAAACTCAGATACTCTATCCATGATGTTAGCTATCCAAGATGGAGAGATTAATGAGTTAGACTCTTCTGGGAAAACTGCCCTACACCATGCGACTGAGTATGGGGAGACAGAATTGGTCAGCCTTTTGCTCGCACATGGTGCCGATGTTGATGTGGTAGATGGGGCTGGGGAAAAAGCGCTTGCTTACGCTGTGTACAATAACAACACTGAGATAGTAAGCATGTTTTTAGCTCATGGTGTCCATATTGATGACGAAGTTTCTGAAGGAAAAACGATGCTAGTGAATGCTTGCGAAAACATGGAAGAGAGTCTTGTGGAGTTTTTGCTCAACAAGGGCGCAGATCCAATGAAGGTCATCAATAACGATTCCGTGTATGAGCTTCTCATGAACGGAGATGACGACTTACTCCCTAACCAAAACATAATTACATTGCTCCACAAGCATAAAAAAGACTCTCTTAAGTGAGAGTCTTTTTTATATCCACATATCTAACTTTCTATATTTTACTTGTTCATTAAGGTCTGTGACAGCATGAACCGTTGCCATACCTGGGAGGTGCTATCCACCACAACCATTGCACCACTTTTCCTCTCAACACAGAAAATAGGATGTATTTCCTTTGTCTCTTTTACAGTGTATTCGAGTCCGATTACATATCCATCTTGGTCTTCGTATGTGGTGAATGTTTTGATCTCTTTGCACTCTGCAATAAACGATGCACTTTCGGATTCAGTCATTGCCATCCCATCCAAGGTACTGGATATCTTTATCCTTAGGTCGGAGTGATATAAGGTATCCGGTGCAAATTGGCATATAGCAAGATATTTCTTTATCTCTTTCCAATCAGTCAACAACCCTGCATCAAGTCTAACCTCTGCAGTCCAGTCATTTGCAAACTGTTGGAAAAGATGCTGAAACCAGTCTCGAGGAGATCTGGCATATTGTGTTGAAAATTCCAAGGATATGGGAGTTTCAACAGACAATTTCTCTTTACCTCGTTCCATTGTCAAGTGTACACCAGACAAATTAACTCTGGTATGCAGACCAGTTACTCCTGCCCCAACTTCGATTTTCATGTTTGTGATGTCGAGACCAAAAGATACATTTCTCTTTTTTACGCTTATGCTAGCTATGTTCATATGTCGACGACAAACATGCAGTGCCAGAGCTAATTCGAATCTGGGGATTGCCCCAGTGTAGCTAGATTTCGTATCCTCGCACAGGTACTGGGTAAAACTATCAAGTTCTTCCTCAGATAAACGGTTGAGATCTTTCACAATCTGAAGAAATACTTCAGGTCTCAAGTTATACTGTCCAGCGAGTCCATACACCTCTTCTTCAGACATTTTGCCCCAATCCAGCCTTGTATCTTTGTTCAAAAGTAACAAAGACAGTATAAGGTTGGTTCCAGCCCTGGAATTCAGACTTGCCTTGAGCCCTTCTATACTATTATACATATCAACACTCCTTACATACATTTATTTAATCTCATTGTACCATACACAGATATGAAGGTCAATACTGATGTATTACTTTTACATATTACAATCTGTCACCTAGAAATTATGGGAACGATGTAGAGAAAAAGGCGCCCCTCGTGGGACGCCTTTTTCTGTCACTTAGGATAGGTTGCATCAAGAGCTTTGTGGGGATTGTACCCATGGCAAGAACTGAGCATTCCTCCAAGACCGTATGCAAGGAATGTATCCAGTGTGATATGTTCCCGTGCGTACTCTACAGTCCATCCGAGTTTCTCTTCTATTAACCACCGTGTAGCATCGACAGCTGTGTCCTCGTTCCAAAACTTATTTGGTGTTTGTTTCAACTCCCAAGGTTTGTATTCTCCCGGATATGCGGCTTCCAATGCGGCATAAGTGCTGTTATTGAAACACACACTTACCATACCCCTCAGACCATTTTCTGAGAATACTCTTCGAGTCATCTCTTTGCATATTCTCTCACGTGACCATTGGAGCTTCTCCTCGACCAGCCATTTTGTAGCCTTTATACCATTTTCTTTCGTCCAGTATCCTTTTGGTACATAGGCGAATTCCCACGGTTTGTACATGCCTGGATATACCACCTCTAGAGCTTTGTATGGACTACCACCAAAGCACATATCTAGCATACCCCCCAGACCATTGTCCACAAATGTATCATGGGATATATTCTTGAGCACTTCTCTTTTGGACCACTTCAGTTTGTGTTCTACTAGCCATTTTGTGGCATCACTCGCAGTTTGTTGGTTCCAATATCCTCTAAGCTTACTTTTCAGTCTCCAGGGAACATAAACACCTGGATACGCTGCTTCCAGTGCTGCATACGTACTACCATTAAAGCATGTCAGCAACATACCATACAGCTTAGCTTCAGTAAACACGTTTTTATCCAATTTAGTGTATACCTCTTCCTCGTTCCATTTCAGTCTTTCTTCAATTAGGTACTTTACAACTGGAATAGCATTCTCTTTGTACATCCATGTGTCATCAGGAAATCTTCCTCGTTCTCCAGATAATACTTCTTTATATAGGTCTACAATAGACTTTGTTTCTTTCACACAATACACTCCTTACCCTTTTGTATGCATATCTATCCCAATTATAACATATGTATGCGTCTTCAGACAAGTTTAAACCGAAGAGCATGCGTGTAGAACATTTGTTATGCTTTTGAAATAAGATTGATATCTGTGGAAAGACGTCAGATGGGTTTCTCCGACATCTTACCAATGAGCAACACGGATTTTGGAACAACGAAGAGGCCTCGAGAGGGGATATTTCACATATTCTAAGCATGGTGAGAGGGAACCTCTATTTTAGGCTCCCGATTATCGTGTGTGTATGCGATTTTGGCATTGCTTGACTACATAGTAGCACCAGCACTCATCAGTAACTGGATGATCTCGGTATTTGTGTATCGATGTGCAATATCCAATGGTGTGCTTCCAGTTGTACCTTTAGCATCTACATCAGCTCTATACTCTAACAATAGTTCCACTATAGGATTACTATTGAATCTTACAGCAACGTGTAAGGGGGTCCACCCTTCTCCGTCCACAGCATTGATATCTGCCCCTGCATCCAACAACAGTTTAATATACTTATCTTCCCGCTCATACCTTGCTGCTACATGCAAGGGCGTATGTCCGGATATGTCTGGAGTGCTGAGAAGGGCTCCGGCCTGAACAAGGAGTTCACAGGATTCGTAATCTTGCCGACATACAGCATGGTGTAAGGGCGTCCATCCGTCTATACCTAAGGCATTCACATTTGCTCCTGCGTCAATGAGCGCCTTGGAAATTTCATTATAGCCAATATCGACTGAAATGTGCAAAGGCGTATCAGTATATTTTTCACATGAATTAATATGGGCCCCTTTTTGCAGTAAAACAGGTATCAAGGGTGCTAATCCTTTCTTGGTCGCATAAGAAAGAGGTGTGAGTCCGTTTAGATGATCGTAATATGTACCATTAATATCTGGCAGGGTCTCCAGCGCTAGTATAGCGCCGAGAACATCACCGGCATCTACAGCGATTCGAAATTTTTGTACACTCATTTCAACACCCTTTTGTTGATTATTTGGAAAGTATCATTTCTGGGGCATCCTCCACAACCACCATGTTGTGAGATTTACCAATGTCTGGGTCCGCCCCTGCCTCAATCAATAAGTCATACACTTCTTTATGGTTGAAGTGATAAGCATAAAAAAGGGGTGAAGTATCAGAGATATCTATGGCATTGACATCTGCTCCTAGTTCGATCAGCAACTTGCATACCTCAAAGTTCCCATTCAGAGACGCACGATGTAACGGAGTCCATCTTGTTGTTGCTTCCTTCAAATCGGCTCTGGCTCCCCTTTCCAAGAGGAATCGACATATGTCTGTATGCCCTTCGTGTATAGCCGCGTTTAAAGGTGTATTCCCATTGTTATCCATCGCATTTACGTCCGCCCCTGCATTCACCAAGGTTTCACAGATAGAAACATGCCCATATAGCGCGGCCAATTGTAATGGTGTCGTGTTGTTTGCACCACCAAAATTTACATCTGCCCCTATGTCTATCAAAGGCTGAACTAACTGCTCCATTCCTTGCTTACATGTAAAAGCAAGCAATGTCTTGGCCCTAAGATCTGGTATCTCATGCAGTGCATTGAGGTCTCTTTTGGATATCGTCTGATAAGATAACAAAGCCCCCAGCAAATCACCATACTCTACTGCTATCAAATAATCTCGTGCAGTCATAGCAATTCCCTCCCCGCATATCATACGCATGTTTTTCTATCACTGCTGCCCATTCCCAACTACACAAAATGTGCGATATATTTTCCGAATGTATTCTGTGGTTTCGGATTCAATGATGCCAATTTTTGATAGCAGGTCAACATATCACCTGGCACTTAACACTGGTATGTGAAGTAGTATTGTCGCAGTATAAAATGATCCCCATTCACAGTATGCCACTTCATACAGCAACAGAGGAATTTCCATAGGTAGCTTCTAGGGCCCTTCTTCCACTGTTCTTGTAACATCCGCTTAGCATACCAGAAAGACCATGTTGAAGAAAAGTTTCTGTAGTGACATTTTTCATTGCTTGTTCCGCTGTCCAGCCTAGTTTTTCTTCCACCATCCACTTGGTTGCTCTGACTCCCGTCTCTGCATCCCAGAATCTCAGAATCTCTGGGGCGCACACCGCAGTTCCCAAGGTTGGTATCGCCCAGGATAAACTGCATTTAATGCGTCATAGGGACTGTGGTTGTAAGCGTGATGTATCATCCCATGTAATTTAACTTCTTTGAAGGTGGAGTATCCCAACTTTTCACAAATCTCTTCTCGCGACCATTTCAGTTTTTCTTCGAGAAGGTATTTTACAATAATGACAGCATTTTGCTTGTCTTGCCATGTTCCTGAGGGAAATCTCTTACGTTTTCCTTGCAGAATATCCTCGTATATAGCAACAACATCCATATCTCATTCTCCTCACATACCATTCTCAACTAGCCTATGTACTTATATCATAGCATGTCTTACTGTTAAGGGTCAATAAACAGACTACACATAGATAGGCATCCAAAGAGTACATATCTAGTTTTTGTTCTGATGCACATTTTACTGGAGATACGTGCAAAACATTGACAAGGACATCATACTGGGTTGTTCATGTCCACTGATGAAAGACATATTGTACTGAATACTTCACAAGAATAGTCACCATTAATTAAAACATAAAGAAGAGCCCTTCCTGGGCATATATATTATCGATTCTGCGATATACATTTTTGCGCATTCTACTAGAGATGATGGGGTCACTCTTGGAAGGTGTATATGCGTATTAGCCAGTAGAATGCCCATACTTTTGCATCAGTTCCAACATTTCCTTACGTTCCATCATTTGTGCAAGATCTACAGCGCTGTCCCTATATTTCTCTCTTAGAAAAGGGTCCGCACCAGCTTGTAGTAGCATTTCGGCCCCTCTTCTATTATCCAAAAGGACGGCCGTATGAAGAGGTGTGTTCCCCTTGCTGTTTATGATATTGACATCAGCACCGCTCTGTATTAGTATGGACAGTATATCATATTTTCTGTGGTATAGAGTAGAGTCCAGCACAGATAGATGACCATAAAAATCACCGTTATCTATGTTTACACCCTGCTGAATCAATAGATAAACACAAGATATCTGATCATTTACAATAGCCAGGTTCAAGGCGCTTTCCCCATCCCTGTCTGTCCTTTCTATGTTGGCTCCAGCTGATAAGAGCTTTTTTGCAATTTCCACATTCCCATACGTACAAGCGTAATGTAATGCGGATACACCAAAGAAATTTACCGCATTCGCATTAGCTCCCCTAGACAAAAGAAGATCCACGATGGGATCCATCCCATATCTAGAACAAATCATTAGTGCTGTTAAATCACCTTCGCACATTACATAATCGACATCTGGTACATTTTCAAGAATCAGTAGGACTTTTAACACATCTCCCTCTACCATAGCCTCACTCAATCCCTGTTCCCACATAACAGACACTCCTTGCACTCTTAAGTAGCACAATTATAACATGAACGATCCTTAGTGTACAAGTGCATCTACTCATCACCATCAAATGACAAAAAAAGCGTCTCCTGCTCGTTATCAAAAATACATATTCCTCTACAAGTGCTGTTAGCGAAGCAAATCTCCAAGGGTTCATACATGCGTAGGTATAGGGGAAATGTGTGGGAGTACATTTATTCTATCCCCGTATACGTATCGAATACTTGTGATAGGTTATTTACAAATGTTAAAATGTAAGTATAAAATATATGTATGAGGAGTGTTTAAAATGTTAAACAGTGTAGATTTGGTGTTACGACTGGTTAGAGTCCTAGATTCTACAAAAAAAGAACTAGATTCTCTGATGGACAGCATACTTAGTGATATATCCATTCAGCAGGTGAGCTTTTCGCATGTAGAAGACATTACACATGTGTATGGCCCTCAAGAGAGTGGGGCAAAATTTTCACACCTATTTCTTGTGCATACGGATAAAGTCAATTACTTTGTATATACTAAAACAAGTAAAGACAACACAGTGCATGAGGTTGTTTCGCCCAGTATGTGTTTATCGTGTGAAGAAGCGATAGCTATCTATGTACGAGACAAGAATACAGACCCACGGTGTAATATCATATGTCCGGACCCTGGTAAGGTTATCGAGGATATTCGAAAAAAACTAGGCCCCTACCACATGTAGAGTAGAAGTTCAATACCTTAAACAAGAGAGAGGATCGCGACATAGCGATCCTCTTTTGTATGTACGTCCATATTCAGGATACATTATGATGATTGTTTGTGCCCACCATATGCAGCAATGCACAGAAATCCGCGCATATATGCGATATAACCCCGTCAAAAAGGTGATTGTCCCTGTGCATATAAAAAGAGGGCCCCGTGGGACCCTCTAATCTAGACCTAGAATGCCAGCGAATTCAGGCACCAAATCTCAGAGTATGTCGAAAGCTTCAGGATAGGACATACGTACAGCTTGTTCGGCATTGCCCTCAAAACATGAATGTAACATATCCCTTAATCCATACCTTCTAAATAAATGATATGCATACCTTTCTTTAATCTTAGATGTGGACCAGCCTAGTTTCATCTCGAACAACCATTTCGTAGCACCGATACCTGTCTCTAAGGTCCAGTTTGGTTCGGGCAATATCTTTTCCAATGACTTTTGGTCTCTCTGGGCATCTGTTTGCATACATCTATTGGGATATACAGTGTCTAATGCTGTCTGCACATCGTTATCGAAACAGTTAACTAACATATCTCCCAATCCGTATTTGTAAAATATTTCTTCATCCAAGTGCTTAGATGCTTCATCTTTGGACCAAGATAACTCTGTTTCTACAAGCCATTTAGTGGCATTTGTGCCAGTTTTTTGTGTCCAGAAATCTAGAGGCATGTGTCTAAACTCCCAAGGTTTAAATTTGCCAGGGTATGCACTGTTTAGTGCATTATAAACACTGCCATTAAAACTATGTCGTAACATGCCTTCGAGTTTGTACTTTTTAAATACTTTTGTGCCACATTTCTCACGCACATCATCGAACGTCCAACCCAATATGTCTTCGAACAAATGCCGGACCAATATACTAGCATTTTGTTTGTTCTCCCAAGTTCTACGGGGAAACCTCAGCCGTTCACTGTGTAAGATGTCAACATACACCTGAATTATGTTTTCTGTCCCCTTATCTACTTTTTTCAACACACAACACTCCTTACAAATATTTATATATAAAATGAACCATTGGAAGGCAAACTCTGTCAATCCTTTGGGGGCAACATATATAGATGCCAGTGGTGTATGTAAAATTCACCACATATCGGAGTTTTTATCCACATGTATCAGGAGCATAGTATTTCCATTGCCTTGCTGGTACGTTCAGTGTAGTTGGGTGCTAAGAAAACCAAAGCGTTAGTACCTGCTAGAAAACTTTATACGCATGTATTAGAGAATCTGCAGCGAGCCAAAACTGAGGCCTCCACCCTCTACAAGGAACTATGCGCCACATAATGGTCTCACACATAGCACCCGGTCTCAAAAGTGTATTTCAGACAATGGCAAATCTAGAGTACACAGGCTGTGTACTGTCCTGTGTACTGTCCTGTGTACTGTCCCCACAGCCCTCTCTCCGTTTTTTGGCAAAGGAAGAATGCATGGTGCATATGTATCAACAGTACACAGGAACCTGTGTACTGTTTCTGTTTCGTCTAGAAAAAAACAAAATAAACATAAAAATATATATTAATTATATCTAAAAAAGGAAAAGGTATCCCTCGTGCGAACACTCTTGGATGCTCATTCTTTTCGTAGAAACCATTGCGGCATATCATAGGTACTAGAAATATTTTACTCATGTTTCTGTAGATATTTTGATAGGTGAAACAATGCACATATGTAGTACTTACACATATGACAAAGTGTTGAGAAAAAAGGTGTGAGTGGGGAAGGGTTCTTTTTATATTATATACCTTTTTGTGGAAGTCCTGTGTACTCCGACACGGGGAATGCCACCTCACCTTTTCACAGAAGATATGAGGTCATTGTATGCGTGGCACACTTTGAGATAGAAGCCTTTCTTAACAAAGAGTTGTGTCCTGTGTACTGTCCTGTGTACTGTCCATTAGGCCCAATACTCTGGAGATCTTTTTTAGAAAACACAATGCGGGACCACAGTTATCTGTGTACTGCCCTGTGTACTGCCTGTGTACTGCCCTGTGTACTGCCTGTGTACTGCCTGTGTACTGCCCTGTGTACTGCATATTTATCTTCTATGTATCTTCTATGTGTTAATTTTCTATTTGTCGGTATCTATATAAAAAGAAGGGACCTTTAAGGTCCCTTCAGTCTATATTTTTTATGCCAGCAAAATCAGGTGCCAACTCGATCAAATTGTTACGGTGGAAAGCAGTATATCTCTTCCTCAAACCATTTGTCCTCACCACATAACCATTCGGAGCAAGAACCAAACCGTCCCCACCGGCCTGCATGGCGGCCTGGAATTCACTTTGGATATACACATTCAAATCTTTCAGAACATACCTTCTATTTCCATTCTTTCGGTTTAAATGATTGCATAGAGTCTCTATATCTATGAGAATTAAAGGTGTACCAAATACACAAGCATCTCTAACTGGTGTCCCATACTTTCCTGCGGAGTTAGTTGCAGGGAAATGAGAACATACACCATACCCCTTACCGTACACCTGACCACTTTGAGGTGTATTCCCTACGGTGTAGCCATCATTGGCTATATCCCTTAAAAATTCGAACAATATATTATCCTCTTCATGTCCTGCGTTTGCTGTAGCAGTTACTTCTGTCATTATGCTGGGTACTCTGGCAATATCACTTTCAGTGTAACCAAGTTCTTCTTCTGTTAGCCCTAATTCCTTGCCCAATTTTAACAAATGCATGAGACCTGTCATTAAGATGGATGCTATACTTTTTTGTCGGCTATTTTTTACACTGCTAGTATTTTTGAGGAGATTTTTCACAGTGGAACGTACCTCATTATCGTTTTGTTGCATACACCATATATTGAAGCCTGTCCAGAAGTTCTTGTCTTTAGCGCTCAATAGTTTCTCCACAGTTTCCTTTGCTTGTTTTCCTTCTTCGGTCTTGTGGAAAGCACTGTACACGTAGACCTGCACAGCTCTTGTTTCTATTGATGGATCGGCGAGAAAACTTTGGCCCAATGATATCATGCTCGCTCTCATCTTATATACAAATGATCCCTGCCCGCCTTCTCCTTTTCCCATCTTCTTTTTTGTTATCTTCGCTACAATATCCTTCATCACTTCGTGTGTCGCATTGAACCTTTCCCTAGGCCAACCATTCACTCTATCGCTCCCACCGTACTCATCGTATATGAGTGGAATTGTGTACCCTACTGTTGCTGCTTTGGTTATGTTTGGTGGCGTAGGAAAAGTATCAAGTCCCTCGGATGTGTATCCAAGGTAAGGTTTTAGGGCTTGTATGATGGTGGATTTACCAGCGCCTTGTTGTCCCGCCACATGTAGGAGAGGAAAGATGGCATGTTCTTTACGGATATTGAACTCGTGAGGAAGGGCACCAATCCAACCGAGAATAAGAAGCATGTTATCCTTCGCATGTAACTTCATAGCATTTTTCAAAAAATAGGGAGCTATTTGATTCTTCCATGTTTCTGGACAATAGTCTAGATTTCCCAACGAGTCTACGATACCTGAGTCCAATGCTGGGGATCTATCCCCCATGTATAGTAGGGCGTCCGATATAACACCTTCTGACGAGTACACCGATCCGTTAGTTGAGCAGAAGAATTTGTCGCCCTCGTCGGTCAATCTCTCATATCCCAGGACAACTGTACCTGTCTTCTCGGGAGTAGAATCTCCGAAACCTAGAACAACATATCTATGATATAAAGATAACATTGCTCCTTGCAATCCCTGGATTACACACCCCACATCGGGTATTTGTTCTGCTAACTGGGTTTGGAATTCTTTCAGTGTGTTGAAATGTGCTGCTGATAGCTTAATTTCTGCACTCCTTTTCGTTTTAAAGTTGACAGCATCAAATACGTACAGTACTGTCTTCAGGTCTTTTGTATCGATATTCACTGTATACTTGGGTATCAGCACGAAATTTGACACATATTCTCTCCCCGTTTTTGTCTCAACATACATACGCCCCTTATGTTCTCCTAGGTATGTGCTTATACCATACCATGCGTCAGTGATACTATCTACTACATCTACTAGATGCTTCAGCACATCCGGATATAGGATTCCCGATTTCCCAGTCACTGCAGATATCTTGCTAGCTACTATGTTTATGTCACTTTGTCTCAGAGATGTATAGTCAATATCTCCTATTATGTCTTGGATGACGCGGGCAGACAGGAATACCTCTGGACTCAACACTGAACTGATGGCCTTTATTTTATTTTCTATTTCAGTCATGTCGAGAGGTTTATATTGTCGTTGTGTAGGGGTTGGCAATGTGACTATGCCATCTGTTTTCTTTTTACTCACTCTATATCATCCTCCTATTTTGTGGGAGGATCTCTCTTTTCTTATCAATACCACACCATTATCATCGACTTATTGTTCTTTATTGACAGTCATTGTTGAGATGTGTTACAATAAAATCAGTTGAGATTTACTGTGAGAGATCCAGTACCGGCCAGCCCATATCCACATGGGCTGGCCACATTTTTATTTTCAGAATTTTTGGGATTTTATTTTCTCTAGTCTTTCTTTCAATACTTCTACACGCGCCATGTCTCCCCTTTTTTTGGCCGCATATATCATTGCATGCACAGAAGAAATGGCTTTGTATTTAGGGCTAGATTCTCTATATTTTTTTACCCTAGCTTTTGTCAATTCCTTCTGTCTGGCATATTTTTCTGCATCGCTTAGACTCGTAGAGTTAGTCACAATATCACCTTCCTTTCCCACATTGTAACACGTTATCCAATCCAAAGGCAATAATTACATGTTGGATATTCACATATAAAGAGAAGATGCCGAGGTTGACGTCTTCTCTTTATATGTGTGGTGTTCCTCAGTTAGTTTTCAAACCCAGGGACTTGGCTAGTTCTAATCGATCCAGTATACCTTGTGTGGAATCCAGTCTATCCAAGGTATATGTTCCATCTGCTGTCTTACTGAATACAATGTCCAAGTAGCTTCCTTGCAATGCTGCACCATCAGCATCTCGGTAAAACAGTACCTCATTACGACGGTATTTTTCTTCAAGCGTCTTATCTGTGGCCCTTTTAAATAGATCCAAGTCTGCATCTGTGAATGATGTGGTGACACTTTTTGATATAGACCTGAACACCTCATTATCAAGTGTACAATAAGTATCTTTCATCAACAACAGCAAAAAGTCTGCAAGTTCTTCCACTGTTTGCATATCCATCTTTCGAGATATTTTCTTAACACTGTTAGATGAAGACAAAGCGTCCATTACTTTAGACTGGCAGGTGGTGAGAATTGTTTTTATCGGGGAATCCAGTTTTACTTTGTTCCGTACAGTGGTTTTGGCATTACCTACAATGGTGTCTCCATACCAGATATCCATATGCATGGTCATGTTACCTGCATCTGTAGCTACGCATTTGGAAAAGTCAAAAGACCATGTCAGTGGGATGGAGATGGACTTTGAAACTGAAAACTTGCCAACCTCTGATAACTTATCTTCTAACCCTTCCAGCAATACATCTACTAGCTTCACATCTGCTTGTTCTAAATCTTCTATGTACATATGGCACGCCCCTTTTAATAGTTGTCTTGTGTGTAGTATAACATGTGTAAATCTTCCAAGACAATAAATTAGGAGGCGACCATGATGGCCGCCTCTGCTTACATGTCTATCAATCTCATCAACAAATTGGGAGGTTGACGCACTTCACTTGATGGTCTATCAAGTTCTGCCCTAGGAGTGGCATTCTTGGTACACTCCAAAGATTTTTGGTCAACGCGTCCAACTAAATGCAATACCTCTGCAGCAGGGCTATCTATTAATTCGATACACCTTGGGTCTGCGGTTACTGCCGCTTTTTGTACTCTTACTGAGGGGTTTTTAATGTACTCAATAGAGTGTGGGTGATAACTAATAGACAACAATTGGACTTCTTCAGATGGATTCCATAAATACGAGATTGCATTGGTGTAGTGTCTGAAGGCCATCTCTAGCAATTCTCTTGAGGGCATCCTTACATGACGTAAGTTTGACACCCTCCTTAGAACCGCTTGCCGCGCATCATGCTCATTCCTAAACATATAGAACACTCCTTATACATTTTGTATCTCAAGTATATCACATACATTCTGTCACGTCAATTTTTACCATTACCATAGAAAATTGACGTTATACGTGACGTGTGGTAGAATTGGAGGATAAAAACGTGTATGGAGGCGGTAATAACAATGTCTAATGTTTTTGAGCTTGTTAAAGAGTATAAAGAGAAAGGTAAAATAATCAAGGAACAAATAAAGCAAATGGTCTCCACTGAAGACAACAAAGATGTTGTTGCTTCCTTTGATAATGTGGAAAGTGTCGCTGTAGTCTTTAGCCTTGCTACGAGAGAGGTAGATGGAGTTGAGGAGGCCACACTAGCCGAGATACGAACAAATACGGGTGTATACCCCTTTGCCTATGTAGCACAGTATGACGATGGGTTTCTCGCAGATAAGGTATCTCTTCCTAAATTTGATTCTCAGTCCAAAAAAGCTTTGGAGGCATTCTTCGAAGAACCAAACTGGATCGATGAGGCTGACTTAGATGAGAACTTGGATCCTATCTTGGAAATCCTACACAGAAATCTAGAAGGTAATCTCTAATACTGACATTTCTGTCATCTCTTGCAAGAAGGGCACCCTATTACTGGGTGTCCTCTTTTGTATATACAGTCGGGCCTATCGAATTATTGCATGTATACATAGATATCTGATATAATGGATATATACAGTGTATAAGGAGTGTTGTGGTTATGTTGAACATTAGTTCTAGCAAAATGAATAAGTTTCGGTGGATAGTCCTACGCAATGCATGTACATTTGCAGAAGTTGTAGCTTTTTTAGCCTTAGAGAAATTAATAGACATCGAAACATCTTCTGTAAGTAAAATTGCTTTGGTTTTCTCATTGCAAAATCTTTTTGTAATACTTATGTTTTTAGGTAGCAAGATCGTTGACAGATGGAACCGCAAACTGATGCTCATATTGAGTTTGGTATCGTTAGGTCTATCCGTTATATTGAAGGATGCAGTCCCATATTGGGTACATTTAAACATTGTATTTTTCCTATCTTACATAATGTACTCCATAGTACCGGCAACATCATCGTATCTAGAAAACATTGCTGGTCCTGATGACAGAGCATCCTATCTAACCAGTTCTTCTCTTTACAGAACTATATTCCAAGTGGCAGTTCTTTTCATCAGTGTATATACACTAAGCAACTTGGTGAGTGTTCAAGTATACTTGGGCCTATCTTTTGTCTTCGTCTTGGCTATCCTTTTAGCTTCGCATTTTTTAAAGTCTTTTGCACCTGCACCCGTAGTAAAAACAACAAATTGGTTTGATATTTTCAAAGTTTTGAGGTTCTGCTGGAAGATGTTTGTAGTATACGGATTATTCTGTTTGATCACTCGAGGGGTAATCGTAATCAACCAACAGTACTTGAAAGAGGTATTTGATATAAGTGGATATGAGTTCAGTCTACCATATAAAGGTTTAGCCTACATAGGGGGACTCGTAGCTTCACTCATAGTCACAACAGTAATCAAGAACATCTCTTTCAAAACATACACCATTATATCTTTGGTGACTGTATTGATACTTTCCGTATCTATTTACTACCAATCACCTATCCTGATCATCAACTGTTTTGGGTTTTTGCTCGGAATAGCAAACTACGGCATGACTTTGTATTTCAATATTGAAATACACAGGGTGTTCAGTGGAACAGAACTAAAACACATAGCAATTCTAACATATTTGTTACCGTTCCTTACAGCATTTTTGGCCGTTACACTTTTCAGTTATGCATCAACTTTTGGGGTAGCTGTAATGAATACTATTTTGTTCGCGGGCAGCACAGTCATTTTAGTATATGTTTTTTCGGTCAAAAATGTCACAATTAATAAATCAGAATCACCGGCCATGTAACATATCAAAGAGGGGAACTACCTAGTGTAGTTCCCTTTTTATATACACCCTGTTGAAACCTTGACACAATGTATGCTACATGATATAATGAATTTATACTAGAATATGTAAGGAGTGTTGCGATCGTGTCAAGTATAGCTGAAAGGTTGGAACAAGCAATTGAAAATGATGATATCTTAAGTATATGTCTTCTAGGCCATACAGAAAATTTAGATGATGTTCGTCTTCCTAGCAAAGACCTAGGTTTTCCTGTCGAGTTATACCCATTCGAGAAAGCTTTTTTAAGAAGTAAAGGAAATGTTCTTGATGCAATGCTTGGGATAGATCTTCCTGTCAGGGTTAGAATGCCAGTAATTAGAAGTATTACTATGGCGACATTTGTGCAAAAGTTCTTTCTTAAACGGACACGCTTAGACGCTATTTGGCTTCTAGAAGATCTGGTGCGTGCAAACAACCATAAGGAGTTGCAACACATTTTTGATGATTTTGAAAAACATAAGGTTGTTTTAGAGAATCCACCGAGTATTTTAGGACAATCTTTATCCTTAAAACAATATAAAGTAAGTGAGATCTTGATTAGGCATAAAATGGGATTAAACGTGATGTATTCAGAACGTACACCTCTACAGTGGGCTATACACAACAGAAATAAAGTAATAAGTGAAGCACTCATTGTCTCGGGCGCTTATGTAAGTCTGACCGGGCAAGAAGATGACCCGCCTCTTATCATGGCAATAAGAAATGATATGCAAGAGGTTGCTAAACTTTTAATATTGCATGGAGCAGACATCAATACTGTCACAAAATATGATTTTTCACCATTATATTTTGCAAAAGAACAAGAGATGACAGAAATTGTAGAACTTCTGGAAGAACGCAATGCCAAGTACATCACACCGGAATTTTAACACAGCAGGAAAATAAAGAGAGGACATCCGCGACAGGATGTCCTCTTTTATGTGTGGCGAAAATTCCACTCTGTATAGATAATATTTCTAGCTTAATATATGGACTTAAGTATTGACTATACAGCCGACATGTGATAGAATGAATTTATAATAGAATATATAAGGAGTGTTTTTCAATGTATAAAAATGTGCAGATTTGGACCAAACTAACAAATGCTATTCAGGATGGGGATAGACCACAGATTCAGTTGCTTCTGGAAGAGCTGGGTGGCGTGAATGCGATCAGCGATATTGGCGAAACCCCCCTTAACATTGCTGCAGGAGAAAGCAAACTGGATATAATGCAATACTTATTGGATCTTGGAGCCAATATAAATGGCAGATGTGTTGAAGGATACAACGCTATTCTCAATGCAGCTCTTAGTCCTCAAGCAGCACTACAAAGTAACTTCGAGGCAATTGATTTTCTTCTTGAAAAAGGCGCTGACTTGGATGCTATTTCTCTGCACCAAACCACCTCCTTGTATGCTTTAATGCAAATGAAGATGTTCCGGCCGGCAGAGTACTTGGTAAAAAGAGGTGCAAGACTGGACGTGACGAGTGTACGAGGTATTGACCTTTTGTCACTTGAATGCCCAGAAAGCCTGAGAAAACTCATGAATGAACGTGTAGGTACGGTTAACTAAAGAAAAGGCACCCATACTTGGGTGCCTTTTTTAATCATGAGCACCTGCTTGGAGCAAGAGTGCAACACATTCCTTATAGCCATAAAAGTGAGCTAGCCGAAGAGCAGTCCACCCAGTCTTAGCACCTTCTTCATTCGGATTCACATTCCGTTCTAGTAACAATTTGACTACATCGTAGCACCCATTCCCAGCAGCAATCTCTAGTGCACTGAAGTTTTGCTCATGTGTAGTTTTTGCACCCCTATCCAAAAGCATATCTACCATGAGCGCACGGTCATATTTACATGCATAATGGAGTGCTGGTAGATTTGAACGATCCGACAGATCGGCATCTATATCCTCAAGTTTTTCTAAACACAAGGCAAATAACAGTGTATTGTTGGTCTCGATGGCTTTCTCCATTTCTAGGTTGTTAGCTACACTCGACAAGACTGAAGTCATTTGTCACACCTCCTACATATTTCAAAGGTCTAGTTGAAGAATCGGACTGGGTATGTAGATTCTAAGGCTCTTTGTACACTGTCTTTGAAACATATTCTAAGCATACCACTAAGACCATTTTCTCGGAATATACTTTTGTTGATCCCCTCACGTGCTTGGCTTACAGTCCAACCAAGTTTTTCTTCAACTAACCATTTAGTCGCTTCTATGCCATTATCAGTATCCCAAAAGCCCCTGGATCCTCTCGATAGTTCCCACGGCATGTACTCACCGGGATAGGCCGCATCTAATGCAGCATAAGGACTCCCGTTGTAGTGTGCACGGAGCATACCACCAAGACCCGAGTCCACACAAATTTTGTAGCCATACAATTTGCATACATCATCTCTATTCCATGACATTTTTTCTTCTATAAGCCATTTAGTTGCTTTTATGGCATTTTCTTGTGTCCATATGGGGGCGATCTTCAATTCCCAAGGTTTGTAAATGCCTGGGAAAGCTGCTTCTAGGGCCTCAAATGGACTACCATTAAAACAGCATTTCATCATCCCACTCAGACCGTTGGAGTCAAATGTGATCCTATCTAACTTGGATCGCACATCGTTATTATCCCAGCCTAGCTTCTCTTCAATCAGCCATCTCGTAGCCAATGCACCATTTTCGCGTGTCCAGAGGCTCTGGGGAGCCTTTTTCAGTTCCCATGGCTTATACTCACCAGGGTAAGTGGCCTCAAGCGCCATGTATACGCTTTGTTCAAACACTATCTTAAACATACCACCTAAGGCCGTTTTGGTAAATACATGCTTGCATAATTTAGAACATATATCTTCTCTTGACCACTTCAATTTTTCTTCGATCAAATACTTGATAAGTACACTGGCATAGTGGCTATTTTCCCATGTTCTATCAGGAAATTTTTTACGTGTCCCTTGTAGTATTTCCTCGTACACTTCTGTAATAGATAGAACTTGCATGTGCAACACTCCCCACAATCTGTTGTAAGAAGTGTAGCATTGCCTATACATATCAGTCAATAAGAAGGTGTTGATGCATACAAAAAAGACGCCCTAGAGGGGCGTTACTTAGTGTTAGTCATCGTCCCTCTCGTAATCAGTGATGAAAATGTTAATCTCCTCTAGTATGCCTTTTTCGTTCTCATTCGTATACCCTAGAGATACTAAGTGATCCAGATAATGTGTTAACATGTCCGTCATATCGATTCCATTCATAAAGGCAGAGTTTCCTAGTTTATATATAAGGGGCATGTAGTTAGCAGGCAAGGGAGCATGATTGTATCTCGACCCCATAGCAACAGCGTCGTGCGCTAGTCTCCTCATCTCATCCAGATTATTTTCGTTGAATATAATATCCTCACACACATTTATGAGGGTGGCGAAAAAGTTTGGATTCATAGGGTTTTCTCGTATTGCTAATATCAGTGCATGGATCTTCTCTTTGGGTTCCATTTCATCTATCAGCACCTCTGCTGGTGCTGTGCCCTTATAATAACCACCAAATTATTTCAATGTTATATCCATTTTAGGATCAGTAACTACATCATACACTGTGTGACCTTCACTATCTGTATGATTCGGAGAGGCATCGTAATACAGTAAGGTGGCCGCAATATGGGAGTTATGTTGTACCGCTATATGCAGGGCTGTGGTGTACTTCTGTGGTTGTTCAGGTAGACTTATTTTGTGAGATGGATCGAGCCCCATTTGCAATAGAAACTCGATATCGATAACATCACATTCCTTTACAAAACTGTATGACATAGAACGACTTTTCAAGTCGAAACCTAAGTTTTCCAATTTTTCTGTCATATCGTGGTCCTCTTCTAGAGCCAAATGTACCAAAATACGGCTAGCAACTACATCGAACTTGGCTCCTTGTTCAATCAATACATCCAGCATATCAGCATTCCCGGCCGAAACGGCCTTACTCAAAGGGGTATCATGCTGATGGAACCTGTTGATCGCATCATCCTCCTTGAGATTTGTTAATAGTATACTCGCTGAGAGATTGTCATGGTTCTCTATAGCAATGAAAAGTTTCTTAAAGGTTTGATATGGTGACACACACAACACTCCTTACATACTTATTTCACCTATTGAAACATGTGTTCTACCCCATGTCAATATTGCACCCGCAGTGTGAGTGTGGCAATTTACTTTTCTCAACACCAGCAAACTCGGATAGTACACTGGCTGATGCCAGTACCTTCCCATGTTCATACTGAATGTAGTCTTGTAATGCAGCTTTCACGTTTGAGTGGATCAAATCCAGGTTTTTCATTACGTGTTCTTCTATAGTCTTATATTCTTGGGCGTTTTCGAACCCACCTTTTAATATACTTCTCACATTGTGGTAACTGGCGTAGTTATGATGTAGGTGGTCGATATATACACTTAGAACACGCGATAAGTGCGGATTATGTTGTAGATACATCCCGACTTCGGGGTTATCTTTGATCGCTTGGAGACATGACTTTACTTCTCCTACACGTTTACTGGTTTGCTTGTCCTCTATATTAATGAAGCGCATCAAAACCAACGCATTATCCAGATGCTTAGTAAACTCTGCAGAGGACATTTTTTGAGCCTCTCTGTCCGGATCTGTACTGGTTGTCTCATAGTCCGCCAAAGAAGTTAACACATTATTGATGTGTCTTCTGGCATTTTCATAAGTCGTCCGGTTATCTGTCGTTGCAAGGACAAACGCCAAGTATGGGTACACCATATCATTAATGGCTTTCTTGTATGTATCTTTGCTCCATTCCTCTTTGTATTCATTCAATCTGCGAACCAAGCGGTTACATAGGGTTTTGAGTTGTTCCTTTTCCCAACTGTCCATGGGCTCAATATTCTTTGGTATTCGTTTTATCCTGTATTGTAACCGAGAGTGCGCAGGGTGAAAGAGAAAGATAGTGACGCATAGTGCTACCGGAAGAAAAAAATAAACCGTTGAATCTAGTACTTCTTTGCCACCACTAGCAAAAACTCTCTGTGTAGCACCCATGAGGTAGCACACACTTATAATCATAAAATATGGAAGTGACCGATGGAGAGCGTAGCTAATACGCCCCCAAATAGTGAAAAACTCTTTGGATTGTGCGTCCATATGAAATGCCTCCCGGTTTCTAATGTGATTCCAGAAGTGTAGCATGTTTACGTACACACGGTCAAACAAATATATATAGGAAGGGGGTACACATAAATGTGCACCCCATAAGTCATTCTGGGTAGATTGTATTTAGAACGCCATGTATATTATACTCAAAAAGTCTGTGAATCATATCTATGAGTCCATACTGACGTAGGACTTTCATCGATAGATTTTGTCGTGCGTGATATGGAGACCATTGCAACTTTTCCTCAACTAGCCATTTGATTGCTTCTATTCCTAAATCTTTTGTCCATTTACCTTTTATCAAATGTTTTACTTCCCACAACTTATACGCATTTGGATAAACAGCATCTAAAGCTTGGAAAGGATCGCCATCAAAATATTTTGTCAAAAGATGACCACATTTATGAGAGGTAAATGTCCGGAGTTGTAGTTTATCGCAAATATCACCACGAGACCACATCAGACTTTCTTCTAACATATTCTTGATCTCAAGTATCGCATCCTCTCTATTTCCTGTTAGTAAAGCCCCTCCTTTAGTGCGGAGAGTTTTGTACTTATTGGGGTATGCAGCATGCATTGCCTTAAACATACTCCCTCCAAAACATACTTTCAGCATGGTGCCCAAACCATAATATCTGAATACGCCGGGTGAAAGAAGTGTCAACACTTCCTCATCTGACCATCCTAGAACCTTTTCTATCAAATGTTTAGTTGCAATAACGCCATTTTGTTGATTCTCCCACACCCCAGTGGGAAAATTCTTATTCCTGCCATGTAACACATCAGCATACATTTCTACAATAGTTTTTATAACAATACACTCCTTACATAATATCTTATGTCCATTATAACATACTTCTGTACACTTGCCAAGTACTGGTTAATCTATCTAACAATTGAGTATGAATTAGATAAAGTGAAGGGTTGCGAGATAGTTATGTGTCCAGATTAACTATGAATACACTGCCTGAATAGCCCTATGTATGTTATTTTTGAAGTATCTATGAAGCATGCTATTCAATCCGTTTTGTATAAAGTCTGTGATGGTGAGGCTATTGTACGCTTCTTCCATTGTTAAACCCAACTTTTCTTCAATCAACCATTTGGTTGCCTCTACGCCTGTTGTTGGTGTCCAATATCCATTTGGTGTCCAACGAAGTTCCCACGGCTTATATATACCTGGGTATGCAGCTTCTAATGCCTTATAGGGACTCCCGTTAAAACAACGCTCAAGCATTCCGACAAGCCCATTTTGTTTGAATACTCCTCTTGTAAGACCCTTACAAATATCTTTTCTCGTCCACTCAAGTTGTTCTTCTAAGAGCCATCTTGTAGCGCGTATTCCAGTCTCCCTCGTCCAGTACCTAGACGGTGTAGACTTCAGCTCCCATGGGTTATAAACTCCGGGGTAGGCCGCATCAAGAGCTTCAAAAGGACTGTTGGAGTAGCATATCACTACCATACTTCCTAGCCCATTCTCATTCAATACTTTTATATTGAAACGACTACAAACTTCTTCTCGTGACCACTTTAACTTTTCTTCAATCAGCCATTTCATGGCTTGAACAGCATTCTCTTTGTTCCAAAATCCAATAGGTGCATTTTGCAATTCCCAGCCTTTATATACACCTGGATAAGTAGCTTCTAGAGCCTTATAAGGGCTATCATTAAAGCACTTATTTAACAAACCCCGCAGTTTATACTTCGTAAATACATCGACACTCAAGTATTTGCACACATCTTCACGAGACCACTTGAGTTTTTCTTCAATTAGGTATTTGATCACCCTAATTGCTTCTTCTCTATGGTTCCATGTACCATCTGGGAATTTTTTCCTTCTCCCATCCAACAGTTCTTCATACACATCCGTTATAGTACTCAAACACAACACCCCTTAGATAATATGTCTCACCATCTTATCGCTTGTGTATGTCTTGAGGTAATATTTAAGGGACACCATAGGCGTCCCTTAAATAGCATTAATGTTGTAGCTTTTGCATAAGTCTTACTTCTTTACAGATGTGTTTTAGTCTTTCACTAACATAGCCATTGGAGTTTTCTATTCTGTCCATGCCGCCTTCGATTTCAAGCCATCCGTACTCTGTATTGATGTAGACTGACTCCGACGAAGTTATAAATACATTTGTATCTTCTACTTGGTACAAAGGCTGATCTACCAACATGTGGTGCACTTGTGTGTTGTGTGGGTTTTTTTCGAGATCTTGTGCAGTGCGTAAAGCGGTAAGCCACTCTGGGTGATCTATATCCTTTTCTTCCAGAATAGGTTCGCCCGTATCATTGATATAGGCTGTGTAGATTTTCGAGACCTTGTTTAGGTCGACAGACTTTGTATAAAAAGCGTGATACTCTACCGATACCCGGTTATGTGTTTGCTCCAACACATCAACAGTCACAATCCCGTTTCCTCTAAACACATTACCCTTAGCCATACTCTCAGGGATATGCAGTTCTGATCGTACTTTACTCAGATGAACCCTTATATCTTCGTTGTACGATAAGCTGATAGTTCTGTGTCCCCCGTGCACCATCTCATGAAACTCATATTCATTACCTGTGCAAAGCTCTGTCTTGTTCCCTACCTTACGAACAAACAGCATGACAACCTCGCCACTGAAAGGCTCCGTATATACTATTTCTGCATGCTCGCCGTTCGGATGCATATTGATCTCTCTTGTAAAGATATTGAGCGCAAAATTGTCGCCAAGGAGCTTGTTTTTCCATGTGGTAGGCGCGGTAAAAAAGAAAGTTCGTGGATCTCGGACGCCGTAGCCTGTAAGAGATGTACAATTTCGAAAGGATTCTGCTAACACTCTTCCAATGGCTTGGACAGCTTCTGGGAGAGTGGCTGGCAGTTTTTCTTGCTGTTTTTGCAAGTGCAACTCTCGGGAGGGGTCTGTAGTGTCTGTAAACACGTAACATACAGCAGTGATCCTTACCTTTACATTTTTCCAACTCTTTGCCAATTCTGTGTTGATTTCTTCTTCTGTAATGGGCATATCTTTCGTGACAATTGACATAAAAACACTCCTTACACTTTTATAATCTATAAAAATTATATCACACTACAATAGTGTGAAACAATTCCTGTGCATAAGGATGTTTGAACGGTGTAACCCCACATCCTAGAAGCCTTTTTCTTATTCGAGACCAAATGTCTTTCATTGACGAGTCTCACTTATCAGTTGCCCCCAGTGTGGAAAGAGGTTCGAAATTTCATGGTCCGATCGAATGTCTCTCGTAAGGAATGCAAAAACACACAGATAGGGTTTATGTGCTGAACCGCAATCACAGTCACTATCCCGAATACAACATAAGCTTTACAAATACGTCCATTTCTATGTACCCCAACATGATGTGCTTGATGAGATTCTTACATACATGATAGGATATGGTAGAAGATTTAAGGAGGCCTACCTTTGGACGAACAGACCATGTATTATGGAACCCTAAAGAAACGCGATGTGCATATACTTCTGCTTAACTTTCCTATGACGATAGCAACACTTATATTATTCATGCTACTTGGTACTCCTCCTTTCTGGTCGACTGTGGCCACTATATGGCTGGGGTATAGAGCATCTCGGGTCCCAGCGAAGGTATTGGACTCAGATGACGCAAAAGAAACAAAAGGAATACCTTATTGGACAAAGGTACACATTTTAGTAACAATTCTGTTTTGTCTCATCTCAGCTACTGGCGTCACTTTAGTTGCTCTTGAAAGAGCAAATCCAATTTTTTGGATATCTATGGTCTTTTCAGGGTACAATCTGTTCTCCTTGGTGTACATGCTAGTAATATGGAAGCGTGTGAAGATCGATCCCAATACTCGACCATTCAAAAAATAAAAAGAGGATACCACAAGGTATCCTCTTTTTATTTAATCAATCTTCTCAAAATAGACTGGGCACGAAAAGAAACTACATGGGGTAGCCCATCTCCAGAGCCAGTGCATTAACTTGTACAGATGTGAGAGCATTAGGGTCGTCGTTTAGGTCTTCTAACCATTGTCCGAAAAACACCATAAATGGAAATCTACAACGAACAGTAGCTTGTCTGGAAATAGAAATGACTGTGACCACATTTTTGTTTCGTTCCTCGCCTGACAGGTCCTTAGTTAATGTAGTTAACTCACGAAAGTCCTCTACGAACTCATCCTGCCTGAACGTATCACCATTAATATTTTCGGTGATTTTTTCATATAACTCACGTGTTTTAGACATACTTTACACTCCCTACACATAATATTTTTATTCATTAAAACATGACTTCACACTTTGCCACAATTATTATAGTGAGTGTATTGTTCTCGTAATCGACCATTCAGCACACAAAAAAGAGGACCCCCTCGGTGGTATCCCCTTTTTGTTTTCACTTAATTGTACATACATCTTCACTGGTCTTCGCTCCAGCCTGTAATAATATCTTTTGTATGTCTGTTCTTTTATAATCGATAGCATAATCGAGTGGTGTTGCACCTTTATTGGTTCTTGCATTGATATCGGCTCCACATCTTACTAGGACCTTTGTTATACCGGTCCTACCCATTAAGCAAGCTTTATGCAGAGGTGTAAAGCCGTCGTCATCTTTCGCCTCCATGTTTGCCCCTCTCTCTACCAATCTTTCCGCCATTTTAGGTGTTCCGTAGGTGACGGATAGTGATAGTGGCGTTCGATGTGGCTCATCACCAAAGTTGACGTCAGCTCCCATGTCGACAAGAACATCTACAAGAGATGTATCTCTATCTGGTGTAGTCACTACAAATCCAAGGGGTGTAAAATCATTCAGGTAGATGTGTTGAGCATTGATACCCTCGAAATCATGGAGTATAAGTGCTGTCGCTAGGACATCATTTGTTCTAATAGCTCTTGCCAGTTTAAACACACTCATATGTGTACACTCCTTACATCTTTGTAACCAAATGATAACACATGCACATAGCAAATGACAAGTATATAAAGAGAGATAAATTGCTAGTGCCATATACTGAATGTTATAATATAGGAAAATAGATTATACGTAAGGAGTGTATGTTGATGTCTATGGAAAAGTTCCAGGTTGCTCTGACACACAAAGACAACTTGGGTGCCATCCTGGCACTGGAGACACTAGAGGATTTAGAAGGTGAATATGAAGAGCTAGGATTCCAAACACCTTTATGTAGCGTGGCACGTAGAAACATGACGCCCGTGGTCACGTTCTTGTTGGAGAAAAGCGTGGACATCAATGTGAGAGATACTGGGGGCAGAACACCTTTGCACCACACAGCCTATATGGGACATATAGAATCTGCCGAAGCACTGATTCAAGGCGGAGCCGATTTAAGTAGGCCGACATACACCGGGGTAACACCTCTCCAAGCGGCTTTTAACAAGATGAATATTCCTATGGTTTCATGCTTGTTAAATGCAGGAGCGGATGTGAATGCTCGACACCATGGCTTAGAAGACTGGACTTTGCTTGGGTATTTGTGTATGTGGTCCGATAACCTAGAAATGATTGAGATATTTCTAAAAGCGGGTGCTGATGTGAATTTAGGTGCAGGAGGACGGACAGCCGCCAGAATAGTTAGAGAAAAGAACAAGACGGACATGATAGAGCTGTTCGATAAGTATTCTGTGTAAGAGGAGGGAGCACACACTTGTGCTTCCTTTCTTTTTGTATCTTTCTCATGGGCACCATTGTATACATTGGTTCCTCTATGTTATAATGTTGATAAATAGAAAAGTGTAAGGAGTGTCTGTATGGATATACTAGAATTTGAAGCTTTGTTGAGAGACGGGGACACACTTAAATGTCTTTTAGCAGTAGAGAGGCTCACGGATATGAATGTGACATCTCCATACGCAGGTTACACTGCTTTACAATATGCGTGCAGACGTGGTAAGGGGCCTGTAGTTCAAGCACTATTGGATCGAGGCGCAAATATGAGCACGCGTAATAGCCACGATATGGATGCTGCTTTGATAGCACTCACACGTGAGCACATAGGGGTAGTGGAAATACTCCTTGACCGAGGACTAGATATTTCCACTACAGATGGGAATGAGTGGACGTATTTACATCACGCAGCACGTCAGGGGGATCTAGGCATGGTCAAGATGCTACTGGCTAGAGGCAGTGATCTGCATGCCAAAACGAACAAGAACAGGACCCCCTTACACGTAGCCATAGGTTCTGGTAAGCCAGATATTGCAGCATACCTGTTATCTGTGGGTGCAGACCCACTCTCCCAAGACTCACTAGGTGAATCCTGTTTACACTACACATGTGAACTTAATGTACCTTCTTTGACTAAAATCATTCTTGAAGAAGGTGTTCCTGTCGATTTGGTTGACAATACGGGGACGACAGCTCTGATGTGGGCAGCTACGCACTCAACTACAGATGTCCTCTCTTTGTTGCTAGCAAAGACCCCAAGTATAAATCTGCAGAACAATACAGGTCTGAGTGCCTTAATGTTCGCTACTATGTACAGTAGAGTAAATTGTGCGGAGTTGTTAATCGAGCATGGAGCGAGAATCGATCTTGTCAATAATGAGGGACGCACAGCATTGGATCTCGCCACTCAATCATGTAAGGAACACATCCATGAGTTATTCTCACAAGTTGCCAAATGAAAAGTCCACCTACAATGTAGGTGGACTTTTCATTTTCTGGTAAACGGATACTCTAATCATAGCGTTTTTAAACTTCAAATAACTTACACTTTTTCATGCATTGCGTAGTAAAGACTCTGTGTGTGTATGCTTATTTCTAGCCGCCAAGTCAGCGGCAGTAAATCCTTCTTCATCTTTCAAAGCCTTCTCTACACCTTGCTCAAGCAGCAAAGGAATAAGGTGGCTATAGCCGATGTCTGCAGCAAAGTGGAGAAGAGACCACCCAGAGTGCAACATTCTAGGATCCGACCCTGCGTCAATCAGCATACGCATTACCTCTTCAGATCCCTGAGTGGTGGCGTATAGAAGAGGTACCCAGCCTGCACCACTTTCAATATCCACTTGGGCACCATGTTGAAGCAACAACTCCACCATTTCTGCATAGCCATACAACGAAGCAAAGTGTAAAGGTGTAAATCCTTGGTCGTTCTGCACGTTTAGGTGTGCGCCATGTTGAATCAGCAACTTTGCAATGTTCAGACGGTTCTCATTTGTGGCAAAATGAATCGCTCTATATTTTGTCTCATGCTCCCAATTTACATCTGCTCCCTGCGACAGCAAGAGTTCAGTGGCAAAGACGCTACCCTTCATCACAGCATACATGAAAGGTGTACATCCCCGTAGCACCACATATGACATATTCACATCTGTCCATACATGCCCCTCGCATGCAAGTGCTATAGCCAGGTCATCACTGGCGTCTACAGCTTGTTTGAACCGGTCTACCCACATTGTACAACACTCCTTACATTTATATACTTTTATTCTAACATACGACTAAGGGGTATACAAGTTATGTATGTTGTTTCTCTCTTTGGATGTGCTCATTCAGCATATTAACAATTTCAAACGACTTTTGGGCCATTGCCAACTCCATCGGGGTTACTTCTTCATCTCCGGCAAAATGTGGATCTGCCTTGTTATCTAGGAGAACTTTCACCATTTCTGAATTGTCCTCTCGAACAGCCATATGTAGCATCGTACCTCCAAGTGTACTACGACAATTGATATCTGCCCCCGAGTCTAACAAACACTGAGCAACAGCACAATTGCGATGATAAACGGCATAACATAAGGGTGTATGGTTGTAACTGTCACACATATTTATGCTTGCCTCTGCGCGAAGAATTGCGGCAGTTAAGTCTAAGTCGCCCCGTAGAGCAGCCCAGTGTAGGGGAGTACGCCCATTAGCATCTCCAACATTGACATCTACATGTTTGGAAAGAAGGACCTCTACTGCTGTTTGTGAATTTTGGTGAATAGCATGCAGCAAGAGGGTAACTCCTTGAAGGGATAGATTCGGTCTACTGATATCTTCCATAGACTGTCCTTCTAAAGAAAGTAATATTTCAAGTGGATTATTTGAATCTATGGCTTTTCGGAATTTACTACCAAGATCTACAGTGTCACTACTCGATACTACATGAGTGAGTTTATATCCCATCACGAGTTCTCCTTTAGCAGTTTGTGTATTCCTTTATCGTCTGTTAGATCACTGGGTAATTCCCCTTTCTTGTTGACACTGTTTGCATCCGCACCCGCCTCCAGCAACACTTTCACAATTTCATAAGAGTCGATTTCACACGCTTCATGTAAGGGGGTGTGGAATATTGTAGAATCTTGTGCATTTACACTTGCTCCGGCCTCTAGGCATGTATTTATGACACTAATCTTTCCATACTTAACTGCTATATGTAGAGGTGTACGCCCGACACTATCCAATGTGTCTATTTCGGCACCATAGTCTATTAAAAATTGCAAGACTTCGAGGTCCTCTGTTGTCACTGCTTCATGTAAGGCAGTGGCTCCACTGTATTCTGTTGAGTCTGTAAGACTTGCCCCTGAAGTTACTAAAAGTTTTACCATGTCCAAAGACTCTGCTTCCACAGCCGCGTGAAGGGGCGTAGAAAATCTCGAACGGATCGCATGCGCTTTCGGTTCCATTGTCAGCATACACTGGGCAATCTCTAGTGCGCCTTCCTTGGCAACGAACTCCATCAGTGTCAAATCCACTTCCCCGACATTGTGCGAACGCCAATCTTTTATTGCTTCCAACTCCAGCATTGCGCCTAATACATCGTTCCGCACCACAGCCAACTTGAACTTTTTATGCTCAATCATCTTACCACCTCCTTTTGTAGTTTACAGAAATCATGCCATACTTGTCTTTGCTATTTGTGTCAGCTCCTAAACCGATTAATATTTCTACCATTTGTGTATTATTGTCTGTATGTGCAATCTGTAGAGGGGTCCGCCCCGTCCCGTCTTTTGTATTAATATCAATCCCATACTTGATCATCAACTTCACACCTTCTAGCCAGCCAGAATCCACTGCAAGAATTAGAGGGTGGGTCCCTACACTGGTCCGTACGTCTTTATCTTCTGCATGCTCCAGTAAACACTCGAGTGTGTTGGGATCTTTGATCAGTATAGCATAATGTAAACAGTACATCGTTCCGTTCCATCATCAGACATTTGATCTTTAGCCCCATGTATTAATAGATGGTTGCAGATAATATGTCGCACAGTAGGATCTTCTACTTGGCAAATAGCGAAAGATAGAGGAGTCATACTCATAAGATCACTATATGATGTATTCAGATCACCCATATTCTCGATGGCCAATATTGCACCTAGGGTGTCTTCTGTTTCTATGGCTTTCATGAATTGTTTAATAGACATTGGGCCTCCGTACCTTGATAGTGTTTATATTTAAGTAAATCACAGCATATAGGTGTGCGTCAAGGTCTTGCAACAAAAAAGGTGCCCCACCTGGGGCACCCTCATAATTATCTTTTTGGTGTGTAATCGTAGTCTATTTCTTGGTGGCTTACATTGTGACTCAACAATTTGTCGTGAATGCTGACGACATTGGATGGGGGAGACTGTTCATGTATTAAATCATTTAGTGTGTAAACAGATCGTGGTGCAGGAGTATCCATTTGAGGCTCTGGTGACTTGCTAAGTCTTCGAAGTACATCATCTCTAGCTTCTTCCAATTGTGTTTTTACATCCCTAATTTCACTCCGGAGTCTGCCCAACAACTGAAGTACCTTCATGTTATTGTTAATGCGTGCCTCTGCAGCCTTCATTTTGTCACTTAGAGACAGAGTCTGTTGTTCTAACTGTTTATCTGTTGCTTCTCTAGCCAGCATTTCGCTTGTTGTTTGGTTGAACTCTTTTCTGATGTATTCTACACCACGATGAGCTTCCTTTACTATGTGCATCATAGACTCATCGCGTTTTAGTCCTCGGGTTATATCTTCGATGTCGCGGGCAAGCTGTGTTAGTTCTGCATAGTCGTTATCGGCATTTCTTTTTTCTGCTGGGATATCAACAGATATGTCCCTCAATACACGGGTGTTGGCACGAAGACTGATTTGGGACTTTGCATACTTGCCCATGTTCTTTAATGCATTTAACATGTAACCACAGCTCCCTTCATATATTTGTTATAAAAATAACACACTTGCGGGCAATAACACAATCATTTCACTCTTGGCAAGCTTGTAATTATCCCTAACTAATCAAGAATATAGGGATGGTGCACGCAGTGTATCTAGACATACAGATACACATCCCGGGAATGTACCTCTTTTATTTCCTAGGAAATAGACAACATTTTTAGTGTCATATAAGTATGCTTTTAACCCATGGAAATATATACCCAGTATCTAGAAGGCACGAAACACGTGTTGATCATTGTTATCTTGACTGGGAAAGAGGACTTTGGTATAATAGGTTTATACGATATGTAAGGAGTGTTTCTTTATGCCATTTCAGGCTTTTGTGTCAGCTGTTGCAAATAGAGACCTATTGGCCAGTATATTGGCTGCAAAAAGATTAGATGATATAAACAAAGAATACACTTCTTTGGGAAGAGTGACTTTGTTGCAGTATGCGGTGTTTCATGAGATGCCTGAGCTTGTAGCAGCACTGATAGAAATGGGCGCAAGTCCGCATGTGTCGGACCATGAAGGTAGCACGATGTTGCACCATGCTGCGAGTCGGAATGATGTAGAGACGATTCGAATCTTGCTAGACTCAGGTTTAGATATAGATGCGAGGAACAACGGGGGATACACTGCTTTGGCTTGCACCACGACATCTGTATCTAATGATCGATGTGCGGCTTTTGATGCTCTATTGAATGCAGGAGCTGATCCTGAGATCTCAGATTTTCGGCAAGATAGGCCTTTACACCATGCTATGTCGTCACGGAATGACTATATGGCAAAAGCCTTAATAATATGTATGGACGCTACAGACGCTACAGGTGACACCCCACTCCACATAGCAGTCTCTCTTGGACATTTGTCCTTAGTTACTCTTCTTATACAGGCGGGGGCTAAACTAGAGATTAAAGATCGCTTTGGGCGCATACCACTAGATCTGGCCATACAAAAACAGCACAAATTCATAACAGCGGCACTTGTAAAGGCAAAAGCATCTAGTAAAGAGAAAAAGGACACCTAATAGGTGTCCTTTTGTTTTAGGCTGGGAGTTCTACATCGCTAAACTCCATTAGACCATAGGGCCCAGCTAAAGGGGCCAATGTTTCGTCAATGTTAGAATCGACCATGTTTATAAAGGTGCTGCTGAATTGTGCCCAAAGTTTATGAAGTTCCGTTAGTATTTTTCTTAAGTCAGACCTAAACATTATTGTTCTTATAGCAAGAAGGGACAACAGTGCTTCTGGGGTTTCTTTAGTTTCCCCTGCTTCAACTGTAGCCGAGTTAATTACATACGTCAAAATGTTGGCAACTGCTTCTTTCTGCTCCTCGAGGGTTTTATCCTCTTCATATGCCTGCTTCAACATACATTGTAGGACGTATTTGTGTTCCTCAAGAGACACCTCATGTTTTTCTCCCGCAAGAACGGACTTTACTTTTCCCATATCCATAGACATTTTACAACACTCCTTAGATTTTATATTTACAACCATTATACCATACATCAGACATAAATGCAATACTCCAATGTATCTTTTGAAAGATAAAAGGATCTCTATTTAGTCAACTTCTCCGCGAGCAACACCCTTTCATAAGCTGGATGATTTCGAGAACCCCATACCCACCCTGCATGCGGTGACTTTACTAAGATGATTCTATTCTTAGTTTGCCCCTGGGCAGATACATCTTTCATTACAATGCATTCCGCCTCAGTCGTAAAACCAAGAATGGGGCTAAGATCCATCAAGTATTCTCCTAATTCGTAACTTATATGTTGCTTAGTGTGACAAAAATGTGCAATCTTGGATATGAGACTATCCACAACACCTTGCACCTGTCTGGAGACATATGAGACCGGATCAATCTTAAAATCTCCGAGGAAGTACTCCAAAAGTAAGAAGTAGTTTTTTACACCCTCATATTTCTCTTTACTGGGGTTGTAGAGGAAATCGACGATTTGATTATCACCACCTAGAAGCCGTGTACCACCACTAAATGTTGGATGTTCAGTGTAACATGCCCTGCACTGGATAGTGAGTTCTTCAAGCCAAACCGTTATATCTTTTGACATACAATCAAGAACATTCGCATGGGCCTTAAAAGACATTTTACTTCCTCGGCCTGTAACAGTGAACGTTACGAGAAATGTAGCGATATATTCATTATCCTGCAGACCAATAGATGTGAATGATTCCACTTCGATATCTGTCTCTGGGTTAGCAATTTCCACTCTTAGATCATCATCTCTAAGGATTACACTGGTGTGTCCGCGTAGAGAAGCAAGGAAACGAAGTGTGGGATTGTTCTCTTCATACAGAAAAGATGCGTGGGATTCTCCCTCAACCGACTTATACCGAAGTAGGGAATATACAGATGATGCCTCATTTACATCTGTGGGTGTTGACTCAGTAATGAAATGCGTAATTGCTTGTTTCTGTTCAGTAGTTAATTGTGCCAGTCTTGATACAATACCGATCAAGTCCGAATCGCCCACAACTCCTAATGAACGTGATAAGTCTTCCATTGGTGTACTCATACTTAAACACTCCTTACACATATTTTATATAGCTAGTATAGCATACAGAAGACATTGCGGACAACCATTTAGCCCACAAATAGAGAATGGTTTACATATAGTCATTACCAAAACAGATGAGGAAGCCAATGGAGGCTTCCTTAGGGGTGTATCTTTTCTAAAAATTTCACTACCCGGATATTGTTATTTTCTCTTGCAAGAACTAGAGCAGTATCCCCATCAGTATTTTCGATGTCTATATTGGCTCCACTCTTTACTAAAAGTTTAACACCATCCATATATCCCCATCGAGAAGCCATATGAAGTGGGGATTCATTAAAGTCATCCACAGCATTAACATCGGCACCTTGCGATATCAACATTTTCATACACTCTAGAGATGCCTGGTCACACGCAGAATGGAGCGGTGTTCTTCCAGATCTATCTCTGGTATGAAGGTTGGCTTCACAGTCTAGTAAAATCTTTAGGCATCCTTTGTATCCTTCGTTACATGCATACTGCATAGGAGTCCATCCATGCTCATCTTTGGAGTTAACGTCAGCCCCTTGAGAAATTAAGATCCTAGCACATGCCTCGTAACCATTGATACATGAAAAGTGTAGTGATGTTTTTCCATGTTCGTTTTTTCTGTCGAGCTTCTCTACATTAACATCAGCGCCGTGTTCTACTAACATAGTAACAACATGGGGAAGTTCCCGATCTCTTGTAGTTGTATAGAGTAAAGTTTCAGAGATATCTGGCTTGCTAGCACCTTTGAGTAGGAGGGCAAGTCGCAAGATATCCTCATTGTCTACAGCTTTTTTCAACTTTTCTACAGACATCACAATACACTCCTTACACATTATTATATGACTTAATTATACCATAGACAGCCCCAAGTGCACAATGTGCAAAGGCATCACATACGTTCTTTTTATTTTAAGTTATGTAGTATACTTACAATCTCTGTGTGGTCGCCTTCCATCGCAAGATGCAGAGCTGTTTTCTGATCATTATTCTCCACATCGATGTTGGCAGAGTGTGTAACCAAGAGTTTGATACATTCTACAAATCCTCTTCCAGCAGCATAATGAAGGGCTGTCTCTCCATTATCATCCTTGGCATTGACATCAGCACCCTGTTTTAGCAAAAGTTGGATGCATTTCATATCTCTTTTAGTGCATGCAATATGTAGTGGGGTCCTCCCCTTATGATCTTGAGCGGCAGTACTGACATTGTTTTCCAGTAGAATATTTATACACTCTATAGAGCCCTCAGAGCATGCACAGTGTAAGGGCGTACACCCATCTTCGTCTCTATGATCCAGGACTGCACCACGATGTACTAAAGTTTTAGTACAGTTTACATTTCCCCATTTGGCAGAAAAATGTAGCGGTGTCTTTTTACTCTTGGTGAGAGTGTTGAGATCAGCGCCGCATTTGATCAGCACTTCTGCACATTCTGTGTGCCCCATATAGCATGCAATATGCAGCGGAGTCCATCCCATTTCATCCTTGGCATTGGTATTTGCACCATATGAGGTCAAAATCCTCACACATTTTGTGTGATCTTGATCAGTAGCAAAGTGGAGTGGTGTTCGCCCATATTGGTTGGCAATATCAGGATTGGCAGCATGGGATGCTAATATGTAAGTGCATTCTGCATGTCCTCTGCTACATGTGTGATGTAGAGGTGCCCATCCACCTCTATCTATGGCATTGATGTCTGCACCGTGGTCAACCAACATAGATACAATGTGTGGTAGCTCAGTGGACTGTTCACAAGCATATAAAAGGGCTTCGGAGATGGAAGATGGTTCGGCCTCCCTAAGCAAGAGAGCAAGTTGCAACATATCTTGGGAATCGATGGCCTTAATAAGTTCTTGGATACACATTGTAAATACACTCCTTGCATTTTTATAATACAAGCATACCATGTGGAAAGCACCACAAGCAACAAACTTATTCATGCACCCTAAGAGTTGATTACCTAATCACTCATATGCTGGTGTGTGCATTGCGTATATTGACATTTATACTAAGATATGGTATAATCCTTTTATAAATAAATGTGTATGAGGAGTGTGTGGGCATGTCAGTTACAAAGTTTAGGGAATGTGCTTTGAGTGATGATTTGTTAGGAAGCATAATTGCTGCTGAGAGTATTGCGGATAAAAATGAAGTGTTTGAGTGTCTAGGAAATTCCACAATACTGAATTATGCAGTTATGCAGGATATGCCGGGGCTTGTAGTGGCTCTAATAGAAATGGGAGCAGGAGTGGATGTAAAGGATAATTTAGGGAACACACCCTTGCTTATAGCTAGACGAAGAAATAATGTAGACCTTGTGAAGATTATTTTGAGTAAAGGGGCTAATGTCGATCTTCCTGGTGGGGAGCATGATAGTACTGCATTGTATTATTCCGTGTTGGATCGAAATAAAAAGATGAGAGATATTTTACTATCTGCTGGTGCCAATCCAAATGTATCTGGCAACAATTTGTATATACCTCTCCGTCTTTCTATTTTATATCAACTCGAGGAACAAGTGTCAACTCTGATTAAATATGGGGCAGATGTTAACATAAAGACTAAAGATGGTTCGACTCCATTACATTGGGCAGCACAAGTCCCTAGTCCTTCAATTGTAAAGACGCTTATTGAATCTGGGGCAGATGTCAATGGTATGGATGATTCCAGAGTCACACCTCTCATGTCGGCCCTTATTAGACTCATAGGTATAAGCCAACGTGATCCCGAGGTGCTGAAGATTCTTTTGGAATCTGGCGCCAATATCGATCATACGGATAATTCTGGTCGTACACCTTTAAGTATTGCTGATGATATAGGAGATGAAACAATTTTACTCCTTTTACGAAAATAAAAAGACATCCTAAGGTGTCTTTTTATTTTTGTTTCAGTATATCCATGCGGACGAAATCGTTCCGACATATCCCTTTACTCTCTTGCAAAAAATATTGCATAAATGTTATACTTAAATAATAAAAGTTATAAGGAGTGCTGAAGATTCTATGGGAAATGATGTTTCTTGTAGTGATACAGATCTAAGCCCTGTGTGGTTGTATGTTAGATGTCAGTACACATTTGACATACCACAAACCTTGCATGAGATACAAAGATTTGCTGATCTGGAAACAATTATCTTGCCAGATATTTGTGTAGAGGAGATACAAATATTGCATAATGTGTGGCGCCATCTTCACCTCACATGGTTTTGTGATGATAAAACTCTCTCTAAAGACCTAATAGAGCTGTTTGGATTAAGAGACTTTGCTACATTGGTATCCCAAATCAAGGGGCCGTATACACGACAATGCGACGAGTATTGTAGACTAATGGAAGAAAACTTTGGACCAAACACAAAATCGGACGTATTGTCAGTAAACGATGAGGGTAATAAGCCACATCACATATTGATAAGACACAGATTACTGGTAGATGCAAAGCATATTGCCAGGGAACTACTAGCCGACAGACTAACAAGGTGACAATCCGAATCCGCTATATAGGTTATGTATTTATATAAAAAAAGTATAAACCTAGGGAAAGTCATTGTTGACTCTCCTCTTTTTGTTATGCTACACTGCTTGCAAATATTAATACGGATCTAGGGGTGTATTTCAATGTCTAACAAAAAATTGAAGGAAGCCATACATAACCATGATGCATTGCAATTAGCATTGGTGCTAAAGGATGCTGGCAGGGATGAAATATCAGAAGCACTGCGGTATCTATGTAATAGACCTCTGGAACTCCCGCATATTCTACTTATGCTGATAGATCAGGGAGCTGATGTTTCATTCACCAAGGTTTCTAGTCTTACAGCATTGCATCGTGCTTGCACCAGAGGACATGCGGAGTATGTCAAAATCTTGATAGACCAAGGTGCCGATATCCATGCTATAGACTCAACAGGTTATACACCCTTACATAGCGCATGTCTGAAGGGCCATTTGGAGTGCATAGAAATCTTGTTGGGTCAAGGCGCTAATACCGATGTTCCTGATGCATCAAAAGACACGGCTCTACATATTGCTTGTTCTGAAGGGTATACTGAATGTGTTGAAGTCTTGGTTTCAAACCACGCCAGTATCAACTTAAGGAACATCAACGATTTTACACCACTACACTATGCCTGTGCTAAAGGTTATATTGGATGTGTCAAGAGCTTACTTGCACATGGTGCCGACATAGATGCCTTGGGAAACGATGACTTTACCCCTCTGCACCTTGCTAGTCGCGGAGGACACACAAAGTGTGTAGAATACCTGGTGGCCTGCGGTGCTAATATTGAGGCTAGGGATATTGATAACTGGACCCCTCTACATTATGCCGTTAAAGAAGGGCATTTGAAATGTGCCAAAGCGTTGCTAAATTCGGGGGCACATACTGATACGAAGAGCCACGGTGGTGAGACAGTCGTAGATATTGCCGTGAAAAAGATGCTGCAGTCGTATAGATGTTGATAGAAAGAGAGAACTAGCTCTCACTTCATACACTGTATCGATACTCCTTCTATCTCAACCGAGTCCTAGTGGCATAAATAAAAAGACACCCCCAAGAGGTGTCTTTTTATTTTGGGAACTCCGAATGGGCGAAATACATTTTAGTATCGAATTTCATGGGCTGGAAAATATCTACTCCAAATGACACTATATCCATTTGATGTGACAGGCCCCATTTTCCTACCCAACACGTTTTTCACTTTCCGTGCTTCAGGTTAACTCACCACCGAAAAATACCACCTTAGCCATTGTCCAAAGTCCCGATCCTGACCCTATCCAGAGTAATGCAAAAAATATGGTGTATCTGTTGACTTTAGTAGTTACTAAAGCTGTCGATGTAACTACAAACATGGCTAGAAGGCATAACCCCATGCCACCTAAGACTATCCACTCCATCATATTGCACCAGCCTCCCATACAACTGATATAGCTACACATTTCACAATGATTTACACCCATACTATCGTCCAAGAACCAAAAAAGACACCTTAAGGTGTCTTTTTGTTTTGTTATTCAGAGTCAAGATGTATCCAGTCTCCGCCGCCTTGGTAAGCCAGGCCCCCATCGGCAGCATACACAAGCCACTCTAGGCATCTTCCAAGAAACTCCTCTTTGTCTTCCACATGTTTATATGTGAGATAAGTAACTAAGTGTTCTTCCAAGCACTCTCGATTGTTTGACAGATAGTCATAACTCTCATCTGTAGGGTCTAAGACAACACTGTTGATATCAGTTAATTCATCTTTTGTTATCTTGACATCCTTCTTTACTTGAACATACATAGTGTAAACTGACTTTACTTCATCTTGTTCAGGATCCCACTGTTCTCCTTCATAAGCAAAAGCAAGGTATACCGGTTGCTCAAAATACTTTTCAATGAAGTCGATCACCCTAGAATCATGAAGACTATTGTTCCCTACTGCTTCGACACAAGTGCCCAACGGTGTTTCTCTTAGTTGTGCAACCGTATATGCGTACACGCCATATTCATTGGCTTCTTGTTCAGTATTACAATTAAGCGGATATTTCGACATTACACAACACTCCTTATAATAAAGTATACCTTATTATAACATAGGTGAAACCAGGAAGTCAATACGGCAGGAGGGCGTATCTTGTAAAATTCTTTCTGCATTCCGAGTTGTATATCATGTCTTAGTACACCATACGACATAAAAAAAAAGCCTTAAACGGCTTCTTCAGGTGTGTATTTAATCAAATAACTGAATAACTTCAGTATTCCCAGCTCTTGTTGCATGATCCAAAGCAGTCTCTCCATAGATGTTCTGAATGCTTACATCAGCACCCAGGTCAATTAGCGCCTTGGCACAGTCTACGTGCCCCCATTTACAAGCCCCATGTAATGCTGACTCGCCATTATTATCTTTGGCATTAATATCGGCACCTTTAGATATTAGAAGAGTCGCACTTTCTACTAACTCTTCATCACACGCCATATGGAGCGGCGTTCTTCCATGAAGGTCCTTGGGACTGGTGTTGGCATTTTGCTCTGATAAAGTGTTTATACAATTTATATGACCTTCAGCACAAGCATAATGCAGAGGCGTCCAATTATCTGGACCTTGGGCATTGATATTAGCTCCATGCGAAATCAAAACTTTAGCACATTCTGCATGCCCATTGTCACAAGCGTAGTGTAAAGCCGTTTTTCCGTGTTTACTTCCCATAAAAAGGTCTTCAGCGTGGGTATCAGCACCGTTTTCTGCCAATAAAGACACAATATGAGGAAGGTCTTTATCTCCTCTACATACATGGAGCAGAGCGGCAGATATATCAGATTTGCTGGCGCTCTGGAGTAAAAGAGCAAGTTGTAAAACATCCTGAGCATTTATACTTTGGATTAACATTAAAAACACTCCTTATATATACTATTTGTAATAACATCATACCACAAATATGCATGTATACACAAGCCTCGGTGTCTTGAGCAGGTGAACACCCCGTCCTGACTGGGCCGGCCATATACTGTGCTGTTAGATTTTGTAGGATATTGATAGTAGTATTTGCCCATGTACAGGCTTCTTACCCTTTTATGAGCCCACTTCTTGATGCTTTTCTAACAGTGCGGCAACTTCATTGTGTCTGTATTTTTTCGCAAGTTTGAGAGCTGCCCCATTGTCTGCATCTACATCAACACCATGTTCGATAAGTAACTGAGCACATGCTAAATGGCCCCACCTAACTGCGTGATGTAAAGGCGTCCATGCACCCATACTTTCCTTGTTGGTATGGGCACCATTGTCTAACAACACTCTAACAGAGTCCACACACCCTTTACTACATGCTGAGTTGATTGGGGTAGACCCGTGGTAATTTTCAAGGTTGACATTTGCATTTTTAGCTACCAACAATTCAACACATGCTGTGAATCCCTTATGACACGCATGGTGTAGGGGGGTAGATCCAGCTTCGCTCTGGGCATCAACGTCTGCCCCATATTCTATCAATAATTGAGCAGCTTCCACAGATCCACTCCACATACACACTAAATGCAATGGTGTGTTGTTGTCAAAGTCTCTGGCATTCAGATCGGCTCCGTGAGATAAGAACATAGACAGTATGTCCATCTGGATTATATTTTTGTCGCATACATGGAGTAAGGCCTGTGACACATTAACTTGGCTAACCTCACTTTTAAGCAAAAGAGCAACTTTTAGCACATCTCCAGCATATATGGCCTCTATAAACTTTTGCAAACACATTGGTTACACTCTCCTCACTTTGCCAAGTCTCTCTCACTAAAACCCCACGTCTACAAATTGTATGTCTCATCATATGGAACTCGCAGTTGCTCGTCTAAAGTGAAATACATTATACGTAGTCGGAGTTTACTCTCCTCTTGGTCTAAAACCAGAGAAATTCCCATCTGTTTGTCTTCGACACCCCATTCAGAAACATACATGAGACCGCCAGCTCGTATACTTTCCATATCGTCTTGAGTGTCATTTGTACCCAATTCTTCAGGATGTCTCGGTTTGCCATACAACTTTGACAGTTCTTCCTCCAAAGCATAATAGCGGGTCATCTTCTCTTTCTCTGTAAAGTGACCATTATCTCCTATGTAGTACACTCCTGCAATTGCTTGGTTTTTGTAGAATATGTACTCGAGCTTTGAAGGGATAGAGTATGCATTGGTGGAATATACCAATGTGTTGATCTCACTAGACAAAACTTCTGCATCTACCTGGTCCTCTGGTTCCAACATTTTCACTCTTTCTGGTGTCATACCCCAGTTAACACTTCGAAAGTCAGGCGACTGGGCTGGAACCGGCGATGTTAAAAGAATTGTACAAGACAGCATAATTAAAACTAAGATACTCTTCTTCATGGAGGGACTCCTATCACTTTTTCTTCAAGGGAAACATGACGTATTCCCACCTGCCAATGTATTTCTTACACATGAAAAAAAAAGGATCCACCATGTTGGCGGATCCTTTTTCAACACCACTTATCTTGAGAAGCCCTCTCCCCAAACATGTGCACTGCCATCGCTTTTAAACGCAATACAAGGAATGAGCTCGCAACTAGACTTGCCTGAGGGGCTTGTAGCTACTTTTTCAGGAGTATAAGGTTCTCGTATGTTGTTATGACCCAACCAGATTGCAATTGCTGGCATGAATGAAACCACAAAAGTCAAAAGATAAGTAGTGATCCCTTTTCCTCTCAATCAGCTCAACCCCCTACTCCTTAAAGGCCATCTGAATACATCAACTTATCAATATCGAGGTTGTTTTTACGGTCAGAATACATAATACGAAGTCGTGGTTGACTCTCGTAACGATCAAGATACATAATAACTTCTGTCTTTCCATTATCCACTACCCACCGAGATTTAAACCCGATGTTCCCCAAAGACAGATCTAAAGCGTTGTCATTTGTGAGTCCAGAAGAACCTTCCAGCTCGAAAAGATCCTTCGAATTCGTTGGCTTGCCGTATTTTTCCGTCAGCACATCTTTGAGAACGTAATATGAATTCAGTTTATCCTGCGAGGTGGAAAAGCCCAATGTGTCTACAAAATACACTGTCCGTACTAACTTGTTATTGTAGAACAAGTAAGTCAGCTCAGATGACATTGTAGCCACCATCGTTGAATATGTAATATATGAAAATTTTTTGACAGTGTTTGTTTCGATGATTTTGTCTTTTTCCAGTTTTTTCACCTGTTTAGTGCTCATACCCCATTTTACATTTCGGAAATCTGAGGATGCTGCTGATGCGGAAAGAGGTAAAATCGTTAAAGCTAAAAGCATAAAAGACATCAGAACCAAAGAAAACTTCTTCATATGTCAACTCCTATCACAATTTTCCCCATTATAACACTCTATTGTCTTTTCTGACAAGTTACTTATAGCAACCCTAGGCCCCATCTTGCACTATCATATGCGTACATGGTATAATAGTAATATACTTTATGAAGGAGTGTTGTTTTGTGTCTAAAAAGTGTCTTATATTTGTTGCAGGTGCACTTACCAGTTGTGCAGTCTTCTACGTTTCATCCTTCTTTGAACAGCCAGATAAGATCGCGTCGGATCATACATCACAACAGATATCCACATCATCTGAAACAGGCGTTACAGGTGTGGTTACGGATTTGGAGCGGTATATAGATCCGTATGGTCAGTTGCAGCACACCGTGTCAATTAATAATGTAGTATTTCCTATTACAGAACTTCAGTATCCTGATTTTAGAGTCGGCGAAACTGTCACAGTCTACAAAGGTTTATTTTTTGGTCATAGATGAAACGGAGGGACACCCATCTCCTCCCTCAAGTAATCAGATCTTATGGCAGACTATTTACCCTCTTTCCATACTTTCCGGCGTATAGAGTATAACTTTGTTTCCTGAGACCAAACATTCTAAGACAACGGAGGCGCCTCTAGAGATATCCTTCAATGTGACTACATATCAACATTTTTCAAGATACTCTCACTGGGGGCATTGCGACCCTCGTCTGCCCATGTTATAATAGAACCAAATAGTGTAAGGAGTGTTGAGCATGGATGCTATGTTTATAGAAAGGTTCAAAGAATGTGTGGACAATGGTGATACCCTAGGTGCTACACTGGCTGCTGGGGAACTGGCAATCAATGCCATATATGACGCTTTGGATGGTTTGACTCCTCTCACATATGTGGCAGATACTAACAATATCAGCCTAGCTATAGCATTGATAGAGCTAGGAGCAGATGTAAATTTGCAGGATGCTACAGAGGAAGTGCCACTACAATATGCTTGCAAGTGGGGACAGTTGGAGATGGCTGAAGCTCTATTAAACGCTGGAGCAGATATCAGTGTCAGGGGCCATGACGGAATGACCTTACTACATGATGCTTCCTCTGTAGAGTGGATCAAACTCCTTGCTAGATTTGGGGTAAATGTAAATGCTAAGGATAGGGATGGCTATACTGCCTTGCATGTTTTTACAGAAACCGGAGATTTAGATTGCATACAGGCTTTGATTGAAGCAGGAGCCATGCTAGATGCTGTTAGTCGTGATGGATCTGCACCTCTGCATATCGCTTGTGAAAATGCAAATATGGAAGTAACTAAATTGTTGCTTCACTCAGGTGCAAGCATCAATCTACCAAAGTCTAAGCAAAAACTAACACCTCTCCATTTAGCTACAATAGAACTGACTAGTGCCTTGGTAAAAACCTTGATAGAGTCTGGTGCAGAGATAGAGGCCAAGGATAAAGACGGGCGAACACCTTTGCACCTCATCTGCATGAACTTTGACCCAGGGGTCTTTGATGTACTGGTTAAAGCAGGTGCCAACATAAATGCGCAACACAAAAATGGATGGACACCTTTACATTTTGCCTCAACAAATAAACAGTCTCAAGCAATAGAAAAATTGTTAGAAATTGGCGCTGATCCTTCCATAAAGGATCATAAAGGACAGACACCAGTAGTGTCAGTTGTTCAAGAGCCAGAGGAAGATTTCGACGAGTGGCTTTTTAAGAATTTGTGATATCCACCATTTTTTGATCGCTCAAACACTATATGTCCCAATTGACTACAACCGCCTCACCATGCTCTGATATACATCAGAGCTATGTAGGGGGCGTGTTGAATGTCAATATGGGTGTACATGGATTGTATAGAATCCGGAGATTTGTTAGGGGCCGCTCTTTTTCTTGAAGGCATAAGTGATTTAGATGCTCCACTTAAAGAGTTAGATGGTGACACTTTGCTGATGTACACTTTAGTAAGTGCACCTACATCACAGTTTATACATATATTGCTAAACAAGGGTGCTTCCATAAATCAAACTTACAATGAAAATGATACACTGTTACATGTGGCTGTAATGTGGGATTTCCCAGATGTAGTAGAGAGTCTCGTCAGTATGGGCATGTCTTTGTCTGCTGTGAATGATAGTAAGGAAACTGCCCTACACAGGGCAGTGGGAGTTAGAGATAGAAAGATGGTTGAAGTGTTGGTAAACGCTGGTGCAAACGTAAATGTGTGCGATAACAAAGGTTGGACTCCTCTACATATAGCTGCTCTGTGGGGGGACACAGACATTGCAGAAGTGTTGGTCAGTGCGGGGGCACACAAGGACGTGAAAAATTCCAATGGCGACCTTCCCCTCGATGTAGCCAAACTTGAGCGGAGTCACGGTATTGTAGAGTTACTGCTCCAAGCTACTTCTTGAACCCTATGTATGAAAGGTGTGATTCTATGTCTTTAAAAAAGTTTAAGGAATGTGTAGACAGTGGGGATGTACTCGGAACTATTCTTTCACTCCCGCATTTACCAGATTTAAATATGCGATATTATGATTTATTTGTGGATACGCCCCTAAATTATGCTCTAGAGAAAAATATGCCTGTAATGGTGATCAGTGAACTGATAAAGATCGGGGCCAGTTTGCATAAGATACATAATGAACATCTCCCCCCACTACATGTGGCTTCGGGAAAAGAGGACATCGAGGTCATTAAACTATTGCTTGATTCAGGTGCCGACATAGATGAAACAGATGAGAGAGGGTGGACGCCTCTACATTACGCTGCGATGTTTGGAAATAGTAGTGCCGCCTTATTGCTGGTCAGTGTCCGTGAAGGCTTGCTTGGCTCACTTACTAAAGACGGAATGTACGCTTCAGATATTGCAGGTATGTTCAGCCATATAGAAATGAGAGATATGTTAAAGAAACTTGAATACGACTACAACAACACTACCCAGTTAAATGAAACATAAAAAGAGGCTAATCCTACATGTGGTTAGCCTCTTTTTATACTTTCTTGAGAAGTGGAGACTTCTACCCATTTCTGACCATCTGAGATATTGTTCTTTTTTCTATAAAAAATGACGCATTTGACATTACACTGATCCTCCAGGTGTCTGACTTAATTTGGACCCGGATATAAAATACTACCCCATGTTTGCGATGGGATCAATGTCGTCAAAGTATCAAAAATAATGATCAAAATTCTATGTGTTCTCACGCCCCAACTAATACACGAATATCAACGAACAATTGACACTATGAGTTCCCGAATATCGGAAGTGCCTCTAGAAATACAATGATGGGATGCGAAAACATACTGATGTGTTTATGCATGATGTGTAGTATTGTGGCTTCCTAATAAATGTGTTATACTAGAGTCAAATAGGTGTAAGGAGTGTTGTTTGTGGATACTACAAATGTAGATAAATTCAAAGCGTGTGTGGATGGAGAGGATACGTTGGGCGCGATTCTGGCTGTAAGCAAAATGGAGGTCAATTCAGTATACAATGAGCTAGGAGGGGGAACACCTCTTACTTATACTGCTAACACTGATAATATCTCTTTGCTTATGGCTCTGATAGATATGGGTGCAGATGTAAACATGAGAGATATGGAGAATGACGCACCTCTACATTGTACAGATACTCTAGAAATAGCAGAACTTCTTGTGGAAGCGGGTGCGGATGTGAAGGCCAGAAATGGCGGAAATATCACGTTATTGCATGGTATTCACTCCGCAGAAATGGCGAAACTTTTTATTCAGGCTGGGGCTGACCCGAATGCAGAAGATGAGGATAGATGCACCCCTCTACACCGAGCTGTATCTGTTGGGAATGTTCTTACAGCACAAGTCCTTCTGGAAGCAGGTGCCCTGTTAGATGTCGTAAACAACGATGGGTACACACCGTTACACTTGGCTTATGAAAACGGCCATCCCCTAAGTTCACTGGTGAACCTCGGTACAAGAATCAGTGTATGAAATATATCTGGATAGACACTGTTTCACCTCGTTTTCCTAAATCGCTACATAGATAAGAGGAGCCTCAGGGCTCCTCTTCTTTGTTTTTTCGTTCAAGGCGGATATTACTTTTAAGGTGTAGGGAATTCCCTCCAGTTTCTACCATCTAGGTCATTGTTCTTTCGGTCCGGCCCACGTCCGCCTACTTGTTTATAAAAGAAGGCTGTATTTGAAGCTGTGCACTGATCTCTCAGGTGTCTCACCCAGCTAAGATCCAGCATTCTGTACTTTTTCCCAGTTTCTCCCCCACTAATAACCCAGTGTATCTGATCAGGGCCGGTTAGGTACTTTGACAAGTCTACATAACCTAGTTGTGGTTCTACAGACACAAATCGTATTGCGACCGGTAGTTGTTGTAACACTGGCACTCTTTCATCCGCCCTCTGCTGATTTTCTCCTGTCACGCCTACCCACACGTTTGGAATAGCAGGCTCATTTATCAACCCAGAATATTTATAATATTCAAGCATTCGTGCAGGACGCTTTGTAAGTACCTGATAAGTGTGTTGAGGTGTCTCCCTCATCACCTGGTAGACCTGGTATACAAAATCAAAGGGTACCTCATTATGAAACAGATCCGCCATAGCATTTACAAATATTGTTTTTCCCTTTTTCCACTTACGAGGAATATTTAGAGTATCAGGGTGTATGCGAACATCGAAACCATCTCTATACTTTTCTACTCCTCTTCTCTGGAAGTCTTCAGCCATTTCTTTGGCGTAACAGTTCTTACACCCCTCAGAAATAGGTGTGCAACCTGTAACAGGATTCCATGTTGCATCTGTCCACTCTATACCAGATTTTGCTCCCATAAGCCGCCTCCTTAACCATCTATACCTTTATTATATCATACAGTGTAGTATACATACAATAAAAGAAAGACTTTTTGAAACATAAAAGAAATACGTAAGAAAAGAGTGTTGTCATAATGAGGAACAAGAGCGTTGTGGCAAAACGATGCAGCAATGTATGGTTGGATATGCAGTTGCACTCTTTGAATAAATGTTCTCACTGGTTGGCGTGGAGATATAGTCTGCGTCTGTCCACCAAGTCTAGTGTGGCGGACGGAAAGGTTATTGTCAATGAGCAACATGAGTTTTAAAATCCCGGAAGGGCTTCTAGAACACACAGTGTGACATATTCAAATGTGCTTCCCACATAAAGTGAAGGTGTATATAATCCACCATAAGTGAGCACAGGACAGTGATACCTATACATCGCCGCATCCCCTCTAGTATGTGTACAAATGTGTACAGTATGTGTACACACACCTAAGTTCTTTTGTCGGACGTATTGAAGTGTCACAAAAGTTATATCAGATGTATACAATTGTTGTACACATATTTCTTCCTTTCCCACAAAGACAAATCGTATACTCACACGCCAAGTATGTGTACAATAATTGTACACATATCTCTGGTCTTTTTGGTTCTAATTTTAAATATATATTAAAAAATATTAAAAAATAAAAATAAAAATAAAATATACCCCACGCGTGAGAATATATTCTTTTTTTGGAGGGGGATACCTTTTATGGAATATTTCCCGTGTACACACCCCCCATCAGCCTATTTCTACTCTTTTCGTAGTTATGCTTGGAATGTGTACAGGGTGTGTACACATTTGTACACACCCTGTGTGCATTTTGGATTGCATATATGACATCAATTCTTTCTCGTAAAGGTGTATACACATGTGCGTGGTGTGTACACATTGGTGTACACACTTGTGTGCACCCCTGCAATAGTTGACAAATTGTAAAAGTCATGGTATGATGGGGATGTTCAGATACAGTATATACGATCCTAGCATGAGGAGGTAAATGTAGTGGCTAAGAAACGATTAGAGGATATGACGACAGAAGAGTTGGCTCAGAAATATATAGATTATATAAAGAAGACAAACGAAGCTGGAAAGAAAAAAAGAGAAGACCCAACAGTAAGACAACTAAGATCCATTAGTCAAATGATATATCAAGCAAGGAAGAAGGGAAATATGGAGAGGGTAAAATTGTTGGAGGAAAGATGGGCGACAATCAAGGAACAACAATACCAATCCACACAGACATAAAAAGATCCCGCACGTTGAAATGAACGGGACCCAAGAGATGTAGCGGTATACAATTAACCTTCGCAGTTTTATTGTATCACATGTATACATCCTCCGTCAAGCACAGAACTGCTATGAGAACAGGAGGAATAATGAGGATGGTCTCAGAATATACAGAAAATATAAAAAAGATTGTTGACACCATGGGTATGATAGCCCTTGTGGATGATAGAATGCTAAAATTCGCCTTGAACGGATTTCAATATGATGAGGTATCTCTACTCAATGACCTAGTTGCTGAAATCAAGACAAATGTGATTCCTGCCAGCATCTCCAGTACTTTGACACCTGACGAATTCAAAATCGTCAAGGATTTAGAAAAAAATATAGCTGGAATCAAAATGGCATATGTTCGAGGGGACAGGATCACGAGTCTGCATAATGAGGCATTAAGATCCTATGTCATGAGCAACAATGAACATCTAAAGTCTTTATTGCAATCGGCAAATTCATCTCATATAAATCGAGATGTGCAAGTATTCATAGATAATGGAAGGTATGCAATAGAGAAAACCACAGGGAAAAAAACAAATATAATTTATGTGACAGACTTTACTCTGGAACCCAAAAGTATAATTACTATTGACAATAGAGACATAGAAGCCCAGTTGTACAACTTCGAAGCTGTATCTGCCATCAACAAAAGACGTAGTCAGGTATACCTGACAGCGGCTGATTTCAATACAGCTGGTGAGTTCACAAAAGCCATTCAACGCACTGCCAAGTCTATCAGTCCTGGCGTCCAAGATCTTCAATCCCATATGCGTGGCATGATGTATGAATTGAAAGAAAATGTGTGGCGTGGCATGGGGAATATAGACCAGATCGGGACCACAGTACTAGGGTATGAAAGATTTGTGGATGACGGAGAGAAATATGTTTGCACAGTAAACGGTGACGTCTATAATAGTAAAGGTGAAGTCATCAGCGATGTTGTTTTCGTAGATCCGGCCGTCAGGATACCTGGTGATACATTTTCTTTGGCCAAGACTTATGGGAACATGGAATATGACGAGACCAAGTGGATAGAAACGGCAAAATTCCTGCTAGGAAAAGTGATGAAAGCAAACAAAAAGGACGTAATGGCTAATGTCTTCGGATGGTTTATCGCAAATATTCAAGAGTATAATATACGTAAAGAGATATCAGAGTTTCCACTACTACACATTGCTGGTCCCAAATCTTCAGGAAAGACGTTAACGATTAGGGCACTCAAACAATATTTTGGGCATGTAAGAGATGACATTGATAATTTTCCTACACCCCCCATTTTCACCCAAAATTTAACAGTGTCTTACACAATACCAAGTATAGTAGATGAGTATGGAGGATCGGACCGAAATGAAGGATGGTCTGACTTTGTATATAATGAGGTCCACAAAATACTTAAATCAGTATATGCAAAAGGTGTGGTGGAAAAAGGCGGCAAGGGTGATGGGGGACAGGGTAGGTTCCAGTATAAAATGAGGAACTCCTCGTGTACGATGGGACAAACTTCAATTCGCGATAAGTCTATAGCTGACAGAGCTATACAAGTGAACATAGATGGGTCTATTAAGGATACAGAAGAGGGCGATGTTGCATATAATACCTGTAAGGAGTTAATTGATCGGAAAGACAAGAACTTTATAACGGGGTTAATGATATGGTGCATGAACATCCCTGATGAGGAAATAAAAGATCTTGTGCGAGGATATGTGAAGTATAATCTTCAAACTGTGCGAAGAGAACATCTTAAGTATGATAACCGACAACAACAGAACACAGCCGCAATCCAAACTGGCCTTCATCTTGCCTTGAGACTTGCGACAGAGATGGGTGTGGACATTGGCTTCGATGAACAATATATTAAAGATACGGTAGTTCGAAATGCAAATATGCATGAAAACTTATTCTCCCAAACAACAGACGATGCACTAGTAGCTTTTTTGAGAGATGTGGCTTTGCATTTGAAGACCGTGGGAACTTCTACTGTGTACGGTTTAGGAAAGATAGCTTTTTGTGAAGAGGGAAAAGGCCCCGATGTTCCTGGAGTCTATGGACGATCTAAAAGAAATGATGCTTGCATATTTGACTCGAAATGTTTGTTGATGAATGTGAGGAATCTAATAGGCATTATAAATAAAGATTTGCAGAAACATGGGAAGAATGCGCATGACTTTGCTGCCATACAGGGCTATCTTAGCTCAGAGTTTCATAAGGCCAAGGCGAGAAAGGGAAAAGGATTAGTATTAGCCCCTGAGAGTTACAGATACGCTAAAAGGATAGATGGTACTATGATGCAGGGGTGGTACACTGTGTTTAGGCTAAACGACTTATTAGAAATAGACGATGCTTTTGGCAATAATCAGTTCTGGAGTGTGGGTACAGAAGTGAGAATACCATCTGATGTATGAGAAACAAGGGGATGACCATTGGTCATCCCCCTTTCCATGTTACTTGAGAACTTCAATCACGGATTTATACATCCGCTGTTTAGCTAGATCGATAGGTGTGTAGCCCTTATCTGTCTGAGCTGTCAGATCCGCACCAACCTCACGGAGAAACTTACATACCTCTGGGAGGTCTTTCACAGCTGCATGATGTAAGGGTGTGAAGCCCTCATCACTCTTGCCATTCACATCTATCCCATACTCGATAAGATACTCACAGGTGCGAATATTGCCGTCTCTTGCTGCCGCATGTAGTACTTTACTCGACACCGCATCTATGTCCGCCCCAGCACTAATCAACATCTCCCACATCTCTGGGTTGTCAACACCAGCTGCATACACAATAGGTGTGTTTCCATAGTAGTCAACCTCGTTGACATCGACACCCGCTTCAAGTAGCCTTTGACAAAACTCCATATCACCCTTTGAAATGGCTATAGGTAGGAGAGGCGCCTTAGGATGGCCTAGTTGAGTGATAGAAGCACCTGCTTCTACCAGTGTAGTGTATGCGTCAAGGTCTTGGTGACATACTGCATAATGCAAGGGGCTCCACCCCATACCATTCCATAC
>Ga0105244_10000073_pt1 | contig 115279 bp, 103 predicted proteins | sample KBSM44metaG_FD_80423 | JGI IMG/M metagenome (GOLD analysis project Ga0105244, IMG submission 80423) | Miscanthus rhizosphere microbial communities from Kellogg Biological Station, Michigan, USA - KBS M4-4 metaG | ecosystem: Host-associated > Plants > Roots > Rhizosphere > Soil | place...
AACTCTTTTTTCTCACCGCTGTCGATCAATCCAGACCCGACCTACTTCCTCGCTGACTCTTCACTCCAAAACCTTGCAACTTATTGATCTGAAAGGCTTTTTCTTTTCCGTCTGCGCCGGAAGTGGGGCGAATTATAGACACCTCACAGAGGGCGTCAACCGTTAATTTCAAAATCGCCGAAATTAACCTTAAAGGCCCCCTGGCTATATATGAAGAGCTCTTCGCAAACGCTTTCTTCTATATAGCTACAGCACCCCCGCCTCGCGCAGCACAGTGATCTCTTCCTCACCAATCCCCAGCAGCGCCTGCAGCACTTGCGCCGTATGCTCTCCCAGCAAGGGCGGCGCCCTTGTGTATTCGACTGGCGTTTCGGACAGCCGAATAGGGCTGGCCACCTGCGGAACACGCCCGGCCAGCACATGAGGGAGCTCTATGGCCAAACCCCGCGCCACCACTTGCGGATCGGCGAACACCTGAGCCAGATCATTGACCGGCCCGCAGGGCACACCGGCTGCCTCCAGCTCACTGACCCACTGGGCAGTGGCCTTGAACACTGTCACTTGGCGAATCAACGGAATCAGCTCGGCACGATGAGCTACTCGCAGTTTGTTGGTCAGGAAGCGAGGATCTTCCGCCCACTGCGGCTGCCCCGCCACAGCGGCAAACTTCCTGAACTGACTGTCATTGCCGACAGTCAGGATCAGGTCGCCATCGGCAGTGGGAAAATCCTGATAGGGCACGATGTTGGGATGAGCATTTCCCAAACGCTTGGGCGCTATTCCGGTAGTCAGGTAGTTCATGCCCTGATTGGCCAGACAGGCCACCTGTACATCCAGCAGCGCCATATCAATGTACTGGCCGATATCGCTTTGATCACGATGGGCCAGAGCGGCGAGAATGGCCGTCGTCGAATACAGACCCGTCAGGATGTCGGTCAATGCGACGCCGACCTTCACCGGCCCCGCACCCTCTTCACCATCGGGCAAGCCGGTAAGACTCATCAAGCCACCCAGCGCCTGAATCATGAAATCGTAACCCGGACGCCGCGCATACGGCCCGCTTTGCCCAAAGCCGGTAATGGAGCAATAGATCAGCCTCGGGTTGACCACCTTCAGCGACTCGTAATCCAGCCCGTAAGCCGCCAGCCCGTCGACCTTGAAGTTTTCGATCACGATGTCGGACTTCGCCGCCAGCTCGCGCACCAGCCTTTGCCCTTCAGGGCGCGTGAAGTCGATAGTGACTGACTGTTTATTACGATTGGCGGACAGGTAATAGGCCGCCTCGGTAGTGTTCTGCCCCGCAGCATCCTGAAGGAACGGCGGCCCCCATGAGCGAGTGTCATCGCCGCCCCCTGGGCGCTCGACCTTGATCACATCGGCGCCAAGGTCAGCAAGGATCTGTCCGGCCCATGGCCCGGCGAGGACTCTCGACAGGTCGAGCACCCGGATATGCGAAAGCGCGCCCATGATCAGCCCTCCTTAATAGAAAGCCTGAATGCCGGTCTGCGCACGCCCCAGAATCAACGCATGCACGTCGTGCGTGCCTTCGTAGGTATTCACAACCTCCAGGTTGACCAGATGCCTGGCGATGCCGAACTCATCCGAGATGCCGTTGCCGCCCAGCATGTCGCGAGCCATGCGCGCGATATCCAGCGACTTGCCGCACGAGTTGCGCTTCATGATCGAGGTGATCTCCACGGCAGCCGTACCTTCGTCCTTCATGCGCCCCAGACGCAGGCAACCCTGCAAGGCCAGAGTGATTTCGGTCTGCATGTCTGCCAGCTTCTTCTGGATCAACTGATTGGCCGCCAACGGACGGCCGAATTGCTGGCGATCCAGGGTGTACTGCCGCGCGGTGTGCCAGCAGAACTCTGCAGCACCCAGCGCGCCCCAGGAAATGCCATACCGTGCCGAGTTGAGGCAGGTGAACGGCCCCTTCAGACCGCGCACGTCGGGGAAGATGTTCTCTTCGGGCACGAACACGTTATCCATGACGATCTCGCCGGTGATCGATGCGCGCAAACCGACCTTGCCGTGAATGGCCGGAGCGCTCAGGCCTGGCCAGCCTTTTTCGAGAACGAAACCGCGGATATCGCCGGCATCGTCCTTGGCCCACACTACGAACACATCAGCGATCGGGCTGTTGGTGATCCACATCTTGCTGCCGCTCAAGCGGTAACCACCCTCGACGCTCCGGGCGCGGGTGATCATCGCTCCAGGGTCGGACCCATGATCGGGCTCGGTCAGGCCGAAGCAACCGATCCATTCGCCAGAAGCCAGTTTGGGCAGGTACTTCTGTTTCTGGGCCTGCGTACCGAACTCGTTGATCGGCACCATGACCAGCGAGGACTGCACACTCATCATCGAACGGTAGCCCGAATCGATACGTTCGACTTCACGCGCGATCAGCCCATAACACACGTAATTCAGACCGCTGCCACCGAACTCTTCCGGGATGGTCGCCCCCAAGAGCCCCACCTCGCCCATCTCGCGAAAGATGGCCGGGTCGGTTTTCTCGTGACGGAATGCTTCCAGCACGCGCGGGGCCAGCTTGCTCTGGGCGAACTGCTCGGCCGTGTCGCGGACCATGCGCTCTTCTTCGGTGAGCTGTTGATCCAGCAACAAGGGGTCAATCCAGTTAAAGCTTGCCTTACCGCTCATGCCAGTTCCTCGCGTTCAGATGAAATCCTGCAGTGATCCTAGTCCTGGCCCATGCCAGCGACAAACGAGGTTTTATCAAGCGTGTGTGCTAATTTCTCACTCCGAGACACATAAAGGCGCTCCAAAACAAAAATACCAGTGAGAAGAAAGTACATGAGACGCAAGATACCCAGCACGACCGCACTGGTCAGCTTCGAGGCAGCCGCCCGCCACGAGAGCTTCACCAAGGCCGCTCATGAGCTGTCCCTCACGCAAGGCGCCGTGTGTCGGCAAATCGGCGGGCTGGAAGAGTTTCTCGGCGTCGAGCTGTTCCGGCGTTCGCGCAGGGGCGTAAAGCTCACGGAAGCCGGGCTTTCCTATAGCCGTCGTGTTTCCCAGCAACTGGACGCGGTCGAGCGCGACACACTGTCGGTCATGGGCCAACAAGGCGCCAATGCCATCGAGCTCGCCGTGGTGCCGACCTTCGGCACTCAGTGGCTGCTGCCGCGCCTGAAGGACTTCCAGCACAAGCATCCCGACGTCACGGTCCACCTGACCAACCGCACCCGCCCATTCCTGTTTGCCGACACCGACTTCGATGCCGCCATTTATTTTGGCGATGCGGACTGGTCCGGCACCCAGTCGCATCGACTGATGAGCGAAAACTCCATGCCGGTCTGCAGCCCCTCTTTTCTTGAAGGTCGCGACAGTCTGGGAGCACGTGAACTGGCCGAACTGCCGCTGCTGCAACAGACCACCCGGCCCTACGCCTGGCGCCAATGGTTCAATGCGCAGGATCTGGATGTCGCGCGCGACATGACCGGTCCGCGCTACGAGCTGTTCTCGATGCTGGCGCAGGCGGCCATGCATGACATGGGCATTGCTCTGATTCCCCCCTTCCTCATTCAACGCGAACTGCAGGAAAAGCGTCTGGTGATCGCGAACACTCGGTCGCTGCCCGGCAGTAAGGCCTATCACCTGATGATTCCTGAGCGCAAAGTTGAATCGGCATCGCTGACTGCGTTTCGTGACTGGCTGATCGAACAGGCCCGGGCTTACCAGTTGCCCCAGGAAAAATCCGACCCATATCTCAGGTAGCCCATAGCTGTTGGCACCTACAGATATAAACTTATGTCGCCCTGAAGTAACTTCCAATCGCGCACAGAAAACGGGACATAACCCTTTATTTATAGGGTCTATAGGTCGATACGGCGCATTTATCGGATTTTCGGCAGAAAAACTTTTATCACCTGTTTTTCGTAAGGAATATCGCCGCAGCCCATACAGACAAAGGGCCCTGTCGAATAAGTGCGACAATAGGTCACAGTGTGACTTGTAGTTCACCTATAGTTTCGTTACAGAATGTATTGAAGCCTGCAAACTTCGCCTGCAAAATGCCCCGCCCCTGCTGCAAAGGGGTGTGCTGATTGGCCAAGCCAGACGCACCAGCCGTAGTGCACTGGCCTACATACGAACGATAAAAAATCGCGCAGGAGATTTGTCGTGCACATTGGCGTTCCTCTCGAAACACAAGCGGGCGAAACCCGGGTAGCTGCTACTCCGGAAACCATCAAAAAGCTGATCAGCCAGGGTCACCGGGTTACGGTGCAAAGCGGCGCAGGCCTTCATGCCAGCGTTCCGGACAGCGCTTACGAGGCTGCTGGCGCGGTGATCGGTGACACGCACCAGACCTATGCGGCCGAACTGATTCTCAAGGTCGTCGCACCTGACGAAGAGGCGCTGAGCCTGATCAAAAGCGGCTCGGTGGTCATCGGCATGCTCAACCCCTTCAACAACGAACTGATCGGCAAGATGGCCGCACGCGGCATTACCGCGTTCGCCCTGGAAGCCGCGCCGCGCACATCGCGGGCGCAAAGCCTTGATGTGCTGTCTTCGCAAGCCAACATTGCGGGCTATAAGGCAGTACTGCTCGCCTCGCATCACTACCCGCGCTTCATGCCTATGCTGATGACCGCTGCCGGCACCGTCAAAGCTGCCCGGGTGCTGATCCTCGGCGCAGGCGTTGCCGGCCTGCAGGCCATTGCCACCGCCAAAAGACTTGGCGCCGTGGTAGAAGCTTCGGATGTGCGTCCGGCAGTGAAGGAGCAGATCGAGTCGCTGGGCGCGAAATTCATTGATGTGCCCTACGAGACCGACGAAGAGCGCGAATGCGCCGAAGGCGTTGGTGGCTACGCGCGCCCTATGCCGGCCAGCTGGATGCAACGCCAGGCCGCCGCCGTGCATGAGCGCGCGAAACTGTCGGACATCGTCATCACGACCGCACTCATTCCCGGCCGCAAGGCCCCGGTGCTGCTCGGCGCAGAAACCGTGGCGCAGATGAAGCCCGGCTCGGTGGTGATTGACCTGGCCGCTGCACAAGGCGGCAACTGCCCGCTGACCGTTGCCGATCAAGTGGTTGTCGAGCACGGCGTGACCATCGTCGGCCACACCAACCTGCCCGCTCTGGTCGCTGCCGATGCATCGGCGCTCTACGCCCGCAACCTGCTGGACTTCATGAAGCTGCTGTTCGACAAGGACGGCACATTCTCGATCAACCTCGAAGACGACATCGTCGCCGCATGCCTGATGTGCCGCGACGGGCAAGTTGTCCGCAAGAACGGCTGAGGACACACCAATGGAAGAGCTGATTTCCCCCGGCGTCTACAACCTGATCATTTTCGTACTGGCGATTTATGTCGGCTACCACGTGGTCTGGAACGTCACGCCTGCGCTGCACACGCCACTCATGGCGGTCACCAATGCCATCTCTGCCATCGTTATCGTAGGTGCCATGCTAGCCGCCGCGCTCACGGTCACCCCGCTGGGCAAGACCATGGGCACGCTGGCGGTCGCACTGGCAGCCGTGAACGTGTTTGGCGGGTTTCTGGTCACTCGGCGGATGCTGGAAATGTTCAGGAAAAAGGCCCCCAAGGCAAAGGATGAGGCGCCCAAGTCATGAGCATGAATCTGGTTACCCTGCTGTACCTGATCGCATCGATCTGCTTCATCCAGGCACTCAAAGGCTTGTCGCACCCGACCACCTCGCGCCGTGGCAACCTGTTCGGCATGCTTGGTATGGGCCTGGCGGTCATCACCACGATCGGCCTGGTCTTCAAGCTCGCGGCACTGTCTACCGCTGAAGGGACCAGCGCGGGCATCGGCTACATCGTAGTCGGCCTGCTGGTGGGCGGAACCGCTGGCTCGATCATGGCCAAGCGCGTCGAGATGACCAAAATGCCGGAGCTGGTGGCGTTCATGCACAGCATGATCGGCCTGGCCGCGGTGTTCATCGCTATCGCTGCAGTCGTCGAGCCTCAATCACTGGGCATCGTTCGCAATCTGGGCGATGCGATTCCGGCCGGCAACCGTCTGGAGCTGTTCCTCGGGGCAGCCATCGGTGCGATCACCTTCTCGGGTTCGGTCATCGCTTTCGGCAAACTCTCGGGCAAGTACAAATTTCGCCTCTTTCAAGGCGCACCGGTACAGTTTTCCGGCCAGCACACGCTCAACCTGGTCCTTGGCCTGGCCACGCTGTTCTTCGGCCTGACCTTCATGTTCACCGGCAGCCTCACTGCCTTTGCGATCATGCTGGTGCTGGCCTTCGTCATCGGTGTGTTGCTGATCATCCCGATTGGCGGGGCCGACATGCCGGTAGTGGTGTCGATGCTCAACAGCTATTCAGGCTGGGCAGCCGCCGGCATCGGCTTTTCGCTGAACAACTCGATGCTGATCATCGCGGGCTCACTGGTGGGCTCCTCGGGCGCGATTCTCTCCTACATCATGTGCAAGGCAATGAACCGCTCGTTCTTCAACGTGATCGGCGGCGGCTTCGGCGGCGCAACGGACTCGGCAGGCCCGGCGGGTGCAAAGGAAGCACGCCCGGTGAAGTCCGGCTCGGCAGACGACGCGACCTTCTTGCTGACCAACGCCGACACGGTGATCATCGTGCCCGGTTACGGCCTGGCAGTGGCTCGTGCCCAGCACGCACTCAAGGAACTGACCGAGAAGCTCGTACACCGTGGCGTTACCGTGAAGTACGCCATTCACCCGGTGGCCGGACGCATGCCGGGTCACATGAACGTGCTGCTGGCCGAAGCCGAAGTGCCTTACGACCAAGTATTCGAGATGGACGACATCAACTCCGAATTCGGTCAGGCCGATGTGGTGCTGGTGCTCGGTGCCAACGACGTGGTCAACCCGGCCGCCAAGAACGATCCGAAATCCCCTATCGCCGGGATGCCCATCCTGGAGGCGTTCAAGGCCAAGACCATCATCGTCAACAAACGCTCGATGGCCAGTGGTTACGCAGGTCTGGATAACGAATTGTTCTACCTGGATAAAACCATGATGGTGTTCGGAGACGCCAAAAAGGTGATCGAGGACATGGTGAAGGCCGTCGAAAACGCCTAGCCTGACCCCGCTCCATTGAAGCCCCGGCTCGCTTGGCGACCGGGGCTTTTTACATTCCGCGTAACAGTGTTTTGCGCTGGAACCCGCTAATTAGAGCGGTCAAATGCGACCTTGGTAGCAGGACGAAGATCGGCCAAGGCTCTAGACTTGTCGTTCGCTTCTATCTACGAGACAGACCCATGTACCGTGACCGTATCCGCCGGCCCTCCCTGATGAGCAAGGTTATGAGCGCAGCCGACGCTGCCGCCTTGATTGAAGACGGCATGACCGTCGGCATGAGTGGCTTCACCCGTGCAGGCGAAGCCAAGGCTGTGCCCCACGCGCTGGCCGAGCGCGCCAAAGTGACGCCGCTGAAAATCAGCCTGATGACCGGCGCCAGTCTGGGCAATGACCTGGACAAGCAGCTGACCGAGTCCGGTGTACTGTCCCGGCGCATGCCCTTTCAGGTCGACAGCACGCTGCGCAAGGCGATCAACAACGGCACAGTGATGTTCATCGATCAGCATTTGTCCGACACCGTCGAGCTGCTGCGCAATCGGCAGATCAAGGCGGTGGACCTGGCCGTGATCGAATGCGTGGCGATCACCGAAGAGGGCCATCTGGTGCTGAGCACCTCCGTGGGCAACTCGGCCAGCTTTGCCATCCTGGCCAAACAGGTCATCGTGGAAATCAACCTGTCCCAGCCACTCGACCTTGAAGGCCTGCACGACATCTATATACCCAGCTACAGACCGACACGCCTGCCGATTCCAGTCCTGGAGGCAGATTCGCGTATCGGCAGCCACGCGGTGAAGATCGATCCGGCAAAAATAGTCGGCATTGTCATCAGCAACCAGCCTGACTCGCCCTCCACGGTAACGCCGCCTGACGCCGACACTCAGGCCATTGCCAATCATCTGGTGGAGTTCTTCAAGAAAGAAGTGCGCGAAGACCGGCTGACCGACAAGCTGATGCCATTGCAGGCCGGGATAGGCAACATTGCCAACGCCGTGATGCACGGCCTGCTGGCGTCGCCCTTCACCGACCTGACGATGTACTCCGAGGTGCTGCAGGACTCGACATTCGACCTGTTCGATGCAGGCAAACTGACCTTTGCCTCGGGCAGCTCCATGACCTTGTCGGCGGCCAAGCACGCTGAGGTCTTTGCCGACTTCAATCGCTACAAATCCAGGCTGGTACTGCGCCCGCAGGAAATCTCCAACCACCCCGAGGTGATCCGTCGCCTGGGTATCATCGGGATCAATACCGCGCTCGAGTTCGACCTGTACGGCAATGTGAACTCCACCCACATCTGCGGGACTCGCATGATGAACGGCATTGGCGGTTCCGGGGACTTCTCGCGCAACGCGCACCTGGCGATCTTCGTCACCAAATCGATCGCCAAAGGTGGCGCGATCTCCAGCGTTGTGCCCATGGTCAGCCATGTCGACCACACCGAACACGATGTCGACATTCTGGTCACCGAGCAGGGCCTGGCGGACCTGCGCGGTCTGGCGCCACGCGAACGCGCGCGAGTGATCATCGATAACTGCGTGCATCCGGATTATCGCGATGCGCTGAACACCTATTTCAGTGCCGCTTGCGCCGTGGGCGGGCATACCCCGCACATCCTGCGCGAAGCACTGAGTTGGCACATCAACCTGGAAGAAACCGGGCGCATGCTGCCAGCCTGAACAGGACAGTTGGAAGTGAGCAATCGCTTTTCCGATTCACTTTCAGCTGGGACCCAAGGGCTTATGGAAAAACTGTACTGCTGTACCGGTCATAAAACTGCCTTGAAAGGTCAAAATCACCACAATCGACCACAAAATGCACTCATAAAGTGCAGACCGGTACAGTTGCCCCATTTATGAACAAAACAGTGTCCAATCACAGTTAACTGAACCCTCACAATACAGGTGAACTGTGTCTATGGAAGCTGGACGCACGCGAGGAAAATGGGCACCAGTCAAGCAACTCACTTATCCCGCCACAAGCGGAAGGAAGTCACACCATGGAACGTACAATCAGTTCCGATCTGTTCAGCGAAAGCACCGTTACCACCGCAAAAGCCTCTCTGCCTCTGCGCGTATTCGCCAACCTGATGCTCTGGCAGCGTCGCCTGTCCAGCCGCCACCAGCTGGCACGTCTGGATGCACGCCTGCTGGCTGACGCCGGTATCAGCGAATCCCAGCGTTACGAAGAGCTGAGCAAGCCGTTCTGGCGCTAAACATGCGCCCGCTGGTCTTTGACCTCTAGGTCTCCCACCAGCAACCCGAATTGCTTCATACAAAACCCGTCTCAGGCAACTGAGACGGGTTTTGTCGTTTCAGGGGCAGATTCAGAGCGCGCCGGCCAAACCAGTACAGATTTAACAAAATCAAAATACGGCAGGTACAGTCATCAAATATTGCAAACTGTGTAAGCCGAAACCGTCGACCTTCATGACAACTGCAGTATGGGTGGGATAGTCTAGCGCTCTACCTCAGCCCTTCGGCTTCACAGGCAGTCTGTGCCCACTTGTCCACAACGGAACTCGATCATGTCTCTGCTACGTAACCTTGGCGCTGTCTTTCTGTTGACCGCCGCAGCCGGTGCAAACGCCTCCAGCTTCATCGTCACCACCGACGCAGTGGTCGATGCCGTCAATGCATCGACCCGCGCGACCTCCAACGTGTCCTCGTCCCTGAAAGACGACAAGATCGTTCTTGCCGCCCGTGACGACGCCGCCAGCTTCGTGGCCAGCTCCGGCGACATCCGCAGCGCTCGACTCGAAGGCGCGTTGCAGCACATCCGCCAGGTCCTGCCTGAACTGCAAGCCAGCGACAGCCAGCTGGCTCAGGCCATTCTGGCCATCTGACCGCTGCGCCCCGGCTACGTGCCGGGGTAGCTCTGGCCCGCGCATTGCGCTAGCCTTGGAGCCTGTTTTGCCGGTTCGTGAAAGTCATGCGTTTAGTGCACCTTCTGTATATCGCTCCCTTTGCCAGCCTGATGTACGTCAGTCAGGTTCAAGCGTTCGATACGACCACGCAAGGCCTGGTCAAGACCGCCTATGCCACCAGTCAGGTCTCGACAGGACCGTTCGATAACAAACTGATCATGGCTGCCCGTGACGATGCTGCTGCATTCATCGCCAGCGACGGAGAAATGCGTGGCGCCCGGCTTGAGTCAGCGCTGCACGCCCTGCGTCAGGCAGATGCAAAACTTCATGCCAGCGACCTTGAACTGGCGCAGGCAATCCTCGTCCAATAGCCACTTTCCCCTCTTCGCGTAACTGGAGACGTCACTACATGCGTACCCCGCTGATTGCTGCTTCCCTTGGCCTGCTCTTGCTGGCCGACTTTGCCCAGGCCCAGACTGTTGTGGCCACGAGCAACATCATCGTTCGTGCGTTCGGCCGTACCATCGATTTCACTTCCGACACCACCACATCGATCCGCGACTCCAAGGTCGTTCTCCAGGCCAAGGACGATGCTGCCAGCTACGTTGCCACCGGTGGTGATATCCACGGTGCCCAACTGGATGCTGCGTTCGACACGCTGCGTAGCCGCGTGCCGGAAGCGCGTGATGCAAGCGATCAGACCCTGGCTGAAGCAATCCTCGCATTGTGAGGCGGTTTCGCGCCTGGCTGCTTGCTGGCGCGCTGTCGCTGGTCGGTACGCATGCCTTTGCCAGCCTGAAGCTGGAACTGCACACCGACGGCCTCGATGCGCCCCAACAACAAGCCAGCCAGGCGCTGCTCGACGAAGCCCTGCACGCATTACCGCCCAGCTTCGTCGACGCACTGGACCGCACCGTCGAGGTGAGCTGGTCCGCTGACATGCCGCAGAACGCCTACGGTCAGGCCGCCGGTCCCTATCAGATGTACCTCAACAGCCACCTGCTGCCGTCCTTGACGGACGGCTCGGCAGCCACCGCCCAGACGGGCCGGCCACACGGTACGGTGCGCCGGGAGCTGCTCGCTACTGTCCTGCACGAGCTGACCCACGTCTACGACCGCGCCCGCCTGTGGTCTCCCAGCGAGCGAGCGGCGATTTTTCGCTGCACATCACGTAGCAGTTCACTGGGCAAGGTCGGTCTGCCTGACGACTGCCGCGGCCAGACCGAGCGACGCTTCACCCTGAGTGACGATCCACGCCTGCTGGACCTGGCGGGCTGGCAGCAATATGTCGGACGTCGTGGCGAACGCGAGGAACATAACGGCCAGGTCGCCCGCAGCCCGGACATCTACGAAACCACCAGCCCGCTGGAGTTCGTGGCGGTGAACATGGAGTACTTCCTCCTCGATCCGGCCTACGCCTGCCGTCGCCCTGCCCTGTATGCCTATTACAAGGAGCGTTTTGGCTGGGCACCTGCAGCCCATAATGAATGCCCGACGTTTTACCCCTACCTGAATGCCGGCAGCGACTTCGGCCGAGAGCCACTGGGCAAGCTGGACCCGGAGCGGGTGTATGCGGTGGATTATCTGCTGGCCGAGGCGAACCAGAACTGGGCAAGCCGCTGGGGCCACAGCATGTTGCGCCTGGTGATTTGCAAACCCGGCCGCCCGCGTGGTCCGGATTGCCGACTGGACCTTGATCAGCACCTGGTGCTGTCGTACCGGGCGTTTGTCGGCGACGTGCAGCTGTCCAGCTGGGACGGCCTGATGGGGGCCTACCCGTCGCGCCTGTTCGTCCTGCCACTGGCGCAGGTCATCGATGAATACACCAAAACCGAGCTGCGCAGCCTGGCGTCGGTACCAATCAAGCTGTCGCGTCCGGAAATAGAAGGGCTCGTGCAGCACGCCGCCGAGATGCACTGGAGCTACGACGGCAACTACTACTTCCTCTCGAACAACTGCGCCGTTGAAAACCTGAAGCTGTTGCGCGCCGGTACGCACAACCCCAAGCTCGTCGGCCTGGACAGCATCTTGCCCAACGGTTTGCTTGAAGTCCTCGAAGGCCGCGGGCTGGCTGACACCAGTGTATTGGACGATCCCAAGGAAGCGCTGCGTCTGGGCTATCGGTTCGACTCCTACCGGGATCGCTATCAGGCGATGTTCGAAGTGCTGAAGAAGCACCTGCCGATCAAACAGAACACCGTGGAAGACTGGATGGCGCTGCCCGCCAGTGAGCGCAGCCAGTGGTTTGCTAAAGCAGATCTGCGTACCAGCGCTGCGATTCTGCTGCTGGAGCAGGCCAGCCTGCGCAGGCAACTGTTGTTGGCCCAGGACGAAGTGAAACAGAGCTATCTGGGTGCACGGGAGTTGAAAGACGGCAAGGTTTCCAACGCCACCAAAACGCTGCAGGAGATCCTCGCCAGCAGCGGGTTCCTCAGTCGGCCTGCCGAGCTGCTGGGCAGCGACGGGTACGGTTTGCCACAGGCAGGAGAATGGCAGCGTCTTGAAGCAGAAAGCAGTCAGCGCCAGAAGCAGCTCAAGCGTCTGACCGGTGATCTCGACAAGGAAGTGCGAGCCCTGCTGGAGCCTGAGCGCGCCAAAGAGATTGCCGCCAACGAAGCCAACCTCAAACAGGTGTCGGAGCACCTGAGGGCGTTGCACAAGGCTGCAGGCGGGCTGCAGCTGCCGTGATCAGGCTGCTTTCTTTTTCGGTTTGAGGTATTTGACCAGGCCCTGGAACCAGATCACCAGGGCCGGGTTGCCCTTGATCTGAATATCCTTGTCCTGAATGCCCTTCATGAACGCCAACTGCTTGTTCTTCGCCTGGAGAGTATCAAAGCCAAAGGCTGCATCACGAAACACGATGGCAAAGGCCGGCTCTGCAACCGTACCACTTGCACTGCGGATCCGTTGCTCATGGACCACGAAGTGACGTGAAATCTTGCCATCTGCAGTCTGCAACTGAAAGGTCAGGTCCTTGCCAGCCAATTGCTGCTGGAACGCCGGATTGTTACGACTGGCGCGGGCCATCAGCAGGCCCAGCATCCACAACAGGAAACGAAATTTCATACACGGCCTCTGAACACGCGGGTTCCGACTCGGAATCGGCGTAGCAGTGTAGCGGGTTATCGGCGCAAAACCTGTAGGACAAAAATGGATTTCGAGGGAGATCGGCACAAAACAGCCCTCGAATATGAGGATGCTGCTCCGCGTGGGGAGCAGCATCACACTGACATCAACGAATGCTGTTGATGCTGCCTTTGTTACCCGTGACCTTTACATCGACCTTCTTGAAGATGAAGTAGTCTTTGACGCTGACTTCGTAGCGCGGCGCAACAATCAGGTCGGCACCGGAGGATTTAACCGCCTTGAAGGCAGCTGCCGCTTTGGTCGTCGAGACAGGATCAGGCAACGCCAGACCCAGGCCGCCACCGCCAGCTGCACCACCGTAGGTCACGCCGTCGGCGAACTGATTATCGCCGCCGAAGCTCAGGAAGTTGAACAGCACGTTGGTGGACGACTCGCCGCTGATGGTGCCGCCAACCTTGACGTCAGCCTTCAGGTCGGTTTTGACCGTGCCTTCCAGCGGCGCGCTTGGCTGGCTGACGTTGTAGCTCACACAACCGCTGGTTGTGGCGATCAGAGCCGCAACAGCAGCAAACTTCCATGGCTTTTTCATTCTGGATTTCCCAAGAGTAATTGAAGGGGTGCAGCAGGGGCGGCACTCTAAGGGAATCAGCAACAAGAAAAAGTCAGGCAAAGCTGGGGCTTTGGAAGGCAATTACACGCAATGGAGTAGGACAATTCTCACAGGGAGCGAGAGGCATCATCGGCGTCATACGGCAGAAACAAGAAACGGGCACCCAATCCGATTGGTGTGCCCGCCTGTGGGTCGTGCGCCTCCCGCCGAGGCGCACACCGGGGTATCAAGGGTTGACGCTGTCTTTCAGGGCTTTCCCCGGCTTGAAGGCAACCGTGTTGCTTGCCTTGATTTTGACCGGCTCCCCGGTCTGAGGGTTCTTGCCAGTGCGGGCGCCACGGTGGCGTTGCAGAAAAGTACCGAAACCTACCAGCGTGACACTGTCCTTGCGGTTCAGTGCGCCAGTAATCTCTTCAAGAATGGCATTGAGAACGCGATTGGATTGCTCTTTGGTGAGATCCGCCTTTTCAGCGATGGCGGCTGCAACTTCTGGTTTACGCATATGAAGCCTCTTTTACGGTTTTTTGTTTTTATGTCCCGCGCCGCTTTTGTAAAACAACGGCCACAAGGCGCCGCGACAGCTCTACGTAGCGGCAGACAAGACCGAGGATGGCATGCCGAACTGACCCGCGCCAGTGCATGAGCGCGGTTTATTGGCAGAAATACGGGGTCAATCCGACAAAATGACGAGAAATCACGCCAATAACGCGGGCAGCACCTTGTTGAGTGCGAGTTTTTCCATAACCGCAGCGCCTGTCAGGGCATAGCCCAGCAGATGGCCGTCGGCGTCGTGACACAGCGCTTTGATATCAGCGCCCTGCCCTTCGACGCTCCAGTGGCCATCGCTGCCACGCGGCGGCGGCGAAACCACCAGCGGGCAGGCTGGCGTCTTCACGGTGATCGGCATGGGCCCGTATTTGACTGAGGTCGGGTTTCCGGCCAGCGTCTGGGCCAAGGCACGAGCGCAGCTCATCAACGGCATCACGTAGAGCAGGTTGAGACCATCGACCTCAGCGCAATCACCCAGCGCGTGGATGTTGGCGTGGGAGGTTTGCAGCAGGCGGTCGACCAGAATGCCGCGCCCGGTCTGCAGGCCGGCAGCAGCGGCCAGCTCGATGCGAGGACGCAGGCCGATGGCTGAGACCACCAGATCGCAGTCAATCACCTGCCCGTCCGACAAGTGCGCTTGCAGGCCCTCGCCATTGCGATTCAGACGGGTCAGCACCGGCCCCAGATGGAAACGTGCACCCAGGCTTTCAAGGCCGGTTTTCACCGCAGCCGCCGCCTCAGGGGGCAACAGGGTCGGCATGACCTGTTCGCACGGCGCCACCAGATCCACTTCATAGCCGCCCAGGATCAGGTCGTTGGCGAATTCACAGCCAATGAGCCCTGCGCCGAGAATCAGCACCCTACGCTTGCCCGACGCAGCCGCACGGAAACGGGCGTAATCCTGAAGATCGTTGATCGGGAAAATCGCGTCGCCTGCATCGCCTTCCACCGGTACACGAATGGCTTCGGCGCCCCAGGCCAGCACCAGATCGCGGTAATACACCGCCTCTTCGCCGATCCACAGGCGTTTGTGCCCGGCATCGATACCGCTGATGCGCGTGTGCGTGCGGATCTCGGCCTTGAGCTGATCGGCCATGGCGCCGGCTTCAGCCATGCTCAGGCCGTCGGCTTCCTTGTTTTTGCCAAAGCCGGTAGAGAGCATCGGCTTGGAGTAGGAACGGCCATCATCGGCCGTGATCAATAGCAGCGGCGTGTCTGCGTCCAGCTTGCGAAACTCCCGAGCAAGGTTATACCCCGCAAGGCCGGTGCCGATGATGACGACAGGTGCGCTCATTGTTCTTCCCTATTTCACTGTGCCTGGTGCTCGTTGTTGCCAGCCCTTGTCTGCAGGCAGCAATCAACCGATTTCGATCATTTCAAAGTCCATCTTGCCCACGCCGCAATCCGGGCACAGCCAGTCTTCCGGCACATCCTGCCAGAGGGTGCCGGGCGCAATTCCGTCATCCGGCCAGCCATCGGCTTCGTTATAGATCAGGCCACAGACGATGCATTGCCATTTCTTCATGTCAGGTTCTCTCGTTTATCAGGCTCAATAGCGTACGACGGTCGGTTGCCGTCTTCTGAAGGGGCGTTGTACTGATCGACAGGCGCGGATGCAAGTCTGATTCTATAACTCAGGCTCTACCGACCGTCGGTCGAAACCGGCAATCATGCTAAGCTCGCGGCCTCGTTGGCTGCCGGAACTGGCTTACCGTGACCCAGCAATCCCCCGCATTCATTGGCCCTGTCTGGTTTGAGCGCGAGCAATTGATCGACGTGCCGGACCCGGTAATGCTCGACTGGTTGTTCAATCAGGACTCCCTCACTCGCCGCTTGGACCGTTTGTCTGATGGTCGTTTCAGCGTATTTCCGCAGTTTGAAGGCTGGCAGCCGTTGCGCCCTGACGAGTGCCTGGCGCTGGGCCTGCCAGAGGCTGGCGAGGGCTGGGTGCGCGAGGTGTATTTGCGCGGCAACGGCAAACACTGGGTGTTCGCGCGCAGCGTCGCCGCCCATAGCGCCCTGCAGGATGGCGGCCTGAATATGGATGAGCTGGGCACTCGCTCTCTGGGTGAGTTGCTGTTCAGCGACCCGGCGTTCGTGCGCGGCACACTTGAGGTGTGTCATTACCCCGAGGCCTGGCTACCCGCTGCCGACGCAGCGCGCGGACTGTGGGCACGCCGCTCGCGATTCGATCGCGGCGCATTGAGCGTGCTGGTCGCCGAAGTTTTCCTGCCAGCCCTGTGCACTGCGATCCACGACAAGGACCACGCCTGATGTACCTGTCCCTCCTCAAATCCCTCAATCGTCTGAGCCCGCGCGCCTGGGACTTCATCCAGCTGACACGCATCGACAAGCCCATCGGCGTCTACCTGCTGCTGTGGCCGACCCTCTGGGCGGTCTGGATTGCAGGCAAGGGCGCGCCCTCGCTGCAGACCGTGTTCATTTTTGTGCTCGGCGTGTTTCTGATGCGGGCGGCAGGCTGTGTGATCAATGACTTCGCCGACCGCAAGGTGGACGGCCACGTCAAACGCACCGAGCAACGTCCGCTGGTCAGCGGCAAAGTCAGCTCCAGGGAAGCGCTGGTGCTGTTTGCGGTGCTGGTCGGCCTGAGCTTTGTGCTGGTGCTGTTTACCAACGCGACGACCATCTGGCTGTCGTTCGGCGGTCTCGCCCTGGCGGCCAGCTATCCGTTCATGAAGCGCTATACCTATTACCCGCAAGTGGTGCTGGGTGCTGCGTTCTCGTGGGGCATGCCGATGGCCTTCACCGCCGAAACCGGCGAGTTGCCCGCTGCAGCCTGGTTGCTGTACATCGCCAACCTGCTGTGGACGGTGGGCTACGACACCTACTACGCCATGGTCGATCGCGACGACGACCTGAAAATCGGCGTGAAATCCACCGCAGTACTGTTCGGCGATGCCGACCGGGTCATCATCCTGACCCTGCAAGGGCTGGCACTGGGCTGCCTGATACTGGCCGGTGCGCGCTTCGAACTGGGCGCGTGCTTCTACGTCGGTCTGCTGGCAGCGGCAGGCTGTTTCGCCTGGGAATTCTGGAGCACCCGTGAGCGCGGGCGAGACGCCTGCTTCAAGGCCTTCCTGCACAACCACTGGGCCGGGCTGGCGATATTCCTGGGCATCGTCGCCGACTACGCGGTGCGCGGATAACGGCCACTGCCAGCCTGCGCACGACTGAAATAAATTCATGATCGCAAGGCCTGCGGGCCCCCGCAGCCTGTCAGCGTGCTAGCCTCATTCAGACCTGTCACACGACTGCAATAATTCCGTTATCTAATGCGCCCCAAGACAGTTAAATGACAAGAGGTTCGAGCATGGCTGGCAGGAGCATCCTGATCGTTGACGACGAAGCGCCAATTCGCGAAATGATCGCCGTTGCGTTGGAAATGGCTGGATACGACTGTATTGAAGCCGAAAACTCTCAGCAGGCCCACGCGATCATCGTGGACCGCAAGCCTGACCTGATTCTGCTCGACTGGATGCTGCCTGGCACATCCGGCATCGAACTGGCCCGGCGCCTCAAGCGTGATGAACTGACCGGGGACATCCCGATCATCATGCTCACCGCCAAGGGTGAAGAGGACAACAAGATCCAGGGCCTGGAAGTGGGCGCCGACGATTACATCACCAAGCCTTTCTCGCCCCGCGAACTGGTGGCGCGCCTCAAAGCCGTGCTGCGTCGTGCCGGCCCGACTGACGGCGAAGCGCCCATTGAAGTCGGCGGCCTGCTGCTCGACCCGATCAGCCACCGTGTCACCATCGACGGCAAACCCGCCGAAATGGGCCCGACCGAATACCGTCTGCTGCAGTTCTTCATGACTCACCAGGAGCGCGCCTACACACGCGGTCAGCTGCTGGATCAGGTATGGGGCGGCAACGTCTACGTCGAAGAACGCACCGTCGATGTTCACATCCGCCGCCTGCGCAAGGCCTTGGGGGATGCGTATGAAAATCTGGTACAAACCGTGCGCGGCACTGGCTATCGTTTCTCGACCAAGAGCTGACAACCGCTGCGTCGATGCAAGGCAATGGCCAGTGCAGACCAGACAAGGATTTACCCCTAATTGAATCAAAATTGGCACGGCACTCTGATACGCCACATGTTGTTGCTGGTCACCGCCTGCCTGTTGGTCGGTCTGATCAGTGGGCAGTATGCCTGGAGCCTGGCCGCCGGGCTGGGACTGTATCTGGCCTGGACCCTCAAGCAACTGTTACGCCTGCACGACTGGCTGAGCAGCCACAAGGCTGACGAGCCGCCTCCGGACGGTTATGGTCTGTGGGGCGAAGTCTTCGACAGCATCTACCACCTGCAACGTCGGGATCAGCGCGTCCGTGGCCGTCTTCAGGCCGTTATTGACCGCGTGCAGGAGTCCACCGCCGCGCTGCGTGATGCAGTGATCATGCTCGACAGCGACGGCAACCTGGAGTGGTGGAACCGTGCCGCGGAAACCCTGCTGGGCCTGAAGACGCCACAGGACAGTGGTCAGCCCGTGACCAATCTGGTGCGGCATCCACGCTTCAAGGAATACTTTGCGCTGGGCGACTACAGCGAACCGCTGGAAATCCCGTCGCCAACCAACGATCGCCTGCGCATTCAGTTGCTGATCACCCGTTACGGCAACAACGAACACCTGATGCTGGTCCGCGATGTGACGCGCATCCATCAGCTGGAGCAGATGCGCAAGGACTTCGTCGCCAACGTGTCTCACGAGTTGCGGACACCGCTCACGGTGATCTTCGGCTATCTGGAAACGCTGCTCGACAACGTCGACGAGGTCAATCCGCGCTGGGTACGTGCGCTGCAACAGATGCATCAGCAAGGCGGGCGCATGCAGACGCTGCTCAATGATCTGCTGTTGCTGGCCAAGCTCGAGGCCACCGATTACCCGTCGGACAATCACCCGGTGGTCGTCAATACACTGCTCAAGACCATCACCGCCGATGCCAACGCGCTGTCGGGCAGCAAGAACCAGCAGATCCACCTCAGCCTGGAAAGCGACATGCGCCTCAAGGGCAGCGAAAGCGAGCTGCGCAGCGCGTTTTCCAACCTGATCTTCAATGCCGTGAAATACACACCGGCCGAGGGCGTGATCCGTATTCGCTGGTGGGCCGACGAACGGGGCGCGCACCTGAGCGTGCAGGATTCAGGGATCGGCATCGAGACCAAACACCTGCCGCGCCTGACCGAGCGCTTCTACCGGGTCGATACCAGCCGCGCGTCCAATACCGGCGGTACAGGGCTCGGTCTGGCCATCGTCAAACATGTGCTGCTGCGCCATCGCGGCAACCTCGAGATCAACAGTGTTCTCGGCAAGGGCAGTGTTTTTATCTGTCACTTTGCCAGCGCTCAGTTGTCCAAACCCGCGAGCGACGATTCAGACTACTAGGCAATCCTGCTTCGAGCCGCTACATTGCCGGGTTCATGGCGTCTTCTCTGACGTGACACGACCCTCTTCCTGATTAATACGGACCCTGCAAAACCCCATCATGGACCCTTCCCATAGTTTTAACCTGTCTTCACTCTTCGCCGATTTCGGCATGATTCTTTTTGCTTTGTTCCTGGTCCTGCTCAACGGCTTTTTTGTTGCGGCAGAGTTCGCCATGGTCAAACTGCGCTCGACCAAGGTTGAAGCCATTGCCGACAAGAACGGCTGGCGCGGGCACATCCTGCGCAAGGTCCATGGCCAGCTGGACGCCTACCTTTCGGCCTGCCAGCTGGGTATCACCCTCGCCTCTCTGGGTCTGGGCTGGGTCGGTGAACCGGCCTTCGCGCACCTGCTGGAGCCGTTGCTCGCGGCGATGGGCGTGGACACGCCGGAATTGATCAAGGGCGTGTCGTTCTTTACCGCCTTCTTCATCATTTCCTATCTGCACATCGTGATCGGCGAGCTGGCCCCCAAATCCTGGGCGATCCGCAAGCCGGAGCTGCTGTCGCTGTGGACAGCGGCGCCGTTGTACTTCTTCTACTGGTTGATGTACCCGGCCATCTACCTGCTCAACGCCAGCGCCAACGCCATTCTGCGCATCGCTGGCCAAGGTGAGCCCGGCCCGCACCATGAACACAGCTACAGCCGCGACGAACTGAAACTGATCCTGCACTCCAGCCGTGGCCAGGACCCCAGCGATCAGGGCATGCGCGTGCTGGCGTCGGCGGTGGAAATGGGCGAGCTGGAAGTGGTCGACTGGGCCAACTCCCGCGAAGACATGGTGTCGCTGGACTTCAATGCGCCGCTCAAGGAAATCCTCGCCTTGTTCCGCCGTCACAAATTCAGCCGTTATCCGCTGTATGACGCTGAACGTGGCGAGTTCGTCGGCCTGTTGCACATCAAGGACCTGCTGCTGGAGCTGGCAGCGCTGGACCATATTCCGGAGTCGTTCAACCTCGCCGAGCTGACCCGCCCGCTGGAACGTGTTTCCCGGCACATGCCTTTGTCACAGTTGCTCGAGCAGTTCCGCAAGGGTGGCGCGCACTTCGCCGTGGTAGAAGAAGCCGACGGCAAGATCGTGGGCTACCTGACCATGGAAGACGTGCTCGAAGTGCTGGTGGGCGACATCCAGGACGAACACCGCAAGGTTGAACGCGGCATTCTCGCCTATCAGCCCGGCAAACTGCTGGTACGGGGCGATACGCCATTGTTCAAGATCGAGCGCCTGCTGGGCGTCGACCTGGATCACATCGAAGCCGAGACGCTGGCCGGTCTGATCTACGACACGCTCAAGCGTGTGCCGGAAGAAGAGGAACAGCTGGAAGTCGAAGGCCTGCGCATCATCATCAAAAAGATGAAAGGCCCGAAAATCGTTCTGGCCAAGGTACTGAAGCTGGACTGACCCGATCAGCGCCGCCTGCCCAAGGGCGGACGCAGGGCGTGGAGCTATGAATAGCTCCCCCTCAATTCCCGCCGACGGCGAAGTTGGGCAGACTCTGTACCGGTGTGGCGAATTCGTAGGGGATCGAGACCAGTTCGTTGCCCGAGTTGCGCTGCACGACGAAGTGCAGGTGCGGGCCGGTGCTGTTGCCGGTGTTGCCCGAACGTGCCAGCGCTGTTCCAACACTCACCCGTTGACCTTCCCTGACACTCACCGAGCCGCGCATCAGGTGCAGGTAGACGCCCATGGTGCCGTCGTCGTGCAGAATGCGCACAAAGTTGCCTGACGCATTCGAGCCACGCCCTGACTGGCTGTTTTCGATCTTCACCACCGTGCCGCCGCGCGCGGCAATGATCGGCGTGCCCTCCGGCATGGCGATGTCCATTGCATAGCGCCCCTTGACGCCGTAATGGCTGTATCGGCCATTCGGGCCCTGCGTCAGGCGAAACGGCCCGCCAATCCACGGCAGCGGGTATTTATAGGCTTGCACCGAGCCCTTGGGATCACCCAGGGTTGAAGTCAGCACCGAGGCGTAGTTCATCGGCTTGCTCCCCACCTTGGGGCTCAAGACCACCACGCGCTGGTTGCTGCGCGCAGGGATCGTGCGACGCAACGTTGCCGACGAGCCAGAGACCCCCAGCACGTTGGTCACACTGGAAAGCCTGAGTTCAACTTCGACCGGGGCGTACAGATCGTTGCGCACATACAGGCTGTGTACGCCCTTTTCACGCCTGACACTCAAGTGCACCTGGCCGTCGATACGCTCGACCATGCGGTCCCGAAACACCATGACCGATGCGCCGGGCGTCGGCCGGTCCGAAAAGGACACCACGCCATTGGCATCGGTGAATTTATAAATCGTGACAGCCCCGGCCGACTGCACAGTCAACGTCAGGGCAAACAGGATAAGCAGGCGTTCAAGCATCGGAGATGTTCGGGTTCAAGGGCACTGGGTGCCAAGCCTAGCAGCCTTGCAGGCAGAAGAGGACGCAAGGGTATCAATCGGACATGAATGAAGCGTCAAGGAAGGCGCGCCAGAGGCTCGGTACGCGGTGTCGTGTAACACCGCGCAAGGCTGACGCGCATGGGCATGCCACTCAGCTCAGAGGCAGGTATCAGGCGCCCGGGATGAAGTGCTTCTGCGCCGTGCCACGAGCAATCAGACGCGACAGGTAATCAAGCTTCTGCGCGTCGTGATCGACAAAGCGGAAGGTCACTTGCAACCATTCGCTGTCGGGCTTCTGCTCGAACGCGGCAACAGAGTGCAGATAGCCGTTCAGGCGTGCGACCTCGTTTTCCTCGCCCTGCTCCAGGTCCAGCACCGCGCTATCGAGTACCTGTGGCAGGTTTTCGCTGACGCGAATCACCAGTGTGGCGTCTTTCAGGGTGAGGGCCTTGATGACACACGACTGAGTGCCGTTGGGCAGGCGCAACTGGCCCTGGCCGCGACCGGTCGGCTCTGCCGATCTGACGGGTGCAGGGGCTGGCTTGGGAGCAGCGGCGGCGGCAACAGGCGCGGCACGAACCACTTCGGCCTTGCCACCGGTCAATGCGCTCAGCGAGTCATTGAGCGGCGAGTTCATGCGTGCCGGGGCTGTGGACATGACGGCGTCGAGCTTGCCGACTTTTGCCAGTGCTTTCTTGACCTTGGTCAGCAGCTGTTCATTGGTGAACGGCTTGCCGACAAAATCGGTCACACCGGCCTGAATGGCCTGCACGACGTTTTCCTTGTCACCACGGCTGGTCACCATGATGAACGGCACGGTTCTCAGGTAATTGTCTTGCTGACGGCACCATGTCAACAGCTCCAGGCCGGACATTTCTGGCATTTCCCAGTCGCACAGAATCAGGTCGAACGCCTCTTTGCCCAGCAACGTCTGAGCCTTGCGACCATTGACCGCGTCCTCGGTATGAATCCCGGGAAAATAATTGCGCAGCCCTTTCTTGACCAAGTCGCGAATGAAAGTCGCGTCATCCACCACCAATACACTGACCTTACTCATCGACGCTCCTGCGGGCGTGTTCACCTGGAGGCGAACTGCGGTATGCCAACACGCCCTTTGTTTCGGCAAGCATAGCGTTGACCGATAGCCAACTGCCATATTGATTGACTGCGCCGCGACATTTAATCCGCAGGCGACGGGAAATACTGAGCTGCGTAACGAAAAACGCCCAGCGCGTGCTGGGCGTTTTTCTCGCAGGCAATCTTACTTATCGTCAGCGTCGCCCGGAACATTAGCGGTTTCGCTCGATATACCCTGCACTTCTTCCTTCATGCGCTTGAGACCCATGTGCCGCACGTCGGTCCCACGCACGAGATAGATCACCAGCTCGGAAATGTTGCGCGCATGGTCGCCGATTCGCTCCAGAGAGCGCAGCACCCAGATGACGTCCAGTACCCGGGAGATCGAGCGTGGATCTTCCATCATGTAGGTCGCCAGCTCGCGCAGGGCCGTCTTGTACTCGCGGTCGATGGTCTTGTCGTACTGCGCCACCGACAGGGCCAGCTCGGCGTCGAAACGGGCGAACGAATCCAGCGCATCGCGCACCATGTTGCGCACCTGATCGCCGATGTGACGTACCTCGACGTAGCCGCGTGGTGCCTCGCCCTCTTCGCAGAGCTTGATGGCACGGCGCGCGATCTTGGTCGCTTCATCACCAATGCGCTCCAGGTCGATCACCGATTTGGAAATGCTGATGATCAGGCGCAGGTCGGACGCCGCAGGCTGACGACGAGCCAGAATGCGCAGGCATTCCTCGTCGATGCTGCGCTCCATCTGATTGATCCGGTCGTCGACCTCGCGAACACGTTGGGCTAGACCGGAGTCTGCCTCGATCAGCGCTGTGACCGAATCGTTCACCTGCTTCTCGACCAGGCCACCCATTTCGAGCAAATGGCTGCGAACGTCTTCGAGTTCAGCGTTGAACTGTTGGGAAATGTGATGCGTATGGCTGTCTTTGTGGATCATGCTGGGTGTCCTTGGAACGTCCGGTTAATTGCGAAAACGCAGCGGTGGTTCAGGGCTGACGAAGCACGTACTACCCGTAACGACCGGTGATGTAGTCTTCTGTCTGTTTTTTTGCCGGGTTGGTGAACAAGGTATCCGTATCGCCAAACTCGACAAGCTTGCCCATGTACATAAACGCGGTGTAATCCGACACCCGAGCCGCCTGCTGCATGTTGTGGGTAACGATCACAATGGTGTATTTCGATTTCAGTTCGTAGATCAGTTCTTCGACTTTAAGGGTCGAAATCGGATCGAGTGCCGAACAGGGTTCGTCGAGCAGCAGGACTTCCGGCTCCACGGCGATCGTTCGGGCAATGACCAGACGCTGCTGCTGCCCCCCGGACAAACCCAATGCCGACTCATGCAGCCGATCCTTGACTTCATCCCAGAGCGCAGCGGCTTTCAGCGCCCACTCGACAGCTTCATCGAGCACGCGCTTCTTGTTGATCCCCTGAATACGCAGCCCGTAGACCACGTTTTCATAAATCGTCTTGGGGAACGGATTGGGCTTCTGAAACACCATGCCGACGCGGCGACGCAACTCGGCGACTTCCTCGCCCTTGGTGTAGATGTTGTGCCCATACAGGTTGATCGCGCCCTCGACCCGGCAACCATCGACCAGGTCGTTCATGCGGTTGAAGCAGCGCAACAACGTCGATTTGCCACACCCGGACGGACCGATGAACGAGGTCACCTTCTGCTTCGGGATATTCAGGGCAATATCGAACAGCGCCTGCTTGTCGCCATAGAACAGATTCAGGCCCGGCACTTCGATGGCCACGCTCTCGTCGGCCAGATCCAGACGTTGCTTGTGACGCCTCAGGGCCGACATGTTCATGCCACTCGTCGGGCTTTCATGCTGCATGGATTGCTCCTGTGCGAACTGTTCGCGTCATCGCACGGCCGCGTTTGCCAAAGGGCGAATTCGGGATCAATTGTCGAGCGCCTTGTACTTTTCCCGCAAATGGTTACGGATGCTCACCGCCGACAGATTGAGCAAGGCGATGACCAGCACCAGCAGCAGCGCGGTGGCATACACCAGCGGGCGTGCGGCCTCGACGTTGGGGCTCTGGAAGCCGACGTCGTAAATGTGGAAACCCAGGTGCATGATCTTCTGATCGAGGTGCAGATAAGGATAGTTGCCGTCCAGCGGCAGCGACGGCGCCAGCTTGACGACGCCCACCAGCATCAAGGGCGCAACTTCCCCGGCGGCACGCGCTACCGCGAGGATGAGCCCGGTCATCATCGCGGGGCTGGCCATTGGCAGTACGATTTTCCACAGCGTCTCGGCCTTGGTTGCACCCAGTGCCAGCGAACCTTCACGCAGGGTCAGCGGAATGCGCGCCAGCCCTTCTTCCGTCGCCACGATCACCACCGGCACGGCAAGCAGTGCCAGGGTCAGCGAGGCCCATAACAGGCCCGGCGTACCGAACGTCGGGGCCGGCAGCGCTTCAGGAAAGAACAGCCGATCCACCGAGCCGCCCAGCACATAGACGAAGAATCCCAGGCCAAACACGCCGTAGACAATCGCAGGCACACCGGCAAGGTTGTTCACAGCGATGCGAATCAACCGGGTAACCGGCCCCTGGCGCGCATACTCACGCAGGTAGACCGCCGCCAGCACACCGAACGGCGTGACGATCACGGCCATGATCAGGGTCATCATCACCGTGCCGAAGATCGCCGGGAAGATACCGCCCTCGGTGTTGGCTTCGCGTGGGTCGGCGCTGAGAAACTCCCACAGTTTCTCGAAGTAGAAGCCAAGCTTGGTCACCGTGCCCATCGCATTGGGCTGATAGGCACGCACCACTTTGCCCAGGCTGAGTTCGATCTCTTTGCCGTTGCCATCGCGCGCGGTCAGGCTGTCGCGATCAAAGGCCTGGTGCAGCCCGTCAAGGCGCGCCTCGATCACCTTGTAACGCGCATCCAGCTCGGCCCGCTCGGCAGCCATGTCCGCTTGCGCGGCGGCATCCAGTCGGCCATCGAGTTCCAGCTTGCGGGCCTGCAGGCGCAGGCGCTCGATACCGTGATTGATGGCACCAATGTCTTTCTTTTCCAGGCTGTAGAGCTCGTCAGCCAGCTTTTCGACGCGTTTGATGCGCTCTTGCAGGACTGGCCATGCCGCCTCGCCTTCGGCCACGACACGCCCGCCTTCCTTGACGTTGACCAGATAGCCGTAGAAATTGCCCCACTCGCGACGCTCCAGCGTCATCAGGTCTGCAGGCCGGCTCTGCCCGGTCAGCCATTCGCCTACCACCCAGTTGAAGTCACTGGGGTTGAGATCGCGATTGCCGACCTTGAACAGCTCGCGGGTCATGAATTCCGGCCCTTGATCAGGCACCGGCAGGCCCGCGCTTTTCAGGCGCGCACGAGGTACTTGCTCCTGCTCGACCCGCTCGCCGACCAGAACGCTCGACTCCTGATTGGGCACCGCGTACTGCGCGCTCACCAGATCGGCGGGCCAGAAATGCCCAAGGCCACGCACGGCGATCACCGCCAACAGGCCGATGGTCATGATCACAGCGATGGATACGGCACCCGCACTCATCCAGACGCCGGGGGCGCCATTTTTGAACCAGTTCCTGAGGGAGTTCCGCTTCACCAACGCCTACCTTCCTTACAGCGACGAGTATTGCTTGCGCAGACGCTGACGAATCAGCTCTGCGAGGGTGTTCATCACGAAGGTGAACATCAACAGCACCAACGCCGCGAGAAACAGCACCCGATAATGGCTGCCGCCCACTTCCGACTCCGGCATCTCCACCGCGACATTGGCCGCCAGCGTACGCATGCCTTCAAACAGGTTCATGTCCATGATCGGCGTGTTACCGGTCGCCATCAGCACAATCATGGTTTCCCCCACGGCCCGGCCCATGCCGATCATCAAGGCGGAAAAGATGCCGGGGCTGGCGGTCAGGATCACCACCCGCGTCAGGGTCTGCCACGGCGTCGCGCCCAGTGCCAGCGAACCCAGCGTCAGGCTGCGCGGCACGCTGAACACGGCGTCTTCGGCAATCGAATAAATGTTGGGAATCACCGCGAATCCCATGGCGATGCCGACTACCAGTGCATTGCGCTGATCGTAGGTGATACCCAGGCGGTCACGAATCCAGGTGCTCATGTCACCCGCGAAGAACCAGTTCTCCAGATGCGGGCTCATGCTCAGTGAAAACCAGCCCACCAATAGCACGACCGGAATCAGAATCGCGCCTTCCCAGCCATCGGGAATACGCAAGCGAAACGAATCAGGCAGGCGGGTCCAGAAAAAGCCCACCAGCAAAATGCCGATCGGCGTAAGCAGCAACAGGCTGAAGATGCCGGGCAGATGCCCTTCCAGATACGGGGCCAGAAACAATCCGGCAAAAAAGCCGAGAATCACCGTCGGCATCGCTTCCATCAATTCGATCACCGGCTTGACCTTGCGGCGCATGCCCGGGGCCATGAAGTAGGCGGTGTAAATCGCGGCAGCCACGGCCAGCGGCGCGGCCAGCAGCATGGCGTAGAACGCCGCTTTCAGCGTGCCGTAGGTCAACGGCGCCAGGCTCAGCTTGGGCTCGAAGTCGGAGTTGGACGCCGTGGACTGCCAGATGTACTTGGGTTCATCGTAATTCTCGTACCAGACCTTGCCCCACAGCGAACTCCAGGAGACTTCCGGGTGCGGGTTGTCCAGCGTCAGCGGCAACAGCTTGCCAGCGCTTTCAATCAGAATCCGGTTGGCGCGTGGCGATAACGCCAGAATACCGGGCCCCTCGGCGACCTTGTCGATCAGCAGGGTGCGGTGCGCTGTGCTGTGAAATACGCCCAGCTTGCCGGAAGCATCCAGAGCGATGAACCCCTTGCGGCGCTGCTCGGCCTTGATCTGCGCGATCGGTGCGCTGCCCAGGCTGAAATCGCGGATGCGCATCAGGCGCTGCTCACCGTCAGTGTCCCGGGCCATGAACCACTGGGACATACTGCCCTTCGAGTTGCCGATGATCAGCGAAATGCCGCCGACCAGTTGAGCGCTCGCCGTGATCTCGGCGTTGCCGTCTTCCAGCAATTTATAGCGGCCATTGAGGCTGCGATCGCGCAGGCTGAACACATCCGCCTGCGCGCGCCCGTTGATGACATACAACCATTGCTGACGCGGGTCGATGTAGATCGCCTTGACCGCTGCGGACATCTGCGGCAACTCGACACGCGTCTGCTCGCGGGTCATCTCGCCGGTCATCATGTTTTCTTTCTGTTCGAGCGAGATGACATGCAACTGAGTGCCGGTAGACCCTGCCAGCTTCAGGCTGTCGCCATCGGCACTGACGGTGACATGCTCGACCGCACGCCCGGCCTCATCCAGTACCAGGGGCGCTTCGCCGTAAGGCCAGGCCACGCTCGGGGTGATGGTTTTCTGATCGTTCGGGTAGGTCGTCAGGTAAGAGTGCCTGAACACCAGCACCTGACCGTTGGACAAACCCAGGGCTATCAAGGGCGCGCCGGGCTGATCCTTGCCGATGGACGCAACGGACACGCCCGCAGGGAGCGGCAAGGCAATGCGCCGCAGCTCTGCGCCGTCCTCGCTGTTGAAAAAGACCACTTCGCCCTTGTCGGAAATGCGCATGCCGATCTGGTTCTGCTCTTCGATGGTAATCATCAGCGGAGCGCCGGCGTCCTGCAGCCAGGCGGTATTCAGCGCAGGTTCGGCGGTCAGGCTGGCGCCTTTGAAGAGCGGCGCAACGACATAGGCCAGGTAGAAAAAGATCAGCGTAATGGCAGCCAGCACAGCAAGGCCGCCAATGGCGACGTACCAGTGAGTGAGCCGGTCGGTAAACGCACGGACACGACGCTTGCGCACCATCGCGGGCGTATTGAAATCAATACGCGCTGGAGGCGAGCTCTGGTCCATCGTCGATTTGAACAGCTCATTCATGCGCACACACCGTAGACGCCTTGTATGACAGAAACATTACAGCAAGGTGACGCAAGAAAGCCCGCTGCCTGCGAAACCGGCGGCGGACTGTTCAATTTGTATGCAGGCCAGTCCATTGAGCCCCGCTCCAACGCGTACGTGACTACTTTACCGCCACGCCGCCCGCGCCCTGCAGGCCAAGATCGGCCAGCGTCTTCTCGACGACACGGGCGGGCAGCGGGATGTAACCGTCCTTCATCACCACTTCCTGGCCCTGCCTCGACAGCACCAGTTTTACAAACTCGGCCTCCAGCGGCGCCAAGGGCTGGTTCGGCGCCTTGTTCACGTAGACATAAAGGAAGCGCGACAGTGGATAACTGCCGTTCAGGGTATTGGCTTCGCTGTCTTCGACAAACTCGCCCCCTTCCTTCTTCGCCAGCGGCACAGTTCTGACGTTGGATGTCTTGTAACCGATGCCCGAATAACCGATGCCGTTAAGCGAATTGCTGATCGCGCTGACCACCGAAGCAGAGCCGGGCTGCTCGTTGACGTTGGCCTTGAAGTCGCCTTTGCACAGCGCTTCTTCCTTGAAATAACCGTAGGTACCCGACACTGAGTTACGACCGAACAACTGGATCGGTTTCCCTGCCAGATCGCCGGTCACGCCGACATCGCCCCAGGTTTTCGCATCTGCCCTGGCGCCGCACAGGCGGGTCGCGGAAAAGATCGCGTCCACTTGCTGCAGGGTCAGGCCCTTGATCGGGTTGTCCTTGTGCACAAAAACCGCCAAAGCATCCACCGCGACCGGGATGGCAGTGGGCTTGTAGCCATGTTTCTGCTCGAAAGCCGACAGCTCGCCGTCCTTCATCCTGCGGCTCATCGGGCCCAGATTGGCCGTGCCCTCGGTCAGCGCGGGTGGCGCCGTGGAGGAGCCGGCCGCTTGAATCTGGATGTTCACGCTCGGGTATTCTTTCTTGTAGGCCTCGGCCCACAGGGTCATCAGATTTGCCAGGGTATCGGAGCCGACACTGGAGAGATTGCCCGACACACCGGAGGTCCTGGTATAGGCCTGGATGGCAGGGTCGACCGCAGCCAGCGTATTGGCTGCCGTCACTCCGGCGGCAACCAATGTCAGTGCAGTCATCAAACGCTTGAGTGTCATCCTTGCGCTCCTGGCAGGGTGTGTAGGTGTCCACGAGCCTTTTTGGGCCAGTCTTATGACTACTCTATGAATTGATTATGACAATAAGATGAAAAGGCTATCGACCTGTGCAGGTAGATAGCCTTTGGCTGTAGCGGTGCCCGAGCGATTCAGCAGCGGCTGATGATCAGCGCTTTCGGCTCAGCAAAAACACACCGATGGCCATGCCCAGACCGCAGAGGATCGCGACGTACCACGCCGGCCCCATCGGACTGCTCTTGAGCATGAAGGTCACGACCATCGGCGTCAGACCGCCGAAGATCGCGTACGCCAGGTTGTAGGAGAACGACAGCCCCGAGAAGCGCACCACAGGCGGGAATGCCTTGACCATGACGTAAGGAACTGCGCCGATCGTACCGACGAACAGACCGGTCACGGCATACAGCGGGAACAGCACTTCCGGATGGCTGCCGAGGATGTGATAGAACGTCCAGGAACTGACCAGCAAACCTGCGCTGCCCAGCAGAAACACCCAGCCTGCGCCGAAACGATCCGCCAGCGCGCCCGCAGCGATGCAACCCACGCTCAGGAAGACAATCGCCAGGCTGTTGGCTTTCAGCGCGGTAGCGGCCGGAAAGCCATAGATGGTTTGCAGGATGGTCGGTGTCATCAGGATCACGACGATGATGCCGGCAGACAGCAACCAGGTCATCAGCATCGACAGCGCAACGGCGCCACGATGATCACGCAGTACCGCCTTGAGCGGCACCTCTTCGGCCAGTGCCTTGCGCAGTTGCAGCTCGGCAAACACCGGCGTTTCATGCAGCAGGCGACGCAGATACACCGACATCAGGCCGAACACGCCACCCAGCAGGAAAGGGATACGCCATGCGTAATCCGATACCTCGACGGGGGTATAGATGCTGTTGATCGCCGTGGCGACCAGCGAGCCCAGCAGGATGCCCGCTGTCAGGCCCGCGGTCAGGGTGCCGCAGGCATACCCGACACGCCGTGCAGGCACATGCTCGGACACGAAGACCCACGCGCCAGGTACTTCACCGCCGATGGCGGCACCTTGAATGACGCGCATCAACAACAGCAGAATCGGCGCCCACATGCCGATCTGTGCGTAGGTCGGCAGCAGACCCATGATCAGGGTCGGCACCGCCATCATGAAAATGCTCAGCGTGAACATTTTCTTGCGCCCCAGCAGATCGCCGAAGTGCGCCATGATAATGCCGCCCAGGGGTCTCGCCAGATAACCGGCGGCGAAAATGCCGAACGTCTGCATCATGCGCAGCCAGTCGGGCATGTCCACCGGGAAAAACAGTTTGCCGACCACCGCCGCGAAAAACACGAAAATGATGAAGTCGTAGAACTCCAGCGCGCCACCCAGGGCCGACAGCGAAAGGGTTTTGTAATCGCTGCGAGTCAAAGGCCGCGCAGGCTGCGTGGAACTTGGAGGAACAGATGACATGACAAGGCTTCTCTTTACGTGTTCTTTGAAAAGGGGCGAGCGACAGCAACGCTGGCTGCTGCGGGGTGCCGTGCAGAAGCGATTGTCGGGAGCAACGGCGCAGATAGGCACCAAAATTGCGTGTACAGGCAGTCTTGTCACCTGTAGAGGTCCAGCAAGATAGCAAATTGCTACAAAAAACACATGGCAGAACTGCCACTGACACAAAATGAAGACCCCACGGTCGTTCTATGACGCAACGCCCGATATACTCGCAAGTCGTCAACAGCCTTGGGAAGTTGTGCGAAAACGTCTGAATCAGCGGGTTTCGCAGAGTTTCCCTTTGGGCCACACCGGCGCTGAACACATAATGTTCATGCTCATGGTTTTGAATGGCACCTGTTAACCGCGGCATACAATAATGAGAGTCATGGGTCAGAGGCACCCTAGGCATGATCGAGCTCGAACAAGAAGATCCAACCCCGCAAGGCGACCTTGCACTGCAAATCACCGCCCTTCCCCGCGAAACCAATGGCTTTGGCGACATCTTTGGTGGCTGGCTGGTGTCCCAGATGGACCTGGCAGGCACAGCTATGGCCAGCAAAGTCGCGGGTGGCCGCGTGGCGACCGTCGCCATCGATCGCATGGCGTTTCTGGTCCCGGTCGCGGTCGGCGAACAGCTTTCCTTCTATACCCGCACCCTGGAAGTCGGACGCACCTCGATCAAGATGATGGTCGAAGTGTGGAGCGACGACCCGCTCACCAGCGAATGGCGCAAGGTCACCGAGGCCGCGTTCGTATTCGTGGCCATAGATGCCAGCGGCCGGACGCGCTCGGTTCCCGCGCGACGGTAAATTGTCGCTCGGCTACAGGTTGGCTGCCCGGTTAAACTCGCCCTGCATGAAGCGGTCTATTTTCGTCACGGTCATTGAGTGAGAACTTTGCATGCCAACATCCCCGGTTGAACCCACCGTTGAATCCATCCTTTACGATGAGCTGAACTGCTGGCGTATTTGCCACGGCGAAGCAGAGCTGCTGGTTGCGCAACAAGGCGCACACATCCTCAGCTATCAAGTGGCCGGGCAGCAGCCGCTGGTGTGGCTGAACAAAGAGGCCGTTTTCAAGCGCGGCAAACCCATTCGTGCAGGCATGCCGATCTGCTGGCCGTGGTTCGGCAATCTGGAGCGCAACCCGCAAAGCGTGCAGGCCATGCGCGACAGCAGCGAACCTGCCAAGGCACATGGCGAAGTGCGAGCGCTCGACTGGCAGTTGCTGGGTATCGGCGCAGATGGCGATGCACTGCTGGTGGAGTTCGTCCTTCCCGAGGCCGAAGGCCACTTGCCGGGCTGGCCGCACAATGTCGCCCTGAAACTGAGCATTCGTCTGGACCACGCACTGAATGTCAGTCTGGTCAGCTACAACTGTGGCACTGAGCCTGTGGTGATCAGCCAGGCGCTGCATACCTATTTCGCAGTCAGCGATGTACGTCAGGTCAGCGTCGAAGGGCTCGACGGCCTGCGTTACATCGAAACCCTGGCAAACTGGGAAGAACGCGAGCAGACCGGCGACCTGACCTTCACAGGCGAAACCGACCGCATCTACAAGGACACACCAGGCGTGCTCAGCATCGTTGACCCACAGTGGCAGCGACGCATCCACATCCGCAGCACGGGCTCGAACTCAGCCATCCTATGGAACCCGTGGATCGAGAAGACCGGCAAGTTCACCGACATGGCAGCAGACGGCTGGCAGCGCATGGTCTGCGTCGAAACCGCCAACGTGCTGGACGACGTGGTCACCCTGGCACCGGACCAGATGCATGTTCTGGGAGTGAGTATCTGGAGCGAGGCGCTCTGATCAGTAATTGATCAAGCCCATCAAAGGTCCGACTCAACCACCACGCGGACCTTTGACGCATCCATCGCATACGCAGCATCGGCAAGGTCGTTACTGACCTTCTCGATTTTCAGGGTGCCTTCTACCCACAGTGGTGTGTAGATGTCATCCAGTTTCAGACCCTTGGGGTAACGCACCAGCACCAGCTGGTTAGGCGGCGGTGGTGGAACGTGAATGCAGGCGCCTGGATAAGGCACGATGAAGAACAGCGTGCTGCGGCCCTTGGCGTCGGTTTCGAGAGGCACAGGGTAGCCGCCAAGACGAATCGTCTTGCCGTTCATTGCCGGGACGGTTTTGGTCGAATACATGACTGCAGGCAAACCCTTGCTCTGCTTCAGTCCACCCTTGCTGTCGAACGTGCCCATGGCTTCCGGAGAATTGTGGTCAATCTCGGGCATGGCTTCGAGGGCTTTTTGATCGGACTTGGGCATCAGCTCAAGCCAGTCGGTTTCCGGCAACTGGGCGTATGCGGGACCGCAGAGCGCGGATAACAGCAGAAGAGTCATCAACAGGAAGCGACGCATGATAAAGCTCGGCAAAGGGGTGGAAAGTTGCCGAGCATTCTAGCCCTCTGCGCACTGTAAAACAGAGGGCTGACGCCTAAGCGTTATTTCTTTTTGATCATGCCGTAGATAACCAGCAGGATGATTGCACCTACCAGCGCGCCGAGGAAACCTGCACCCTCGCCTGCCTGATAGATACCCAGCGCCTGACCACCGTAAGTGGCTGCAAGCGAACCGGCGATACCCAGCACGATGGTCATGATCCAGCCCATGCTGTCGTCGCCCGGCTTCAGAAAGCGAGCCAACAGACCAACGATCAGGCCGATAAAGATGGTTCCAATGATACCCATGCCATTTCCCTCTGTATTAAGTGAATACGCCCGGGCTGACAGCAGCCCCGACCTACTGCTATCTGAGAACGACGAGAGGGAATGGTTCCGGCGCAATGGCCAGTTTGCTTCGGGGTGGAGAATTCTTCATGAATGACGGGGCTGAACCTACCTGAACGGAGGCCAGGCGTCTCGAACAGTGCTTCAACGCGACGCATCGGCACGACAGTTAGAAACGCTCGTTGCGCACGCTCTGCGTGGGAATGCAGTTCTCGACGCTCCGCGTCGCAAAAGGACGCGGCGTCTCCTGAAACTGCGTGCCAACGCGGAGCATCGGCACGCTAGCCGTGGGCCTGATCAGCCTTTGATCAGCGCTTCTACCAACTTCACCTGACGATCCAGCGTTGCGCGGTCAGCGCTGCGAACCGTGGCGTGTCCGACCTTGCGGCCAGCCTTGAACGCCTTGCCGTAGTGATGCAGGTGGCAGTCTTCGACAGCGATGACCTTGTCCACTGCGGGCACTTCACCGATGAAGTTGAGCATGGCGCTTTCACCGACCTTGGCTGTAGAGCCCAGCGGCAGACCGGCAACCGCCCGCAGGTGGTTTTCGAACTGGCTGCACTCGGCGCCTTCGGTGGTCCAGTGACCGGAGTTGTGGACGCGCGGCGCAATCTCGTTGGCTTTCAGGCCACCGTCGACCTCAAAGAATTCGAATGCCAGCACGCCCACGTAATCCAGCTGCTTCAGGACGCGGCCGGCGTAGTCTTCGGCCAGTGCCTGCAAAGGATGATCAGTGCTGGCGATGGACAGACGCAGGATGCCGCTGTCATGCGTGTTGTGCACCAGCGGGTAGAACCGGGTCTCGCCATCACGCGCGCGCACGGCAATCAACGACACTTCACCGCTGAACGGTACGAAGCCTTCCAGCAGGCATGGCACGCTGCCCAGCTCGGCGAATGTGTCGACCACATCGGCTGCCGAACGCAGGACCTTCTGGCCCTTGCCGTCATAACCCAGGGTGCGGGTTTTCAGCACGGCAGGCAGACCGATGCTGGCTACTGCAGCATCCAGGTCGGCCTGCGACTGGATATCGGCGAATGCCGGCGTCGGGATGCCCAGGTCCTTGAACATGCTCTTTTCGAACCAGCGGTCACGCGCAATGCGCAACGCTTCGGCGCTCGGATAGACCGGTACGAACTGTGACAGAAACGCCACGGTCTCGGCCGGAACGCTTTCAAACTCGAAGGTCACCAGATCGACTTCATCCGCCAACTGACGCAGATGATCCAGATCGCCGTAATCGGCACGCAGATGCTCGCCAAGTGCCGCAGCACAGGCGTCCGGCGCAGGATCGAGAAAGGCGAAGTTCATGCCCAGCGGCGTACCTGCCAATGCCAACATGCGGCCCAGCTGGCCGCCACCGATTACACCGATCTTCATGGAAAAACCTCAGGCGTGGCGTGGGTCTGGATTGTCCAGGACGCTGTCTGTCTGTTCAGTGCGAAATTTCTTCAGCGCTGCGTGGAATTGCGGGTGCTTTGCGCCGAGGATGCTCGCTGAAAGCAGCGCTGCGTTGATTGCACCCGCCTTGCCGATCGCCAGGGTCGCGACCGGGATACCGGCCGGCATCTGCACGATCGACAACAGCGAGTCGACACCCGAGAGCATTGAAGACTGCACCGGAACGCCCAACACAGGCAGGTGGGTCTTGGCAGCGCACATGCCCGGCAAGTGAGCGGCACCACCAGCACCGGCGATGATCACTTCAATGCCACGGCCTTCCGCTTCGTCGGCGTACTGGAACAGCAGATCCGGTGTGCGGTGCGCTGACACCACCTTGACTTCAAAAGGGATGCCGAGCTTTTCCAGCATATCGGCGGTGTGGCTAAGGGTGGACCAATCGGACTTGGAGCCCATGATCACGCCAACCAGTGCGCTCATCGTCGTGCCTCTCATCGGGCGCCCGCAGGCGCGTCTGAAAACAACAAGCCACGCGGGGGAACCGGCGTGGCTTGTTGTACGAATAATGACCGGTTTAACCGGCCAAAGGCCGCGCAGTATACCGCAAAGCGCCAGGATGACAGCCCCCATACGCTCAACCGTCCAGGTTTTTATAGCGGGAGGCAGCACGGAAAAATCCGGCAGAGAATCGGCACTTGTACTGCACACTAATCAAACAAGGGCTACTGCGATAGATGTCGATCCTGATTTCCTGTCAACGCCAGTTGCTATTAGATCTCCGGCACCGGACTACACACGGCCCGGCCACAATCCACCTACTCAAGGATGAGTGCGATGATCAAGAAATATACAAGCTGTCTGCTGCTATGTGCGCTGGCGCTGAGCCATGCGGCATGGGCCAACAATAGCGCCTCCAGGCAACCGTTGACGCTGTACCTGGTTCTCCACAACGACACGTCACATCACGGCACCCAGGAACTACGCCAGGACTACTTCGCGTGGCTCATAAAAGATCTGGAAAGCTTCACGGGTCGTTATGTGCGATTGGCGTTCATTCGCGACGTCCCGGGCCTTACTGACTTCGCTTATCAGAGCGATGATGTAGACGAAACCTATTACGCCTGGAAAAACAGGATGGATCGGTATGTCATCGACAACGGCCTGGAGCGCAACGCGACCACCAAGTACCTGCTGTTGACTCAGAACAGGATCAACTCAAAGACTCTGGGCGCCAGCACCGACAAAAGCTACACAGGCATAGCCTCACTGGAAACATTCACAATCCCCGCGCACGAGTTGGGCCATATGCTCGGCGGCACTCATGAGGCCGCAGAGGTTATCTATAAGGGGGGATGGTGGTGTCAGACGAATATCATCGAAAGCCACGAAAAAATACGCTCCAATTGCTATGTCTACAGCGACGCCAACAAGCAAATCATTGCTGATCATCTGAACAGATTTCCCTGAGCAGACCAGGGTCGCTCTCCGGCATCGCCAGGAGCGGCGCTTGTCACCGGGAATCTGGCGCCGCCGCACCTTCAAGCTTGCGCCACAACAGGCGCACGTTGGCCTTGCGCACCAGTGCGCAGCGGTACAGGCGGATCTCCAGCGGCACATGCCACTGCGGTCCGCCACACACCACCAGTTCACCGCGCGCCAGCTCGGCGCGCACACTCAGTTGCGGCACCCAGGCAATCCCCAACCCTTCCAGCGCCATGCTTTTCAAGCTGTCGGCCATGGCCGTCTCGTAAACCGTCGTGAAGCGCAGATTGCGCTGACGCAACAACAGGTTCACCGACCGCCCGAGAAAGGCCCCGGCGCTATAGGCAAGCAGCGGCACACTGCCCTCGCCTTCCATATCGAATAACGGCCGCCCCTCGGCATCGGCGGCACAGACCGGCAACATCTCGGTGTGGCCCAAATGCAGCGAGGGAAAGATTTCGGCGTCCATCTGCAGCGCGGCATCGGGATCGTAGAACGCCAGCATCAGATCACAGCCACCTTCGCGCAACGCATGCACCGCGTCGCCGACGTTGGTTGCCACCAGCCGGGTGGCAATGTTCAGCCCTTCGTTGCGCAATTGGGCGATCCAGCGCGGAAAGAACCCCAGTGCCAGAGAGTGCGCCGCAGCCACCTGCATGACCTCGCCCTGCCCGCCTTCCAGGTGATGCAGATGACGCACGACTTCGCCCAGTTGCTCGACCACGGTACGGGCCGTGACCAGAAACAATTGTCCGGCAGCGGTCAACTCGATGGGCGTACGCGAGCGATTGACCAGTGTCAGCCCCAATGCCGACTCAAGACTGCGAATACGCCGGCTGAATGCCGGCTGAGTCACGAAGCGACGCTCGGCGGCCTGAGAAAAGCTGCGAGTGGCCGCCAGGGCGCTGAAATCCTCCAGCCATTTGCTTTCCAGATTCATCAGGTCCTCCCGGACAATGGATGACGGCTTCGACAGGCAATTGCGCGTGCCCTGCGGCACCAGTTTGCAGCGTACTGGTGGGACGCCTGGCGAAGCGAGGCGGATACATACCCTGACGGCGCAGCAAACGTGACCGAAGAAGCGCACCGGTGCGACATTTTGCCCCCTTTACGCACTGAACGGAATCCAGGTCACGCGCTGATTATGCCGTTATTGCATAGGCCAGCGTTTAACAGCATTGGTCAATCGAAGACGGCAAGCCCACTATTCGTGGCGTTCCGGCATTGTCCGTGCCTTTTTGAGACTTTTTTTATCATGTCCTCGCCTGCATCATCGCGCATCGAAAAAGACCTGCTTGGTGTTCTCGAAGTACCTGCCAACGCTTATTACGGCATCCAGACCCTGCGAGCGGTGAATAACTTTCACCTCTCCGGCGTGCCACTTTCGCACTACCCGAAACTGGTAGTCGCGCTGGCCATGGTCAAGCAGGCGGCAGCAGATGCAAACCATCAGCTCGGACACCTCAATGACGCCAAGCATGCGGCGATCAGCGAGGCCTGCGCCCGCCTGATCCGCGGCGACTTCCATGATCAGTTCGTGGTCGACATGATTCAGGGCGGCGCTGGCACTTCCACCAACATGAATGCCAATGAAGTCATCGCCAACATCGCTCTGGAAACCATGGGTTTCGAGAAAGGCGAATACAAACACCTGCACCCCAACAACGATGTCAACATGGCGCAGTCGACCAACGACGCCTACCCCACTGCGATTCGTCTGGGTCTGCTGCTGGGTCACGACGCCCTGCTCGCCAGCCTGTCCAGCCTGATTCAGGCCTTCGCCGCCAAAGGCGAAGAATTCAACCATGTGCTGAAGATGGGCCGCACCCAGTTGCAGGACGCCGTTCCAATGACCCTGGGTCAGGAATTCCGCGCCTTTGCCACCACCCTGACCGAAGACCTCAACCGCCTGCGCAGCCTGGCACCCGAGCTGTTGACCGAAGTGAACCTGGGCGGAACCGCCATCGGTACCGGCATCAACGCCGACCCCGGCTATCAGAAGCTGGCGGTAGATCGTCTGGCGCTCATCAGCGGTCAGCCTCTGGTGCCTGCTGCCGATCTGATCGAAGCGACCTCCGACATGGGCGCCTTCGTGCTGTTCTCGGGCATGCTCAAGCGTACCGCGGTCAAGCTGTCGAAAATCTGCAACGACCTGCGCCTGCTGTCCAGCGGCCCGCGCACCGGCATCAACGAAATCAACCTGCCGGCACGCCAGCCAGGCAGCTCGATCATGCCCGGCAAGGTCAACCCGGTGATCCCGGAAGCGGTCAATCAGGTTGCTTTCGAAATCATCGGCAACGACCTGTCGCTGACCATGGCTGCCGAAGGCGGACAACTGCAGCTCAACGTGATGGAGCCGCTGATCGCCTACAAGATCTTCGACTCGATCCGTCTGCTGCAGCGCGCCATGGACATGCTGCGCGAGCACTGCATCGTCGGCATCACCGCCAACGAACAGCGCTGCCGCGAGCTGGTCGAGCATTCGATCGGTCTGGTCACCGCCCTGAACCCCTACATCGGTTACGAAAACTCCACCCGTATCGCCCGCATCGCGCTGGAAACCGGCCGCGGCGTGCTGGAACTGGTGCGTGAAGAAGGTCTGCTCGACGACGCCATGCTCGACGACATCCTGCGCCCGGAAAACATGATCGCTCCGCGTCTGGCCCCCTTGAAGGCCTGACAGGGAATGACCTGCGCAACCTGCTCACCAGATTGAGGGCCTAGACACCCCTCAATTTTTTGAGGGTCTGGGAGTGATTCTCCAGACCCTTTTTTTTGCCCGCAGCAAAGGGCTCCGACACTGGACCCAGAGCCTTCGGCACACCACTTTTGCGGAGCCATCCGTGGAAGTATTCATTCATCGTCGCGAATGAAGAATCAGCCGTACAAGAAAGCGACTACAGACGTAAAAACTTTGCACCGGTATAGTGCGCCCCCTCAAAAGTAGCGAGGAATAACAAAAATGCTGGAAATGATTAACGACTTTCTCTCCGGTAAAGTACTGATCGTACTTATCGTAGGCTTGGGTAGTTACTTCACGATCCGCTCGCGTTTCGTTCAGTTTCGACACTTTTTCCACATGTTCTCGGATTTTCGCGACAGTCTGCGCAGCAGCGCGGGCCAGTTGAGTTCGTTTCAGGCCCTGATGCTCAGCCTTGCGGGCCGCGTCGGTGCCGGTAACATCGCAGGCGTCGGCATTGCCGTCACGCTCGGCGGTCCGGGTGCCGTGTTCTGGATGTGGGTGACCGCACTGGTCGGCATGGCCAGCAGCTTCATCGAGTGCTCCCTCGCTCAGCTCTACAAGCGCAAGGATTCCGAAGGCCAGTTCCGTGGCGGTCCGGCGTTCTACATCCAGCACGGTCTGGGTAAACGCTGGCTGGGCATGGTCATGGCCGTACTGCTGCTGGTGACCTTCGGTTTTGCCTTCAACGGCCTGCAATCGCACGCTGTGACCGACTCGCTGAAAAGCGCGTTCAACGTCGACACCCGAACCACCGGCATCTGTCTGGTCGTGCTGCTGGGCCTGGCCTTCATTGGTGGCATCAAGCGTATCGCGGCTATTTCCGACCTGCTGGTTCCGGTCAAGACCCTGATCTACATCGCGGTCACCATCTACGTCATCGTCCTGCAGATCGACCACGTTCCCGGCATGCTGATGACCATCGTCAGAAGCGCCTTCGGCCTTGATCCGGTATTCGGCGGCCTGATCGGCAGCGCGATCGTGATGGGCGTCAAACGTGGCGTCTTCGCCAACGAAGCCGGTCTGGGCAGCGCGCCCAACGTGGCTGCCGTGGCACACGTCGAGCACCCGGTAGCGCAGGGCGTGGTTCAGGCGTTCAGCGTGTTCCTCGACACCTTCGTGATCTGCACCTGCACCGCCTTGCTGATTCTTCTGTCCGGTATCTACGACATCGGCTACGACGGCAACGGTATCGTTCTGGCACAGAACTCGCTGGCAGCCGTAGTCGGTGACTGGGGCAGAATCTTCATCAGCGTGGCGTTGGCCCTGTTCGTCTTCACCTCGATTCTCTACAACTACTACCTGGGCGAAAACAGCCTGCGGTTCCTGTTTGGCGAGAAGATCCAGACCATCATCATCTACCGTATCGCGGTGCTGGTATTGATCATGTGGGGTGCCGTCGTCGACCTGAAAGATGTACTGGCGTTCGCCGACATCACCATGACCATGCTGGCGTTCGTCAACCTGATCGCGCTCGCAATGCTGTTCAAAGTCGTCAAGCGCATTTTGAACGACTACGATGCGCAACGCCGGGCAGGGGTCAAGACGCCGGTGTTCGATTCCAGCCAGTTCCCTGATCTGGACCTGGACCGCAACGCATGGCCGGCCAATCCGACGCGTCAGTCGACACAGGATGCCGAAGCGGCAGCCAAGCCTGTACCCGAAGCACGATAACCACCGCGACACTACGCCGGAGTAGAGCCATGCCTCATGACGCACAACAACCAGCCCAACGCGTAATGGTTCTTTACACCGGCGGCACCATTGGCATGCAGGCCAGCGCCAACGGCCTGGCACCGGCCTCCGGTTTCGAAGCGCGAATGGCCGGGCAACTGGCCGAGCACCCGGAACTGGTGGTGCCGCAGTGGCACTTTCGCGAGATGTCGCCGCTGATCGACAGCGCCAACATGACGCCTTCCTACTGGTTGCGTCTGCGCGAGGCGGTAATCGAGGCGGTTGAGGTCGACGGTTGCGATGCAGTGCTGGTTCTGCATGGCACCGACACCCTGGCGTACAGCGCAGCGGCGATGAGCTTCCAGTTGCTGGGGTTCAGCGCGCCGGTGCTGTTCACCGGCTCTATGCTGCCTGCCGGCGTGCAGGACAGCGATGCCTGGGAAAACGTCAACGGCGCCCTGCTGGCGCTGGGGTCGGGTCTGGTGTCAGGCGTTCAGTTGTATTTTCACGGGCAACTGATGACACCTGTACGCTGCGCGAAAATTCGCAGCTTCGGCCGTCAACCGTTCGCACCGCTGCAACGCTCGCGTGGCGGCCATACGGTGGTTTCGCTCCCTGACGCATTGAACTATCGCCAGCCGAAGACACTGGCAGAGGTCGCAGTATTACCACTGTTTCCGGGTGTCGGTGCTGCTCAGCTGGACGGTTTGATCAATAGCGGTATCCGCGGTCTGGTGCTCGAGTGCTTTGGCAGCGGCACAGGCCCAAGTGACGATCCGCAATTTCTGGCCAGTCTGGAGAACGCCCGAGCGCTGGGTGTCTGTGTGGTCGCGATTACCCAGTGCCATGAGGGCGGTGTCGAACTGGATGTCTACGAAGCGGGGAGCCGACTGCGTGGTGCAGGCGTGCTCTCCGGTGGTGGCATGACCCGTGAGGCCGCGCTCGGCAAGCTGCATGCGCTGCTGGGCGCACGCCTGACGACCGAGGAAGTACGGCGCCTGGTCGAACTGGACCTGTGTGGCGAGCTGCGTTAAGCGGCTACTTCTGCTTTACCCGAGGCGTCACGCACTCGCGCGACGCCTCACCCCTTCATGAAGCCTTGCATTCTTCCTGCGCGCCCCTGAGCATCGAATCCAGATTGCGCTCGATGTTTTCGCACAACGCCGTCATCTGAATCTCATGTTCACTGGCACGGAACGGGCTCTGCAGGTCAGTACCGATCTTCTCGATCGCCAACAGCATGAAACCCACCACCGTCGACGCCAGCGGCGTGAACCAGCCAAGGGTCTCCACCAGACCAATCGGTACGATAAGGCAGAACAGCGTGATGAACAGGCGCGGAAAGGCTACGTACGGATAAGGCAACGGTGTATTGGCAATACGCTCCATGCCGCCCTGGCAATTGGAGATGTCCACCATGGTCGACTCCAGACGTGCCAGACGAATGCTGTCCAGCCGCCCGGCCTGATACTCCTTGGCCAACAGCGCAGCCGACGTATTGAGCAGGTCGTTGGGAAAGTTGTTGGTGTCGTGACGACGTTCGAATTCCTCGCGAGGAATCAGCATCTGAACCTCATCACCACATTTGGCGCCCTTCAGGTGCGCAGACAGGCACTTCACATACGCGACATGGCGACGCAACAGTGTGGCCTTGACCGGGTTGATCCCGTCGTCATCCTCGACCAGCGTCAGCACTTGCCGAGCGAAGCTGCGTGAACTGTTGACCAGCGCACCCCATAGCGTCCTGGCTTCCCACCAGCGGTTATAGGCACTTGAGTTGCGGAAGCTGGTCAGCACCACCAGCGCCGAGCCCAGCAGGGTCAACGGCATGGACGGCAAGGTGATCTTGCGTTCCAGGTAGAGCATGAAGTCGACCGTGACAATCACGTCCCAGATCAACAGCCAGAAAAGCGACCATCCTACGTAGCCGATGGTCTTGCCGAGAAAACGGATTTTCGAAATGATCGTTTGCTGCAAAAGAACCACCCCATCGAAAAATAAGCGAACCGCATACGCACAGTTACCGCATGGCCTTTGAATACGAAACCGGCAGTTGGTTCGCAAGCGGCCCGCTTGTCTCGGGGTTTCAGACGTTTTCAGCAGCCATTAAGAGCCACCTGTGGACGCTCGCCGGTGAAGAAAATCGGCCGCAGGCGGACACCAACGACGTTACCGGCGTAGGCCGCTACCAGCCACAGCCAGCCGTGCAGGCTGCCGGATGCGATACCGCTGAAGTACGCACCGATGTTGCAGCCGTAGGCCAGTCGCGAACCGTAGCCCAGCAGCAAGCCGCCGATGACCGCCGCCACCAGCGAGCGCGTGGGGATATCGAGGCTGGGTGCAAAACGACCTGCCAGACCTGCCGCCAGCAAGGCACCGAGCATGATGCCGATGTCCATCACACTGGTGATGTCTTCCCACACCGGAGCTGCCAGCGCCTTGGCGTTGGCAGCACTCTGCCAGAACACCCAGCTGCCGACGTCTACCCCCAGCCCGCTGGCCGCTTTTGCACCCCACAGCGCGAACGCCGAGGTGATGCCCCACGGACGACCGGCCAACGCCAGCGTTGCGTAATTGAGAAGCGCCAGCGCGACAGCGCCCCAGACCAGAATCCACGGCCCGCGCAGCACACGACTCAGACCGCGATGGTCCGTGGCTGGCGGCGTTTCAAGCTGGCCATGACGGCGCTTTTCGAGCTTGACGGTCACCAGGGCGATCAAGCCGAACAGCGCCAGATTGACCAGCAGCGCAGGCAGCACGCCGAAGGTTTTGACCACCGACACCGCCGGGAACGAAGGCAGGGCAAACCACCAGTCGACGTGATGGGTGGCAATCAGTGAGCCGAGGATGAAAAACAGCAAGGTCACCAGCATCCGCGCATTGCCACCACCGGCAGTGAACAGTGTGCCGGACGCACAGCCACCGCCCAGCTGCATGCCGATGCCGAAAATGAACGCGCCGACGACGACCGAAATCCCGACCGGAGCAACCAGACCAGTGACTGGCTGGCCAAACAGCGTGCCCGCGCCCAGTGCCGGGAAAAACAGCACAACGGCGACCGCCAGCATGACCATTTGCGCGCGCAGGCCTGCACCCCGCCGCTCGCGGATGAACACCCGCCAGGCCGAGGTGAAACCAAATGCCGCGTGATACAGCGTTACGCCCAACGCCGCGCCGACGATCCACAGCATCACCTGACGGGTGCCGACACTGAGCAGAAGGAACTGGGCGCCCATCAGCAGCAGGAACAGCGCGGCCAGCGGCGCGCCGAACTTGCGTCCGGGTGTTGCAGTAAGAGAGTTGTTCATGGGTATCTCAAGGACAGGTAACAGAAAGCGCAGATTATACGCCTGCCAACGGGACTACTCGGACCAGACCTCGCGCAGCCTGTTCAATGCCTCGACCATCTCGTACTCGGGCACTGCGGCAAACCCCAGCACCAGCCCGGCCCGGTTATCCACAGGCTCAGTGGAATCAGGCAGCCAGTAATCACTCAGGGCATTCATTTCGACCCCGACGCCATTGGCCTTGGCAATCAGCACCTGCTCACGCGCCACGCTGTCGACCTTGACCATGACATGCAGCCCGGCAACCCCTCTGGGCATTGTCGCGCATCCCGGAATATCGGCAGGCCAGTTATCCAGCAGCACATTGCGCCGACTGAGCGCCGCGCGCCGCATGCGACGTATGTGTCGCTGGAAATGACCCGACGCAATGAACTGCGCCATGACCGCCTGAACGCCAATTTCGGTATGGCGCATGTCCACGGCCTTGCGCTGGCTGAACATCGGCACCAGTTGCTCTGGCAAAACCAGATACCCGAGGCGCAGCGCCGGGAAGGCGATTTTGCCGAACGTTCCGACGTAGAGCACGCGCGCGTTGCGGTCGAGCGCGGCCAGAGGCGCCAATGGTGAACCGCTGTAGCGATACTCACCGTCGTAATCATCCTCCACAATCCAGCCGTTGTGCTTCTCGGCCCAGGCCAGCAATTCCAGGCGTCGCGCCAGGCTCATCACCACGCCGGTCGGGTATTGGTGTGAAGGTGTCACGTAGGCCAGCCTGCAGTCTGCCTGCTCGAGGTCGGCGCAACGCATGCCTTCGTTATCCACAGCCACCCCGTGCAATCGGGCACCTGCCAGTGCAAACGCATGACCGGCCGCCCGATACCCCGGATTCTCAACGGCGACGCCCTCGCCCGGGGCAAGAAGCAACTGTGCACAAAGGCTGATCGCATGCTGTGCGCCACTGGTGATCACAATTTGCTCAGCACTGCAATGCAGCCCACGCGATGAGCGCAGGTAGACCGCAATCAGTTCACGTAACCGCGAGTCTCCCGCCGCCGACCCATAACCGAGCTGAGCAAGGTCCGGCTTGCGCCAAAAAGCGGCATACAGCTTGCCCCACAAGGCAAAGGGGAAAAGATCGAACGCCGGTACGCCTACCCGAAAGGCCCGCGGCCTACCCGTTGGTGGTTCATGCAAACGATGCTTTTCGAGCAGCGCGCGTGTCGGGTTGTGGATAACTTCACAGGAGGAATCTGACGGCATTTCAGCCGCGACTGTGGACAAACCTGTGCGTAACCCTGTGGATACACCTGTGGGTAAGTTGGTGGATAGTTTTTTACGACTTGCCCGTCGAGGCGATGCGTTTGCTTCAGAGAGCTGCGCGACATACGTGCCGTCGCCAACGCGCCCTTCAATGAAGCCCTCGGCATACAGCTGGTCGTAGGCCCGTATCACGCTGTTACGGGAGATGCCCAGTGAATATGCCAAATCGCGGCTGGCTGGCAGTCGCGTGCCGCTGCTCAGGCGCCCATCGAGGACCTGCTGGCGCAACAGGCCATAAAGCTGCTTGCTCAGGCCCTGATTCGGGTCCAGCGCGATACCGGTGAGCGTGGACGGAAACGCAACGGGGACATCAGGCATGCATTGGCCCTATTGAAACTATCAAAAATGGATCTTACATCAGACCAATGCCTTGCCTACGATCCGGTCATCAGCCAAGGATATTCCCCATGTACATCCCCGCCGCTTTCAAGGACAACGACACACCGAGCCTGCATCAGCAGATGGAGCAGACGCGCCTGGCGATTCTGGTCACTGACGGCGCAGTGGGATTGCAGGCGACCCACCTGCCGCTGCTGTTGCGCCGCGACGAAGGCCCCCGAGGCACACTTTACGGGCATCTGGCCAAAGCCAATCCACAGTGGCAGCAGTTGAGCTCCGGCGCCGAAGCACTGGTGGTTTTTCCTGGCGGCGATGCCTACGTCAGCCCGTCGTTCTACCCAGGCAAGGCAGAGCACGGCAAGGTCGTACCCACATGGAATTATGTGGCCGTGCATGCCTATGGGCAGGCCGAGGTTTTTACCGACGCCGCGCACTTGCATCAATTGCTGGCTGACCTGACCCATCGCCATGAATCCGGCCGGGCGCAACCCTGGTCCATTGACGATGCGCCGGCGGACTACATCGCAAAAATGCTTGGAGCGATTGTCGGATTCGCCATTCCGGTGCAGCGGCTACAGGGCAAACGTAAACTCAGTCAGAATCGCAACGCTGCGGACATCGCCGGTGTGCGCGACGGCCTCGCCGCAAGCCAGGATGCAAATGACCAACTGATCGCTCGCTTGATGAGCGAAGGAAGCAGCTCATGACCGATGTGCGAATTCGCCCCGTTAGCGTCGACGATCATCACGCGTGGCTGCCTCTGTGGCAGGCCTATCTGCGCTTCTACAACACCGAGCTGGCCGAAGGCGTCAGCGACACCACCTGGCAACGCCTTGTGGCCCCAAACGAACCGACTCACTCAGCGCTCGCCTGGCTGGGTGACGAGGCGGTGGGCATGGTGAACTTCATCTACCACCGCTCCAACTGGAGCATCAACAACGCCTGTTACCTGCAAGATCTGATCGTCGCACCCGAAAAACGCGGAACAGGCATCGGCAGGCGACTGATCGAGTTTGTCTATGCCACGGCCAAGGCAGACGGTTGCGACAAGGTGCACTGGCTGACCCACGAAACCAACGCCACGGCCATTCAGTTGTACGAGCGAATCGCCGAACGGCCCGGCCTCATACAATTTCGCAAAGCACTCTGAAACAGGAAGTGACTGATGTCCGACACCCTGCTGGACTGGCAAGCCGCTGCATTGCCCACGCCCCATACACTGACAGGTCGTTTCATTCGCCTGGAAAAACTCGATGTCGCGCGTCACGCCGATGACTTGTGGGCGGCATTTGAAGGCCCGAATGCCGACCCGAAGCTGTGGGATTATCTGCCTTACGGGCCGTTTATCGACCGTAGCGCCTTCGATGCGTGGCTGGCCGGGCATCAGGCAGCCACCGATCCGTGGTTTTACACCGTGGTCGATCAGCAGACCGATAAGGCCGAAGGCGTCATCAGCCTGATGTCGATTGTCGCTGCCCACGGGCGAATCGAAATAGGTCATGTCACCTTCAGCGCCGCCATGCAACGCACGCCCAAAGGCACCGAAGCCATTTACCTGCTGGCCAGAGAGGCCTTCGCACTGGGCTATCGCCGCCTGGAATGGAAGTGCAACGCCAACAATGCCCGCTCCAAACGCGCTGCCGAGCGATTCGGCTTCAGCTACGAAGGCACCTTTCGCCAGCACATGGTGGTCAAAGGCCAGAGCAGGGATACCGCGTGGTACTCGATCCTCGACAGCGAATGGCCTGAATTACGAAAGGCATTTGAAAACTGGCTGGCTGTGGATAACTTCACTGACGGGCAACAGATCAAGGGGCTTGAGGCGTTTCGCTGATCCTGAGGACGCAAGGCGCCCAGAACTGCATTCCCACGTTGGAGCGTGCGGAACGATAGTCGTGACCACTGGGCCCGCCTGCACAAAAAAAAAGGGAAGCCACGAGTGCTTCCCTGAGGTAAACCTTTGGATGATGCGCAGGTGTCAGCTCAACCTTCGATCTCGATCAGCACTTCGCCCGGATTGACGCGGTCGCCCTTGGCGACGTGGATGGCGACGACCTTGCCTGCGACCGACGCCTGAACCTCGGTCTCCATCTTCATCGCTTCAGTGATCAGCACTGCCTGACCGGCCTTGACCACATCGCCCTCCTTGACCAGCACATCGACGATGTTGCCGGGCATGGTCGTGCTGACGTCGCCCGGTGCATGGGCTTGCTTGCGTTTACTGGCCCCGCCGCCGACGAATTCGTTGAGCGGCTCGAACACCACCTCTTCCGGCATGCCGTCTATGGTCAGGTAGAAGTGGCGCTTGCCCTCAGCCTTGACGCCCACACCGGTGATGTCGACCCGATAAGTCTCGCCGTGCACATCAATGACGAACTCGGTCGGTACGCCCTCACCGCCTGCCTTCGCCACGCTTCCGGCTTCGGGAATCGGCAGCAGCACTTCCGGCACCAGCGTCCCGGCAGCGCGTTCCTCCAGGAACTTGCGGCCAATGTCCGGGAACATGGCAAACGTCAGCACGTCCTCTTCGGACTTGGCCAATGCGCCGATATCGGCCCTTAGCTTGGTCATCTCCGGTTTGAGCAGGTCGGCCGGACGAACATCGATCAGTTCTTCATTGCCGATCGCCTGGCGACGCAGCTTCTCATCCACCTGCCCCGGCGCCTTGCCGTACCCGCCCTGCAGATACAGCTTCACTTCATTGGTGATGGTTTTGTAACGCTCCCCGGCCAACACGTTGAAGAACGCCTGAGTACCGACGATCTGCGAAGTCGGAGTTACCAATGGCGGATAACCGAGGTCTTTGCGCACGCGCGGAATTTCAGCCAGTACTTCGCTCATGCGGTTGAGCGCGCCCTGCTCCTTCAGCTGATTGGCCAGGTTGGAAATCATCCCGCCCGGTACCTGGTTAACCTGCACCCGAGTGTCGACTGCAGTAAATTCGCTCTCGAACTGATGGTATTTCTTACGCACCGCGTAGAAATACAGACCGATTTCCTGCAGCAGTTCCAGGTCCAGCCCGGTGTCGAACTCGCTGCCCTTGAGCGCGGCCACCATCGATTCGGTGCCCGGATGGCTGGTGCCCCAGGCAAAGCTGGAAATCGCCGTGTCGATATGGTCCGCGCCGCTTTCGATCGCCTTGAGCTGACACATGGCGGCCAGACCGGCCGTGTCATGCGAGTGGATGAACACCGGCAACGACTGCTCGGCCTTCAGCGCCTTGACCAGCTCACCCGTGGCATAAGGCGTCAACAGGCCGGCCATGTCCTTGATCGCCACCGAGTCACAGCCCATGGCTTCCATCTGCCGGGCCTGCGCCACGAAGGCCTCGATGGTATGCACCGGGCTGGTGGTGTAGGCGATGGTGCCCTGTGCATGTTTGCCCGCCGCTTTCACCGCCTCGATGGCAACCCGCAGGTTACGCACATCGTTCATGGCATCGAAAATACGGAACACATCAATACCGTTGACCGCCGCCTTGGCGACGAACGCCTTGACCACGTCATCGCTGTAATGCCGATAACCCAGCAGGTTCTGGCCACGCAGGAGCATCTGCAACCGGGTATTGGGCAGGGCCGCACGCAGCTGGCGCAGACGTTCCCACGGGTCTTCCTTGAGAAAACGCACGCAGGCATCGAAGGTGGCGCCGCCCCAGACTTCCAGCGACCAGTAGCCGACCTGGTCGAGCTTGTCGCAGATCGGCAGCATGTCTTCGGTACGCATGCGCGTCGCCAGCAACGATTGATGAGCGTCACGCAGGATGGTGTCGGTTACGAAAATCTTCTTGGACATTTCACTGTTCCTTACAGACCGGCGTGTGCGGCAATGGCGGCGGCGATGGCCAGGGCCAGCTCTTCGGGTTTGCGTTTGATCGAATAATTGGTCAGCTCGGGGTGGCTCTCGACAAAGCTGGTGTTGAACTCACCGCTGCGGAACTCCGGGTTGCGGAGGATTTCCTGGTAATAGGCAGCCGTGGTCTTGACCCCTTGCAGGCGCATGTCATCGAGCGCACGCAGGCCGCGGTCCATGGCCTCCTCCCAGGTCAACGCCCAGACAATCAGCTTCAGGCACATCGAGTCATAGAACGGCGGAATGGTGTAGCCGGTATAAATCGCCGTGTCGGTGCGCACGCCAGGTCCGCCGGGCGCGTAATAACGAGTGATCTTGCCGAAGCTGGGCAGGAAGTTGTTCTTCGGGTCCTCGGCATTGATCCGGAACTGCAGGGCAAAACCGCGATGGATGATGTCTTCCTGCTTGACCGACAGCGGCAGACCGGAGGCAATACGGATCTGCTCGCGAACGATATCAATGCCGGTGATTTCTTCGGTGATGGTGTGCTCGACCTGCACCCGGGTGTTCATTTCCATGAAGTACACCTCACCCTCGGCGAGCAGAAACTCCACGGTGCCAGCGTTCTCGTAACCAACCGCCTTGGCCGCACGTACCGACAGATCGCCGATGTAGGCGCGCTGTTCGGGCGTCAACTGCGGGCTGGGGGCGATTTCGATGAGCTTCTGGTTGCGTCGCTGAATCGAACAGTCGCGCTCGAACAGGTGCACCACATTGCCAAAGCTGTCGCCCAGAATCTGCGCTTCAATGTGCTTGGGATTGACGATGCACTTCTCGAGAAAGACTTCTGCCGAACCGAAGGCCTTGGTCGCTTCGGAAATCACGCGCGGGAAGGCCTGCTCGAGTTCTTCGCGGCTGTTGCAGCGACGAATACCACGTCCACCGCCCCCGGAAGTGGCCTTGAGCATCACCGGGTAACCGATACGCTCGCCCTCGGCCAGCGCCTCGTCGATATCTGCCACGTTGCCTTCGGTACCGGGCGTGACCGGCACACCGGCCTTGATCATGCTGCGTCGGGCCTCGGTCTTGTCCCCCATGCGGCGAATCACTTCGGCTGAGGGACCGATGAATTTGATCCCTCGTTCGGCACAGATATCGGCCAGCTCGGCATTCTCGGAAAGAAAGCCGTAACCGGGATGCAGCGCATCGCAGCCGGTTTCCACTGCCAGATTCACCAACTTGCGCGGGTTCAGGTAACCCGCCAGAGGTTCGGCACCAATGCTATAGGCTTCGTCGGCACGTTTGACATGCAAGGCATGCCGGTCAGCGTCGGAAAAGATCGCCACCGAGCGAATGCCCATCTCGGCGCATGCACGCACGATACGAACGGCAATCTCCCCGCGGTTGGCGATCAGAATTTTTGTTATCACTGGCGTTTCCCTCGACCCACACTTGTAACCGTGTATGTGACTGAATGTCGCAGAGCCACCCTATGCCGAATCGAGGATTAACAAAAATGAGTAAAAGTTGGGAGGTGCATAAGTAAAAGCTTATAGTTAGCGCTTCGGTTGGATAGTGGAGCTTTTGTAAATGCGTAAGTCATTGATGCGTATGACATTGCGTCAGTTACGCATTTTCAATGAGGTGTGCGATCTGCGCTCCTACAGCCGTGCGGCTGAAGAAATGTCGCTCACACAGCCCGCTGTCAGCCTGCAGATTCGACAGCTCGAAGAGCTGATCGGCCAGCCGCTGTTCGAATACGTCAGCAAAAAGCTCTACCTGACCGAAGCGGCGCAAGCCCTGCAACAGGCCAGCCGGGATATTTTCGGGCGCCTGGAAAGCCTGGACATGCAGCTTTCCGACATGCAGGGCTCACTGCAAGGCCAGTTGAAGCTGGCAGTCGAATCGAGCTGCAAGTACTTCATCCCCCACCTGTTCGCCGCCTTCAAGCGCCAGCACCCGGAAGTCAGCCTGAGCCTGATGGTGGTCAATCGCGCGCAAGTCATCAGGCGCCTGGCGGATAACCGCGATGATCTTGTGGTGATGTCGGCAGTGCCGCTGGACATGGGCCTGGAGTTCTTGCCGTTCCTGAATAACCCGATTGTCGCCGTGGCACCGCCTGACCATCCGCTGAGCAGCCGCACGGCGCTGAACCTGAAAGACCTGGAGCCATGGCCGTTGCTGACCCGGGAAACAGGATCGGGCACGCGACGGGCCTGCGAGGAGTTCTTCAAGGAGAAGCGCGTGCACTTCACGCAGACGCTGGAAGTCTCTTCCAGCGAAGCACAACGTGAATGCGTGGTTGCCGGGCTGGGCCTGGCGATGCTGACCCGACACGCGGTCTGCCAGGAACTCGCCACAGGCGCTCTGGTGGAGCTGCCCGTGGCGGAGTTGCCACTGTATCGAAGCTGGTGCGTGGCTCAGGCCGGGGACAAACGCCTTTCACCCGTGGCACATGCGTTTCTTGCGTTCATCCGCACCGAACGTGCGCAGATCAGCCAGCTTGTCGAGCGTTTCGACGGTCGACCGCGGGCAACTTGATCGTCTGCCAGACGGCGTTATCCATGCCATCCATGTAGTCACACAGCTCCTGATTGAGCTGACGTGCCTCACTGTAGCTTTCAATTGCCCGACGAAACTCCATGCGACGCTGATCTTCCTGCTGACGGCGGGTTTTCACGGTGCTGGTAGGTAAATCATCGTAATGCCGAGCCATATCCTGTCTCCCAATACGTTTTGTGGGAGCACCAGAATGGAGCGTGACAGTGACAATCAGACGGCACGCAGGTGACAGATCGATGAACTTTCGTTCAGCGCTCATCAAAAAAATTTCAAAAAATATATATGTATTGCCGCTCGCTGACGCGCCACACACAAACTTGCCCTGCTGAAAGCAACTCACTCATTAAACAATTACTAGCAAGGAGCTACCCAATGACGACCAAAGACAAAAACTGGATCGCGCGTGATGACAGAACGCCGGAAGTTAATACGCTGACCGTGGCTGGCCTGGTGCCTACATCCGCCAGTCACTCTCTCCCATGGCTGAGTCTGCGCAACATACCGAGCGAAGCGGGCCAATTGAATCTGGACCTCAACTACTACGCGACAGGTCTGGGGCCGTGGACAGGGCGCGAGACACCCGCCGTATACGCCCAGCCCAGCGATGCATCCATCACCTCCGTCCGTATCTATCAAGACGACGAGTTGCTGGTAAGCATCGATGAGCTGACCGTTATACAGTGATCAACAAGTAACAGATTCAGTAAAGCCCTCGCCAGACGCCTCAGGGTTTCCGGGGAGGGCTTTCTTCGTTGCGCAAGCTGACTGCAGCGAACACATGACAGTCTGGTTAATTCTTGTAACGTGATAGCCGGGAAAAAACGCGAAAAATATACAATTACCGCATCTCGGAAGCCGAATCGATAGAAACTGGCCCTGCAGGATGCAATTCACTCATTACCTCAATTAATCCAGTCGCGGGCCCCTCCCAATAACCGCAGGTCATTGGCGGGACTCTTGACGTCGTTTTCAAATTGAAAACGACGTCAATCTTCGTGAGCCTTGATCGACTTCGGCGACAGGCGCAAACCACGCAGGCTGCGTTTGACGCTTTTGAGATGGTTCACCAGACCGGGGCCGCGCGCCATTGCAACGCCCATTGCCAGCACATCAATGACCACCAGGTGGGCAATGCGAGAAGTCAGCGGCGTGTAGATTTCGGTGTCTTCATGCACGTCGATGGCCAGATTGACCGACGACAGCTCGGCCAGCGGCGTCTGACTGGGGCACAGGGTGATCAGCGTCGCGCCGCTCTCGCGGACCAGATTGGCGGTGATCAGCAGATCCTTCGAACGCCCTGACTGCGAAATGCACACCGCGACATCGGTCGGCTTGAGCGTGACGGCTGACATCGCCTGCATGTGCGGATCGGAATACGCCGCAGCGGTCAGCAGCAAACGAAAGAACTTGTGCTGCGCATCAGCGGCTACTGCACCGGACGCGCCAAACCCGTAGAACTCGACCCGATTGGCTCCGGCCATGGCCGTGACCGCCAATTGCAACGCATGGGGGTCGAGGTTTTCGCGCACTTCCATGAGCGTGTGCAGCGTGGTGTCGAAAATCTTCAGGCTGTAGTCGGCGACCGAATCGTCTTCGTGAATCGCGAACTGCCCAAAACTTGCGCCCGCCGCGAGGCTTTGTGCCAGCTTCAGCTTGAGGTCCTGAAATCCGGTGCAACCGATGGCGCGGCAGAAACGCACGATGGTCGGCTCGCTGATACCGACGCTGTGCGCCAGGTCTGCCATGGAACTGTGCATCACGGCCGCAGGGTCGAGCAGCACATGGTCGGCTACCTTGAGCTCCGATTTGCGCAGCAAATTACGTGACTGGGCGATGTGTTGCAGCAGATTCAAGGGGCAGACTCGGCAAAAGAGAGGTGGGCTGGGTTGTAGCTTTCTTGTAGTTATACTACATGACCCGCCAGCCGCCCAGTTAAACGAAGCTGAAACGTGCCGTGCGGGCGTTATCAGCGGCAATTGTGGGAATAATCCTACATTAGGCCAAATCGCACGTCAGACACTGCCTGCTCACAGGTAAAGGTAGACGCAACGCATTCGCTTCCGGCAACAGGCGACGACCGGTCGTCAGCGCCCCGCCATTTTTATTGCCTGACGCAAAGCATGGTTTGCCCGTCATCGCGCGGCACCCTAGAATGCGCTGATGCGCGATGATCTCTCTCTTCTTCTGAATTCCCTCAACGATGCCCAACGTCAGGCCGTAGCCGCCTCTCTGGGTCGTCAGTTGGTCCTGGCTGGTGCTGGCTCCGGCAAAACCCGTGTGCTGGTGCATCGCATCGCATGGCTGATGCAGGTCGAGCAAGCCTCCCCGCATTCGGTCCTGTCGGTGACGTTCACCAACAAGGCGGCTGCCGAAATGCGCCACCGTATCGAGCAGCTGATGGGCATCAGCCCGGCTGGCATGTGGGTGGGCACCTTCCACGGGCTGGCCCACCGCTTGCTGCGTGCGCACTGGCAGGAAGCCGGGCTGGTACAGACCTTCCAGATTCTCGACAGCGATGACCAGCAGCGTCTGGTAAAGCGCGTGATGCGCGAGTTGGGTCTGGACGAACAACGCTGGCCTGCACGCCAGGCCCAATGGTTCATCAATGGTCAGAAAGACGAAGGCCTGCGCCCGAAACATATTCAGGCCAGCGGCGACCTGTTCCTGACCACCATGAAAAGCGTCTACGAAGCCTACGAGATCGCCTGCCAGCGGGCCGGCGTCATCGACTTCTCCGAACTGCTGCTGCGCGCACTCGACCTGTGGCGCGATAACCCGGGCTTGCTGGCGCATTATCAGCGCCGCTTCCGTCACGTCCTCGTGGACGAGTTCCAGGACACCAACGCCGTGCAGTACGCATGGCTGCGCCTGCTCGCCCAGGGGGGCGACAGCCTGATGGTGGTCGGCGACGACGATCAGTCCATTTACGGCTGGCGCGGCGCGAAGATCGAGAACATCCACCAGTATTCCTCTGACTTCCCGGACACCGAAGTCATCCGCCTTGAGCAGAACTACCGCTCCACGGCGAGCATTCTCAAGGCTGCCAACGGCTTGATCATCAATAACAGTGGTCGCCTGGGCAAGGAGTTGTGGACCGACGTTGGTGATGGCGAGCTGATCAATCTGTACGCCGCGTTCAACGAGCACGATGAAGCGCGTTACGTGGTCGAGACCATCGAGAGCGCGCTGAAAACCGGTATTTCGCGCAACGACATCGCCATTCTGTACCGCTCCAACGCCCAGTCGCGGGTACTCGAAGAAGCCCTGCTGCGTGAGCGTATTCCGTACCGCATCTATGGCGGACAGCGCTTCTTCGAACGCGCCGAAATCAAGAACGCCATGGCCTACATGCGTTTGCTGGAAGGCCGTGGCAACGATGCGGCGCTGGAGCGGGTGATCAACGTTCCGGCGCGCGGCATCGGTGAAAAGACCGTCGAAGCGATTCGCGAACATGCGCGTCATGCCGACGTTTCAATGTGGGAAGCCATGCGCCTGCTGGTGGCCAACAAGGGCCTGACCGGACGCGCCGCCACTGCCTTGGGCGGGTTCATCGAGCTGATCGAGAACCTCGCGGCCAAGGTCATGGAAATGCCGCTGCACCTGATGACCCAGACGGTGATCGAACAGTCCGGGCTGATTACCTATCACGAGCAGGAAAAAGGCGAGAAAGGTCAGGCGCGAGTAGAAAACCTTGAGGAACTGGTCAGCGCGGCCCGTGCTTTCGAGAATCACGAAAGCGAAGAAGACCTGACGCCACTGGCAGCGTTTTTGGGGCATGCCTCGCTGGAAGCGGGCGACACCCAGGCGCAGGAGCATGAAGACAGTATTCAGCTGATGACCCTGCACAGCGCCAAGGGCCTGGAATTCCCGCACGTGTTTCTGGTGGGCATGGAGGAAGGGCTGTTCCCGCACAAGATGAGTCTGGAGGAACCGGGCCGTCTTGAAGAGGAACGGCGCCTGGCTTACGTCGGTATCACCCGGGCCATGAAACAGCTGGTGATGACCTACGCCGAAACGCGTCGCCTGTACGGCAGCGAAACCTACAACAAGGTCTCGCGTTTCGTACGCGAGATTCCGCCTGCGCTGATTCAGGAAGTCCGACTGTCCAACAGCGTCAACCGTCCGTTCGGTGGCACGCCGAAATTCAACAGCAGCAGCCTGTTCAACGGCACCGGCATTCCGGAAACCGAGTTCACCATGGGCCAGCGCGTCCAGCATGCGGTGTTCGGCGAAGGCGTGATCCTCAACTTCGAAGGCGCTGGCGCCCAGGCCCGGGTGCAGGTCAACTTCCCCGAGGGCAGCAAGTGGCTGATGATGGGCTACGCGAAGCTGGTGCCGTTGTAGGCCGGTTGATCATTGTCCGTGCGCCCATGACTATCGTTCCCACGCCGTAGCGTGAGGAACGATAATCCTCGTACACATCTTACGAAGCGCGTAGAAAAGTCCTACGCTGTTTATGTAAAAGTCCGAAACACTAACGCGCTGGTCATGTCGCCATCCGCTGTGCAACATGGCGCGCGTGCAATCACAAAACGGGAATACCCTTATGCAACGTTTTCTAAGCATCGCGATGGCGCTGTGCATCGGGCTCACCATGAGCCTGGATGTGAACGCCGCGCGCTTCGGTGGCGGCAAGAGCATGGGCTCGGCGCCTACGCACCAGACACGTCAGGCCGCCCCCTCCACGCCTGCGGCAGCGCCTAACGCTGCGGGCCGTCCTGCCCCTGCGGCAAGCGGTGCTTCGCGCTGGCTGGGCCCATTGGCCGGTATCGCTGCCGGCGGCCTGCTCGCGTCGATGTTCATGGGTGACGGCTTCAACGGCCTGCAACTGTTCGACATCCTGATCATGGGCCTCATCGCCTTCCTGATCTTCCGCTTCATTGCGCGTCGTCGTCAGCAGCAACAGCCGAAAATGGCCGCTGCCGGTGCGCCGTACCAGCGTGAAACCAGCCAGCCTGCGCAGAACCCGATCTTCGGCAGTTCTTCCCCGGCCTCCGCTGCGCCAGTGATCAACGCACCGGCCTGGTTCAATGAACAGCGCTTCCTGGACGCTGCTCGCGGCCACTTCCAGTCGCTGCAGCAGCACTGGGACGCCAACGAAATGGACAAGATTGCCGAGTTCGTCACTCCGCAAATGCTGCAGTTCCTGAAAAAGGAACGTGCGGACCTGGGCGACGGCTTCCAGTCGACTTACATCGAGAACCTCAATGTCCAGCTGGACGGTGTGGATGACCGGGCCGACAAGACCATCGCCACGCTGACGTTCTCGGGCGTGTCCAAGACCTCGCGTTTCGACCAGGGCGAAGTGTTCAGCGAAAGCTGGAACATGGAACGCCCGCAAGGCGATAACCAGCCCTGGCTGGTGGCAGGAATTCGCCAGAACGGTTGAACCAGAACCCGTTCTCGCGTTCAGAACCCCGGACATGTCCGGGGTTTTTGTTTATCCGTTCGGATAGTTATTTTGAGAAAGGCTTTACGCTACTGTATAACCCGCGCCATCAAGTGAGAGGATCTGTGTCGTGGAAGAAGTCATTGAACAACTGCGTGAAGCAAATGAACCGGTTCCGGTTCCGCTTGAGCTGCCTGACGAAGACCAACTGGTCGAGATCGAGGAACAGCTGTTCATCAACATTCCGTTTGTCTTCAAGGAATTTCTCCTGACAGTCAGCGATGTGGTGTATGGCAGCCTTGAACCCGTCACGGTGACCGACCCGCAGTCGCACACCTACCTGCCAGACGTGGCCGCCACGGCCTGGGATCTGGGCGTGCCGCGCGAGCTGATTCCGATCTGCCAGGACGGTGACGATTATTACTGCGTCGAGGAAGACGGCACGGTGCTGCTGTGGTCCGCCGAGGAAGAACTGGTTACCGAAGACAGCTGGGAATCGGTCTGGCACTGGGCTCGGGATGTCTGGCTGGAAAGCTGAGACACCCCTGCTGCGCAGTATTCAAGAATCTCCGGGCCTCAGTGCCCGGAGTTCTCTTGATGGTTACCCAGTGTTTCCAGTAACGCAATCTGCATCCGCGTATGCACGCGGATCAGCCAGCGCCACAGCAACGCGGCGACCAGGGCGGCTATCAGTCCAACCACCAGCAGCAGTTCGTTGGCCGGCAGAATGCTTGCCGACAATGCCGCCAGCATCACGAAAATCACCACCAGCGATAACAGCGGAATCACCTCGGCCACGACCTTGCGCACGCGCACGGTATGCCGGCCCGCCATCTCGGGTTTCACCCCCATCTCGGCCAGCAGCATCGACAGCGCCTTGAGCTTGCGATAAGCGGCAATCAGAAACGGCAGTGACAGCAGCAGCGCCGCGCCGCAGATCCAGGCTTTCTGATGGCTGATATCGGCCACCCACTCGCTCATGTAGCCGCCAAGACGCTCGGCAAAATAGCCACCGCTGAAAAAGATCGCCATCACCAGCGCCAGGTTGACGCCGACCTGCAAGAGAATCCGCCTGATCATACCGGCAAGGACTGCACTCTGGCCTTGCGGCTGAATGCTGCGCAACCACTCGCCGTACATGCCGAACACCCGGGCAACGCGCCGAGGCATGATCGCCGCCAGCTTGAGCGACAACGGGTCTGCGCCGCGAATCAGATACGGTGTCAGCAGGGTGGTGATGGCGGACACGGCGACTGCCACCGGGTACAGAAAGTCGCTGGTGACCTGCAGGGTCATGCCCAGCGCCGCGATGATGAAGGAAAACTCGCCAATCTGTGACAGTCCCATGCCCACGCGCAGCGAGGTACGGCCATCGTTGCCTGCGATAAAGGCACCCAGACCGCAGGACAGCATCTTGCCCAGCACCACGGCAACGGTAATGACGGCGATCGGCCAGGCGTATTGCAGCAGGATGCCCGGATCGATCATCAAACCGATGGCCACGAAAAAGATGGCACTGAACATGTCGCGAACCGGCTCGATCAGGCGCTCGATCTTCAGCAGCTCACGCGACTCGGCCATGATTGCGCCGATCAGGAAGGCACCCAGTACCATGCTGTATTCCAGCTTGACCACCAGCAGACAGAAGCCGAAACACAGGCCCAGCACGGTGATCAGCAGCATCTCGTTGCTTTCGAACCTGGCGACATAGGACAGCAATCGAGGCACCACGAGGATGCCGACCACCAGCGCCACGATCATGAACAGCGACAGCTTGCCGACGGTGGAGAACACTTCCCCGGAACTGACCGAGCCGCTGACAGCGATGCCGGACAACAGCGCGATGATGCCGATGCCGAGAATGTCTTCCACGATCAACACGCCGAAGATCAACTGGGCAAAGCGCTGGTTCTTCATCTTCAGGTCGTTGAGCGCCTTGACGATGATGGTGGTGGAGGAGATCGCCAGAATCGCGCCGAGAAACAGCGAGTCCATGGTTTTCCAGCCAAAGAACTGCCCGATCTCGTAACCGATCCAGATCATCAGGGCAATTTCCAGAAAGGCCGCGATGAACGCCGTGGCGCCCACCTTGAACAGCTTACGCAGGCTGAATTCCAGCCCCAGGCAGAACATCAGGAAGATCACCCCCAGTTCGGCCAGAATTTTGATGGTTTCTTCGTCATGGATCAGACTGAACGGCGGAGTGTGCGGACCGATGATGAACCCGGCAACGATATACCCCAATACCACCGGCTGCCTGAGGCGATGGAACAGAATGGTTACCACGCCGGCCACCAGCATGATCACTGCCAGATCCTGAATGAAATTGATGGCATGCATGGTGGCGAAGCTCCTTGTGATGATGACGTTACAAACCGATATCGCCGTGTCCTACAGGGCGACAGCTATCCTTTTCGTCATTAAAATCCGATAAAGACGCAGGAAAAACCCCGATCCACAGGTTTTTGCAGGTTAACACCGCCCCCTTCGACATAAAGGCGGTGCAATATATGGAAACAGATAGTTATGACGCGTGACGGCCGCCTGTTGGCCAGCGTCCCGATAACTGTCACAAGCCCCTTGAGCGCCAGCATAGGCGCCCCTTGAACACCTTGACCGTGTGAGTACGCTATGGAACCCGGAAACGCCCAGCTGTCGATGACTGTATTGATGACCCCGGACATGGCCAACTTCTCTGGCAACGTACACGGTGGCACGCTGCTCAAGTACCTGGACGAAGTGGCCTATGCATGTGCCAGCCGCTACGCCGGACGCTACGTGGTGACGCTGTCGGTAGACCAGGTGATTTTCCGTGAGCCGGTGCATGTCGGCGAACTGGTGACCTTTCTCGCCTCGGTCAATTACACCGGCAACACGTCCATGGAGGTGGGCATCAAGGTGGTCACCGAAAATATCCGCGAGCGGTCGGTACGCCATTCCAACAGCTGCTTCTTCACCATGGTTGCCGTGGACGACAATCGCAAGCCCGCCAGCGTGCCGCCCCTGGAGCCCGAATCGGCCGATGCCAAGCGGCGTTTCATCCAGGCGCAGCAACGCCGCCAGATCCGCCAGGAACTGGAAAAGCGTTATCAGGAGATCAAGGAAGAAGCGTTGTAATTTTCTGGCTCGGGCATCGATGCCCGAGCCTTTGAGGGTATGGCGCTTACAAACGCACGGCTTCGAACTTTACCCGTGGGTGCGCGATGCGATCCTGAGCGCGCACCAGTTCCAGCTCGTAGCTGCCACAGGCCTGGGTTTCCAGCAGCACCTCATGGACGGCGGCCGCAGCGAACTCGAATGCTGCAACCAGATCGTCGCCCAGCAGCACACGCGACAGGAACAACCCGGAGGTCAGATCACCCACGCCGACCGGCTGACGCGGAAACGCCAGTAACGGGCGGCGCAGGTGCCAGCTGGCCCTGGCGGTGACCAACAGCATTTCAAAGCCATCGGCGGCCTTGCCGGGGTAATCGAGGTGTTTCACCACCACCGCTTTGGGGCCACGCGCCAGCAAAGCCCGCGCCATCGCCAGGCAGTCGTGCAGTGATTCGGGCTTGCGCCCCGAGAAGCTGTCCAGTTCCAGTTGATTGGGGCACATGAAGTCCGCCATGGCGGCCGCTTCCTGCAGCAGGAAGTCACTGACTTCAGGCGCTACGATGCAGCCTTTCTCAGGGTGGCCCATCACCGGGTCGCACAGGTACAGCGCCTTCGGATTGGACGCCTTGATGCGTGCCACGCCGGTCAGAATCGCCCTGCCCTGCGCCGCACTGCCCAGATACCCCGACAGCACCGCGTCACAGTTGCCCAGCTCGCCAATGGCGGCAATCCCGTCGATCAGCGCAGGAATCTGCTGCGGAGCCAGTACTTCACCGGTCCACTGCTTGTATTGCGTGTGGTTGGAGAACTGGACCGTGTTGAGCGGCCAGACGTTAACCCCGATACGCTGCATCGGGAACACCGCTGCGCTGTTGCCGGCGTGGCCGAATACCACATGGGACTGGATAGCGAGCAAATGAGGCGTACGTTTCATGGGGAGCGGAATCCTGAACACGATGCAAATGCAATAATGAGAAATATAAGTCGCGCAGTATGGCTGTAAATCACTCAGGACAGTTAAGCTGACGACTCCTACGCTGGAGCACTCCGTCATGCTGACCCTGGGAAACATCTTCGTGCTGATGCTGTTCGCGAGCGCCGCGGCCTGGTGGTGGCACGCCCATGGTCTGCGCGAAAAAGCGCTGGCACGCGTCAAGCAGCACTGCGAACGCCTTGAGCTGCAACTGCTGGACGACGCGGTTGCCCTGCGCCGCCTGACCTTCGCGCGCGACGCTCAAGGCCGCAAACGCCTGGCCCGCGTGTATGGCTTCGAGTTCACGGTGACCGGCGAGCAACGTCACCCTGGCACGATCACCCTGTTCGGCGCGCACACTGCGCAAATCGAACTGGCACCCTACCCGTTTGAAATCAAAACACCACCGCCCAGCGCTGAAGTTATTCAGATGAGCGAATGGCGTCAATCGCATCAGAAATGGAAGCAGTAGCCGAGCACGACGCTGGCTGCCGCGATTCAGCGCTCATCCTTACACAAGTGCGCTTTCACTATTGTGCCAATGCTCTGCGTTGGCATGCCCTTCCGGACGCTCTTCGTCCTGCCTTCAGCTATTAACTGGCAGCTGTCACACCAGGCATCCCGCCATCTGCGCCTGCAACTTATCCACATCCTGAGCGGTGGCAAAGATCAACTCAAGGCGTGAGTCCTGACGCCATTCGCTGACTTGCCAGGCCAGCGGAGCCCCATCAACCACGTTGCCGGAATACCAGCCGCCCTCGCTGTGGATAACCATCTTCGCCCGCCGCCAATCAAGGCTTTCCAGCCAGTGCAGGATGCGCTGCAGATCGAAGCGCTGCGAGGGATGCCAGCGCCAGCCGATGCTCCAGCCGTCGGCACTGACCTGACTCAGACAGATCGGCACCTTAGGGTCGGTCCATAGCGCGGGCAAGTGGCCGACGCCGTTGGGCAGCATCAGCTTATCCACAGCCTGTTTATCCACAGCAGTACCGCTGGCAAACCCTGGCACACGGTTCAGGAGCAGCTCCCCATGTCGGGTCCAGATCAAGGCGTGTGGCAGCAACTGTTCGGCCAATGCCTGGCGAGAGACATCATCCAGTTGCTCGGACTTGTTCATGACCACCAGCCCGGCATGTGCCAGCGCTTCCTGCTGAGTACTCGGCAACGGCTGTCCGGCGAGCATTGCCTGGGCGTCCAGCACCACCACGCCGGGCTGCACATCCAGGACGCCGCGCCACGGCGCTTCGCGCAATTGCGTCATCAGTTGCGCGGGATGGCCCAGCCCTGAAGGCTCGATCAATAAACGATCAGGCCGCGCCTTGCGCAATAAACGCCCCAGGCCGATCTGGAACGGCACGCCATTGACGCAACACAGGCAGCCGCCAGCCACTTCGCCAAGTGCGATACCATCGGCATCCGTGGTCAGCAGCGCGGCGTCCAGGCCGATCTGCCCGAATTCGTTGATCAATATGGCCCAGCGCTCATGGGCAGGCTTCTGCGCCAGCAGGCGCTTGATTAGGCTGGTCTTGCCGGCGCCCAGCGGGCCACCGATGACATGCGTCGGTATGTTTTGCAGCATGAGATCACTTTTGGCGAATGCGTGGTTCATTGAAGAGCAAGGAAGGATAACGATGCAAGTAATGCGGCTGCCTGCCCGCCTGGTGTTGATGTTGCTGACAGTGTCTTCCGGTTCGGCGTGGGCCGAAGCGTGTCTGGTCCACAGCCAGGCCGAAAGGCTCGACGTGAAGGTCTGCCAGGAAAATATCAACATCCCGGCAAACCTGTTTCACGACAGCTTCTGCCAGCCGCAACTGGCCGGGCAGAAGACCGAGACCACTTACTCGCAACAGTGCCCGGCAGGCGCCTTCGGTGTCTGCCGCAATGCGCAGGTTGCCAATATGCCGTATCGCGAGCATATCCACTATTACGGCGTCGCCGGTGACGCGCTGTACCTCAAGCCTTTCTGCGAAGGCCAGAGCAAGGGGCAGTGGATAACTCCTGACTGATCTTCAAGCCAGCCAGTCCAGCGTCAGAATCAACCTGCGCTCGTTGCGCAGCAGTTGCGGCGAGCGATGGATCAGGCCAAAACCTTCATTGCCGTGCCAGCGTTCGCCCTTGAGCAGCGCCACTTCACCGCTGTTGATCTGCTGGATACGGGCAGCATCCGTCGGCTCGGCGTCCAGACACCCCAGTTGTTTACGGTCCATCACCCCTTCATGCAGCCATTGACTGCCAACCCCGCCATAAGTGGTGATAAGACGTACCGGCACATGATCAACATGGAAGCGCGGGCACATGGCCTTGTCGAGCACCCGCAAACGCAGGCCAACGCACTCGGCACCCAGCAGACAGGCATAGGCGCCGACCAGCCAGGAAACGTCGGCAACGAACCCCTGATAGCCCAGCAGGTCGGAGTAGCCCGATGCCAGCGCGCTCAAGTCAGGCTCGACCTCGCCGCCCCGCACTTCCAGGGTCATGGACTCGGCCAGAGGCTCGTTCATCGACAGTAGCAAGACGCCGAAGTCCTCTATGTGTGCAGGCAATTGACGCTGCCAGAGCGCAAGGTTGACGCCGTCCTGCAGAATCTCGCTCAACACGTCGGGCGTATCACCGTGCGCCTGGCGGACTGCGGTTTCAGGTTTAAAACGATAAGCCAGCATCAGGCAGCCACCTCTTCGTACCAATCGCCAAACGGATCGGCCAGCGCACGCCAACGCTCGACACCCGCCTCCATCTCCGCATCAGTGAGCAGGCAGTTATCCAGCTCGGCGGTCAGCCGCACAAAATCGATGTTCTGGCCGATGAACACCAGTTCCTGCCGACAGTCGCCGGTTTCAGTCGACCAGTTCTCTAGAATGGATTTGACGCTTTCCTTGTCCTCGGGCCAGCTGTCTCGGTTCACGAAACGCCACCAGCGTCCGGCAAAGCCATGGCGCATCAAGCCGCCTGCCTGCGACCAACTGCCTGCGTCCTTGTATTTGCTGGCCAGCCAGAAGAAGCCTTTGGAGCGCAGCAGCTTGCCGTTGCCCCAGGGACGATTGATGAAATCGAAAAAGCGCTCCGGATGGAACGGTCGGCGAGCGCGATAGGCCGTTGATGCTATGCCGTACTCTTCGGTTTCCAGCGTGTGTTCGCCGCGCATTTCCTTGAGCCAGCCCGGTGCCTGGGAAGCGCGCTGGAAGTCAAAACGCCCGGTGTTGAGAATCGTCGCCAACGGCACCTGGCCCATCACCATCGGTACGATCTCGGCCTCCGGGTTGAGGCGCTTGAGGATCGCCATCAGCTCTTCACGCTCACTGGAGCTGATCAGGTCGATCTTGCTGAGCAGGATGACGTCGGCAAACTCGATCTGCTCGATCAGCAGGTCGGTGATCGAGCGATCATCGTCTTCACCCAGGGTTTCACCGCGTGTGGACAAGCCGTCTGCCGCCTCGTAATCGAGCAGGAAGTTTACGCCGTCGACTACGGTGACCATGGTGTCCAGGCGCGCCAGGTCCATCAGGCTTTTGCCGGCCTCGTCGCGGAAGGTGAAGGTTTCAGCCACGGGCAACGGCTCGGAGATTCCTGTGGATTCGATCAATAAGTAATCAAAACGACCGTCCTGAGCCAGACGGCTGACCTCTTCGAGCAGGTCCTCGCGCAGGGTGCAGCAGATGCAGCCATTGCTCATCTCGATCAGCTTTTCTTCGGCACGGTTCAGGCTGACATCACGCTGAACTTCGCTGCCGTCGATGTTGATCTCGCTCATGTCATTGACGATCACCGCAACCCGCAGGTTTTCACGGTTGCGCAGCACATAATTGAGTAAAGTGCTTTTACCGGCCCCGAGAAAACCGGACAAAACGGTAACGGGTAGAAGATTTGCCATCAGGACTCTCCAGGCAGCTGCAAGGCTTGAACCTTGTTCATATCGGCTGCGACGAATCCCTCAGGCAGCCAGCTCTAATCACATCTGGATGTTATAGTATAACAACCAAAAATAGCTATGGCCTTGGTGAAGGGATCTTCATGAGACGGGTTTCAACAGGTTTGATGGCGATGCTGATCAGCGCGCATGTGATGGCTGCACCTCCAAGCCCCTCCGCCGACCTCGCCACCTGTACGCGTAGCGCGACGGTATTGGCGTGCAGCGATGCGCAGGGCAATAGCTACAGCGTGGCCACTGCCGGATCGACGACCTGGTTGAAGGGATACGAAGTGCTCGACAAGCGCCGCTGGGCGCAGACCAACAGCCGCTATGGTCAATTGACGTTTTTTACCGGGTTGGCTTCTGATGGCGAGGCTTGGGCAGGCACTGTGCAGCGTGTGGGCTGGACGACCATCACTCGGGTATCCAGCTCAAGCGGCACGCGCAGCAAGATCACCTGCAGCCGCTTGAATGGCTGCCGCTGAGCCGATCAGACCGGCAGTTCCTGCTTCTGCGCCTGCAGCCAGGCCATGTGCGAGTCCACTGGCGGGTTACGCTGAAAATAGCGCTGCAGGCCATCGAACAGGCCATCGGCAACGGCTTGTTGATGACGCGCAGTGACCAGGCGCTGGCTGTCGCGGCTGTTGGAGATGAAGCCGGTCTCGACCAGAATCGACGGCACATCGGGTGATTTGAGAACGGCGAAACCGGCCTGTTCAACGCGCTTCTGATGCAGCGTGGTGATACCTTCGAGACTGCCCAGAACGGTGTGGCCCAATTGCAGACTGGCTGCAATAGTGGCGTTCATCGACATGTCGAGAATCACCCCGGCGAGCATCGGGTCCTTGTCCTTCAGATTGAGCAGCGACGTGGCACCCAGCAGGTCCGCGCCGTTTTCCCGTTGAGCCATGAAGCGCGCCGTTGCCGACGTTGCTCCGCCTTCGGAAAGGGCAAACACCGACGCACCCGATGCCGTCAGACGAGGCGCAGCATCGGCGTGCACGGAGATGAACATGTCGGCGTTGGACTTGTGCGCGAACTCGACGCGCTTGCGCAGCGGTACGAAAAAGTCATCGTTGCGCACCAGACGTACGTCGAAGCCTTTCTCGCGCTTCAAACGTCTGGCCAGCAACTGAGCGATGGACAGCACCACATCTTTTTCGCGTTCACCCCGCGAACCAACAGCGCCAGGATCCTTGCCGCCATGACCGGCATCGACCACCACCATGATGTCGCGTCCGGTGTGCGCCTTGCTGGTCGGGATTGGCACAGGCACCGGCGGCGGCAGCTCAGCCATCTGCACCGGCGCGTGGACCGTGGAACTCATGTCCAGGACCAGCCGATGCCCCTGCCCGCCTTCCGGGCCGAGCAGGAAACTGTTGAGCTGTACCGGTGCGGTGAGGTCCAGCACGATACGTGTGTCGTCACCCTGGCCGTAATGCCCGGAGCGAATCGATTTTATAACGGTACGGTCCAGCGCCAACTGACTGAAGTCGCCGGTCAGCCGCGAACCGCTGACGTCGATGATCAGGCGGTCGGGGGCTGTCAGGGTGAAAGTCTTGTATTGCACCGGGCCGCTCAGGTCGAGGACCAGTCGCAGCTTGTCGTTGGTACGCCAAAGGCGGGCGTTACGAATTTGCGTGGCATAGGCACCCAACGGCAACGTCAGGGCCGCGCTGGCAAGCAGCATGTTGAGCAACACTTGGCGTCGGTGCATGGAACGTCTCAAAGAGCAAATTGAGCATCCCGGCTCACGAAGGGTTCATCCACATCATTAGTAACAATATAACATGCAGTTACGGACGAAAGATGAGGTCCTTCATGAAGATTAAGTTACCTGCCACACCATCAGAGGTGACAAAAAATCATCACCTCTGCGCAGCGTGTTCCACGTGGAACATAACTCTATGAATTTGATCAGGTACGCGGGGCGACGTTGCCACATTGCGGCCCGAGCCAAACCGCGCGGGTGTCCATGCTGCCGTTCTGTTGCTGCCCGGTGGCATTGAACGTGCCCACCACGTTGGTGGTGAACTCGCGATCACTCAGGAACTGCGCCTGTCCGGTGCCCTTGGCTTTCGGGCAGCTGAACTGGAAGTTCCAGGTCTTGCCGTTGCGCGCAGTAATCTTTTGCGTGCATCCGGATGCCGGGTCAGTCAACGGAATGTCGTCCGACTGCACCTGCGCCTGAGTCAGGCAGGCCCTCACGCCTTTGCCGCCAAGGGTGACGCCCTGCTTCTTCATCATCTGTTCCATCATCGCACGCTGCTCGGGCGGCAGATTCTGCAACTGTCCCAGCATCAACTGCATGTCCGGCAGCTGTTGTCCGTCCACTTTCATATTGCTGGACGTCAGCTCCCACAAACCCGGTTGCAGCATCTGCGCCTGAGCCATAGGAGCCGCCAGACAAAACATCCAAGCCAACATGCGTTTGTTCATTTCAAGATTCCTGATCGGGCATTGCGGATGAAAACGAGACTGGAATAATCCAGCCCAAAGATAAACCTTAGACGGCACACATGTCGCCCAGTTGCACCCGGAATTAAATAGCGACATTCCTGTTCAGCTGTGGTCTGTTAGGCAGCAAAGGCGAGGAGCATTGTTCCACATGGATTATCACGACCCGTACTTTTTCGGTTATGTCCTGGGTTTCATTCATTTACTCGGTACAGGCGCCGCCATCCATGCGTTGCTGACTGTGCGCACCTCCCAAGGCGCGATTGCCTGGGCGATGCCGCTACTGTTCATTCCCTATTTCACCCTGCTGCCTTACCTGGTGTTCGGCCGAAGCTCATTCGACGCGTACATCAAGGCGCGTCGCCAGGCCAACCAGGAAATGCGGATCGCGATCGGCAGCCTCAACTGGCGGCCGTGGATGGAAGAAGCCGTGGCTGCGCGTCGGTCAGATGCCTATGCGGCGCTGCGTGCAATGCCCAAGCTGGGCAACATGCCGGCGCTGGCCAACAACAAGGTCAAGTTGCTGATCAATGGCGAGGAAACCTTCGGAGCCATTTTTCAGGCTATCCGAGAAGCGAAGAAGACCATCCTGATTCAGTTCTTCATCATTCATGACGACAAACTCGGGCGCGAGCTGCAAGCGCTGCTGCTGGAGAAAGCGGCAGAAGGTGTGGCGATCTTTGTACTGTACGACCGCATCGGCAGCCACGCCTTGCCAGGCAGTTATATCGATAAGCTACGCGACGGTGGCGTGCAGATAAAAGCCTTCGCCACACGTGGCGGCTGGCTCAATCGCTTTCAGATCAACTTCCGCAACCACCGCAAGATCGTCGTTGTCGATGGCCTGAAAGGTTATATGGGCGGTCACAATGTGGGTGATGAGTACATGGGCCTGAAGCCGCCGCTGGCTCCATGGCGCGACACCCATGTGCAAGTCATCGGCCCGGTGGTCGCCTGCTTGCAGGAGTCGTTCGCCGAGGACTGGTTCTGGGCCACCCGCGAACTGCCTCCGTTAAGCCTGCCTGATGAGTTTCCCGAAGACGGTGTGCTTTGCCAACTGTTGACCAGCGGCCCGGCTGACGCGCAGGAAACCTGCTCGCTGTTCTTCGTTGAAGCCATCCACGCAGCCGAAGAGCGCGTGTGGATCACCAGCCCCTACTTCATCCCTGACGAAGCCGTGACCGCTGCGCTGACCCTGGCAGTGTTGCGCGGCGTGGACGTGCGCCTGCTGCTGCCGTCGCGCCCCGACCATTACGTGGTATACGCCGCTTCAAGTCTGTACGCCTTCGACGCCGTACGTGCCGGGGTCCGAGTGTTCCGCTACGAGCCGGGCTTCCTGCATCAGAAGGTCGTCCTGGTCGACAACGAGATCACCGCCATCGGCAGCGCGAACCTCGACAACCGCTCGTTCCGCCTCAACTTCGAATTGATGCTGCTCACGGTCGACAGCGACTTCTCCAGCCAGGTGGAATCCATGCTCACCGCCGACTTCAACCTCGCCCGGGAAATCTCCGTGCAGGAAAGCCACGAAACACGGCGTCTGCATCAGTTGGGCATGCGTGTGGCGCGGCTGATTTCACCGATTCTGTGAGACCTCTGTGCACTAGGCTGCCTGTCTTGAAGAAACGAGCGGGACCTCACCCATAAATATCCTCGCGCGTCAGTGGCAGTCCGGTGTTGCCGTCGGCGAAGGGTTTCACGGCGAGTATCTGGTGCAGGTTGATCCAGCCCTTGGTGAATCCATAGGCGCAGCCTGCGAGGTATAGCCGCCAGATCCGCAGGGTCTGTTCGGGTACGATTCGCGCGGCTTCGTCGAGCCGGGATTCCAGTCGTGCGCTCCAGTGCTCCAGGGTTTTCGCGTAGTGCGGGCGCAAGCTTTCCACGTCGACCACTTCAAGCCCGGCTTCGCTGATATGGGCGCTGATCATGGCCATGTGCGGCAGCTCGCCATTGGGGAAAACATAGCGGTCAATGAACTCCCCGGCACCACGCCCCACAGGACGACCGTCGGTGTGCCGCGCGGTGATGCCGTGATTCATCACCAGGCCGCCCTCCTTCACCGCGCCGAACAGGCTTTGCGCGTACAACGGCAGGTTGGCGTGCCCGACGTGCTCGAACATGCCGACACTGACCACTTTGTCGAAGCGCGCATCCTGCGGCAGGTCGCGGTAGTCGAGCAATTGCAGGTCGACCTTGTCCTGAAGACCTTCGGCTTGCACGCGTTCGCGGGCCAGTGCCAATTGTTGCTGGCTCAACGTGATGCCAAAGACCTTCACGCCGTATTCGCGAGCCGCAAAACGCGCCAGCCCGCCCCAGCCGCAGCCGACGTCCAACAGGTATTCACCACGCTTGAGCCGCAACTTGCGGCACAGGTGGTGGAATTTATCCTGCTGCGCCTGCTCCAGCGATTCGTCCCCGGTCTTGAAATACGCGCAGGAGTAGACCATCTCCCTGTCGAGCCAGAGCTGGTAGAAGTCGTTGGAGACATCGTAGTGATAGGCAATCGAGGCCGCGTCAGTGTCCTTGTCATGCTCGACCCGGATCGGATTGCCAGCGCTGTCGTCATCGTCCACCAGCGCGTGGGTCAGTTCATCGCAGACCCGGACCACTTCGCTGATGGAGCCCTCCAGTTCCAGCCGCCCCTCCACAAACGCGCTGCCGAGCAGGCCCAGACTGGGGTGACTGAAGTCGGAGACCAGTTGCGGATCCTTGACGACTATCGTGACGCTGGGCGCAGGCCCGAGGTCCATCTGATGACCGTCCCAGAGCCGGAGCCGCAACGGCAGGTGGAGATTCTGCAAGGTCGTTGGAAGTTGTGTAAGCATTTCAAAATCACCCCCTTATCCAGAAACTCAAAAAAGAGTAATCCAGCAAAGGCCCCGCAAAAGGGCCCGAAAAGGCATTGGCGACGGCAAAACTGCTATGAATCAACTGCGGGGGAACAGCCCTGTGCCCTCTGATTCGAGCCGAGAGTCAGCCTGAATTTGGATCACACAATGAAACACAGCGCTTAATCTGTAACAGAATTAGTCAAAGCTCAAGCCGTTTGACGCACTGATCATCAGTGCAGGCGTGAGACCTGATGTTGCACACCCACGTCTTCGAGCTTGAGCAATGGCTCCTGAAAGCGCAGCAAACGTCCGGCGTTGCCCAATACCAACAGGGTGCTTAGATTGTGCAGGATAGCTGCGACCATCGCGCCCGCAGCGCCAAGCAGACCAAAGGCGGCAAGAGCCACGATGGCCAGCGTCCAGCCCAGCCCAATGATGACGTTGACCTGCAAGGTGTGACGGCACTGGCGACTGAGTCGCACACAGGTGCCCAGGCGGCGCAGATCGCTGCCGATCAGCACGATGTCGGCGGATGCCAGCGCGATATCCGCCCCACCCGCGCCCATCGCCACGCCGACCACGCCCGCCTTCAGGGCCAGCGAATCGTTGACCCCGTCGCCGACCACCATTGGCCGGAAACCACTGGAGATCTCGCCCATGACGCGGTTGAGTTTGTCTTCAGGCAGCGCCTGCGCCTGAACGTCAGCGATGCCGATATCGTGCGCCAGATTGTCGGCCACGCTCTGCCGGTCACCGGTCAACAGCAATTGTCGGCCCAGGCCCAGGCCGCGCAATTCCAGCAGCGCCGCCTGAGCTTCGGGTTTGACACTGTCGGCCAGCAGCAGCCAGGCCAGAAAAACTCCGTCCAGCGACAGACCGGCCAGCGGGCCATCATGTGCAGGGACAGCAGGCGTGACGATGCCCATCTGTGCGAACAACTCCGGGCGGCCCAGTGCTGCATCGCCCTGCCCGGTCGAGGCCACCACACCCAGGCCCTGGCGCTCACGGGTGTCGGTCAGCGGCAGCAGTCGGGCATTATCCACCAGCCCGGCCAAGGCCCGACTCACCGGGTGACTGCTGGCAGACCCGAGGCTCGCAGCCAGCTCCAGCAATTGTGGATGCTGCGAACCGTCAGCCTGCACGGACTGCAGACGCAGACGGCCATAGGTCAGGGTGCCGGTCTTGTCCACAACCAGTGAGTTGAGGTCAGCCAGTTCTTCAAGAAACGCCGAACTGCGGATCAGAATCCCGTGCCGCGCCGCGACCGCAATACCTGCGATGGCGGTGGCCGGGGCCGAAAGCACCAGCGCACAGGGACAGGCTGCGACCAGCACTGCCAGCATCGCCTGGGCATCCTGAGTGATAAACCAGGTGAGCGCCGCGATCAGCAAGACCAGCACCATGTAACTGCCTGCGTAGCGCTCCAGCAGACGCGTGATAGGCGGCTTGGAACGCTCTGCGCTCTGCATCAGCGCGATGACCTTGCCCAGCGTCGACTGATCGCCGATGCGGGTCACTTCGATGCGCAGCAGGCCGTCGAGGTTGATGGCGCCACCGAACACCTCGACCCCGACACTGGCTTCCAGCGGGACCGATTCGCCAGTGATCGACGACGTATCCAGACTGGCTTGCCCGGACAGCACCCGACCGTCCGCCGGAACGCGGTCGCCCGCCCGCACTTCCACCTGATCGCCGGCTTTCAGCGTCGCGTTGTCGACCTCGCGCACGCTGCCGTCGGCGCCGAGCAAACGCGCCTGGCTACGAGTCAGGCGTCCCAGCGCTTCGATGGCCTCCTGCGAGCCGATCACACTGCGCTCTTCCAACACATGACCGAAGATCATGATGATCGGCAGCAACGCGGCGGTCATCAGGTCACCGGTGGCCCAGGCACCGAGCATCGCCAGTGCGATCAACTGATCGGTGATGCCGTGCAGGCTCGGATGCCGCAGGCTGTGCCAGCCGGCGCTGATCACCGGTATCGCCACCAACAGTGACGCAGCGCCCAACAGCAACTGGCTGACACCTGCCTGCTCCGGGGCGAAAAACCGCCAGACCAGTCCCAATCCCAGCAAGCCCAAGGCCAGCATCGCGAGGGTCAGTTGCCGGGCGGCACTGCGCTGTTCTGCGCTGCTCAGCAGACTGCCAGGCGCTTGCGGTTGACCAGCGTCGTGGGTGTGAACGGCTTCGCCACTCATTGTGGTGCTCCCTGAATGATCAGGCGGGAATCGTCTTTGGGATCGACCGTGGTCACCGAACCCGCCTGATGCAGAATGACCGGTACGCGTTCACGGTAGAGACGTTGCATCAGGCCGGGGTCGCTGCGGGTTTCGGCTGATTGGGTGAGGCTGACAACCGTTGCGGTAGCCGACTGCGCCTTGGCCAGACGCTCGGACGCCTGTGCATGCGCCACTTGCAGGGTTCGGTCGGCCTGTTGATTGGCGGTCTGGGTCAGCTTTTCGGCCTCCGTGCGCGCGTTGGCCACGGCCTGATCGGCCTGCTGACTGGCCGTCAGCACAGCATTGAACGCGTTGACCGCCGAGGTCGGCAGGCTCGACTGCACATCCACCCGAGCGACCTCGACACCGATGCTCATGCCGGTCGCCTTCAGCTCGGCCAGACGCTGATTGATGCCGCGCACCAGATCGCCACGCAGCCGCTCACGGCGCTCGGCGGCCTGGCTGTCAGCACCGATCAGCTCGGGACGGGCAACCAGAATGGTGTCCAGATCCCGCGCCGCCGTTAGCGCCACAGCGCTGCGATTGACCAGCCGGTCCAGCGCGGGCAATACATGCTCGCCCTGCAACACGAAGGCAGTGGGGTCAGTCACTTTGTAAAACACCGTGACGTCCAGTTGCACCACACCGGCATCGCCAGTCAGCAGAAAACCGGAGCCTGCCAGTGCATCGCTCATGGGTGCCGACAGGGTCGCGACTTCATCGGCTTTCAACGCGGCAGGCGAACGCAGCAGGGTTTCCACGCGCCGCTCTATCACCCGATCAGCCGAAGGCAGCAGCACCACCTGTTCGAACGGCTGCGGCCAGGCGATCAGCAGCCCTGCGTTCTGAACCCGCTCGATCGCGCCGAAGTGCATGACCACCGCGCGGTTCTGTGGATCGATCTGGCGTATGTTGGACGTCGCCCAGGCAAGCGCGGCGAGCAATGTCACGCCATACAGCCCCAGAAACGCCAGACGGCTCGCCTGCAACCAAGGGCTGTTTACCGGCGGGCGCTGCGCCACGGCTTCGTCGACCGGCTGGCTCATGGCTGCGTTCCGCTCTTGCCATCCAGCGTCGGCGGGCCGTCCACCAGCACGCGGAACGGCGCCGCGTCGGTGCGCAGTATCAGGCGGGTGCCGGGCGTCACGATAGTGCCCAGCGTATCCAGCGAGCGCAGCAGGTTGTAGAGCTGCGGCGAGCCCGCATAGGCACGGCCATAGATCTGCGCGGCTTCAACCCGCGACTGTGCTTCGATATCGGCCGCCTTGACCGTGGCATCGGCTTCGACAATCCGTGCATCGCGCTCGGCGGCCGAACGAATCTGCGCCGCCTCACGCTTGCCCACGGCGGTTCGCTCGGTGGCGATGGTCTCGCGCTCGGCGCGCATGCGGTCCACGGTAGCGTTGAGCGTTACCGAAGGCAGGGTCAGTCGTTCCACGCCGACCTGCAGGACACGCACCCCGTAAGTCGCCAGCAGTTGCTGATCGATCTGCTGGCGCAGCTGATTTTCGAAGGCAGTGATATTCACCTTGCTGGCGTCGGTATTCACCAGGCTGGAGAGGTCGAAACTGCTCGCCGTGGTTTCCAGCGCCGAGCCGACAAAGGTACGGATCTGCCGCGCCGCCTCGTCGGGCTGGTTCTGTACCGCGCGCATGAAGCGCTGCACGTTGTCGGCGTCGCCCTGCACCTGCCACGCCACGTAGGCCTGAACGATGATGCGCAAGCCATCGCGGGTACCGACGTCCTGCAGACCGCTGGAAGTGGTTCGCAGGCGCAGATCCACCGGGATGGTCGCCTCGAACGGTGCCGGCCAGCGCCAGTTGAGGCCCGGCTCCAGCAGGACGCGGGACGGGTTGCCGAAGCGTGTGACGACGGTCGCCTCGCCCGAACGCACCTGCACCAGGCTCGCTGCTGCAATCGCAAACGCGATCAGCACCGCAGCCAGGCTTGCCCGCCGCCAGGGGAACGCTGCCGGGCCGCTCGCGCCATGATGATGGTGGTGATGACCATGGCCGCCATGGCCGCCATGGCCGTGACTGTCATGGCTATCGTGGTCGGCGTGATCGTGATGATGATGGAACAGACTCAAGGGACGACTCCTTACTGAACGGCTTTACGCGGCGCCGTTGGGTCTGCCGGTGGGGTGAAGGTACGCAGGTCGATGGTCGGCGCACTGTCGCCGCCCAGACGGTGGTCGAGTATCAGCAGCTTCGCATTGCCCAGGCCCTCGGTCAGTTGGGCCAGGTATTGCTCCAGCAAAAACGCCTGGCCTGCCTTGGCATAGGCCTGACGTTCGGCAATGAAGCGCAGGTCTGCACCCTGTGCGCCGGCCAGAATCTCGCGGGCGACGGCACTGGCCTGATCACGCGCCACGCTGGCATTGAGCTGCGCCTGATTGGCCCTGTCGCTGGCCGCGCCGCGTTCGCGAGAGATCAGCGCCTGTGCACCAATCTGCGCAGCCTGCACAGCATGATAGGCGTTGGCCGCACCGGCAGGCGGGTGGATGGCTTCAACCACCGTAGCGAGCAATTCGACGCCGCTGTCCAGCCGCTGCAAGTCGGCCTGCACGGCCTTGCCGATGTCATCGGCCAGCTCGCTGCGCTGTTCGCCGAGCAGTTCATCCAGCGTGCGCGAAGCAAAGTCATGCACCAGCACCCGGCTGGCCGTGCTGCGAATCAGGGCTGGGATGTCAGCGCTGTTATAGGTCGACGCCATGGCTGCGGCATCTGTCAGGCCGATACGGTAGACGAACCGCACGTCCATATTGACGATCTGAAAGCTCTGCTTGTCGCCTGCACTGCTGGCAATGACCTGGGATTTTTCGTTGATATGGCTGGCATCCCACAGACGGTTGGCGCTACCCGGTGGCGGGCCTTCGGCCGGGTCCAGCGTTTGCTCGGCCGTGTCGGCAGCAGAAACGCTGGTCGCCAGCTCATGAACCACGCCGTTTTCAACGGCCAGCACACGCCCGAACGGCCAGGGCAAACCCACGTGCAGACCGGGCCCGAACACGTCGACCGGCTTGCCGAAGCGTTCATAAATGCCCCGCCCCTGCATGGGAATTTCATGCACGCCGCTCAGCACCCAGCCCAGCGCTGCGACCACCGTCAGCACCGGCAAAAAGGCGCGACGCATGTAGGTAAAGGCCCAGATCTGGCGCAGATCGATGCCAAAGCGGTTGTGCAGTTCGTGCTGCAAGGCGAGCAGCGGACGCGGCGGCCAGCGCAACAGGTCGGCGATGAAACTGGCGGCCAGCAGGCGCGGTTCGCTGCGTGGGTTGCGCGGGCTGAACACCGACAGCACAGCGCGCAGCAGAAACTCCAGCGCCACGCCAAACGGCAGCAGGCCGATCAATACCGCCAGCCGCGCAGGCCAGACACGTTCTGCACTGGAGAAAAACAGGCACAGCGCGCCGACCAGCAGGACGATCAGCGTCATGCGCACCAGTTGCGCCAGCGCACCGGCCTCCGGCGACTGACTGTCGGACTCGCTGCTCAGTTGTCGCTCGATGACCAGCAGCCCGAATGCCAACAACAGCATGACGCTGCCGGCCAGGCTACCGGCCGTGGAGAGGTCGACGCCGGCCAGCGCCAGGTTCCAGAAGGCACGAACGACGATCAACGCCAGCACCGCCCAACCGGCAAGCCACAGGGTCGAGCTGCCCACGTGCCTGACCAGCGATTTGCCGGAGTCACTCAGCCGTTCAAGCAGGCGCTCGTACCAGCCGCTCTCGTCGCCAGCAGACAGGTTTTCGTCGAGGGTGTCTGAGTCCGGCGAACGCAACGCGCGAGCCCGCCACAGCGCGACATGCCGCGCCGACTGCAAGCCCGCCGTGAGCAGAAACAACGCCGCCGAGGCGTTGCACAACACGGCCATCCACAAAGAGCCGGGGGAAAACAGATCGATGGACAACGCCAGCAGCAGCCCGAACGCCCCTGCTCCACCGGTCACATACATCAATCGTCCCAGACGCCGAACCTGTTGCACCGCCATTTGAAAACGCGGCAGGCCTTCAAGGCCTTCGTGCTCATCCAAATCAACCCGCATCACTACCCCGGCACCCGCTGATTTATCGCCCTTTGGAGAGCCCTGCATTGGCATCTGAATGCCAGTGAATCATAGCGTTACGGTATAACACGCGGAATGAAACTTTCGTCAGGACTATTAGCTGAACGGATGTGAGATAGCGGTGCTGCCCAGCGGGCGAATCGACCTGAAGTCAGGCAGAGAGCGAGCCCGCGCGCCAGCAAAATGATTGCTGAATATTGCCTGGCGAAAAAAGTTTTCGTGTCGGTCGAAGACGTCGAGTTGATCAGCGTTTCTTGCCCCGATCGTCTGTAAGCCTTGCGCCAAGCGGCGATGCGCTTAATCGATTAGTCTGCAGCGACGCAAAAATCAGCGTTATAGCCGCCAACACGCCGGATTCATTAGCCATGATCGGCGTTTTTTTTTGGCCGATTTCCGAACCGTATCTCGTCTTTGTTATCTGTTGTGGGTAGTTTGCGTTCGGCAAGGAGTCGTTGGCGCGCCATTTTTTGTGCAGGACGCACAGAATTACTCAGAGGCTTCACCTTTATGAATCGCAGAAATCTCCTGAAAGCGTCCATGGCGTTAGCCGCCTACGGCAGCGTATCGGCCTCAGGGCTTTTTGCTGCGCGGGCACTGGCCGCCGCAGCCGATGGCGAGATCGAACACTTCGATTTTGCTGAGTTGCAGGCGCATGCCAAGAAGCTTGCGAGCAAAGGGTATGTGAGCAACAAGCAGGTGCTGCCACCGGTACTTGCGAACATGACGCCGCAGCAATTCAATGCCATCCGCTACGACCCGAATCACTCGCTGTGGAAAGACGTCCATGGCCAGCTCGACGTGCATTTCTTTCACGTCGGCATGGGCTTCAAGACGCCCGTGCGCATGTACAGCGTCGATCCGCAGAGCAAGCAGGCGCGCGAAGTGCATTTCCGCCACGACCTGTTCAACTACGAGAACAGTGGCATCGACAAGAACCTGGTCAAGGGCGACCTGGGCTTTGCCGGTTTCAAACTGTTCAAGGCGCCTGAAATCGCCATCAATGACGTCGTTTCGTTCCTCGGCGCCAGCTACTTCCGCGCCGTGGACAGCAACAAGCAATACGGCCTCTCGGCCCGCGGCCTGGCCATCGACAGTTACGCCAAACGTCAGGAAGAATTCCCGGACTTCACCAAGTTCTGGTTTGAAACGCCGGACAAGAACGCGACACGCTTCGTGGTTTACGCACTGCTCGATTCGCCGAGCGCGACCGGCGCCTACCGTTTCGATATCGACTGCCAGGCCGGCCAGGTGGTCATGGAAATCGACGCGCACGTCAATGCGCGTACCGACATCCAGCAGCTGGGCATTTCGCCGATGACCAGCATGTTCAGCTGCGGCACTCACGAACGCCGCATGTGCGACACCATCCACCCGCAAATCCACGATTCGGATCGCCTGTCGATGTGGCGTGGCAACGGTGAGTGGATCTGCCGTCCGCTGAACAACCCGGCCAAACCGCAGTTCAGCGCGTTCTCCGACACCGATCCGAAAGGCTTCGGGCTGGTACAGAGCGATCACGAATTCTCCAGCTATCAGGACACCGTTGTCTGGTACAGCCGTCGTCCAAGCCTGTGGGTCGAGCCGATCACGGCGTGGGGCGAAGGCGAGGTCAGCCTGCTGGAACTGCCGACCACGGGCGAAACGATGGACAACATCGTGGTGTTCTGGACACCGAAGACGCCGGTCAAGGCCGGGGATTCGATGAACTACGGCTACAAGCTGTTCTGGAGCCCGCTGCCGCCGGTAAGCACGCCGCTGGCACAGGTCCACGCGACACGTTCAGGCATGGGCGGCTTCCTCGAAGGCTGGGCACCGGGCGAGCATTACCCGAAAACCTGGGCACGCCGCTTCGCGGTGGACTTCAACGGCGGCGGTCTGGATCGCTTGCCGGAAGGCACTGGAATCGAGCCCATCGTCACGGTCACTCATGGCAAGGTGCAGGACTTCAACATCCTCGTGTTGCCGGACATCAAGGGCTACCGCGTCACCTTCGACTGGGTACCGGACAGCGACTCGGTCGAGCCGGTTGAAATGCGCATGTTCATCCGCACTGGCGACCGTACGCTGAGCGAGACCTGGCTCTATCAGTACTTCCCGCCTGCACCGGACAGACGTAAATACCCGTAATCCGCAGATGGGTGACGCAGAGCGTCACGAAGGGCATTCCCACGCGGAGCGTGAGGAACGATAAATGTCTGGGCTGGAGCGTGAGGAACGATAGGTGTCTGCAGGATCGCGTCCGCAAGAACACCATCGTGCCCATGCTCCAGCGTGGGCACGCCGTTCTGGACGCTCCGCGTCCTGTCCTGGGTACTAAGTGCAGCGCATAACCATTAACCCCGACTAATTAATTGACAGTTGCCCCAACTGCGACTGATATACCTGTTGTCATGCCGTTGCGAGCGTCCGCTCCAGACCCTCATCTCCCAAAGCCTGCCTGTGTCGACACGTCCCCGTGATCGTCGGGCGGTAGCTTTGTCCGCGAAATTCCCCTGACGTATTTCACAAGGCAGCCAGCATGGCGTTGAATACTGCGAACGGCGTCGACGCCAGGTCGTCGTTGATGTCCTTTGACAAGTCCACGGTGGTGGTGTGGGTCGCCATCAGCCTGGTTCTGGTCGAGACCTTTTCCGGAGCCTTGCGCTTCTACTTCGACCAGGCAGGCATAAGCCCCCTGCTCTATCTGCCCAAGGCCGCCTGCATCCTGCTGTTTACGCTCGAACTGCGCACATTCAGAGCCGGACGGTTGTTCTGGACGTTCACGATCCTGTGGCTGATTTCCGCGCTGCTGGCCATGCTGCATCGCGCCAGCGCGCACAACCTGGCGTTCAGTCTGTTCGCGCTGAGCCCGCTGGTGTTCGGCCTGGTATGTGGCCGGCACCTGCTGTATCGCCGCAAGCTGTTGTACCGCGCCATTGCTTTCTGCCTGCTGGCCTCGCTGTTGGGGATTGCCCTGGACAAGCTCACCTCCGTGCCATGGAAGGGCTACAGCTACAGCGTCGGTGAAACCCAGTTGAGCGCCAATACCTCATGGAGCGCGGACGAGGTGGACCGCATTGCCGGTTTCGCCAGGGTGTCCAACGTGCTGTCGATCATGATCGCCTTCTACACGCTGTACCTGATCATGTTCCTGCGCTCGCGCCTGATGATGATGTTGCTGAGTGCGGTGGCGCTTTACGCCATCGTGCTGACCACCAGCAAAGCGCCAGCCGCGGCCTTCGCGCTGACCATCGTGCTGCTGTTATTGCGGCGGATGAGCTGGACCTGCAGGACGGTGTGCACCGTGGTGGTAGGCATCGGCCTGCTGTTGCCGGCACTGGGCCTGATTGTGAGCCCTGACGCTTACGCGGTCAGCAGCGGCGGCTCTCTGGCCTCGCTGTATGACCGGCTGATCAACACCTGGCCCGGCCTGATCGATGCAATGAGTCGCGAAGGCTGGATGATCAGCGGCGCAGGCTTCGGCATGGTCGGCAGCACGATGGGGCTGTTTCCGGTGGACGGTGCCGGGGTATTTCTCGGCATGGACAGCTCCGCCCTATACCTCTGGGCAATGCTGGGCGTGCTCGGCCTGCTGCTGTATGCGCTGCAGATTCCGCTGTTGTTCCGCCTGATCGATGATCAGACCCGTGTTGGCCATATGCTCCTGGCGATCAGCTTTTGCTGGTGCCTGATCAGCTGGACCACCGACATGTTCGAGGTCGCTGTCGCCAACCTGTTCATCGGCCTGGCCATTGGTCATGTGATGGCCGGCAAAGAATCTTCTGCGGGCCATGCGCCCGGGCTGACGTCGGCTGCACGCTGATCAACCAGCACAATCACCACAACGCTGACTGCCGATAAGCTTCGGCTGATCCCCGGCCCCTCCCCCTCACGATCAGCCAACGGATGGCTTTCTCAAATGGACTTCAGAAAAGACATCAATGGCCTGCGCGCCATCGCAGTGATCGCAGTGCTGCTCTTCCACTTCCACCCCGACTGGCTGCCTGGCGGCTTTGCCGGTGTCGACGTGTTTTTCGTGATCTCGGGGTATCTGATCACCGGCATCATCCTGCGCGGCTTGAGGAGCGGTAGATTCAGGCTGGCGGCGTTCTACACGTCACGGGCCAAGCGCATCGTCCCGGCCCTCGCTGTGCTGTGTTTTGCCTTGCTGTTGCTCGGCTGGTTCGCTCTGCTGCCGCTGGACTACAGCGCGCTGGGCACACATGTGGCGAGCAGCCTGGGGTTCGTTTCCAACTTCGTCTATTGGCGTGAGGCCGGGTATTTCACCGCCAGCGCCCATGAGAAGTGGCTGCTGCATACCTGGTCGCTGTCGGTGGAATGGCAGTTCTACCTGCTGTACCCGATTGCGCTGCTGATGCTCAGTCGCTTCGTCGCGCTGCACAACCTGCGCTGGTGGGTACTGGGCGCAAGCCTGACAGGCTTTGTGGTGTGCGTATCTGCCTCCTCGCAATGGCCGGAGGCAGCGTTTTACCTGCTGCCGACCCGCGCTTGGGAGTTGCTCGCAGGTGGCGTGGCCTGCCTGTTCCCGCTGCAATTGAAGGCCCTGCAGCAGCGCGTTCTGGAACACTTAGGACTGACGCTGATCGTGGCCGGCTTCTTTCTGCTGTCCGTGCAGGACACGTGGCCGGGTTATCTGGTGTTGATGCCGGTGCTGGGGGCGTTCGCGGTGATCGTCGCCGCACGCAACGACTCGCTGCTGACCTGTAACCCGCTCGCCCAATGGGCCGGCACACGCTCGTACTCGCTGTACCTGTGGCACTGGCCGGTGGTGGTGTGGATGAATGACGCCGGGTTACTGGGCGAGACCCGCGCAATGCTGGTGGGCATCGGCGTGGCCGTGATGCTGGGTCTGGTCTCATGGCGGCTGATCGAGCAGCCCGTCAGCAGGCCGTCGTCTGATCAGCGCAGCAGACGTGCCACGTTCGGCACGCTGATCGCTCTGCTGTTCGTCGGCGGAACGCTGGTGAGTGCAACCGGCGGCGTGATTTCTCCCCTGCGCCCGGTGAGTGTTTCGGACAAGGCGCGTTTCATTCAGGAGTACGCTGATCGCCAGCACAATCTGTACGAGCCCTACTGGCTGAAATGTGACGCCTTCTCCGCCCTGACCCAGCGCGGCCAATCAGGCATCGATGAAGCCTGCACCCGCAAACAAGGGGTGGGGGGCGTGTTCCTGTGGGGCGATTCTCATGCACAAGCGCTGTCGCTCGGCCTGCGTACCTTGCTGACACACAGCACGCCCTTCTATCAGGTCGCCTCGGCCAGTTGCCGTCCCGCTCTGAGGGACCAGCAAGGACGTACCTCTGCGACCAGCAGGGCCTGTGACTACTCCAACAGAACGGCCCTGCAGGGCATCGAAAGGCTGCGTCCGGACATCGTGGTCATCGCGCAAAAGGATGGGCACGACAAGACCGACTGGACGCAGATCGCGGTTCGGCTCAAGGGCCTTGGTGTGAAGCACATCGTGCTGATCGGCCCGGTTCCGCAGTGGAACCCGTCGTTGCCCAGCGTCATCGCCAACCGTCATTGGGGGCTGAGCGAATCGTACATCCGCGATCCGGCTCTGGATCAAAGTGTCATGCTGGTGGATCAGGCAACCCGCGCACTGGCCGCATCGGCAGGCATCCAGTTTGTGTCGCTGATCGACAAACTGTGCATCGCCGATGCCTGCCGGGTACGCCTGGAAGACAACCGCTCTCTGCTGCAGATCGACTCGGGGCACTTGAGCGCAGAAGGTTCGCTGTACGTCGTGCGCAACTACGTACTGCCGCAGCTGGTGAATTAGTCAGCCGCTGAGTACAAATGTCCTGTTTCTGGAGGCTGTAGCGGCCTCTTCGCGCCTACTCCTACCGCCGCCGGCCAGAATCAAAAGCGGACTTGTGTACAACGATGAGGGCTCGGCGTGGGCCGGTGATCAGTGCAGCTCTTTGAGGCGCTCGGCAAACTTGACGAGGTCAGCCAGGGAATCGGCTTCCATCTTGCGCATCACCGAGCCACGGCGGACCTTGACGGTGATTTCGCTCACGTTCAGCCGGGCTGCAATCTGTTTGTTGAGCAGGCCGCTGACCACCAGCTCCATCACCTGCTGCTCACCGGAATTGAGGCTGGCGTGGCGGCGCTGCAGTTCGGCTTCGACCGCGGCACTTTTGCGTCGACTGCGATCCTGCGCCAACCCCTGCTGAATGGCGTCGAGCAAGTCCTGATCGCGAAAGGGCTTGGTCAGAAACTCCACCGCACCGGCCTTCATGGCCCGCACGGACATGGGAATGTCGCCATGCCCGGTGATGAAAATGACCGGCAGGGAAATCCCCGACCTGGCCATATGCTCCTGGAAGTCCAGACCACTCATTCCAGGCATGCGAATGTCCAGAATCAGGCAGCCCGGCGCGTCAGGACGCGGCGTGTCCAGGAACTCGCGGGTCGAGCCGAACAGCATGCTGCGCAACCCGACCGAGGCCAGCAGATCCTCCAGCGAGGAGCGCACCGACAGGTCGTCATCAAGGACGTAGATGATCGGCTCTTCGGCCTGTGATGCGGCGGCAACTGTGCTCATCAGGTTTCCATCTTTCCGGTGGGCAGGGTGAAGTGAAACGTAGCACCGATTGCAGGGTTGGGGGTGACCCAGATGCGCCCGCCATGAGCTTCGATGATCGAACGACTGATCGCCAGACCAATCCCCATCCCTTCCTCCTTGGTGGTGTAGAAAGCATCGAACAACCGATGGATGTTTTCCGGTGGCACGCCGATACCGTTGTCGCTGACCGCAAATTCGATATCACCGCCGTCATGCCAGCCCACCAGAATCTCCAGTTGCGCCTGATCCGCCTCGAGCTTTTTCATCGCATCGACACCATTGAGCATCAGGTTCAGCAACACTTGCTGGATCTGCACCCGATCAGCCAGCAGCGGCGGCAGGCCCTCCGGAACGTCGACCAGCAGTGCGACGCCCTGCCCCTCTATCTCGCTGTGTGCCAGCGCCACGATCTCGGCGACGGTATCGGCCACGCTGATCCACTCCTTGTGAGTGGACGAACGCTTCGCCAGCGCGCGCACCCGGACGATGATGTCACCGGCGCGGTTCGCGTCACTGATCATGCGGTCGACGGCCTGCCGGGCCTTCTCCAGATTGACCGGCTCGGTGGCCAGCCAGCGCTGGCAGGCATTGCCGCTGGTGACAATAGCCGACAGCGGCTGATTGACCTCGTGAGCAATGGACGCCGTCAGTTCACCCAGTTGATTGACCCGTGCGATCCGCGCCAGCTGTGAGCGCGCTTCATGTACCGAGCGGATGGCCAGCGCCATGCGCAGCGCCAGCCAGGTGGTCATGGCGATGGCCGCCAGGCTGATGATGCAATTGATCAGCCCGGACGCCTCACTGCCTCTGGAGGTCGTCATCTCGTAACTGATCACGGTCAGCACCATGCACAGCAACGCCATCGCGATAACGCCTGTGGACGGCAGGAACCTGACCGCCAGCAGCACCACAACAATCTGGAATACGCCCACGGCGATTTCCAGGTCGGTCAAGGTGTCGGCAACTGCAATGACCAGCGCCAGCATGAGCAACGCGATCAGCCGCACCGCCATAGCAGCCTTGCCGTAGGATTCCGGTTCACGCATGCGCATCATCCCGCTGGTTGCAAAAGGCCTGTTGAGTATGTCCTACAAACCTCAGGACGGGTTGTCCAGGCTGAACTGATCGGCCAGTTCGTCATAGGCGAACAACTCCGCGTAGCGCCCCCATTGAATCACTGCGTTGAGGGTCTGCATGGCATCGCTTTCAGACATGAAGTCTTCGAGTTGATCACGAAAGCGCCGTGCCGGTGCCGTGTGCGTGGGACGGTCATCCAGCACCCGACGGATATGCGCCACCAACGGCACAAAGCTCAGCAGATGCTGGGCGAACAGTTGCTTGCGCTCGTCGACATCCGCCAGCGCATAACGATTGGCGGCAGGCAGCAGGCGAATGTCGCCGCCCTTCAGTTCAGCGAAGCGCAATAGTTGCAGCACCTCGGCAATCGGGAACAGCTCGTCGGCGTTGTAGTGCAGCGCAGCGGCCAGCTCCGGCAGGTCGGCTTTGAGGCTGTAGGGCGGCGCGTGAATCGCCTCGATCAACCCTGCCAGTGCGTTGGTGGAAACCTGTGGCAACACCATTCCCAGCCCGGTGCCCGGAAACACGCCCTGACGAATCTCGCCGGCGTCGTTGTCCTGGGTCATCAGCACGTAGATCTCTTCCACCAGCGCCCGAAAGATCGGGTCCTGGCGGTTGCGCGGCTGGGGCAGATCGACCTTGATCTCGCTGATCACCCGGCCAGGATTGGAGGAGAACAGCAGGATGCGATCGCACATCAGCACGGCTTCGGCGATGTTATGCGTCACCATCAGGATCGACTTGATGGGCATGCGCCCCTCGCTCCACATGTCCAGCAAGTCAGTACGCAGGGTTTCGGCGGTGAGCACGTCGAGCGCGGAAAACGGTTCGTCCATCAACAGCACGTCAGGATCGATGACCAGCGCGCGCGCCATGCCGACCCGCTGACGCATGCCTCCGGACAGCTCTTTGGGGTAGGCGCTCTCGAAACCGTCCAGGCCGATCAGATCGATGGCCGCCAGTGCGCGCTTGCGGCGTACGGCGGCAGGCACACGTTGCGCTTCGAGGCCGACTTCGACGTTTTCCAGCACCGTCAGCCAGGGAAACAGCGCAAAGCTCTGGAACACCATGCCCACCGACATTGCCCGTCCTTGCACACGACGAGGGAAATTCACCTCACCTTCGGTAGGCACCACCAGCCCGGCGATGGAGCGCAACAGGGTCGACTTGCCCGAGCCGGACCGGCCCAGCAGGCCCACTATTTCGTTCTCATTGAGCGTCAGGGTCACGTCATCCAGCACCAGGCGCTCTTTGCTGCCTTTGCCGTACACATGTCGGACTTTCTGAACATCTACCAGGCAACGCGTTTCGACAGCCATCATGATGGCGCCCTCCCCTTACACAAGATCAGACAAGACTCAGACGTCGCTCGGCGAACCCGTACAGCGGGCGCCACAGCAACCGGTTGAACGCAATCACGAAGACCGACATGACCACGATGCCCAGCGCAACGCGCGGAAAGTCACCTGCCTGGGTCGCATTGGCGATGTATGACCCCAGGCCTGCCGCTTCCAGATGCTGATCGCCCCAGGAAACCGCTTCGGCAACGATACTGGCGTTCCACGAACCACCCGACGCGGTCAGCGCACCGGTGATGTAGTAGGGAAACACGCCAGGCAGCGCGACACGCCGCCACCACTGCCAGCCGCGCATGTTGAACATGGTCGCCGCTTCGCGCAGGTCAGTCGGCAAGGCGCTGGCCCCGGCGATCACGTTGAACAGGATGTACCACTGGGTGCCGAGCACCATCAGCGGCGACAGCCAGATGTCCGGGTTCAGGTGCAGGCCGACAATCGCGATCACCGCAAAAGGAAACAGAACGTTGGCCGGGAACGCCGCCATGAACTGCGCGATTGGCTGCAAGCGTTCGGCCCAGACCGGACGCAAGCCGATCCAGATACCGACGGGCACCCAGATCAGGCTCGCAATGACGATCAGTACGATCACACGCACCATCGTCGCCAGGCCCAGACCAAAGGCAGTGACCATGTCGCTGACGCCCAGAGAGGCTTCGATGAACCTGAACAGGTACACGCTGCCAGCCAGGCAGGCGGCCATGACCAGCCCCAGCCACGCGTAGTCGAGCACGCGGACGACGCCTGGGGTGAGCTTCACTTTCCACAGCCGGGAGAACACGCGCCAGTCGATCAGCATCAGGCATTTCCAAGGCGCAGCCAGGATCGAACCCAGCATCGGTGCCACACGGGAGCGGCCCAGCACGCTGTACATCCACGAGCGCGGACGCTTCGACGATGCGGTTTGCTCGAAGCGGAATTTGTCCGCCCAGGCGACGATCGGCCTGAACAGCAATTGGTCATAGGCCAGAATCACCAGCGCCATTGCGCCCACTGCCCAGGCAATCGCCGCCAGGTTTTTCTGCTCGATGGCCAGCGCCAGCCAAGAACCGATGCCCGGCAGATTGACCGTGGTGTCGCCGACCGAAATGGCCTCGCAGGCGACCACGAAAAACCAGCCGCCGGACATCGACATCATCATGTTCCACACCAGCCCCGGTATGGCGAACGGCAGTTCCAGGCGAGTGAAGCGCAGTACCGCAGACAGCCCGAACTGACGGCTGACCTCGTTAAGGTCACTCGGTACGGTGCGCAGTGACTGATAGAAACTGAACGCGAGATTCCAGGCCTGGCTGGTGAAGATGGCAAAGATCGCTGCGCATTCGACGCCCATCTGCCGACCGGGAAACAGGCCCATGAAGAAGGTCACGGTGAACGTCAGAAAACCCAGCACCGGCACCGACTGAAGAATATCCAGCGCCGGGATGATCACTTGCTCGGCCTTGCGGCTTTTGGCGGCCAGCGTGGCGACGACAAAAGTGAAGATCAACGAAGCGGCCAGCGCGATGAACATACGCAGTGTGGTGCGCAATGCGTATTCGGGCAGGCGCGCCGGGTCGAGGCTCATGGGACTCGAATTCAGCACCGCGAGCGGCTGCATCATCTGGCCAAGGCCGTAGATGAACAGACCAATGAACAGGGTCAGGATGGCCAGGCAAATACCATCGGCCCAATAAGGCGTGCGTGCACCGGGTTTTACGAAACGGGGCGTCCGCAGGCTTTTACCGAATTCAGATATCGAATGCATTGCTCACCTCGAGCCGGCCGCGCAGGCGCAGACCCACCTGCTTTATAAACAAACAGGCAGTCAGCGATAACAGATAAAGGCCGTGAGTTAATAGTTGCCGGACAGTGAGGTAAAGCTTATAGCGTTTCGATCAACAGTAGAAACCTGCAAAAGTAGCTCATGTTTATCTGGAAGTATGAGTGAGGTATACCAACGTATAGTTATATAACTATCACCCCGTTATTCAGGCCAGTTAAGCGTCGCGCAAAAGAACATTATCGTGCCCATGCTCGGCGTAGGTATGCCGTTCCGGACGCTCCGCGTACTCCCTTGAAGAAGCGGTGCGACCTGGAGATGTGACGCGGAGCGTCACGAAATGCATTCCCACGCTGGAGCGTGAGGAACGATAGGTGGCCGGCTGGACTATCGTGCGACGCTCCGCGTCGCATGCCGTTCCGGACGCTCCGCGTCCTCCCTTGAAGAAGCGGTGCGATCTGGAGCTGTGACGCGGAGCGTCACGACATGCATCCCCACGCTGGAGCATGCGGAACGACGGGTGTCCGAGTACTCCGCGTGGGCATGACCGTCAGGTGGATCACACCCGGAAGTGGCTGACCATCATCTGCAGCTGGCCACCGAGGCGTGCCAGTTCGACGCTGGAGGCTGCGGTTTCTTCGCTGGCTTCGGCGGTCTGTTCGGATACATCGCGAACGTTGACGATGCTGCGGCTGATTTCGTCGGCCACCGAGCTTTGCTGTTCGGCGGCGGCAGCGATCTGCTGGTTCATCGCCTGGATGCTCGACACCGTACGGGTGATGCTTTCCAGCGACGTACCGGCCCTGCGCGTCAGTTCGACACTGCTGTCTGTCAGCGTGCGGCTGCCGAGCATGATGCCCGACACTTGGCGCGTGCCGTTTTGCAGCGCCGCCACCAGCCCTTCGATTTCTTCGGTGGACTGTTGGGTACGCTGCGCCAGGCCACGAACTTCGTCGGCCACCACGGCAAAACCCCGGCCGGCTTCCCCGGCACGTGCTGCTTCGATGGCGGCATTGAGGGCCAGCAGGTTGGTCTGTTCGGCGACCGCCTTGATCACATCCATGACCTTGCCGATCTTGTCACTTTCCTGCTCCAGCACGTTCATTGCGTCGGATGAGCGAACCACTTCAGCGGCCAGTCGCTCGATCTGCTGGATGGCCTCGCCCACGACCTTGTCGCCATCACGCGCCTGTTTGTCGGCATCGGAAGCCGCCACGGACGCCTGTTCGGCATTGCGTGCCACTTCATGCACCGTCGCCGACATTTCATGCATGGCCGTGGCCACCTGGTCGGTCTCGACTTTCTGGCTGTTGACCCCTGCACTGGTCTGCTCGGTAACTGCCGACAGTTCTTCAGCCGCGCTGGCAATCTGGGTAACGCCGTCGCGAATACCGGAGATCAGTTCGCGCAGGGTTGTCCCCATGCGCTGGATGCCTTGCTGCAACACACCCAGTTCATCGCGTCGGGTGACCGCTTCGGTGTGTGTCAGGTCGCCGGATGCAATACGTTCGACGATGGCCAGCGTATCGCGCAATGGGCGAGTGATCTGACGCGTAATGACCACAGCGGCAAGAATGCCCAGTAACATGACCAACACCACACACCCTATCTGCAGGCTGCGCGCCTGAGCAGTGTCTTCCTTGCCCATCTGCATCTGCAGGCCATACAGCTCTTCGCCCAGTTTGACGATGGTCGCACCTTGAGTGGTCAGATCCTTGCGCACGCTCGCAGCTGTCTGAGTGGTTGCCTTGAAGGCATCGACCGAGCTGCGGTAATTGCGCAGAGCGCTTTCAAACTGTGCGATCTGTTCGCGATTGGCGGAACCAAAAGCAGCCTTGAGCCTGTCCAGACGACTGATCGCGCTATCCAGTTGCTGGAAGGCTGCTGCCTCGGTCTTGTCATTCGGGTTGCCGGTATAGCCGCGCACTTCATAACGCACGAGGATCAGGTCTTGCCGAGCGCTGTTCGCCAACTGGGCCAGATCGAAGCGTGCCGGATCAGAAGGATCGATCTGCATGACCGCCTTATTCAACGACTCGACAGCCTGCATGGCCGCTGTCCCATTGGCGGTCATCTCGTTGCGCACTTTGGCCCCGGCCTGGTACACGGCGCGCATGCTGTTCAGGGATGCTTCATAGTCGCGAGTGACATCGGCCAGTTCGCGCAGCGGCTTGAGGTTGACCGGATTGTTGAAGCTGACGAGCAGTGATTGCTGCTGCGCCTTGAACACATCCAGCTTGCCTTGCATGTTCTGTGCTGCGGTTTCATCGCCGTCAGTCAGCATGTATTGCAGACGCGCGATTCGCAGGTTGGTCAGGTTGTCACTCAGCTCGGTGATATCGCCGATTCTGTCGGTGCGATTGATGAGCTTGTCGAGGCTGGTCCAGCCAACGAGGGCGAGCACTGCCGTGAAGAAAAGAACGGTCCCAAAGCCCAATGCCAACTTCATGTTGACGCTGATATTCGCAAATCTGCTGTTCATAAAATCTCCTGAAAATGCTTTTTTGTGCGCAACGAAAGAGCTGAGATTTGTTTTTATAGACAGCAAACCCGCGCGCCAGAGCTATCGGCCGCAGAAGAGCAAAACTTGATCGGAAAAAAGCAATCCGCGCGAAAGCGCCGATTCGGGAGGGAAATCGGGGGCTGAACAGCCCCCGATTCAATCAGGCAATCAGTTTGAAACGTGCCACAACATTGCGCATATCGCTGGCGACGCGTGCCAGTTCATCGGCGGTAGCCGCGTTATTGTCGATCCCCAACATCAATGTCCCGGAGCTGTTACGAATCTCCATGACATTGCGGTTGATGTCTTCGGAGACCGCATGCTGCTGCACCGCAGCACTGGCGATCTGCGTGTTCATCTCGACGATGCGCTCCACGCCCTGACTGATGCTCGACAGGCTGCCCGAAGCATCACTGGCGGCACTGATGCACGCATGAGCCTTCTGCTGGCCGGCCTGCATCTGTTGCACGGCAGCATCGGTCGCACCTTGCAGTTGCTGGATGATGCCGCGAATTTCTTCGGTCGACGCCTGAGTGCGCGAAGCCAGCGTGCGGACTTCATCAGCCACCACGGCAAACCCGCGACCCTGCTCGCCCGCCCGCGCTGCTTCGATGGCGGCATTCAGGGCCAACAGGTTGGTCTGATCGGCAATGGTGCTGATGACCTGGATAACGCCACCAATCGACTGACTGTGCAGGGCCAGCGCCTGAACCTTCTGAGCACTGACTTCCACTTCTTCGGCCAGAGCCTGAATGGTCGAGTGTGCCTGGTGCATGATGCGCAGACCGTTACGTGACGCGGTGTTCGCTTCATCGGCGGCCAGTGCGGCACCTTCGGTGTTCTGCGCCACGTCGGCGACGCTGGCGGTCATCTCGTTGATCGCGGTCGCCACTTGCTCCGTTTCAGCCTGCTGCGCGTTCATCGACTGCTTGGCCAGGCCGATGGATGAGCCCAGACGGGACGCTACATCAGACAGTTCGTAAGAGGTGCGGTCCATGTGCGAGATAGAACTGGCGAAGGCCTCGGCCATCAGGTTCAGACCATTGGCGATATCAGCCACTTCGTCCTTGCTGACGACCGTTACGCGTGCACTCAGATCGCCCTCGCCCAGACGGCGGGTGACGCCCAGCAGGCTGTCGATGGTCAGGCGCAAGGCACGGTAAATGCTGCAGAACGCGTAGAGCAGCAACAAACCCATGATCACACACATGGCAATGACTATTTCGCGCTGCAGCACCAAGGCGTCGTAGCGCGCATTCAATTCATCCTGAAGCGCAGTCTGAATTTCGTCCTGAGCCTTGTAGAGTCCCGAGACAACCCCGTTGCCGCGCGCGCTCAGCGACTGCCCCTGCTGCACCGAAAACTCTGTGCCCTTTATGTACGCGTGCAGGTCGCTGCGAAAGCTGTCCATCGCTGCAGTAGCGGCAGTGATCGGGTCACTGATGCGCGTTGCGAGCTCTGGCGAACGGCGCTTGAGCAGTCGAATACTTTGCTCCAGCTCGGCCCGAAATTGCAGTTCGATCTTCAGCAGGCTCTCGAGCGAGCCGCGCATCGATACACTCAGCCCCTGGCCGGTCATCAAACCTGCCGTGATGCCGCGGATCTGACCGGCAACGTTGATTTCCCGGGGCATACGAATGGTGCTCAGATCAATCAGAAACAGCGAGGCGTAATCTTCGTCCAACACCATGCCCGAGGTAGCCGAGACGTAGTAGATAAAGTTGAGTGTCTGGGCCAGTTGCTCATTCCACTGGGCGAACACGTCATCCTGAGAGAGGCCTGGCTTGATACTGTCCATCAGGGAACGGGCGCTTTCACGCAGGCGCTGTACGCGGTTCTCGGTTTCCAGTTGCTGCCCCTGTCGTGCATCAATATCGGCAAGGTTGGCAAGCGCGGTTTCAAGCTGAGCGCGGTTGCTGATCACATCCTGAGCGGCGGAGGCATCGCCGGCCAGCAGACGGTTGCTGGCCGCGCGCTGCAGCATGGAAAGTCGCAGAACGGGCGTGGTCATTTGCAGGTACTCACGGCCAACGCGCTCTTGCGCGACCGTGTCGATGCTTGCATTCAGACTGTTGAAAACCCGAAGACCGAGAACGATCAACGGGATGACGATAATGATGGCTAAAACGACAAACTTGGCAGGGAAACGCAGGCGGTTGGTGAGGTAGATACCAGGCGAAAGGATGTTCATAGCATTCTCTTTTTAATTAGGGTGTCCGATCCGGGCGGAAAAGCTCCTTTCTTTGCATCACGGGTAATACGGGCAGCTATGCCGCGCTGAACGAGGTCATCCGTTCAGATGGAGGCATATTGCCATCACTTCAGAGCAATGGCTTTTCAGGAAGTTCAATGGGTGCCATAGCCTGATAGTCCGGCTATCGGCCAGAGCACGTTTAACATGAGGTCATGGGCATCGGGCAAATGAAGAAAGGGAGAGACTTGCGGGTACGAGGCTTGCGGCAGGCATATCCGAATGAGGGTATTCAGGCGGGAAACAACGGCTCATCTGACGGATCTGGCGACCGTAGACTCTTCAAAGGTAGTACCGTCGTGCGGCATCGTGACGCACGACGGTCGGCGTCGTATCGAGGTGATTCGAGGGCTTTCAAGCCCTCGCCCACTCCACGTTCGACAGACCGAGCTTTTCAGCCTGAGGCTTGCTCAGCTTGGGTACCGGGTCGGAACGGTACTTGGGGATCGCACCGAACCCGGCATCCACTGAAGCCCAGTGCCAGGCCTCTTTGTTATCCATGGCACCTGCTCGTATGTAGAACGTCTTGTAACTGCCATGCAGCAGGTAATCGATACGGTAGTGTTTTTCATCAGCCATTGTGTTGCTCCTGCTTTGTCGACTTGCAAAACAGATCGCAGCAGTTTCAAAAAATTCAAAATATTAATGCCATAATCTAAATGATGGCATGCTGCCATCTTATGATGTATGTTTATACCTGAACCGAACGGTTTAGTTAGCGATAGAGTTTGTTTATAACTGCACTTTTTACGCTTTTTTCCTGCGTAAAACAGCAACGGCCTCCAGCCCCATCCAAACAGGCTTCTTCGCCACTATGAACGAACATTCAGCCACGCAAGGGGAATAATCAAATCCTATTGAACGGTGGTTTTAACACCGCCGGTCCTCTTTAAAAAAGTTAGCAGTAACGATCGCGCTCCTGAGTCTCTCATAACCTGTGACTGCGTTGAATCAAGCCCATGCACATGGGTTGACGCTTCCCGAGAGATCAAAGCCTGAGGATACGACATGTTCATGTATAACAAGCGACTTCAATACACTGTCCGTGTAGCAAGACCCAATCCTGGACTGGCCAACCTTCTGCTTGAGCAGTTCGGAGGGGCTCAGGGTGAACTGGCCGCGGCCGGACGGTATTTCACTCAAGGGCTGAGTGAAGATGATCCAGGCCGTAAAGACCTGCTGATGGATATTGCCACTGAAGAACTAAGCCACCTTGAAATTGTGGGCTCCATTATTGTCATGCTCAATAAGGGTGCCAAAGGTCAATTGGCTGAAGGTATTGAAGAAGAAGGCGAGTTGTATCGCTCTATCAACGGTAACGGCAATGACTCACATATCACCAGCCTGCTGTACGGGTCCGGTGCGCCGTTGACCAACTCTGCCGGCGTGCCTTTTACAGCGGCTTATATCGATACTATCGGTGAACCGACAGCAGACTTCCGTTCCAATATCGCCGCAGAATCCAGAGCCAAGATTGTTTACGAACGCTTGATGAACGTGACCGATGATCCGGGCGTTAAAGAAGCGCTGGGGTTTCTCATGACTCGGGAAATTGCGCACCAGTTGTCTTTTGAAAAAGCCCTCCACGCCATCCAGCCCAACTTCCCACAGGGCAAACTGCCGGGCATGCCGGAATTCACCAACAAGTACTTCAACATGTCCGGCGAACCCAATGTACGCGGTGCGTGGAATCAGGGTGGTGACTGGGAATATGTGGAGTCGCCACAAGCGGCCGTCGATGGCGGCGAAGGCACGGCCTCGGTCACGCTGGATGAAAAGGATACAGAGGTGCTGGAAATGTTGAAGGAGCGGACCCAGTCCGATCCGGCCGCCAATCCGATTACCGGTGCGGATCTGGGTTCTGGCTTTGTCCAGGGCAAAGATGCCTGAAACGGCAACCCTTGTTTTGTTCAGGAGAATGAATCATGAAAAAGCTCAGCTCCCGTCAACCTCTCACGCCTCGCGACGAGTTGGATAGCGCGTTGACCGACAGGGTATTTGTAAAAGGGCTTCGTGCCTTCGAGGCGCAGGCGCTGCTTGCGCGCAGAGGCTTTCAGGTGGTGATGGCAACCAAGGGTTTCGGCGTTGGAACCCAGCTTGAAAACAGCCTGCCACGGCGCTGATCACACCGATCATCAACGCTACGCGCTCCATCAAACTTGTCCACAGGTCGGCAGACAATCAGCCCGCGTGTGGACAAGTCTCTCTTCGCTGAAAAGGGTAAGAACATGACTCGCACGACCATAGAAGATTTGTTCATTCACGAACTTTCAGACGTTTACAGCGCTGAAAAGCAAATTACCAAAGCACTCCCGCGTCTCGCACGCGCTTCGACCAATCCGCTTCTGGCAGAAGCCTTCAAGGCGCATCTTGAAGAAACCCAAGGTCAGATCGATCGTATCGATGAATTGGTGGAAGGTGCTGGTCTGAAGCTGAAACGCATGAAATGCGCAGCCATGGAAGGTCTGATCGAAGAAAGCAAGGAATTGCTGGAAGAGATCGAGAAAGGCGCCGTACTCGATGCGGCCCTGATCGGGGCATGCCAGAAGGTCGAGCATTATGAGATCGCCAGTTACGGCACACTCATCGCCATGGCCAAACATCTGAATATGAAAGAAGCCGCCGCTCTGCTGAGTGCCACATTGGCAGAAGAAAAAGGCGCGGACGAAAAGCTGACGGCGATCGCTGAACAGGGCGGAACCCAGGCGGCCACTTCGAAAAAGTAATGATGATTTCCAGCGGTACCCACATGACGGTCTACAGGGTGTAGATCCCGTCATGCGGTGTAGTGGATTTACTTTTTGGCAGCATCACCGCCATGCGCAGCAGCGAGTTTTTTCGCGTGCTCCAAATGCTTCTCCAGCGTAGGCAACGTCGCCTTTGCAAAGGCCTTCAGCTCTGGATCCTTGCCATTCTCGGCCTCTTCCTTGTATATCTTGATCGCCTGCTCATGTGCGGAGACCTGATTGTTGGCGTATGCCTGATCGAACGACTTCTCGCGCATCTCCAGAATCATCGCCTTGGCCTTGTCCATCAGCATAGGGTCTTCGGACACTTCAAGGTTCTTGCTTTTTGCGATCGCAGCCAGCTTCTCATTGGCGGCGGTGTGGTCCGTGACCATCTGCTTTGCAAATTCCTTCACATCTGCAGAGACGCCTTTCTCATCCTGTGCGAGCTTGCCAACCTGAACTTCGGCGATGCCTTTAGCAGAGGCATCTTCCACAAAATCATCAGCGTCCTGAGCAGCAACAGCCATTTGCGAACCTAGCGAAAGTGCCAGGGCAATGGCGCTCATGCGAAAATAATTGTTCATTTTCGGTCATCCTTTTATGGGCTGAATACATCATCGTTATCGATGACATGAACGTTACGACCTGCTTCAAATACCTGCGTTCAGCCTTTTTGATCGGACACGGCATACGCCGATACCACGGTCACCTGTTGCGGATGTAACCCGGACCGGCAATGCATTTTTTCCGCGCGACCATCGCCCCTTGGAATAAGCGCGATCACCACCTATCGGTGCCGGGGAAATTACGCTGAATTTCCCTGTATCGAGGCACTCACTTATCTACGTTGCACAAAAAAACAGAAAGTCCCGAATGACCGTGTCAACGTGATGTTCAACTGCCGAGGTACGATTTTCATGACGTCTCTTCAAGTGATGACCGGCAACGCCGTCGTCAAAACCGTCGTTGAAGAAGCCCGTTCAAAAACCGTCTATCAATCATGGATGAATGAACGTGCTCCCGAACATCAACACGATGCGGTCCTGTTTCTGAATCACTGCCTGGCCCTGGCCGAGCGGGAACACTGCGACCTTCCGGCCCAGCCCGAAGCGCTTGAACAGTGGATGGAGCAGAACGTAGGGGTCGTGGCTGATCAATATGCACTCTATCTTGAGCAACGCCGCGCTGGAAAACCGAGACGGTTTTTCAAGAACAAAGCGCACGCGATGTATTTCATTCAGCAGGTCGCACCGACCAAAATGGTCGACGGCGCCTGGCTATACGGATTGCTGCCGCGCTGGGCAGACTACCGCTTTCACGGCCTGATTCGGACCTACCTTGAAGAGCTTGGTGACGGCGAACAAGCACAGAATCATGTCTCGCTGTACCGGAAACTGCTGGCGGATCTGGACTGCGATACCAGCGCGCCACTGGCAGACGATGCCTACCTGCAAGGTGCGATTCAGCTGTCACTGGGGCAATTGAGCGAGCAATACCTTCCCGAAGTCATTGGTTACAACCTGGGCTATGAACAGTTGCCGCTGCACTTGCTCATCACATCATTCGAGCTGAATGAACTGGGCATTGACCCTTACTACTTCACCCTGCATGTGACGATCGATAATGCCAGCACCGGCCATGCGCGCAAGGCTGCGCAGAGCGTCCTTGAACTGATGCCTGTTGGCCAGGAGCGCGACGAGTTTTATCGTCGTGTCGCCAGTGGTTATCGCCTCAATGAGCTGGGCATGGGTTCAACTCAAGTGATCCAGTCGTTCGACCTGGAGCAGGAAGTGATCGCCATGCTCGAGCGCAAGCGCACGTTCGGGCAGCACATGCATTCCGATTACTGCCGTCTCGACGGCAAGACCGTCAACGAGTGGCTCGCCGAGCCCGACCAGATCCCGGAATTTCTTGCTGTGCTGCAGAACAGAGGCTGGATCAAGCGTCATGAAGACCCTCTGCACAGCCGTTTCTGGAAGCTGTTCGAAGGCGCCGGTGCGCCAATGTTCGGCGTCTTCAACGGTTATGAAAAGCAACTCGTGCACGACTGGATCGCCGGCGACTCACTGTCCGATGGCAGTGCTCAACCCACGGTCGGCAAACGGCTTCCAGAAGCCTTTCGCTCGCGTTTCCGCAACCTGCAAGACGGTGCTCAGCCCTCCCCCGCGCTTGCGGTGCCTGCTTCAGCAGATGCTGATCCGGACGTGCGCGAACTGCACATGAGGCTGGAGTCTGCGGCCTCCTCCGAGAAGATGACTACGTTGATCGAAAGCATGTCGCCAGCAAGACACGCAACGGCTGCCGGTCTACACGCGACGCGTCTGTTTGTGAGCAGCATGGCCGAGCGAATGACGGGAGCGCACGCATGAGTCATGCCCTCCCCGACAGCGCCGCGCTCATTGCCCTGGCGCAGCGCCTTGAGACCAGCGGCTATCGCTTTATCACACCCACCCCTTTGACCCATCAATACGTCAATCAACGCTCGGGAAATCGTCTTGCCGCGTCGCTACGCGATGTGTTCGGCTGGAGCCGGCTGATACCGGAATCCATGCTGCCGGTCGAAGAGGCTCAAGGCCTGCTGGCTGCCGGTATTCTGGAGCGCAAGGAAGACGGCTTGAAAAGCCGGGTGAGATTTTCCAGCCTGGATGATCTGCTGCTGGTGCATTCGGCGTTTCCTACCGCAGATGAAGACTCGGTATTTTTCGGTCCGGATACCTATCGCTTCGCGCAGTCCATCAATCGTCACCTGCAAGGCACGTCGCACCCGATCAACCGCGCCGTCGACATCGGCTGCGGTACGGGTGCCGGCGCCATGTTGATTGCGGTCGCCCGTCCGCAGGCTCAGGTGCATGCCGTCGACATCAACCCTAGGGCACTGCATTTCGCGCAGACCAATGCCGCGGTTGCCGGGCTGAAGAATATGGAGTGCTGCCACAGCGATATTCTCTCGGGCCTGAACGGAAACTTCGACCTCATCGTCGCCAACCCGCCCTACATGAAAGACACCAGGCAGCGGGCCTACCGCCACGGTGGTGATGCGTTGGGCGCGGACCTGTCCGTGCGCATCCTGCACGAATCACTGGACCGCCTCACTCCGGGCGGTTCGCTGGTGCTTTACACCGGCGTGGCCATGGTGGGCGAGCACGATCCTTTCTTCGAGGCGGTGCAGGCCGATATCGACCATGCGGCACTGGCATGGACCTACCGTGAACTGGACCCGGATGTCTTCGGCGAAGAGCTGCTTGAAGAGGGCTATGAGGACGTGGACCGTATTGCAGCGGTGGAGTTGGTGGTCACCCGACGCTCTGCATGACCCGCCGAAATAGCTTCGATAGTTCATGCTTATAGCGCGCATAAGAACCGAGCATTGGTCAGCCTCTCGGCATCCCGGTGAAACTTGTCACGAGCCGTCGATCAACACCTCACTGTTGATCGATGCAGGCTCGTCGCACACCGAAAAGGATGACGACACATGCCACGCCTGAACAGGATTATCGAAACAGCCCTCTACGTAGAAGATCTGGCGAACGCCAGGGAATTCTATGCCGACACCCTTGAACTGGAAGTGATGTTCGAAAGCGCGACATTGGTGGCGTTCAACGTCGGAGGTGTGAGCACCTTGCTGCTGTTCAAGCGCGGCGCTTCACTGCAGACGCAGTACCTGAGCGGCGGAGAGATACCGCCCCACGATGCCCAAGGCCGGATTCACGTGTGCTTCGCCATCAATGCCGACGAGATGCAACTCTGGGCTGATCGCCTTGCCAGAGCCAGCGTCGCCATAGAGGGCCGCACAGAATGGCCCAAGGGCGGATCGAGCATCTATTTCCGCGACCCTGACGAAAATCTCGTCGAACTCCTCACGCCCGGCTGCTGGGCGATTTATTGAATCGTCAAGGTCACAGGTTGCGCTGCAAAGGTGGGTCGATAAAGCGGGGCAATCGAATGTTGATACGCGAGTGTGCTGCGCCTCAAATGTTATGTTATAACAATTGAGCATTTTTAACTCAGCCTCCTCCAGCGATCTTCCCACGCCATGATCAACCCTGTTTTCCAATTCCTCCCCGTAACTACCAGACACGCCATGCAGGCCGGTCAGCACATTCGGCAATGGATACCGGGTGAGCCGCCCTCGCTGCACGTCATTATAGGCCCGCGTGTTTGATGCTGGCGCTGGAACGCCTCGCGTGGGCACCGGAACAGACGTCAGTCTGCACGCACGAACACTTTGCCTTGAAGGATATCGACCTGCAGATCGCCGCAGGCGAGTTCGTCGGCCTGATCGGGCCCAACGGCAGCGGCAAAACCAGCCTGCTGCGTTGCGCATTCCGCTACAGCCGCCCGCACAGCGGCAAGGTCGCAATCAATGCTCGCGATATCTGGTCCTGCAGCCCGCGCTGGTGCGCCCGGCATGTGGCGGTGGTTGCCCAGGAGTTTCCCGATTCATTCGGCCTGACGCTGCTGGATGTGGCAAACATGGGTCGCGCTCCCCATCAGGGATTCTTTGCCGCAGACAGTGACCACGACCGCGCGATTGTACAAAACGCGCTGAACGCCGTCGGGCTGGCGGGCTATGAGCAGCATCGGTTCGACACGCTCTCCGGTGGCGAAAAGCAGCGTTGTCTGCTGGCAAGGGCGCTGGTGCAAGAACCCCGATTGATGGTGCTGGACGAGCCCACCAACCACCTCGACCCGCGCCATCAACTGGAATTGCTCGGGCTGGTCAAACAGCTCGGCATGGCCACGCTGGCCAGTATCCATGACCTGAACCTGGCGGCGGCATTCTGTGATCGCCTGTGTGTCATTCATCACGGCCGGCTCATTGCGCAAGGCACGCCGCGGGAGGTGCTGACCCCGGAAATGCTGCTCAGTGTGTTCGGCGCCAAGGCGCTGGTCGACAGCCACCCTCTGCGTGACTACCCACGCATCACCTGGATACCCTGACATGAACTGCCTGTCCGCCCGCCTGGCATTGGCAACGCTGCTATGCAGCCCGATGGTGCATGCCGCCTACCCCGTCACCGTGCAAAGCTGCGACCGCTCAGTGACGTTCACGGCTGCGCCGCAGCGTGCCGTCAGCAACGATGTGAACCTCACCAAAATGATGGTTGCCCTGGGTTTGCAATCGCACATGGTCGGCTACAGCGGCATCACCGGCTGGAACAAGCCCGATCAGGCGCTCTTACGCGACCTGGGCAAACTGCCCGAGCTGTCCAGTAAATATCCGTCTCTGGAAACGCTGCTCAATGCCAACGCCGACTTCTATTTTGCCGGCTGGAACTATGGCATGCGCGTGGGTGGCGATGTTACGCCGCAAAGTCTCGCCCCGCTGGGCATCAAGGCCTATGAACTGACCGAATCCTGCGCCCAGATAATGCCCCGCACCGAAGCGACGCTGGAGGATGTCTACAACGACCTGCTCAATCTGGGCCGGATATTCGACGTGCAGACCCGGGCCGAAACACTGGTCGCGCAGATGCGCCGCAGCGTGACCGACGTCGAGAAAAGCGTGGCAGGCAAATCGCCGCCCAGGGTATTTCTGTATGACAGCGGCGAAGACCGGCCGATGACCGCCGGGCGCCTGGCGATTCCTCAGGCGTTGATCAGCGCTGCAGGCGGCCGCAATGTCATGGGCGACGTCGCAGCCAGCTGGACCCACGTCAACTGGGAGTCGGTCGTGCAAAGCAATCCCGAGGTGATCGTGATCGTTGACTATGGCGAAGTCAGCGCTGCGCAGAAACAGCATTTCCTTGAAAGCAATCCGGCACTGCAATCCGTGGACGCGATCCGCAACCGACGTTATGTCGTACTGCCCTATGTGGCGGTGACGCCCGGCATCGACAATGTCACGGCCATCGAGACGCTTGCAGCGGCATTTCATGACGTGAAGCGATGACGCTGGCGCAGTGGCTGACTGAACGGCCGCGTCGTTATCTGGGCCTGTTGATCGCTCTGACGCTTTTGCTGTTGGCCTCGTGCCTGGTGTGCATCACCTTCGGCGCGGCCCCTGTGCCCTTGAGCCGGGTGATGGCTATCCTGATGTTCAAGGTCTCGGGTTCTGCCGAACATCCACCGCTCTGGACCGCGGGTCAGGAAACCATCGTCTGGCTGATACGTACGCCCCGCGTATTGCTGGGCGCGCTGGCAGGCGCAGGACTGGCGCTGATTGGCTGCGTTCTGCAAGCCGCGACCCGCAATCCGCTGGCCGATCCGCATTTGCTGGGAGCGACCTCGGGCGCCACGCTTGGCGCAGTGATCGTGGTCATGCACGCGGGCGAAGTGTTTGGCACGCTGACATTGCCACTGGCCGCCTTTGTCGGCTCGCTGGTCAGCCTGTGCCTGGTGCTATGGCTTGCCATTCACCAAGGCAGGCTGGACAGCCAGCGCCTGCTGCTCGGCGGCGTGGCCGTGTCCTTCGTGATGATGGCAATCGCCAACTTGTCATTGTTTCTGGGCGACCACCGCGCCAGTTCCTCCGTGCTGTTCTGGATGCTCGGCGGGCTGGGTCTGGCCCGCTGGGAGTTGCTTGCGGTGCCGTTTATCACGGTGCTGTGCGGTTGGGTCCTGCTGCAAGGGCTGGGTCGCTCACTGAACGCGCTGATGGGCGGCGACCAGACCGCCGTGAGCCTTGGCCTGCAAGTGCGCAACGTGCGCCTGCTGGTTTTTCTGATCGCCTCACTGATGACCGGCGTACTGGTTGCCCTGTGCGGCTCCATCGGTTTTGTCGGCCTGATGGTGCCGCACATGGCCAGACGCCTGGTGGGCTCGGAGCATCGACGATTGTTGCCTGTCGCCACCCTTCTGGGCGCATTGTTGATGGTCTGGGTCGACGTCATCTCCCGCACGCTGATCGCCCCCGAAGACCTGCCGATAGGCATAACCACCGCCTTGTTGGGAGGGATTTTTTTCATTTTCATGATGAAGCGCGGTCAGTGATTGGCAGTCCTGCTTGCGGCGGGCAAACAGGACTGCCCGCCGCCCTTCCTGCTACATGACAAACTCGTGTCATCGTTTCTTAACACCTTTATGACATTTATTTTGCGCTGGTTATTTCAGGCTGCCGAGGCACCTGAAGACAAACTGGCTCATCCATTCATGTCATGAGGCGGAAGGAGCGACACTTGAAAGTGACAGTGTTCGGAACCGGTTATGTGGGGCTTACCCTTGCCGCCTGTCTGGCTGAGGTAGGTCATACCGTTTGTTGCATGGATGTCGACAGCAAACGCATCGACGCGCTGCGCGATGGTATATGTCCGATATTCGAGCCCGGTCTTGGCGAACTTCTGCGCAACGGCCTGGACTGCAAGAGACTCAGTTTCACAACCGATGAAGTACACGCCAGTCGCTTTGCAGAGTTGGTATTCATCGCAGTCGGTACGCCAGCGCAAGCCGATGGCAAGGCGGACCTGAGCCAAGTGTTTGCCGTACTGGGTTCGGTAATCAGACACGCCGAAAGTGCCCGGATCATTGTCAACAAGTCGACCTCGCCAGTGGGCACCGTTGACCGCCTGCTCGCTGAGATCGCTGCCAGTCCGCGACGTGATGACGGCTTTGAAGTGATCAGCAACCCCGAGTTTTTCAAGGAAGGCTGCGCGGTCAGTGATTGCCTGCGTCCGGATCGCATTATCGTCGGCGGCGCCAGCCCGCGGGCACTGGAGCAGATGCGCGAGTTGTATCAGCCGTTCAGTCGCAACCGCGAGAAGTTTGTGGTCATGGATGCGCGCAGCGCGGAGCTGTCCAAATATGCAGCCAACTGCCTGCTGGCGACCAAGATTTCGTTCATCAACGAGATCGCCAACCTCGCTGAACAAGTAGGTGCCGACATAGAACAGGTGCGGCTAGGCATCGGCTCCGACCCGCGCATTGGCTATGACTTCATCTACCCGGGCTGCGGTTTCGGTGGCTCATGCTTTCCCAAGGACTTGCAGGCGCTGATCGGCACAGCCAGCGAGCACGGCGTGGAAACGTCGTTGCTCAACGCCGTGGAACAGGTCAATCGCCGCCAGAAGCACCGTCTGTTTGAAAATATCCACACGCATTATCGCGGTGATCTCAGGGGCAAGGTGTTCGCCGTCTGGGGACTGGCCTTCAAGCCCAATACCGATGACATTCGCGAGGCCTCCAGCCATACCCTGCTCAAAGCACTCTGGGCAGCCGGTGCCAGGGTTCAAGCGCACGACCCTCAGGCGATAGAAGCGGTCAGGCATCATTACGGCGAGCGAAACGACCTGAAACTGGTGCACTGCAAGCAAGATGCCCTGGAAGGCGCAGACGCTTTGGTGGTGGTGACCGAATGGCAGGACTACCGGGTGCTGGATCTGGACCGGCTCGGCGAAAAGCTCGGTGATCGCGTGGTGTTCGATGGCCGCAACCTGTTCGATCCGTCGCAACTGCATGAGGCGGGCTTTACCTACTACGGCATTGGTCGTGGCCGGGCGGCTCAACCATGACGGTACTGGTGACAGGTGCTGCCGGATTCATCGGGTTTCATGTCGCCAAGCGTCTGTGCGAGCTCGGTGTGGAGGTCGTCGGCATCGACAACCTCAACGATTACTACAGCGTCGAGCTCAAGCAATCGCGCCTGGCCATCCTCCAGCACCTGCCAGGGTTCACGTTCCACAGGCTGGACATCACCGATGCCGAGGGCCTGGCCGCGCTCTTCGCGCAAAACGCCTTCGAACAGGTCATCCATCTGGCGGCTCAGGCCGGTGTGCGTTACTCGCTTGAACAGCCAAATGTTTACGCCCAATCCAATCTGGTCGGCTTTATCAACGTGCTCGAGGCCTGTCGGCAGCATCGACCGGCGCACCTGATCTACGCGTCGAGCAGCTCAGTCTACGGCGCCAATACGCGCATGCCGTTTCAGATTGAGGATGCCGTCGACCGGCCGCTGTCCCTGTATGCCGCCACCAAGCGCGCCAACGAACTCACAGCCTACAGCTATTGCCACTTGTACGGCCTGCGCGCCACAGGGCTGCGCTTTTTCACCGTCTACGGACCCTGGGGCCGGCCGGACATGGCGCTGTTCAAGTTCACAAAAGCCATGCTGGCCGGGCAGCCTGTGGATATCTACAACCACGGCGAAATGGCGCGCGACTTCACCTACATCGACGACATTGTCGAAAGCATCCTGCGCCTGCGCCTGCTGCCGCCCGACCCGGTTGGCAGCGAGCCGCCCCATCAACTCTTCAATATCGGCCGGGGCCAGCCCGTCAAGCTGCTGGAGTTCGTCGACTGCCTGGAGGCCGCGCTAGGCCTGCGTGCCGAACGACGCTACCTGCCCTTGCAAGCGGGCGACGTGCTGCAAACCTGGGCTGACGTCAGTGCGCTGAGCCAATGGATCGACTTTCAACCACAGGTCTCGGTCGACACCGGCGTCAGGGCCTTCGTCGACTGGTATCGGGAGCACTACCAGGCCCGGCTCCGTGTGCCACTTCAATAACAAGGACTTCCATGACCACGCCCACTTTTCTATCCGTCGTGATCCCGGCCAAAAACGAAGCCGATAACCTGCCCAGCCTGATCAAAGAGATTTGCACAGCGCTGGACGGAGAACGCTACGAGATACTGGTCGTTGACGACGGCAGCACAGACGACACCTTGAAAGTGCTGACGCACCTCAAGGACAGCGGGCTGACCGTGTTGCGGATCCTGCGCCACGAGCGATCACTTGGGCAGAGTACCTCGGTCTATCACGCGGCACTGGCGGCCAACGGCACCTGGCTGGCGACCCTGGACGGTGACGGTCAGAACGACCCGGCGGATATTCCCGGGATGTTGGCGCTGGTACGCGCTCACGCAAACGGCTCCGGGGCGATACAGCTGGTGGCCGGCCACCGAGTGAATCGGCGCGATACCGCCAGCAAACGCTGGGCCTCGCGCTTCGCAAACGGCCTGCGCAGCCGGCTTCTCAAAGACTCGACTCCAGACACCGGGTGCGGCCTGAAACTGATCGAGCGGGCCGCGTTTCTGCGCCTGCCGTACTTCGACCATATGCACCGGTTCATTCCAGCACTGATTCAGCGACATAACGGCCGTATGGTCACGCACCCCGTCAACCACCGCCATCGCCAGGCCGGCGTGTCCAAGTACGGCAACCTGGACCGCGCGCTGGTGGGCATTCTTGATCTGGTCGGCGTCTGGTGGCTGATCCGCCGGACTCGGCTGGATGTTCAGGCACAGGAACTGCGGCCATGAAGCCGGACAACGAGACCTTCTGGCTGATCCTCGGCTTTGTCGGGCAGGCCGTATTTACCGGCCGCTTTGTCCTGCAATGGCTGTACAGCGAATTCAAGAAGCGCAGCATCATCCCGGTGGGCTTCTGGTACCTGAGCATGCTGGGCAGCACGATCCTGCTGGCCTATGCCATTTACCGACAGGACCCGGTCTTCATCGCCGGCCAGGCCTTTGGTCTGCTGGTGTACATGCGCAACCTGCAGCTGATCAGCCGACAGGCCAAGACATCCGAGGAGCAATGATGGTGCGAACTCACCTTTCGCCTCGCCTCGAGGGATGGCTACTGGTCGCGCTGGCCGTTTTACTGGTCGGGGGCGGCCTGGGCGTGCGTCTGCCGCAGAACGTGGATGAAGAGCGTTTTCTCGGCGTTGCCCTGGAAATGCTGCAGAACGGCTCATGGTTCGTCCCGCACCGGGCCGCGGAGATCTATGCCGACAAACCGCCGCTGTTCATGTGGGCGACGGCATTCTTCATTTGGCTGACGGGCAGCCCGAACATCGCGCTGTACCTGCCTGGGCTGCTCTCTGCAGGCGCGACCACCGCAGTCCTCTACGATCTGGGCAGCCGCCTGTGGAACCGGCGCATCGGTCGGTACGCCGCCTTGTTATTCCTGGCGACCTATCAAACCTACAGCATCCTGCGCACCGGACAGATCGACAGTTTTCTGTGCCTGTGGATTGCGCTGGGCTTCTACGGCCTGGTTCGCCACGTGTTGCTCGGACCGGCCTGGGGCTGGTTCTATTTCAGCTGTGCGGCGATGGGCCTGGGCATTATCACCAAGGGCGTCGGTTTTGTTCCCGCGTTGATGTTAATCCCTTACGCCTATGCCGCGCGTAAAGGTTGGCACGGTGTGGTGGCGATGCCAGGACAGGCCGCGCGCTGGGCGCTGGGGCTGCTGGCGTTATTGCTGGCCTGCTGCCTGTGGCTGGTGCCGATGATTATCTCGGTCGTGCGTGACGGCGGCCCGGAAGGGTTCGCCTACGTGCAGGAAATACTCTTGCACCAGACAGCCAATCGATACGCCAGCGCCTGGGATCATCGCGAGCCCTTCTGGTATTTCTTCGTCAAAGTCATCCCGCAGTATTGGCTGCCGCTGGTGTTGGTGCTGCCCTGGCTGATCCCGGCCTGGCGCCGACAGTTGAGCAAGCGCGATGGCCGGGTTCTGGTACTGCTCGGCTGGGTGTTGCTGGTGCTGCTGTTCTTCAGCCTCTCCAGTGGCAAACGCAAGATCTACATCTTTCCGGCGCTGCCCGGCCTGGTACTGGTGGCTGCCCCCTTACTGCCCTGGTTGTTGAAACGCTGGTTCCACGACCGCGTCAGGGCTCGGCGAATTGTCCCGGCGGTGGTGGTTATCTGGCTTGGTCTGTGGTTCGCCAGAGGGTTCGTCGAACCCGTCATAGAGGGCCAAAACCCACACAAGGAACTGATGGAGCAGGCCGCGTACGTCACTCAAGGTGCCGATCTGGTGCTGGTCAACTGGCGCGAGGGGCACTGGCTCTATGCACGCCAACCCATTGTGCATTTCGGTTTTGCCAAGCCGTCGGCAACCGAACAGGCTGCCCGCTGGCTAAGAGAACACCCCGGCACCTTTGCGCTGGTGCCAGGCGAGCAACTGGCCAATTGCTTCTTGCCGGAAAAAGCCCGGCCGCTGGGCCAGACCTCCAGAGCTGACTGGTTCATCGTCGATGCCGATGCCGACAACGGCCGGTGTAAACCGGAAAGTCCTATGCAGGCCTATCGCTTCGCGTGGCAGCAAAATGTTGATTAATCGCCCGCCCAGCCGCCCAACACGCGGGAGTGCCTGACGCCATGCAGCTGGAAACGATAAAGGCAAAGCGCCTGACGTGGTCGAACGTCGCACGAAGGCAGGTATCACTCGCACAACTCGTGCTGAGTGCAGGTGCTCTCGGGCTGCTGATCCTGGCCTATGCCGTGTCGACACACTTTCAGGTCCACCAACAGCTGTACCAGTACGGTCGCACCTGGTTAAAGGGCAATACGGCAGCCGACAAGAATATCTGGCTGCCGGATTTCCATGTGGTTATCGACGCCAAACCACTTGCCCCGGACGTCGCCAATATCTCCGGGATCACCTACGACTACGACAATGACCGACTGCTGGCAGTGACCAATAAAGGCCCCATGCAGCTGCTGGCACTGGACGTGAACGGCGACATAATCGCCCGCTACCCATTGATCGGTTTCGACGACACCGAAGGTGTGGCTTATCTGGGTAACGGACGCATCGTGCTGTGCGATGAAGATCTCCAGCAACTGGACATCATCACGTTGCCGACGCAGGCACGCCCCATCCACGTCGAGGAAGCTCAGTTCATTGCACTACTGATCAATCCCAGTATTCATAACAAGGGATTCGAAGGCGTGACCTACGATCGCGCCAACGACCGCCTGTTCGCGATCAAGGAACGCGATCCACGGCAGATGTTCGAAGTTTCCGGCGTCCTGCACTCCATCGATCAGGGCCGCTTGCAGATCAAAGTTGCCGACCGGCTGGACTGGATCACGAAAAGTGTCGCTGCACGCGACCTTTCAGACGGCTACTACGACCCGCGAACCGGTCATCTACTGCTGCTCAGCGACCAGTCGCACTCGATCACGGAACTGGACAGCAAGGGACGATTCGTCAGCATTCGATCCCTGCTGGCTACCTTCTCCGACCTCAAGCACAGCGCCCCCCAACCCGAAGGCCTGACCATGGATCGCGCAGGCAACCTGTACGTCGTTAGCGAGCCGAATCTGTTTTACAAGTTTTCGAAAATGCCGGAATAGGTAGTGAGGAAACCTGGCCTTGAGGATGACTTTCGGGGAGTGGGGGTAGGGTCTTTTTTGGGAGAGCTAATGGAATTCGGAAAAATGTGCCAGTTGCTCAGGACGTGAGCCGTGACAGATCGGGTTTCGCGATAGTTGCCATGATGAAATGCTCCTGATTGTCACTCGATTCAAAGTTAATCACAGTAAATAATCTAGCATCCTCAAGCGCGCTGTCAGGTCGAGCCTATTCCTAGGCCTAGTCGATAACCGACCCGATAGAATCCACGGCTTTTATTAGAGGGTATCGACACAGTATCAGGCGAGTGACTGCCTTGCTTCTGCAATGAAACCTCAAGGAGATGAGTGCAATGTCGCGTAAAGTTTTTGTAGCCGGCGCATCCGGTGTAATCGGCAGAGCCCTGCTCAAGCTCTTGGTGGCTGCGGACTACAGCGTATATGGTGCTACCCGTCGCGCCGAAAAAGTAAAGGACATTGAGGCCACAGGTGCTACGGCAGTAGTGGTCGACGTCTATGACGCCGAGCGTTTAAACGAAGAGTTGGTCCGCATCCAGCCATGGGCTGTTATTCATCAACTGACAGATCTGCCTCGTGGCCTAAGTCCCGAATTGATGGCAAAAGCGGTCGAGAACAACGCACGTATCCGTACAGAAGGAACGCATAATCTGGTAGCCGCCGCTCGAGCTGCTGGCGCTATCCGTCTGATAGCTCAAAGCATCGCCTGGGCCTACCGTCCAGGCGACACCCCTTATCTCGAAACATGTCCTCTGGACGTGGAGGCACACGGCAGCCGTGGCATCAGTGTGGGGGGTGTGGCGGCCTTGGAGCAGCAAGTGCTCAGCGAGCTTACATTGAACGGAACCGTCTTGCGCTATGGCCAGTTATACGGACCCGGCACTGGCACTGACGAGCCGACAGGCACCAGCCCTGTGCACGTAGAAGCCGCTGCACGCGCCGCACTGCTGGCGTTGCAAACAGAGCGAAGTGGTATTTTCAATATCACTCAGGACAGCCCGACCGTCAGCAACGAAAAAGCCAAGCGCATACTGGGGTGGTCTCCTACCGTGGAGGCTTGACGTCCCAACGCAGCTACTCCGTACGAAGGAGTGACGACGTTAGGACTTATTTTGGATAAATCTGAGTCTGCTCTAAGTTACCGCCCCCCCCCCACCCTGTGGATAACTCACTCCACCGTCACCGACTTCGCCAGATTCCGCGGTTGATCCACATCCGTCCCTTTCAGCACAGCCACGTAATACGAAAGCAACTGCAGCGGGATGGTGTAGAGAATCGGTGCCAGGGCATCGATGATGTGTGGCATGGCGATGACGTGGGTGCCCTCGCCGTTCTTCATGCCGGCCTGCTCATCCGCGAACACGATCAACTCGCCGCCGCGTGCGCGCACTTCCTGCAGGTTGGATTTGAGTTTCTCCAGCAGTTCGTTGTTCGGTGCGACGGTGACGACTGGCATGTCGGCGTCGACCAGCGCCAACGGGCCATGCTTGAGTTCGCCGGCCGGGTAGGCTTCGGCGTGGATGTAGGAGATTTCTTTGAGCTTGAGTGCGCCTTCCATTGCCACCGGAAACTGTGCGCCGCGCCCAAGGAACAGGGTGTGGTGCTTCTCGGCGAACAGTTCGGCGATTTTCTCGACCGTGCCGTCCATTGCCAGCGCTTCGCCGAGGCGGGTTGGCAGGCGACGCAGTTCTTCGACCAGCTGCGCTTCGACGCCCTGCTCCAGCGATCCCTTGACCTGACCCAGCGACAGGGTCAGCAGCAACAAGGCGACCAATTGGGTGGTGAAAGCCTTGGTCGATGCCACGCCGATTTCCGGGCCAGCCTGGGTCAGCAGGGTCAGGTCGGATTCCCGTACCAGTGAGCTGATGCCGACGTTACAGATCGCCAGGCTGGCCAGAAAGCCCAGTTCCTTGGCGTTGCGCAGCGCTGCCAAGGTGTCGGCGGTTTCACCGGACTGCGAGATCGAGACGAACAGGGTGTCCGGCTGAACCACTACCTTGCGATAGCGGAACTCGCTGGCCACTTCGACCTGGCAAGGGATGCCGGCCAGGCCTTCAAGCCAGTAACGCGCTACCATGCCTGCGTGGTAGCTGGTGCCACAGGCCACGATCTGAACATTGCGTACTTTGGCGAACAGTTCGGCAGCCTGTGGACCAAATGCGTGGACCAGCACTTGCTGTTGCCCCAGACGACCTTCGAGGGTGCGCTGTACGACCTTGGGCTGCTCATGGATTTCCTTGAGCATGAAGTGACGATACTCACCCTTGTCGGCGGCTTCGGCGCCTTCATGGTATTGCACCACTTCGCGCTCAACCGACACACCGTCGACGTTCCAGATCTGCACGCTGTCGCGACGGATCTCGGCGATATCGCCCTCTTCCAGGTACATGAAACGGTCGGTGACCTGACGCAGCGCCAGTTGGTCGGAGGCCAGGAAGTTTTCACCCAGGCCCATGCCGACAACCAGCGGGCTGCCACTGCGAGCGGCCAGCAGGCGATCCGGCTGCGCGGCATTGATGACCGCAAGCCCATAAGCACCGTGAAGTTCTTTCACCGCAGCCTTCAGGGCAACCGCCAGATCGGCGGTGTCCTTGAGCTTGTGGTGCAGCAGATGGACGATGACTTCAGTGTCGGTATCGGATGCGAAGACGTAACCCAGGCCTTTCAGCTGTTCACGCAGCGCTTCGTGATTCTCGATGATGCCGTTGTGGACAACTGCCAGCGTGTCGGCCGAGAAGTGTGGGTGGGCGTTACGCTCACACGGGGCGCCGTGGGTCGCCCAACGCGTGTGGGCAATGCCCAGACGACCGATCAGCGGCTCGCCGGCAAGTGCCTGTTCCAGCTCACTGACCTTGCCAGAGCGACGGCGGCGCTCAAGGGTGCCTTCGTTGCTGAAGACTGCCACGCCCGCGCTGTCATAACCGCGGTATTCAAGGCGCTTGAGGCCTTCGAGCAAAATGGCCGTGATATTACGTTCAGCAACGGCGCCGACGATTCCACACATGGTTATCTCCTAGCTGACAGCAGCACAAATCAGATTGATGCCGCGGGCCTGTATCTGATCGCGCGCCTCACTGGGCAGGCGATCATCAGTAATAAGGGTGTGGATACTGCTCCAGGGCAGTTCCAGATTGGGGATCTTGCGACCGACCTTGTCGGCTTCGACCATGACCACCACTTCCCGGGCGACTTCCGCCATGACCCGGCTCAAGCCCAGCAGCTCGTTGAAGGTGGTGGTGCCACGAATCAGATCGATGCCGTCGGCACCGATGAACAGCTGATCAAAGTCGTAGGAGCGCAGTACCTGCTCCGCGACCTGCCCCTGAAAAGACTCCGAGTGCGGATCCCACGTTCCGCCCGTCATCAACAGGACCGGTTCGTGCTCCAGCTCGGTCAGGGCGCGCGCAACATGCAGGGAATTGGTCATGACCACCAGGCCGGGTTGCTGGCCCAGCTCAGGAATCAATGCCGCCGTGGTGCTGCCACTGTCGACGATGATTCTGGCGTGCTCGCGAATCCTGGAAACCGCAGCGCGCGCGATGGCCTGTTTGTAGCGGGAAACCGGCTGACTGCCATCGCTTATAAGCTCGTGAGGGAGCGGCACTGCGCCCCCGTAACGGCGCAACAGCAGGCCGTTGGTTTCAAGCGCAGCCAGGTCCTTTCGAATCGTAACTTCGGAAGTTTCAAAGCGTCTAGCCAAGTCGTCCACACTGACTTCACCTTGCTCGTTGAGCAGGGCGAGAATGTTGTGGCGACGCTGCGGTGTATTACGCTTCGACATGGCTGCCTTAAGTTTCGTTTCGAAAGATAACGAAGGAAATCAAAACCTATTTTTTGGTTTTGGTCAAGGTTTCGGGATGGGGCGGCGCAATTTCTACCGGATACTCGTGACACCGGCTTTTGAGCCTGAGGTGTGACGCGGAGCGTCACGAACGGCATTCCTACGCTGGAGCGTGAGGAACGAGAGGTGATCTCAAGATCATCTTACCCATGCTCCGCGTCCTGGCTTGACTGTCAGGTGTGGATAGTTATGGACGCGTGCCAATGTTGAGCATTGGCACGCGGGGCATCATGGACTGTGGATAACTCAGTCTTTCCTGATTTTCACCGGCCGCTTCCAGCCTTCGATGTTGCGCTGGCGGGCGCGGGCTACGCCGAGTTGTTCAGCAGGCACGTTTTGCGTGATGGTCGAGCCAGCTGCAGTCGTCGCGCCGTCCAGGATATCCACAGGCGCAACCAGAGAGTTGTTGGAACCAATGAACACGTCTGCACCCAACGTCGTCTTGTGCTTGTTGGCACCATCGTAGTTACAGGTGATGGTACCGGCGCCGATATTGGTGCGTGCGCCGACCTCAGCATCACCAAGATAAGTCAGGTGGCCAACCTTGGCCCCCTCGCCCAGGTTCGCATTCTTGAGCTCGACAAAGTTACCCACATGCGCCTTGGCACCCAGCACGCTGCCTGGTCGCAGGCGTGCAAACGGGCCGGCATCGCTGCCCTCCCCCAGAATCGCACCGTCGATGTGGCTGTTGGCTTTGACGACGACACCCTTGCGCAGGGTGCTGTCCTTGATGACGCAGTTCGGACCGATGACCACGTCATCCTCGATCACGACCTTGCCTTCAAGAATCACATTGATATCGATCAGCACATCGCGCCCGACGCTGACTTCACCGCGCACATCGAAGCGCGCAGGGTCACGCAGGGTCACGCCAGCCGCCATCAGACGACGGGCTTCACGCATCTGGTAATGACGCTCCAGTTCGGAAAGCTGCTTGCGATCATTGGCGCCCTGCACTTCCATCGCGTCGTGGGGTTGCTCTGTGGCAACCACCAGGCCGTCATTAGCTGCCATGGCGATCACGTCGGTGAGGTAATACTCGCCCTGGGCATTGTTGTTGGACAGCCGCCCCAGCCAGTCAGCGAGATGAGCAGCAGGCACCGCGAGAATTCCGGTATTGCCTTCGGTGATAGCCTTCTGCGCATCGCTCGCGTCTTTATGCTCGACGATGGCACAGACACGATTCTGCTCATCGCGAACGATACGGCCGTAACCGGTAGGGTCATCCAGCGTAACGGTCAACAGGCCCAGTTGCCGTAGGTTGACCAGTTTGAGCAGGCGCGAAAGCGTCTCTACTTCGATCAACGGGACATCGCCATAAAGAATCAACACGGTGTCAGCCGTCAGCGCGGGCAGCGCCTGAGCAACCGCATGGCCGGTACCGAGTTGCTTGTCCTGCATCACGAAATTCAAGTCATCGGCTGCCAGCTGTTCACGAACAGCATCAGCGCCGTGTCCGATCACGACGTGTATTCCACTTGGGGATAACTGGCGCGCGCTGTGGATAACATGACCCAGCATGGAATTGCCGGCCACGGGGTGCAGGACCTTGGGCAGCGCGGACCGCATCCGGGTACCTTGGCCAGCAGCGAGAATAACGATATCGAGAGACATGATAGGACTACCAACTGAGCGGCAACCGGACCGAAGGCGGGCTGACTTGAAAGAGGAAATCTGAAAAAAGAAAAAGGGTAGCCGAGGCTACCCTTTTTCTCAATCGCGCATCGAGTGCAGCGGGGTTAGCCGCCGAACTTCTTGCGAATTTGCTGAACGGTGCGCAGCTGAGCTGCAGCCTCGGCCAGACGAGCAGTTGCAGATCCGTAATCGAAATCTGCGCCCTTCTCGTTCAGGGCCTTCTCGGCAGCCAGTACGGCCGCCTGAGCAGAAGCTTCATCCAGGTCGGCAGCACGTTGCACAGTATCGGCAAGCACCTTGACCATGTTCGGCTGAACCTCAAGGAAACCACCGGAGATGTAGAACACCTCGGCTTCCCCACCCTGCTTGATCAAGCGGATCGGGCCCGGCTTCAGATCAGTGATCAGCGGCGCGTGGCCTGGAGCGATACCGATATCACCCAGGTTGCCGTGCGCAATCACCATCTCGACCAGACCGGAGAAGATTTCCCCTTCCGCGCTGACGATGTCGCAATGGACTGTCATAGCCATTTGCTTGCCTCAACCTAATAGCGCCCGTTGCCGGGCGCCGGGATTACAGTTTCTTGGCTTTCTCGATCGCTTCTTCGATGCCGCCGACCATGTAGAACGCTTGTTCTGGCAGGTGGTCGTAGTCACCGTTGAGGATGCCTT
>Ga0105244_10000074_pt1 | contig 113999 bp, 102 predicted proteins | sample KBSM44metaG_FD_80423 | JGI IMG/M metagenome (GOLD analysis project Ga0105244, IMG submission 80423) | Miscanthus rhizosphere microbial communities from Kellogg Biological Station, Michigan, USA - KBS M4-4 metaG | ecosystem: Host-associated > Plants > Roots > Rhizosphere > Soil | place...
CGGCAGGGGTCATCGAGTTGATGATGGCTTCCATCTGCTTGAACTGTTTTTCCGCTGCGCCCTGGGCGTTGCCCATCTGCGACAGGTTGACGCCGCCGATGCTAGGCAGTTTGTCCATCAGGCCGCCAAGGCCACCCATGCTCTTCATCTGCTGCAGCTGGTCGCGGAAGTCTTCGAGATCGAAGCCCTTGCCCTTCTTGAGCTTTTTCGCCAGCTTGTCGGCCTTGTCCTTGTCGAGGGTCTGTTCGGCCTGCTCGATAAGGCTGAGCACATCGCCCATGCCGAGGATGCGTGACGCGATGCGGTCCGGGTGAAACGGCTCCAGCGCCTCGCTCTTCTCGCCCATACCGATGAACTTGATCGGCTTGCCGGTAATGGCACGCACCGACAGGGCGGCACCACCGCGGGCATCACCGTCGACCTTGGTGAGGATCACGCCGGTCAGCGGCAATGCGTCACCGAAGGCCTTGGCGGTATTGGCAGCATCCTGGCCGGTCATGGCATCGACCACGAACAGCGTCTCGGCCGGCTTGACCGCCGCATGCAGCGCCTGGATCTCGCCCATCATCTCGACATCGACGTGCAAACGACCGGCGGTGTCGACGATGACCACGTCAATGAACTTGAGCCTGGCTTCTTTAATGGCCGCCTGGGCGATGTCCACCGGCTTCTGGCTGATGTCGGAGGCGAAGAACGTCACGCCGATGTCGTTGGCCAGCGTTTCGAGCTGCTTGATGGCTGCGGGACGATAAACGTCGACCGACACCACCATCACGGTTTTCTTCTTGCGCTCTTTAAGGAAGCGCGCCAGCTTGCCCGCAGTGGTGGTCTTGCCCGCGCCCTGCAAACCCGCCATCAGGATGACGGCAGGCGGCGTGACATTGAGCACCAGGTCTTCGTTGGCCGCGCCCATCAGGCTTTCGAGTTCGGCCTGGACGATCTTCACGAACGCCTGACCCGGGGTCAGGCTGCGCGACACCTCGGTGCCGACGGCGCGTTCCTTGACGTTATTGACGAAGTCTTTGACCACCGGCAAGGCGACGTCGGCTTCGAGCAACGCCATACGCACTTCGCGCAAGGTATCTTTGATGTTGTCCTCGTTCAGCTTGGCCTTGCCAGTAACATGGCGCAGCGTCTGCGAGAGGCGGTCAGTCAGATTTTCAAACATGCGCGATCCTTTCAGGCTCTCGTCGAACCCCGGTTGATGCGGCCCGGCCCGTAATGCAGAAATGGCGCTCGGCGAGCCTGCGGCTTGAGCAGGTCGCGGATTATAGCGAAGACTCCGTCGCACGGACACCACGCAGACTGCTTCTGTGGTCTTTCGTGATTTGCCGGTTCTATGCCAAACTCAGCGTCTTTTCAGGCCCGTCCATCAGGATCTATGTCCCCTTTGCCACCCAGCCTGCTTCCCAGCCTCGCCGCCGCCATCATTTATGCCGCTGCGACCGTCTATCAGAGCCTGCGCCTGAGCCAGGCCGTCAAGCCCGACAAGCGGCTGCTTTGCCTGCTCGGTACACTGGCGGTCATCGCACATGCCATTGGTCTGTTTTCCCAACTGACGCACTCGGTCGGCCTTGGCCTGGACTTTTTCAACTCGGCCAGCCTTATCGCGGCGTCGGTGATCGTCGTGACCCTGATCGCCACGTCGCGCATCCCGGTGGAAAACCTGCTGGTGCTGTTGTTCCCGCTGGGCATGGTCACCGTACTGCTCGCCCAGTTCGCCCCTAGCGGCACCGTGCAGCCGATCATGGAAGAGCCCGGCATCCTCAGCCATATCCTGCTGTCGCTTCTGGCTTACGGGATGTTTACCATTGCTGCATTTCAGGCGCTGCTGCTGCTGTTGCAGGACTACCGCCTCAAGCACAAGCACCCTTCCGGGCTGATCAAGAACTTCCCGCCGCTGCAAACCATGGAAAGCCTGCTGTTCGGTTTCCTGTGGGCGGGCTGGTCATTGCTCTCGCTGTCGCTGATTTCCGGCTGGCTGTTCGTCGAAAACCTGTTTGCCCAGCATCTGGTACACAAGACCCTGCTGGCCTGTCTGGCCTGGATCGTGTTCAGTGTGCTGCTGTGGGGGCGTAACCGCCTTGGATGGCGTGGTCACAAGGCCATTCGCTGGACCCTGGGCGGTTTCTGCCTGCTGATGCTCGCCTATTTCGGCAGCAAGCTGGTACGCGAATTCATCCTGCACATCTGACGGGCCCTGATCATGGATAATCTGCCCCTGGGCCCGTTGCTCGGTGTCCTCGCCCTACTACTGCTGTGGGCCGGCCTGCTGACCGCAGTCGAGGCTGCTCATCATCAAGTCAAGGCGATGCGCGCCGCCAGCCGCCCGGAAAAGTCGGCACCGCTTCCCGAGCTGGCGTTCAACCTGAACAGCCTGATTCTGGGCAATACCCTGATCAGGGTACTGATCACTGTCATCGCCACGCTTATCGCCGCCAGTTACTGGTTCTACAACGGTCCCACCGTGGCCTGGCTCGCTACCGTGAGCATCATGCTGGTCTTCGCCGAATACATGCCCCGCCGCCTGGCGAACCGCCACCCTGTCTCGACGCTGCTGCTGGGCAACAGTGTGCTGCGCATTCCGATGAAGATCGTCTGGCCGCTGGCCTACGTGTTCAATGTTCTGGCCAAGACACTGCTGCGTCCCTTCCTGTCTCGCGCCGTACAACAGCAGGATCAGGCTTTCGAAGACGACACGCAAAATACCCCGCGCAACGATGCTGCCCAGGAATACTCTCCGCGCGCCAGCGTGCTGTCAGGCATTCGTGCGCTGGACAGCATTACGGTCAATGACATCCTGATCCCGCGCAACGAAGTGGATGGCGTCAACCTCGATGACCCCATGGAAATGATCATCGAACGCCTGATCATTTCACGGCACACGCGCCTGCCGGTCTATCACAACGACATCAACCAGGTGCAAGGCGTCATCAATACCCGTGACATCAGCCACCTGCTGCCCAAGGGCACGTTGACCAAAGAGCAGTTGCTGGCGGTCTGCTACGAGCCTTATTTCGTGCCGGAAAGCACACCATTGCAGCTGCAGTTGCTGAATTTCCACAAACAGCAACGGCGCCTCGGCGTGGTGGTCGATGAATACGGCGAAGTGCTGGGCATCGTCACCCTCGAGGATATTCTCGAAGAGATTGTCGGGGAGTTCGAAAGCGAGCAGCGGCTGGATAATCCGCACGTCAAACAACAGGACGACGGGCGTCTTGAAGTCGAAGGCGCAGCGTCCATTCGCGACTTGAACAAGAGCCTTGGCTGGCACCTGCCTTCAGACGGTCCGAAAACCGTCAACGGGCTGGTTACCGAAGCACTGGAAACCATCCCGGACGCTCCAGTCTGCTTGAAAATAGGGCCTTACCGGCTGGAAATCCTCGAGACCGAGGACAACCGCGTCAAGCGTGTCGCCATGTGGCAGAACACGCTGGTCCGCACGTTCAAATAAATGTCTGCCTTCAAATAGATCGCCCCACCCTTGCCTCTCGACCCATTCGGGTTACTCTGCTCGACGCTGCACCCACAATCACAATAAATACATGCTTGCCGGACACGGTCCTTGCCGACCGGCGAGTCGACTGTCAGGGAATCCGCATGACCAGCACCCCGCTCTCTCGTGAAGATCACGACGCGCCCGCAAAGCCGGTGAATTCGACGACCCGCGTCGCCACGGCCAGCTTCATCGGCACGGCCATCGAGTTCTACGACTTTTACGTTTATGCCACCGCCGCCGCTCTGGTGATCGGTCCGGTCTTTTTTCCGCAGACGTCGGGCACGGCACAGATGCTGTCCTCGTTTCTGACCTTCGGCATCGCCTTTCTCGCTCGCCCTCTGGGGTCGGCGCTGTTCGGTCACTTCGGCGACCGGATCGGGCGCAAGTCGACGCTGGTGGCCTCGCTGCTGTTGATGGGGATCTGCACCACACTGATCGGCGTATTGCCAGGCTACGCGACGATCGGGGCATGGGCGCCGATTCTGTTGTGCGTGCTGCGCTTCGGCCAGGGGCTTGGCCTGGGTGGCGAATGGGGTGGCGCGGCACTGCTGGCGACCGAGAATGCCCCGAAAGGCAAGCGCGCCTGGTTCGGCATGTTTCCGCAACTGGGCCCTTCAATCGGCTTTCTCGCCGCCAACGGCCTGTTTCTGACGCTGGCAATGACCCTCAATGAAGAACAATTCCGCGCGTGGGGCTGGCGGATTCCCTTTCTGCTCAGTGCCGTACTGGTCATGGTCGGACTGTACGTGCGTCTGAAGCTTGAAGAGACACCCGTCTTCGCCGAGGCCATGGCTCGCCATCAAAGGGTCAGCCTGCCCATCGTGGAAACCTTCGGTCAGCACTGGAAACCCATGCTGCTCGGTGCGGCGTCGATGGTGGTCTGCTACGCACTGTTTTATATCTCGACGGTATTTTCGTTGAGCTACGGCGTGGCCACGCTGGGCTATACCCGGGAAACGTTCTTGGGGCTGTTGTGCTTTGCGGTGCTGTTCATGGCGGCGGCCACACCGCTGGCTGCATTGGCGAGCGATCGCTTCGGGCGCAAGCCGGTGTTGATTGCGGGTGGCGTGCTGGCGATCCTGTCAGGTTTCACCATGGAGCCACTGCTGACCCACGGCAGCACCTGGGCTGTGGCGCTGTTTCTGTGCATCGAATTGTTTCTGATGGGCATCACGTTCGCCCCGATGGGCGCGCTGCTACCGGAGCTGTTCCCGACACAGGTTCGCTACACCGGCGCATCGGCGGCCTACAACCTGGGCGGAATCGTCGGGGCGTCGGTCGCCCCCTTCTTCGCTCAGAAACTGGTGGCGATGGGTGGCCTGAGCTGGGTGGGCGGGTACGTGTCTGCAGCAGCGCTGATCAGCGTGCTGGCGGTGTTGAGCCTGAAGGAAACGCGGGACAGCGAGCTATAGCGTTGAGGTCATGGTGAATGCAGGCGGCAAGAATACGCGCAGCGTTGTTTCTTGCCGCCTGCGGCGTGAGCCTTACAACTTGACGTCGACTGCCTGCGAGGCACGAGTGGCCTTGGCACGAGCGGCTTCGATGGACTCGTCACGCGCCAGGGCAACACCCATGCGCCGCTGACCGTTGACTTCCGGCTTGCCGAACAGACGCAATGCGGTGTCGGGCTCGGCCAGCGCAGCACCGAGGTTGGCGAAAGCGGTTTGCGTGGATTGGCCTTCGACCAGAATCACTGCCGACGCCGAAGGGCCGAACTGGCGGATCAACGGAATCGGCAGGCCAAGAATCGCGCGTGCGTGCAGGGCAAACTGCGACAGGTCCTGAGAAATCAACGTCACCAGACCGGTGTCGTGCGGGCGCGGCGAGACTTCGCTGAACCACACCTGATCGCCCTTGATGAACAGTTCAACGCCAAACATCCCGCGCCCACCCAATGCCTCGGTCACCGCCTTGGCAACCCGCTCGGACTCTGCCAGCGCAACAGGGCTCATAGCCTGCGGCTGCCAGGACTCCTGATAGTCGCCCTTTTCCTGACGATGCCCAACCGGCGCGCAGAACGTGGTGCCACCGATGTGACGCACGGTCAGCAGGGTGATTTCGTAATCGAAGTCGATGAACCCTTCGACGATGACGCGACCCTTGCCGGCGCGACCGCCCTCTTGCGCATAGTCCCAGGCTTTCTGTACGTCATCGGTGCTCTTGAGCAGGCTCTGCCCCTTGCCCGAAGAACTCATGACCGGTTTGACCACGCACGGGAAACCGAGGTCTTCGACCGCCTTGCTGTACGCCTCGAAGGTGTCGGCAAAATGGTAAGGCGAGGTCGGCAGCTTCAGCTCTTCAGCCGCCAGACGACGAATGCCTTCGCGGTTCATGGTCAGTTGCGCGGCGCGTGCGGTCGGGATCACAGTGAAGCCTTCGGCCTCAAGCTCAACCAGCGTCGCGGTGGCGATGGCTTCGATTTCCGGAACGATGAAATCCGGCTTCTCGGCCTCGATGACTGCGCGCAGTGCCGCGCCGTCGAGCATGTTGATCACATGGCTGCGATGCGCGACCTGCATGGCCGGCGCGTTCTCGTAACGGTCAACAGCGATCACTTCAACGCCAAGGCGCTGCAGCTCGATCACGACTTCCTTGCCCAGTTCGCCGCTGCCGCAGAACAGTACGCGCGTCGCGGTGGGCGACAGTGGAGTTCCGATTTGAGTCATCTCAGGTCCTCGTGAAGCAGATGTCGAGGGCTGCCCGCCGTATGCAAGCAACCGCTGTGGAGAAAGGCGCGCAATTTACCACGAAGCCCCGGCAAATGGGCGCTCAGCCCGGACACGCACTGTTGCGCGCCCGCCAGGCCATGATCATCCAGACAATGGTCACGCCAGCGAACTTCGATAGCAGCGCGGTGAGCACGACCGGCGCTGTCAGGGCGTCGATCATGCCGAAGAAGATAAAGGTATCCAGCGGAATGCTGAGTGCCGAGCTGATCCACAACCGATCACGCAACGGGCGCCTGGTGATGCTGAACACCAGCCAGTCAATGCATTCGGAAACCGCAAACGCCGTGGCGCTGGCCAGTGCGATGGTGGGGTCGCTGGTGACATAGGACAGGACCAACGCCACCAGCATGGCAATGATCGCGCCATGGCCAAAGCGAATCTGCACCATGTCCCGCAACACGAACACCAGCCCGCCCCAGGCAGACCAGATCATGTCCAGGTGCGGCGCACTGGAAAAGGCGAAGTTGATCAGCACGACACTGCTGATGTAAGCGATCAGGAAAAGCATGGAGGGTTTGGGCCTGTGCAAGCGAGCGGCAATGATAGCAAACACGGGCAAGAGCCGCGCCCAAGCGAAAACGAAAGCGTTATTCCTGACGTAGCAAATGCATCGACTGCACCGCCCTCTTCGCGAACAAGTTCGCACCTACAAAAGCTCGCGGATAACCTGTAGGAGCAAACTTGTTCGCGGCTACAAGGCCATCAGAACATCAGCGTGCCCCGCCAACCGTCCACATCAGGCCGCTGGCTCTGGCGCGCTCGTCGCACAGGCCGAGCACGACACGCCGCTCGTCGTTGCTCATGCGGCTCCAGCGGGTGATCTCGGTGACGGTTCGCTGGCAACCGGTGCATATATCCTGCTCATCCAGTGCACAAATACTCACACAGGGGGAGCGGACCGGCTTTTCGATCGGGGTATCAGTGCTCATCAATCTTCCTGCACCGCCAGGTCACGGGCGTAACGCTGGGCATTGTGTACGTAATGGGCTGCGCTGGCTTCCAGCATCTGCTTCTGCACATCGGTAAGTTCGCGCACCACTTTACCCGGTGTCCCCATGACCAGCGAGCCATCAGGAATGACCTTGTTTTCTCCGATCAGAGAATTGGCGCCGATGATGCAGTATTTCCCGATCTTCGCCCCGTTGAGGATGACCGCGTTGATGCCGATCAGGCTGTAGTCGTCAACACTGCAGCCATGCAGCATGGCGTTGTGGCCGATGGTCACGCCTTTGCCGATACTCAGCGGCGAGCCCATGTCGGTGTGCATCACCGTGCCGTCCTGCACATTACTGTTTTCACCGATGTGAATCAGTTCGTTGTCGCCACGCAACACCGCGTTGAACCACACACTCGCGCCGGCCTCAAGCCTGACATTGCCGATCAGCGTCGCATTGGGAGCCACCCAGCTCTGCGGATCGGTCTGGACACGGGATTCTCCCAGGCGAAATTTCATGCAGCCTCCTCGGGCGGGTCGTACTCATGGGGACGAACTATAAACGACGACGCTTCAGGTGCCAGCGACTCAGATCGTCGAGCGTTCGGGCGGATGATGCAGGCTGATTCTGGTGTCGTACAGCACGTTGACCAACTCGACGATCATGATCGCGGTAAGCCCCCAGATCTTGTACTCGCCATAACGGTAACTGGGCACGTACCAGCTGCGGCCTTCGTAATCGATACGGTGAGTGTGCTCGCGCGTGTCCTGACGAAAGAACTCCAGTGGCACGCTGAATACGGCAGCGATCTCGCCGTCATTGGGCTGGTATTCGACGAAGTCAGGTATCACCCCCACATAAGGCGTGACCTTGATACCGTGCTTGGAAATCAGCGGACTCAAAGGCCCGATCACCTCGACCAGCCCGGGAGGCAGGCCGATTTCCTCCTCGGCTTCGCGCAACGCAGTGAAAATCAGATCGGGGTCGCCCGGGTCGCGGCGGCCACCCGGAAACGCCACTTCACCGCCATGCGTCGACAGGCCACTGGCGCGCAGGGTCAGAATCAGCTCGGGTTGCTCGCTGCGGGTAATCGGCACCAGAACAGCCGCCTCGGGGAATTGTCGATCCGAGTCGAGGGTTTCTGGCGTATGACTGACTACACGGCGAAGTAGCTCATCCAGCATGGGAAATCTCGATCTGTTGCCTGTCTGGCATCATGCACCAAAGCAACGCTGCGCCCAAGCCCTTGTAGGACAACTCCGGTCACACTGAGGGTTGCCGAGCCGCCGCACGACAGGCCAAGATAGCGACTGCGTTCACTATCGACTGATCCCATGAAATTTTGCAGCCAGTGCGGCAACCCTGTTATCCAGCGCATTCCCGAAGGCGACAGCCGTTTGCGCTATGTCTGCGAGCATTGCCACACCGTTCATTACCAGAACCCGAACATCGTTGCGGGCTGCCTGGTGACGTTAGGCGGCAAGGTCCTGCTGTGCCGCAGGGCCATCGAGCCGCGCCTGGGTTTTTGGACGCTGCCGGCCGGTTTCATGGAAAACGGCGAAACCATCGAACAGGCTGCACGGCGCGAAACCATGGAAGAAGCCTGCGCCACCCTGAGCGCATTGCATCTGTACACCTTGATCGATGTGCCGCATATCAATCAGGTGCATGTGTTCTATCGCGGGGAGATGGCGAATCAGGCATTCGCCGCAGGCATCGAGAGCCTGGAAGTGCGGTTATTCGACGAAGCCGACATTCCGTGGTCGGACCTGGCTTTCATGACAGTCGGGCGTACCCTAGAATACTTCTTTGCGGATCGGCGTCGGCAGACCTACCCGGTTCATACCAGCGCCCTTCCCCCGTCACGTCCGTTGCTGGACACCTGAAAGCCAGGGTCGCACACAACATCGGCGCTTTTGTTAAAGAAGTATCTTCAGGGAAATCGTAATGCGCTGGTTGCTCGCACTCTTTTGCATGTCGTTCATGCCGCTTTCGCAGGCCGCGTTTACTCAAACTATCGTGCCCAAGGGCAGCGAACAGAAAATCATCAATAACAAGGTCATCAATACCGAGAGTATCGCCAGCAAGCCTATCGACAAGGTGCTGGTGCTAAAGTCGGTGCGCCAATTGCAGCTGATCAGCGGTGGCGAGGCATTGAAGACCTACCGAATCTCACTGGGCAAGAACCCCAAGGGCACCAAGCTGCAGGAAGGCGATCAACGCACGCCGGAAGGTTTCTACTGGCTCGACTGGCGCAAGCCCAGCAATAACTACAACCTGTCGATGCACATTTCCTACCCGAATATCTCGGACTCGGCACGCGCACGTTCCGCAGGCGTAAAACCGGGGAGCATGATCATGATCCACGGCACACCGGTGGATGAAGAGTATCCGGAATGGTATTTCCACACGCTGGACTGGACCAACGGCTGCATCGCGCTGAAGAACAACGACATGCGGGAAATATGGGATCTGGTGAAAGACGGGACGATGATCGAAATTCGGCCCTGAATAGACGGCGTTGCGCATTCGCGAGCAAGCTCGCTCCCGCGAGACACTCTGAGCGATGGTTATCGTCCCCACGCTCCAGCGTGGCGATGCATTTCCGGACGCTCTGCGCCCAGCTTCAGAACTCTGCCAGCCGCCATACTTCATAAGCAGGCGTTTCGTAGGGATGGCTCTGCCTGAGAGCCTCCACCACGTGCTGAATCAGTTCGTCAGCGACGACCAGCTCGACCTTCCACTCCTCTACCGACTCGACCACACCGCTCTGCCCGATAAATGGCTGACTGCCATCCAGCGGGCGGAACTGGCCCTGGCCGAGCACTTGCCACGAGCAGTGATCGTAAGCGCCGATTCGCCCTGCACCAGCAGCGAATACGGCGTTCTTGACGTCGTCCACATGGCTCGGCGGAACGAAGAAGGCGAGCTTGTACACGCGCCTTAGTTAACCCAGGCCCGCGCGTTGCGGAACATGCGCATCCAGGCACCGTCCTCGTTCCAGTCCTCAGGACGCCACGAGTTCTGCACTGCGCGGAATACACGCTCCGGGTGCGGCATCATGATGGTCACACGACCGTCGAGGGTGGTCATGCCGCCAATACCGCGTGGCGAGCCGTTCGGGTTGGCCGGGTAGGTTTCAGTCACCTTGCCGTGGTTGTCGACGAAGCGCAGTGCCACGGTGCCGGAAACGTCAGCTTCAAGCAGTGCATCGTCACTGCGGAACTCCGCGTGCCCTTCGCCATGCGCGATGGCGATTGGCATGCGCGAACCGGCCATGCCCTGCAGGAAGATCGACGCCGACTCCTGAACCTGGACCATAGCCACACGCGCTTCGAACTGTTCGGAGCGGTTACGCACGAAATGCGGCCAGAACTCGCTGCCCGGAATCAGCTCGTGCAGGTTGGACAGCATCTGGCAACCGTTGCACACGCCAAGCGTGAAGCTGTCGGAACGCTCGAAGAAGCCCTGGAACGCATCACGCGCACGGCTGTTGAACAATGCCGACTTGGCCCAGCCTTCGCCGGCACCCAATACGTCGCCGTAAGAGAAGCCACCGCAGGCGACCATGCCCTTGAAGTCGTTCAGGTCGACACGACCGGCAAGGATATCGCTCATGTGCACGTCGATTGCGTTGAAGCCGGCACGATCAAAGGCTGCCGCCATTTCGACCTGACCGTTGACACCCTGCTCGCGCAGAACGGCAACCTGAGGACGAACACCCGTCTTGATGTACGGCGCGGCGATATCTTCGTTGACGTCGAAGCCCAGCTTGACGGTCAGGCCCGGATTGTCCTCTTCCAGCAGCGCATCGAATTCCTGATCCGCGCATTCGGCGTTGTCACGCAGGCGCTGGATCTGATAGCTGGTCTCGGCCCACTGACGTTGCAACAAACGACGCTGGCCACTGAATACCGGCTCGCCATGGAAGCTGATCGATACTTCATCGTTGTTGATCGGCTGACCGATCACTGCCACGCAGTCTTCCAGACCGGCCGCGCTGAATTGCGCCAGCACCAGTGGAGTAGCGTCCTGACGCACCTGGATGACCGCACCCAGCTCTTCGTTGAAGAGGATCGCGCTCAGTTCGGAAACGTTGTCGGCCACACCGTCCAGATGCAGGTTCAGACCGCAGTGACCGGCGAAAGCCATTTCCAGCGTGCTGACCAGCAAACCACCGTCGGAACGGTCGTGATAGGACAGGATATGACCGTCGGAATTGAGCCCCTGAATCACGGCGAAGAAGGCCTTGAGGTCTTCAGCGTCGTCGACGTCCGGAGCGACTCGGCCGAGCTTGCCGTGAGTCTGCGCAAGAATCGAGGCGCCCATGCGGTTCTGGCCACGACCCAGATCGATCAGGATCAGGTCGGTGATGCCCTTGTCCATGCGCAGCTCGGGCGTCAGGGTTTGACGGATGTCGACCACTGGCGCAAAGCCCGTCACGATCAATGACAGCGGCGAGGTCACGCTCTTTTCGGTGCCCTCGTCACTCCAGCGGGTCTTCATGGACATCGAGTCCTTGCCCACTGGAATGGTGATTCCCAGTTCCGGACACAGCTCCATGCCCACCGCTTTCACGGTGTCATAAAGACGCGCGTCTTCTCCAGGGTGGCCAGCCGCCGACATCCAGTTGGCCGACAGCTTGATGTCAGAAAGCTTTTCAATACGCGAGGCCGCGATGTTGGTCAGCGTTTCGCCGATCGCCATACGACCCGACGCCGGAGCATTCAGCAGCGCCAGCGGAGTACGCTCGCCCATTGCCATGGCTTCGCCGGTGTTGACGTCGAAGCTGGTGGCGGTGACGGCGCAGTCAGCCACAGGCACCTGCCATGGACCGACCATCTGATCGCGAGCGACCAGACCGGTAATGCTGCGGTCACCGATGGTGATCAGGAAGCTTTTGCTGGCGACTGCCGGGTGGCGCAATACGCGCTGCACACTTTCTTCGATGTCCAGCGTGCTTGGATCGAAATCATCGCCGATCTCTTCTTCGCGGGCGACCGAGCGGTGCATGCGCGGCGCCTTGCCCAGCAGGACTTCCAGCGGCATGTCTACCGGACTGTTACCGAAATGGCTGTCAGTAACGGTCAGTTGCGGCTCTGCCGTGGCTTCGCCGACAACCGCAAACGGGCAGCGCTCGCGCTCGCAGATAGCCTTGAAGCGCTCGAAATCCTCGACGCCAACGGCCAGCACGTAACGCTCCTGGGATTCGTTGCTCCAGATTTCCAGCGGGGCCATGCCCGGCTCGTCATTCGGTACGTTACGCAGTTCGAAACGTCCGCCGCGATCGCCATCGTTGACCAGTTCAGGGAAGGCGTTGGACAGACCACCGGCACCGACGTCGTGGATGAAGCTGATCGGGTTACGGTCGCCCAACTGCCAGCAGCGGTCGATGACTTCCTGGCAACGACGCTCCATCTCGGGGTTTTCACGCTGAACCGAAGCGAAATCCAGGTCTGCGGAGCTGGTGCCGGTTGCCATCGAGGAGGCCGCGCCGCCACCCAGGCCGATCAGCATCGCCGGGCCACCCAGTACGATCAGCTTGGAACCCACGGTGATCTCGCCCTTCTGGACGTGATCTTCACGGATGTTGCCCATACCGCCCGCGAGCATGATCGGCTTGTGGTAACCACGAACCTCGTCACCGTGGTGTGTGGTGATGGACTGCTCGAAGGTACGGAAATAGCCGGTCAGCGCCGGACGACCGAACTCGTTGTTGAACGCCGCGCCACCCAGCGGGCCTTCAATCATGATGTCCAGCGCCGTCACGATGCGCTCGGGCTTGCCGTACGGCACCTCCCAAGGCTGCACGAAACCGGGGATCTGCAGGTTGGAGACGGTGAAACCGGTCAGCCCGGCCTTGGGCTTGGCACCGCGACCGGTTGCACCTTCGTCGCGAATCTCGCCGCCGGAGCCGGTCGCTGCACCAGGAAACGGCGCAATGGCGGTCGGGTGGTTGTGCGTCTCGACCTTCATCAGAATGTGCACCGGCTCCTGAACCGCGCCGTACTGACGGGTTTCAGGGTCCGGGAAGAAACGACCGGCGACGTTACCGACGATCACCGAAGCGTTGTCCTTGTAAGCGGACAGCACGCCTTCGTTGTGCATCTGGTAGGTGTTCTTGATCATGCCGAACAGGCTTTTTTCCTGGCTCTGACCGTCGATGTCCCAACTGGCGTTGAAAATCTTGTGACGGCAGTGCTCGGAGTTCGCCTGGGCAAACATCATCAGCTCGATGTCGTGCGGGTTGCGCCCCAGACCATTGAAGCTGGTGATCAGGTAATCGATTTCATCTTCGGCGAGGGCCAGGCCCAGCTCGACGTTGGCTTTTTCGAGTGCCGCGCGACCGCCACCCAGAATGTCCACAGCGGTCAGCGGCTTGGGCTGAGCGTGGCTGAACAGGTTGGCAGCCTGCTCGAGGTCGCCCAATACCAGTTGCGTCATGCGGTCGTGCAGGCTGTCGGCGATTGCCTGGGCCTCGGTCTCGCTGAACTGGCCTTCTACATAGAAGGCAATCCCGCGCTCCAGGCGCTGGATTTTGCTCAGACCGCAATTGCGAGCGATGTCGCTGGCCTTGCTCGACCAGGGTGAAATGGTGCCAAAACGCGGCAACACCAGAAACAGACGGCCGCTCGGCTCTTGAACCGGCACGCTGGGGCCGTATTTCAGGAGGCGATCGAGAACCTGCTGTTCTTCGCTGGTCAGAACGTCGTTGACGTCAGCGAAGTGGGCGAATTCGGCGTACAAGCCACTGACAGCTGAAACTTTTTGTTTCAGTTGTTCTAGTAATTTGCTGTGGCGGAAAGCAGAAAGGGCAGGAGCACCGCGCAGGATCAACATCTTCGGGACAGCCTCGAGAAGGGGGTGTGCTTTGAGGCCGCGTATTCTAGCCTAAACCGGGCATTTGATCACCCAAAACGGCGGCATCCGCTGCGCCCGAATGTCGCCCCACGCAAAAAAACTCCGGAAATGCCCATAAAAGCCACTCGCCTATCAGACGCAAGCTTCACTGTCGAGATATGGCGCCCGGTGCGCTTTGCGTATACTGCACCGATGTTCTTCAAACCAGATTTCCGCCCACGTTGCGCCAAATGGCTCATCGCAACCGGACTCTTCCTGATGCTCGGCGCCTGTGTGGAAAAACCCACCACACTGGAGCGAGTCAAGGAGGACGGCGTACTGCGGGTGATCACTCGCAACAGCCCGGCGACTTATTTCCAGGATCGCAACGGTGAAACCGGCTTCGAATACGAGCTGGTCAAGCGTTTTGCCGAGGACCTGGGCGTCGAATTGAAGATAGAAACGGCTGACAATCTGGACGATCTTTTCGACCAGATGAACAAACCGGGCGGTCCGGTACTGGGTGCCGCCGGCCTGATCGAGACGCCAAAGCGCAAATTGCAGGCGCGTTTCTCGCATTCCTATCTGGAAGTCACCCCTCAGGTGGTCTATCGCAACGGCCAGTCACGGCCAACCGATCCCGGCGACCTGGTGGGCAAGCGCATCGTGGTGCTCAAAGGCAGTGCGCATGCCGAGCAACTGGCGGCGCTCAAGGCGCAGAATCCCGGCATTGAATATGAAGAATCTGACGCGGTCGAGGTCGTTGATCTCCTGCGCATGGTCGACGAAGGCCAGATCGACCTGACCCTGGTCGACTCCAATGAGCTGGCAATGAATCAGGTCTACTTCCCCAATGTACGCGTGGCCTTCGATCTGGGCGAAGCCCGCGCACAGCGCTGGGCCGTAGCGCCGGGTGAAGACAATAGCCTGCTCAACGAAATCAACGCCTACCTCGACAAGGTCGAAAAGAACGGCACGCTGCAACGCTTAAAGGACCGCTACTACGGCCATGTCGACGTACTCGGCTACGTGGGTGCCTACACCTTTGCCCAGCACCTTCAGGAACGTCTGCCCAAATACGAGAAACACTTCCAGACATCGGCCAAGAAAGAACAGGTCGACTGGAGACTGCTGGCCGCCATCGGCTATCAGGAATCGATGTGGCAGCCGACCGTGACCTCGAAAACCGGCGTGCGCGGCCTGATGATGCTCACCCAGAACACCGCGCAAGCCATGGGCGTATCCAACAGGCTGGATGCACGCCAGAGCATTCAGGGCGGGGCGAAGTATTTTGCCTACATCAAGGATCAGCTGGACGACTCGATTAAAGAGCCGGATCGCACCTGGCTAGCTCTCGCTTCCTACAACATTGGCAGCGGTCACCTCGAAGATGCGCGCAAATTGGCCCAGAACGAGGGGCTGAATCCTGATAAATGGCTCGACGTGAAAAAAATGCTGCCGCGTCTGGCACAGAAGAAGTGGTACAGCAAAACACGATACGGCTATGCCCGAGGCGGTGAGCCGGTGCATTTCGTGGCCAACATTCGCCGTTATTACGACATTCTGACCTGGGTGACGCAGCCACAGCTTGAAGGAAGTCAGGTCGCCGATGGCAATCTGCACGTTCCTGGCGTCGACAAGACCCAACCGCCCGTCCCGCCAGCCTCTCCCGTCCCCTCCTCCAGCAGCACGGACGAATCTGCGCTCTAAACGCTGTCTTTGCCAGCGTCCTTGGCTGCCCTGCGCATTCTGAAAAACTCGCTCAACATCGTCCCGCATTCCTCGCCCAGCACCCCGCCTTCGAACAGCACGCGGTGATTGAGAAAAGCCTGACTGAAAAACTGCCCTTGGCTCTGCACGATGCCCGCCTTGGGCTCGAGCGCCCCGTAAACCACACGTGCCACGCGTGAGTGCACGATCAGCCCCGCGCACATGCTGCACGGCTCCAGCGTTACGTAGAGCGTGCTGCCCGGCAGGCGATAATTGTCCAGCGTCTTGGCGGCATCACGAATTGCGACCATTTCAGCATGCGCGCTCGGGTCGCTGCCGCTGATCGGGCAGTTGTAACCGCGACCGATGATCTCGCCGTTCTGCACCAGCACTGCCCCGACAGGCACCTCACCCAACAGTGCGCCTTGCGCGGCGAGCGCCAGCGCTTCACGCATGAAGTACTGATCCTTGCTGCGGTCGATGATCTGCGGTTGCCGCATCATGCCACCTCGATGGCGGCCATCAGGCCGGTTTCCATGTGATCGATCACGTGGCAATGGAACATCCATACACCAGGGTTATCCGCCACCAGCGCCACTCGCGCCCGCTCGTTACGACCCAGCAAGAACGTGTCAGTAAAGTACGGGATGATCTTGCGCCGATTGGAGGCGATCACCTTGAAACTCATGCCGTGCAAATGAATCGGGTGCTGATACTGAGTCATGTTCTTCAGTTCGAAGATATAGCTTTTACCGAGCTTCAACCTGGCGATAGGCCGATCGGCGCAGGTCTTGTCGGTAATGTCCCACGCTTCGCCATTGATCTGCCACAGGCTGGGCGGCTTGCCATTGTCGGTGTTGACCGACATGGAGCCCACCCACTCGAAGTTGAAATTGATCTTCTCGGCGTTATCCATATCAGGCTCGGCCACCGGATTGGCCGGCAGCTCGGGCGGCCACTGGCCGGGCGCGTCATTATTGGCGACCGAGCGGAACGTACCCAGGCGCACCGGGCCGTTACGCAGCGAGATCTCCTCGCCCGCCGGCGGAGCCTTGATCGCCAGACAGATGCGCATGCCCGGCCCCAGCCAGTATTCGTCACCGAAGGGACGCGGTTTGACCGGATTGCCATCCAGTGCATAGATCTGCGCCTCGGCGTCCGGCAGGTTGAGGCGGTAGGTCACGGTATTGTCGAGATTGAGCAAGCGCACGCGTGTGATCTGCCCGGCAGGCAACTCAATCACCGCCTGCGAAATACCGTTCAGCGTTGAAAGCCGCCCCGCCGTGCCCTCACGCGCCGCTTCACGTAGCACACTGAACTCGGTAAAGGCACCCTGCTCGTCCACGTGCCAGCTTTTCAGACTGACCGTACGCTCGTGGGCAAAACCGGTCGGCTCGCGCTCTTCGACAATCAGCGGCCCGACCAGCCCGCGGCCCAGCTCTTCGCTGCTGCTGACGTGCGGGTGATACCAGTAGCTACCGGCGTCCGGCACACGGAATTTGTAATCGAAGTATTCACCCGGCTTGACCGGCAACTGAGACACATACGGCACGCCATCCATTTCCAGCGGCAAGCGGATGCCATGCCAGTGAATGGTCGTCTCGACCGGCAACTGATTGATGAAGCGCAGCCGCAGCCACTCGCCCTGGCGCACGCGCAACTCAGTGCCCGGCGCAGAACCGCCGAAGGCCCAGGCAGGTGTCTTGTGTCCCGCCACCAGTTCCACATCCAGCGGAGCGGCGATCAGCACGAAGTCCGAACCGGCCTCCGACTCGCGCCGCCCCATCCAGTAACGCGAGGCCCCACCCGCGCCAAGGCCTATGACGGCCAGACCGGCGATGCCTGTAAGGATTTGACGACGGGTAAAGGACATGAACGGCGCAACCTCAAAAACGACAACTGAGCGCATCTGCGAGCAAATGCGAGGGGCGAATACGATACACCTGCATTTGCGTAAAGATAAGGGCAGATACCACGAACTGAAGTCGAGGCGTAAAAAAGCCGGGCAAGGCAGTGACACCCGCTCCGGCTTTTTGCATCGATCAACCGCTATGACTGACTAACCCGCTGCAGCCATTCGCTATACGCCGGCTCTGCATCAAGCGGTGGATGGGCGCGGTAATACCCCAGTTCTTCCTGCATGCCAAACATCTTACACACCAACAGTGCCACGCGCGATGCAGGGCTATTCCTGGCAGTATTCAGCGATGGGCTGCTGATAAAAAGCATCCAGTGCCTGCTCACGCTGGCACTTCCAACGGATATTCAGACCCATCTGCAGGACTGTGACAACGCTACTATCGCACTGACCGTTATCACAACGTTTCACAACTTTTCACAACGATTTGCAGGTGATCGCAGTAAGAATCGAAGAACTCCTTTTTTCGCTTTCTTGCGGCCTTACCTTTCAAGGCTCGCCTTAACTGACGAGGCGCTCATGAACATCACGCCCAAAAACGACACGCTCCCTCGCGAAGGTCTTGCAGATTTCGAGTCAAGGCTTAAGCGCAGCATCGTCTCCGCCAAAGGCGATGAGCAGAAAAAACCAGACCGCACCGCAACCGACAACGAGCAATGGCCGCCGATTGAAGGCACCACCGTTTCGGTTACCGACAACGGTGACATGCGTTACGAGCGTGATGGGCAAGGTGTTGTCGTGGCGGCGTCGACTAATCCGAAGTTGTATCAGTTTCTCAAACAACTCGATGACCTGAGCCAGTCTCCGACACAGAAATCGCTGGTCGAAAAAGCCATCGCCGACGGGACCCCAATCGCAGATCGAAACACCGAGCTACCTGCGTGGGGCGATATCAAGAACTTTGAATGGCAAGGTCAGCTGGAAACAGCCGAGGTGGTCACTTACGTCAAACAGGATGGTGAGAAGGTCACTGTTTCAAAATCACTCACACCGGAATTGTTCACTGCGGCTCAGCAAATGGGCCTCTCGCGCGTTACCGTGGAAAACCGCGTCAATAACAATGGGCGCGAAGTGGCAGACGAGAACGTCTATGTCGCGGATCACGACATCATCAAGACTGGCACCAAGGACGAACTGGGTAACGGCGTGATCGAGTTCGAGAGCCGCGACGGCAAGCAATACGTGGTCTCCGAATATCAGAACAAGGAGCTGTATGATCGGGTTGCCGACAAGAGCAGTTCCGGGGTGCAGGGCGACGTGCAGAAGATCCGTGACGAACACGGCCTGGGGAATCTCGACGAACTGGATATTCTCAGTAAACCCACCGGCGTGAAGTCTGACGAGAAAGACAAGGACTCCGAAGACCTGACCGTGGTCGAGCTGGCCACCAAAAACCTGATGGACAAGTATCAGAAGCTGGTCGACGACAAGAAAGTCGACAAGAACAGCGACGTTTACAAACTGGTCATGGCGATCCAGGCCAAGGCCGGTATGGAAAGTGGACGCACCATCACGCCTTATATCGAAGAGCCTCGCGGCGCCGAGTCCTGGCGCAGGTTCGACAGCGAGGGCGAAACCCTGACAAGCGCCGATATGCAGGACATCCTCGACGGCAATAACATCGATAAGGCGTTGACGGAGCTGTTTGCCAATGGCAATGGCGAGAAGGACAAGATCGGCAAGGAATATCAGGCCGAGATGGACGCGGCCATCGAGAAAGTCAGCGGTGGCGATAAGGAAGCGTTGGCCAAGGACCTGCATGACAAGTTGGTCAGCAGCGAGTTTGTCGATTACCTCGCTGATCTGGACAAGGCCGGTAAAAAGTCCGAAGGACAATCCGATGTAGCCCGCCTGCTTTCCAGCCTGGAACTTCTCGATCCGCAATTGGCGAAAGACGCCCAGAATGAGCTGCAGAAAAACAGCGTCATGGCCGAAGTCGATAAGTTGATGGCCGACCCTGGCGGTATCCCGGACGAATACAAAGAGCTGGCCCTGAAGGACATTTTCTCTGCACTTAAACAGGGGATCAAAGGTATGGCGGATATACCCCGCCGTACTCAGGAGACGATCGAGAAATTCATCAACGAGTTGCTACAGGACAAAACCAAACTCAGCGATTTTTCGGACCAGGTGGACAAGGTCAAATCAGGCGAAATGACTCAGGCGCAGCTCGAGGAAAACCTGGCAGGTAAATACGTGGGTGCCGAAGACAAGGAAGGCTTCAAGAAAGCCATCGGTAAACTTAACCAGAGCGGCGTATTCGGCACCGCTGCGGGCTTCACCTCTCTCGGTGGCGCTATCTATATGCTGACGGCCAAGAACGGCCAACTTGCTGATGATCCACTGGAACGCCTGGCTATCGCCAAGGACTTCATCACCTTCCTGGGCTCCGGTGCGCAGTTTGAAAAGACTGGCATCTTTGATTTGATGACCCACACCAAAACTGCGGATTTGCTCGGGCTGAGCAAGAGCGTCCCGGAGATCTGGGGCAAGGAAGGTTTGTGGGGCAAAAAGATTGAAACGGCGCAGGCTGCCAATAACGTGCCAGACGTTGCGGACGGTCTGGAGAACCGACTGGCCAGCGTTTATGAGCTGGACAGCATCAGAGCAGGTAGCAGTATCGGCGACGTAATGGATCAGATTGGCCTGATAAATGAGGTCAACGACGCCGGCTCGCTTTCCGAGGACGTCAGTCGCGAATTGCTGGACGAGATCGTGACCCGATCTGGCGGCACTCCGCCCGCAGATTATTCGAAGTACGGCAATCTGAACGAACTGGCTGAAGATTTGAGACTGAACATCAATCAGGATGCGGTGGTGCAGAGTATCAATTCTCAGCGCGCATCAGTCGACCTCCCCGCCCTGGATGCTGAAAGCCTGAACAATATGGCCGTCGAGGTGGAGCGTGCTGCCAGCACGCCGGTTCCGGACTCTGCTTCCAGCTCCGGTTACGCCAGCTACAGCGACTCGTTGTACGAACTCTACGACGATGCCGTGCAGCGCTTCGTCGCACAAGACATCACCCCGCCAACCCGTGAAGCGTTTGCTGCCGGCATTGAGGACCAGCTGGAGCGCAACGGTCAGCCGGTCCCGGCGGAAAACGATCGGGTCAACCTGAGTGAAATGCTTGGCAGCGACGAGATCGATCGCGAGTCGATCAACGTGATGCTCGAAGCCGATAATCAACCAATCCCGGCTGATGACATCGTCGATAACATGCGCAACTCGGTCGGCCAGGCCGTGGCCGGTAATGCAGGGGGTGCGGGCCTGGTAGACCCACAATCTGTTGCACAAGGCGTTCAGAGTGCTGCACCGGACGGAGCGGACAAGGTGGTGCCCGGTGTATCGGCGCGCATTGCCGGGACAGTGGTCAAGGTACTCGGCGTAGCACCGGACATCATGAGCATCGCCGATATCGTCATGGGCGGGATCGCCATCAAGGATGGCATCAAGTCCGACAGCGATCTGGCAATTGCCAATGGCAGCCTGCAAATTGTTTCAGGTGTGGCGGGCACAGCAGCCGCCGGGATCGGGATCGCCGGTTTGCTCGGCCCTATCGGCGCCATTGCTGGAGCAACCGCGCCGCTATTTCTGGTGACGGCAGGCCTGGGGATCATTACCGGCATCATCAGCGTGTTCGTCGATCATCAGAAGAAACAAAAGGCCACCGACAAGGAAGGCCAGTGGTTCAAGGATCAGGCCGAACTGGGCTTCGCGCAGGACGACTGGGGCGACAAGCTTGAATACGGGCGTTACAGCTTCTACGAATATGAAGGCCGGGATGCACCGGACGATCAAAGCATCTTCGACTACCAGACCGAAGAGTGGAAACACTTCCAGGAAACCCCACAGGATCAGGGCTCGTCGATGATCCGCCTGGACGAAAACGTGCATAAAGACAAAAACGGCATCGTTGGCGAGAACACCAACGGCTTGCCAATGGACGTTTACAACAAGGCGTACTACGACGCGCACAAGGAAGAGATCGAAACCATCCGCGAGAAGTGGGACGAATGGAACGGCAAAGACGATATCGTCAGCAAAAAGGACTTCGAGAAGATTCTGAGTGGTGGCGACGAGAAGGAAAAAGCTGCGGCCGAGTTTATTCTTAGTGACCAAGGCTTTTTCGACTTGCTGGATAACCTCTGGAAGAAAGACAAGCGCGACACGAAGATCAGCACGGATGACCTGGATACTTGGCTCAAGCTGATTGATGTGATGGATCGGACACCGGGTGAGACGGTGTTTTATGAGAAGCCGGAGTCGAATATTTATCGAGGCAGGTGAGTTCTTTGCTTGATTGGATGGGTGTGGTGTCGCTTCTGCTGGATAACTGACTGGCCGGTGGAGGCAGTGGCTGAGACTTTCTGAAAAGACAGTCTCAGCCATGTCACGGTGCAGGCCACTGTGCACTCCTCCGTATGCTCGCAGGCGCGAAAATCACACCCTGCCAAGGCCTCACAGTTTGCAGCGCGCCCCTTCCGTGGTCAGTCGCGCACCAGCTTCAGCAGTCCGCCGTCATACCAGGAAAGAGCTAACGACCCATCCTGTGCCAGGAAAAATGCCGGCGTTTCTTTATCAAAAGGACCCCAGCTTCCAGATTTGCATTCAACGCTATAGCGGTCGGCTTTTTCGATGCCAAGCTTATGGAGTTGTGGCTCTAGTTCAGCTCCACTGATCGGTGGAAGCTTATGAAAAACAGGCCCCTTGCACACATCTTCCGTCGAGTTTGCCGACGCCTTCCATGCAAGCTGGTCGTGATTGAAACTGAGACGTCGCCCCATAAAGCTCGGATCATCATCCCCCAGTGCCTGCACGCCCGAGTCTGATACCGCTACACCTGCAACATGCCAACTGCCGTAAAGCGCGCTTTCACCAGGCTGATCGTGCTGTGCAGCATCCATATTCGCTGCGCATCCTGTCAGCGACAATATGATCAGAAAGGATGAACTGTAAGGAAATCGGGATTTCATGAATGGGATCCTTGGTTTTTGCGGATGCGGATATTGAATCTTTTTGCTGGATGCCCCGGTGTTAAAGTTAGGGGCTTGCGGGGCCTTTGAGCGGATTTTCCGTAACGATTTTCCTCGAACTTCAGATCAGTTTCAAATGAGGTGCTTTGCGGATTGCCCAATGTACCGGCCTGCTCACCTTTGGTAGTTTTAGAGAGCCTGCTGATACCCGCCCCACGAATTCCGGAGTTGCGCGATGAATCCAAGTACCGTGCCCACGCCTGCCCGCGGCGCCATTCGCTGGGAGGCCCATGCCTGCCTGCCGTTGCTGCCCAACCAGGACATGTCTGCGCTACTTCGTTACCGCGACAGCGGTTTTCATCACGTCTCGGTCAATGTGGGCATGGACATGACCCCGTTCGGCGATGTGATACAGGTCATCGCAGGCTTTCGCCAATGGCTGGTCGAGCATCCCGAAAACATCATGCTGGCCGGTACCCTTGCCGACCTGCACGGCGCCCGCGAGCAGGGAAAGCTGGCGGTGTCTTTCGACCTGGAAGGCTCTGACATGCTGCTGCAAGACCCGGCAATGGTCCGCTTGTATGCCAACCTCGGCGTACGCCAGATGCTTCTGGCGTACAACCGCGATAACAGCTGCGCGGGCGGTTGCCACGGCAGCGGCATGGGATTGACCGCGCTGGGACGCGAGGTCGTGAGGGCGATCAATGCTGCAGGTGTCGTGATGGATTGCTCCCATACCAGCAAGCGCGCAAGTATGGAAATAATCGAGCTGTCACAGCGGCCGGTTATTTTTTCACACACTAATATCAAGGCCGTGTATGACCATCCACGCACGGTGGATGACGAGCAGATCATGGCCTGTGTTGAATCGGGTGGTGTGATCGGGCTGACCGGTCTGGGTATTTTCCTGGGCGATCCGCAGGCGTCGGTCGAAGCCTTCGTGCGCCAAATCGATTATCTGGCCGAGCGAGCGGGGACGGCGCATATCGGCCTGGGCCTCGACACCGAGCTGCATCCTGATGTTAAGGATTTGTCCGAGGACGTGAAGGAAGAGGATTGGTGGCCCAAAGCATTCTATGGCGGTATCACTGGACATCGTCAACTGCAACCGGAAGCGCTGGGGCTGGTGGCAGAGGCATTGCTACAGCGTGGCTATGATGCCGCGCAGATCGACGGCATTTTTGGCGGCAACTTTATGCGGGTCGCTCAGGCCACCTGGCCGTAAGCGTCCGGTGATCACGCCTGCGAACGGTGCTATCGGCGCGCTATGGAAAAATGAATTGTTTCATGGCTGCCATCATCACGATCATCAGAACGGCGAACCCCACCGCAGAAGTCCACTCGGACTCCGGTGTATAGGCAAACCAAGAGCCCTTCGATGGATATTTACCTCGCGTGAGAAGCTTCACGATGGGCCAGCCAACAGGAAAGCAGATGGCGCGAAAAATCGCTTCAATAGTACATCCAGCACGTTCGTACGTCCCTTTGCTCGGCGATAATCGACAGACAAGTATTACGTGCCGAGGATTATTCGACAATGGTGATGCAGAACGATGTTTGCACTAAGTAACGTCCCTCTCAGGGCATAGATAGCTTGCAGAGTACGGGGTATGAGCCGGCATTGCCGCTCTGCCGCCAACCATAACATCTTCAGAAGGATAATTAGCAGTCTCGATACAAGGTCGGCATCGTTTCAACCCGGCGAAACTCTAAGACTTTTATCTGGAGCAGGCGGCGTCCATTGATCCACAAACGCCGCGACTTTTTCTTCAATATGGCTCTCGATAGTGCGTAGACGGAGCAAAGGAATGCCGCACTTTTCCAGAATGCTGTTTTTCACGGTGTCTCTTTCGATCTGTACCGGATCGTTATGGTGACCGCCGTCGACTTCAACCACACCCAGTGGGCTCTTGCCTACCTTGAAATAAAGCACGAAATCACATCGGCCGCCATTTCTCATAAACTCCAGCTCCCTCTCTGTGAAACTCGCACGGGTAACCGACGCCAGTTGTATCAGCAGGACCTCGTGATGGAACATGATCCCGCGGCGGGTATCCTGCGCCAATGCTTCACGGAGTAAATGCGCCACAATCTGCTCGGACTTGAAGAAGGAATCATTCGGATTGAGCCTTTTTTTGAGACGCTCCAGCGAGCGGTCATACTCTTTATAAAGCAGGTCAAAAGCCGAAATCACCGGAGCTCGATGGACGTGCTCGTCTTCTGCGTAATATTCCATATAGCGGATCAGCGCAGCGATATGCCCATTGCTGGTTTTGAAAACATTGTCGCCTGTAACCAGCGTAAACCTGTTCTTGGCTCTGGATACCGCCACATTAACCATCCGCGCATCGTCTACAAAACTCAGGCGCTCCGGGCTTTTGTACTTGTCCAGCACAGTAGAAAAAACGATTTCGTCGCACTCCCTGCCCTGAAATTTATGCACGGTGGCGCTGACGAAATCAGCTGGCAGGCAGGAACCTGAAAGCATCGCCTGATTCTTGAAGGGGGCAATGAACCCTCTACCATCTTCTCCCTCCCAGAGGCTTTCCCCGTCGGCCTCAAGCACTGCCAATAAAGAGTCGAGCTCTCTGAGATTGGAATTGTTGCGCGTGTGGTTTCCCTTGGCAGTCACCAGCAGCGTCAACGGTTTTTCGCCATTGTCCATTGTCATCGGCACGAGCTGATTATCGTAAAACTGCTGATTGCAGAACTGAATAATTCGGGGATGACACCGATAGTGCTCTTTGAGCAACGTCATCGGTATCGAATTGCCGAACACACTGACGCATGAGTCCAAAAGGCTGTACTTCTCACAGTCATACCAGGGCGCGGGCGCTTCCAGCCCGAGTTTTTCCGGGATGTGTGCAAGTTGCTTCCTGTCCCCCACGATGATCAGATTTTTCGCACAACTGAGTGCCAGTACACCTGGGACGATGTCCTGTTGCGAGGCCTCGTCGATAATCACGTAATCGAGAACAGTCTTGCCGCCAAGGGAGTTGACGATTGAATGCGTACCGCTGCCAATGACCGGGTAGCGCTTCAGGAACGCATCAAGCCGCTTTCTGTAAGTGGTGTCGAAGGTATCGTCATCAGAGATATTACGATACAGGTGGTGTTTCAGGTGAAGCATGGAAGAAGTGGTCAACTCCTCCAGCAGCGCCTTGAAGTTACCGACGCGCAACGCCTCTTCATGGGCTGCCAACTCTGCCTTCTTACCTTGCAAGACCTTGTCGTAATAATGGAGCTGCAGGCTGTAGAAGGCAGACATGCGCTTGTCCCAGTTATCGAAGGGGCGAGTGCGCAGAATTCTGAAATTGAACAAGAGCTCGATACGGTCCTTGATTCTGATGCGCTCGCTCGAAAGCTGCTCAAGGTAAGCCATCAAGTCCGTCGTCTTTTGGGGCGACAGTTTATATCTGTCCAGAGAAGGACCGACCACACCGTTATCCCGCTGCCACTCTTTAAGGTAGCGCCGTTCTATCTCCAGCTCGTTAATCTCGATCTGCAACTGCGCCACTGCGTTACGAGCACCCAGGTAGCTTTTCAGCTGTTGCAGCACAGTCTGGATATGCTCAATGGCAGGCGCTGGTGAAGGTTCTGTGGAAGGTCGAGAAGGACGGTTAGCAAAAAACTCCTTCTGATTGTCGTTTTTACCCAGTCTCGCGACCAGATAATCCAAGCCACACTTCCCTAGCTTTTCATAAACATTCTCGACTGCAGAGTTATTGTTGGACACCACCGCCACTGTTTTTCCCTGCAAAAGGATGTTGGCAATGATGTTCAGGATAGTCTGCGTCTTGCCCGTGCCGGGAGGACCTTCAATCACGCTTATCTGTGAAAGGAACGCTTGCTCCACCGCCTGGAGCTGACTTTCGTTGAGGCCGAAAGGAAAGATGAAATTGCCTGACGACTCCAGCTTTCCATGCTGCCCTTTGCAGTAGGCATGCAGCGCCGTGGCCGGAGACAACGAAAGAGTCCCCATTTGGCGGTCAATATTTTCGGCCATTCCCTTTTTATCACCGGCAGCGGCAGTGCTGACCCGAGCTGCAGCCACTGAGCGAAAATAAGTGAATGCAGGCTCATCAGTGATCGAGGTCGGGGAAACGAAATCGATGTTGTCCATGTTGAACGGGTAGATGTCCGAACTGCCCGGAAACTGAACGAGCGCGTATTTCTCGCCATAGATCACCGCTTTCTCGACGGGACTCAGAACATAGCCTCCTCGTCTCAAAAGAAGCATGCCGTTGACCTCTCGGGTCGGATCGACTTTGCAGTCGTCAAGCGGACGGGTGTAGGTTTTTTTTGAGGGGTAATGGCAAGTCAGAATGAATGCACCCCTGACATCCTTTTTTATAACCCAGTCGCTAATTTGCCGGGTCTTGTCCTCGCCACACACAAAGATGGAAACCATAAATCCCTTAAACAGGTGTGATGACCACCTGTACGCATCCGTGCCGTAAAAATCCGAATTCATTGATTCGGGTAGTCGGTGCCATTCTGGCATTGCTAAACAGATTGATGCCAGCGCGAAGTGTGGCGAGGGGCTGTTTGATAGGGCACGCCACATAAAAACAGTGCTTGGCGATGCACAAAGCTGCCAGAACTCACCAACCCCAAAAACCCAAAAGCCCGCAATTACGCGGGCTTCAGGGCATTTTTTGCTAGATCGTGCCGGGCAATACCGGACGCCCCATCATTCCCACTCAATCGTAGCCGGCGGCTTGCTCGACACATCGTAAGTCACCCGCGAAATCCCTTCGATCTCGTTGATGATCCGGCCGCTCACCGTCTCCAGCAGCTCATAAGGCAGGTGCGCCCAACGAGCAGTCATGAAGTCGATGGTTTCGACCGCGCGCAGGGCGACGACCCAGGCGTAGCGGCGGCCGTCGCCGACGACGCCAACCGATTTGACCGGCTGGAACACTACAAACGCCTGGCTGACTTTGTGGTACCAGTCGGCCTTGCGCAGTTCTTCGATGAAGATGTGGTCGGCACGACGCAGGAGGTCGGCGTATTCCTTCTTCACTTCGCCGAGGATGCGCACGCCCAGGCCTGGGCCGGGGAATGGGTGGCGGTAGACCATGTCGTAGGGCAGGCCGAGTTCGAGGCCCAGGCGGCGGACTTCGTCCTTGAACAGTTCGCGCAGTGGCTCGACCAGCTTGAGGTTCATTTCTTCCGGCAGGCCGCCTACGTTGTGGTGCGACTTGATGACGTGGGCCTTGCCGCTTTTCGCGCCAGCCGACTCGATGACGTCCGGGTAGATGGTGCCTTGCGCCAGGTACTTGATGTTGTCCAGCTTGCAGGACTCGGCATCGAACACGTCGATGAAGGTGCGGCCGATGATCTTGCGCTTCTTCTCTGGATCGCTCTCGCCTGCCAGGTTGTTCAGGAACTGTTCTTCGGCGTTGGCGCGGATCACCTTGACGCCCATATTCTCGGCGAACATGGCCATCACCTGCTCGCCCTCATGCAGACGCAGGAGGCCGTTGTCGACGAATACGCAGGTCAGTTGATCGCCGATGGCCTTGTGCAACAGCGCCGCGACCACGGAGGAGTCAACGCCGCCGGAAAGGCCCAGCAACACGTTGTCAGTACCGACCTGAGCGCGAACCTGAGCGATGGCGTCTTCAGCAATCTTCGAAGGGGTCCACAGTGCTTCACAGCCGCAGATGTCGAGGATGAAGCGCGACAGGATGCGACCGCCCTGCTTGGTGTGGGTCACCTCCGGGTGGAACTGCACGCCGTAGTAACCGCGCGCGTCGTCAGCCATACCGGCAATCGGGCAGCTCGGGGTGCTGGCCAGAATGTGGAAGTCTTCCGGCAGTTTGGTGACCTTGTCACCGTGACTCATCCATACGTCCAGGCCAAACAGGCCGTCGGCGTCGATATGGTCTTCGATACCATCGAGCAGACGGCTTTTGCCGACTACGTCAACGCGAGCGTAGCCGAACTCGCGCAGCTCGGAACCGGCAACCTTGCCGCCCAGCTGCTCGGCCATGGTCTGCATGCCATAGCAGATACCGAAAACCGGCACACCCAGGTCAAATACCGCTTGCGGGCAGCGCGGGCTGTCGGCTTCGTGTACGGACTCGGGGCCGCCGGCGAGGATCACGCCTTTTGGAGCGAATTCGCGAATCGCTTCGTCGTCCATGTCAAACGGATGCAGCTCGCAATACACGCCGATTTCGCGTACGCGGCGGGCGATCAGCTGGGTGTACTGGGAACCGAAGTCGAGGATCAGGATACGGTGGGCGTGAATGTCGAGGGCCATGACTCATTCTCGTCAAAAAACAGAAACGACACGGGGCTGCGTCAACAGCCCCGGCTATGAAACTTGCTGGCCTGCATCGAGGCAAACACCCCCGATGCAGTCCGGATCAACCGACGCGATAGTTCGGCGCTTCCTTGGTGATCTGCACGTCATGAACGTGGGACTCAGCCATACCGGCGCCAGTAATGCGAACGAACTCGGGCTTGGTGCGCATCTGCTCGATGTCGGCACTGCCGGTGTAACCCATGGAGGAACGCAGGCCGCCCATCAACTGATGGATGATGGCCGACAACGGACCTTTATAGGCCACACGGCCTTCGATACCTTCAGGCACCAGTTTCTCGGCACCTGCGGACGAATCCTGGAAGTAGCGATCGGACGAGCCTTGCGCCTGGGACATCGCACCCAGCGAACCCATGCCGCGATAGGCCTTGTAGGAACGACCCTGGAACAGTTCGATCTCGCCTGGCGCTTCTTCAGTACCGGCGAACATCGAGCCCATCATCACGCAGGAGGCGCCAGCCACGATAGCCTTGGACAGATCACCGGAGAAGCGGATACCTCCGTCGGCGATCATCGGCACGCCAGTGCCTTCAAGGGCAGCGGAGACGTTGGCGATGGCGCTGATCTGCGGCACGCCGACACCGGCAACGATACGCGTGGTGCAGATGGAGCCCGGGCCGATACCGACCTTGACTGCATCGGCGCCTGCGGCAACCAGTGCCCTGGCTGCTTCGCCGGTGGCGATGTTGCCGCCGATGACCTGCACCTGAGGGAAGTTTTCCTTGACCCAGCGAACGCGGTCGATCACGCCTTTGGAATGGCCGTGAGCGGTATCGACGACCACGACGTCAACGCCAGCCGCGACCAGTGCGGTGACGCGCTCGCCGGTGTCCTTGCCGGTACCGACTGCAGCGCCGACGCGCAGGCGAGCCTGATCGTCCTTGCTGGCCAGCGGGTAAGCCTTGGCTTTTTCGATGTCCTTGACGGTCATCATGCCCTTGAGCGCGAAGTTGCCGTCGACGATCAGGACTTTTTCCAGACGGTGCTTGTGCAGCAGTTCGCGCACTTCGTTCTTGTCGGCGCCTTCGCGCACAGTGACCAAGCGCTCTTTGGGCGTCATCACTTCGCGAACAGGGACATCAAGACGGTTTTCGAAGCGTACGTCGCGGGACGTCACGATGCCGACCAGGTCGCCATTGTGCAGAACCGGTACGCCGGAAATGTTGTGCATGCGGGTGAGTTCGAACAGATCGCGAACAGTGGCGTCGGCTTCGATCGTGATCGGGTCTTTAACGACGCCGGCCTCGAACTTCTTGACCTTGCGCACTTCGGCAGCTTGCTGCTCGATGGTCATGTTCTTGTGGATGATACCGATACCGCCTTCCTGGGCCATGGCAATTGCCAGACGGGCCTCGGTGACTGTATCCATTGCAGCAGAGACCAAAGGTATATTCAGCTCGATGCCACGGGTCAAACGGGTTTTCAGACTGACTTCGTTGGGAAGTACCTCGGAATAACCAGGCACAAGGAGAATGTCGTCGAATGTAAGGGCTTCTTGACTGATACGCAGCATCGCGGGGGCTCCCGGGCGGGAAATTGGAAGCGCGCCATTATACCCACAGACCCCGCCCGGCTCAATGCAAACCTCAGCCTATTATCAAAGCTGTTTATAGACGCACATTAACGCAGGAGACCGGGCGATCCAGACGTTCGGCGAACTCATCCAGAAAGGTCTGCGTGAACGACGCATCCAGCCAGTTATTGAAGATGAAACCGAGGTTGGAAAACCCGCAGGCGTCGAGAAAAAGAAAGCCGTTGATGTCATCTTCGTGGCGGCATTCGGGGCAGGTGAAATTATCGGTATGACCGGGCATCCAGTCTTCCAGGCTGTCGAACAGCGCCTCCCCCACTTCGCGGCGACACTCCGGGCAACCGGCCTCTTCGGCAAAGTCGTTCAGCGGGGTATAGATGCAGCGCTTGGTGACGATTTCCAGGCCATTGACGACCTGCCCGAACGGCAACGCATCGGGGTTCTTCACCACCCGCTTCGCTCCGGGTGCCACTGCGTAGGCCATCTTGTTATAGGTGCGTCCACACGTGGTCAGCTCCGGCTCGACCACATCGAGCTTGACCAGCCAGCGCAGGATCAGCCGCGCCCTGGCCTCGTGCCCGGGAAAGGTGGAAATTTGCGGGACGATGATGCTTTGGGTGTTCATAACGGAGCGTCGCTTAAAGCTGTTCGAGGCCGCAGCTTAATAGGCTGGCCATTCAGGTCAAGAAGCAATCCTGCCTTTACCGACGAGACAGACCTGTGCGCCAGACCGGCATTGCCATTATGATGCCGGACATGATCAAAGACCCTTTCGCAAGACTCGGCCTCGACCGGGAAGTCCTTACTGTCAGCCAGCTCAACGGCCGTGCCCGTGTGCTGCTGGAAGACGTGTTCAGCAGTATCTGGGTCGAGGGGGAGATCTCCAACCTCTCGCGCCCGGCGTCGGGCCATGTGTACTTCACGCTGAAGGACTCTGGCGCGCAGGTCCGCTGCGCCTTGTTCCGGCAGAGCGCGGCGCGTGTGCGTCAGGCGCTCAAGGACGGCTTGCAGGTCAAGGTGCGCGGCAAGGTCTCGCTGTTTGAAGGCCGCGGCGACTATCAGTTGATTCTCGACACGGTGGAACCTGCCGGTGATGGTGCGTTGCGCCTGGCATTCGATGCGTTGAAAGCCAAGCTCAGCGACGAAGGCCTGTTCAGCGCCGAGCGCAAGGTCGCACTGCCGCTGCACCCGCAACGTATCGGGATTATCAGCTCTCCGACCGGTGCGGTGATCCGCGACATCATCAGCGTGTTCCGCCGTCGCGCGCCGCGGGTCGAGCTGACCTTGATTCCCACAGCCGTTCAGGGTCGCGAGGCGATCAACCAGATTGTCCGCGCGCTGAAGCTGGCCGACAGCAGGGGCTTCGATGCATTGATCCTGGCCCGTGGCGGCGGCTCGCTGGAGGACCTGTGGTGCTTCAACGAAGAAGCTGTCGCCCGCGCCATCGACGCGTGCGTGACGCCGATTGTCAGCGCTGTCGGGCATGAAACCGATGTGTCCATCAGCGACTTTGTCGCCGACGTGCGCGCACCGACGCCTTCAGCTGCCGCCGAACTGCTCGCCCCGGATTCCAGCGACCTGCATCGACGCGTCGACAACCTGCACCGGCGACTGGTCAGCCGCATGCAGGACCGCCTGATGCGCGAGCGGCTGCGTCTGGAGGGTATTTCCCGGCGTCTGCGCCACCCTGGCGAGCGCTTGCGTCAGCAGTCGCAACGGCTGGATGATCTGGACATGCGCCTGCGCCGCGCCTTCGAACAGAACATGCATCAACGCCAAGTGCGTCTGGCGCACCTGCAGAGCCGCCTTGCTGCCCAGCACCCGGGGCGGACCCTGGCCTTTTTGCGCCAGCGTCTGGATGCCCTGGCCGAGCGTCTGCCGCGAACCATTCGTGAACAGATCAAGGCGCGCAAGCTGCAACTGCAAAGTCAGGTGCAGACCCTCAACGTGGTCAGCCCGCTCGCCACACTGGGACGCGGTTACAGCATCCTGCTCGACGAGCGCGGCCATGCGATCCGCAGCGCGGCACAGACGCAAACGGGCCAACGGCTTACCGCCAGGCTCGGCGAAGGCGAACTGCAAGTGCGCGTTGAAGACAATCACCTCACACCCGTGACCCTCTCCCTTCTGGACTGACTGCCTGATGCTACGTTTTATCGCCCCGCTGTTCGCCCTGCTGCTCTGTCTTCCCGCTCACGCTGACAGCTTTATTACCCGCGCACTCGACAAACCGGTGCCAGGCGGCGTGGCGGTTGTCGATCTGGGCACTGGCGCTCAGGCTCCGACCGCCACCTATCAAGGCAAACCGGTGCTGGTGGTCAAGGAACAGGGCACGCGCTGGCTGGCCATCGTGGGCATTCCGTTGACCGTCAAACCCGGCACTCAGCAAGTCACGTCCGGCGGGCGCACGCTCAACTTCACCGTTGGCAGCAAGAAATACCCGGAGCAGCACATCACGCTCAAGAACAAACGTCAGGTCAATCCCAACCCTGAAGACAACAAACGCATCGAGGGCGAATTGGCCGAGCAACTGCGCGCTTACCGCAGTTTCAGCCCAGGCACGCCAAGCAACCTGATTCTGGACAAGCCGGTCAACGGCCCGCTGTCGAGCAAGTTCGGCGTGCGTCGCTTCTTCAACGGCGAAGAGCGCAACCCGCATTCGGGACTCGACTTCGCGGTTCCTGCCGGCACACCGATCAAGTCCCCGGCAGCGGGCAAGGTCATCCTGACCGGCAATTATTTCTTCAATGGCAACACCGTATTCGTCGATCACGGGCAAGGCTTCATCAGCATGTTTTGCCATATGTCGAAGATCGACGTGAAGGTCGGCGACCTCGTCCCGCGTGGCGGAGTGGTCGGCAAGGTCGGCGCCACCGGTCGCGCAACCGGGCCGCACATGCACTGGAACGTCAGCCTCAACGATGCGCGCGTGGACCCGGCGATCTTCATCGGCGCTTTTCAGCCGTAAGCCTGTTGGTGAGCGAGCGTTACGGCGCTCGCTCACGTAAGCCCTCACTTGCGCACATCGCTTTTGACCAACAATAACCTGGATATAACGCTTTAAATACCGCTATAAAAAATCGTCAAAGGCGTATTTTCGAGAATTTATTCCAATCTTTTTCAAGTGCTTGCCATCATCCATGCCAATGGTTACGGTTGGCCTCATGAAAACCTCTCAAACCCTTATTCTGTTGCGCCAACACCGGTGCCTCAGCCTGGTCAGCGCCCGACTGCCTGGCTAGCATGCTGTGCCTCGTCCCTGTGTTCGCAATTCCCTGTGCTACCTATCCAGAACGGCAGGCCGCCCAACCCCGGCCCCGTGAATACAAAAGGATTTCCTGATGACCATGCTCAAAGACCCTTCGAAGAAGTACCGTGCGTTCCCGACCATTGATCTGCCTGACCGCACCTGGCCTTCGAAGACCATCGATGCAGCGCCGATCTGGTGCAGCTCCGACCTGCGCGACGGCAACCAGTCGCTGATCGAACCCATGGACGCCGCCAAGAAACTGCGCTTCTGGAAAACCCTGGTCAGCGTTGGCGTCAAGGAAATCGAGGCATCCTTTCCATCGGCTTCGCAGACTGACTTTGACTTCGTGCGTACCCTGATCGAAGACGGCCACATTCCGGATGACACCACCATCCAGGTATTGACCCAGGCTCGCGAAGACCTGATCGCCCGCACCTTCGAATCGCTGCGCGGCGCGAAAAAGGCCATTGTTCACCTGTATAACGCGACCAGCCCGTCGTTCCGCCGCATCGTCTTCAATCAGGACAAGGCCGGGGTGAAAGAGATCGCGGTCAACGCGGCCAAGCTGTTCGTCAAATATGCAGCACAACAGCCTGAAACCCAGTGGACCTTCGAGTACTCGCCGGAAACCTTCAGTGCGACCGAGCTGGAATTCGCCAAGGAAGTCTGCGATGCGGTGATCGAAGTGTGGAACCCGACGCCTGAGAACAAGGTGATCCTCAACCTCCCGGCCACCGTGGAAGTGGCGACACCCAATATTTACGCTGACCAGATCGAATGGTTCGGCCGCAACATTACCCGCCGCGACAGCGTGCTGATCAGCCTGCATACCCACAACGACCGTGGTACGGGCGTTGCCGCTACCGAGCTGGGCCTGATGGCCGGCGCAGATCGCGTCGAGGGCTGCCTGTTCGGTAACGGCGAGCGGACCGGCAACGTCGATCTGGTCACCGTGGCCCTGAACCTTTACACCCAAGGCATCAACCCGGAGCTGGATTTCTCGGATATCGACGGTGTGCGCAAGGTCGTCGAAGAATGCAACCAGATTCCTGTGCACCCACGTCACCCGTACGTTGGCGACCTGGTGCACACCGCGTTCTCGGGTTCGCACCAGGATGCGATTCGCAAGGGTTTCACCCAGCAGAAGGAAGGCGAGTTGTGGGAAGTGCCTTACCTGCCGATTGACCCGGCCGACATCGGTCGCAGCTACGAGGCGGTGATTCGCGTCAACAGCCAGTCGGGCAAAGGTGGCATCACTTACCTGCTGGAACAGGAATATGGCATCTCCCTGCCACGCCGCATGCAGATCGAGTTCAGCCAGGTGGTTCAGGGTGAAACCGATCGTCTGGGTCTGGAGATGACGGCCGAGCAGATTCACTCGCTGTTGCGTCGTGAGTACCTGCAAGCCAACGTTCCTTATGCGCTGATCAGCCATAAGTTGCAGGAGGAGAACGGCAACAGCTCGGTGGATGCCGAGGTGCACGTCGACGGCGAAACCCAGCACTGGCGCGGCAAGGGCAAGGGCGCGCTGGAAGCACTGGTTGCCGGTCTGCCGGTGGCCGTGGAAATCATGGATTACAACGAGCATGCGATCGGCTCGGGTACCACCGCCAAGGCGGCCGCCTACATCGAGCTGCGCGTGAATGGCGAACGCGCCGTCCATGGCGTGGGCATCGATGAAAACATCACCACGGCGAGCTTCCGCGCCCTGTTCAGTGCCCTGAATCGTTCACTCAGCCAGACCCAGGCCAAAGCTGCCTGATTCGATAGCCGGATGGCGGACGCAGGTCCGTCATCCGCATCGCCCTCTTCCCTCCCCGCCTCACACTGCACCAGCCTCTTGCATTCCGCGCATGACCCTGCCTGTTTCGGCATAATCTTTTTCATTTATGCTGTGGTAGCATGCTGCCCTTACTCCAGAGCGCGCCCAATCCAACAGCAATTCATATGCTGACGATGCCTGCTCGGACTTACCTGCCAGCTGCACCTTTCCTATAAAACCAAGACGACTATTGCATTGATTTCCGGACGAAAAGAATGCTCGGGCAGACCCACCGTGCATTGAAATTACCATCGGCCTCGGTACGCTGAGCTGATCCAATCACATTTGGAGCGATTATGCCCAAGGCTTCCCATCAAGATTTGCGCCGTAGCTTCCGTGCGCTCACCTCGTCGAACGCTTGCTTTCACACAGCCTCGGTGTTCGACCCCATGTCAGCGCGAATCGCAGCGGATCTGGGCTTTGAAGTAGGCATCCTCGGCGGCTCCGTGGCGTCGCTGCAAGTCCTGGCAGCCCCTGACTTCGCCCTGATCACCCTGAGCGAATTCGTTGAACAGGCCACGCGCATCGGCCGTGTCGCACAGCTCCCGGTCATCGCGGACGCAGACCATGGTTATGGCAATGCCCTTAACGTCATGCGCACCGTTGTCGAACTGGAACGTGCCGGTATTTCTGCACTGACGATCGAAGATACCCTGCTGCCGGCACAGTTCGGACGCAAATCCACTGATCTGATTTCCACTGCCGAAGGTGTTGGCAAGATCCGCGCAGCGCTGGAGGCTCGCGTCGATCCAGAGATGTCGATTTTCGCTCGTACCAACGCAGCGATCATTCCGGTTCAGGAAGCCATCAGCCGGGTTCAGCAGTATCAGGCTGCCGGGGCTGACGGCATTACCATCGTCGGCATTCGGGACTTTGATCACCTGGCGCAGATATCCGAAGGCGTGACCGTACCGCTGATGCTGGTGACGTACGGCAACCCGGAACTGCACGACAACGCGCGCCTTGCCGAGATGGGTGTGAGGATTTGCGTGCATGGCCACGCAGCGTACTTCGCGGCGATCAAGGCCACCTATGACTGCCTGCGCGAGCAGCGTCAGATACTGGGCAACGAGTCGAACATGAGTGCGACTGAACTGACCCACACCTACACGCAGCCTGAAGACTACGTAGAGTGGGCCCGTAAGTTCATGAACGTGAACGAGTGACAGGCAACGCTGGACGCTGCGCCGCCTGATCAGGGGCGCAAGCAGCTGAATGCCCACGCAACACTGTGCGCGGGCATGATGAGCATCACTTCGAACGCAAAGCAGGCGATATCACGCGGTGGTGTTTACACCGCCACCGGTTTCCAGCTGCAGCAACGAGGCCTGCAACGTCTGCAGGTTGGCGCTGATGGTCGCGATCTGGCCCTGAATCGCCATGGACTTCTGCGCCTTCTCTTCCGCTGACCCTTTACCGCTTTGAGCAGCAGCCAGCTGCGCCTTCTGCTCGGCGAGTTGCTTCTGAGCGTCCTTGATCTGCTGCTTTATCTGCTCGATCGTCTGATTGAGAGACGATTCACTGGAGCCACCCACGCTGCCGCCGCCACCCGCTGCACCGGCCTTGCCACCTTCAGTCGACGCCTGATCAGAGCTTTTCTCCGTTTCGGTAGTCGTGGTGGCGACAGCAGTCGCGGTCTTGGCCGTTTCAGCATCAGTAGGCTTGACCGTTAGCGTCAACGAGCTTGAGTAACTGTTCAGCGTGGAGGTATTGATAGTAGTCATGACGGTCTCCTGGAAGTCTGGAACAGCTATCGGCCGACTGGAAACATTCTGAAGTACTTTTATTGAATATTGAAAGAGTCCGCGTCCAGCCCGGCCGGAAACCGCGTACGGTAGGCCTGCAGGTCTGCCGCGCTCAGCGTCGCCCTGAACACTCCATCCGCTTCGCCCGCGCTCAACAGGCTCTCGCCCTGAAAATCCAGGACCTGACTGTCACCGGTGTACGCAAAGCCCTTGCCGTCCGACCCGACGCGATTGACCGCCGCCACGTAGCACAGGTTTTCAATAGCTCTGGCGGGCAGCAGGCGGTTCCAGTGCAGACGCCGTGCGCCCGGCCAGTTGGCGGTGTACAGCAACAGATCGGTGTCCTGGGCGTCACGGCTCCAGACCGGAAAGCGCAGGTCATAGCAGATCAGCGGGCGTACACGCCAGCCGTTGAGCTCAAACATCACCTGGCGATCACCCGGCGTGTAGTGCTCGTGTTCACCGGCCATGCGAAACAGATGACGCTTGTCGTAATGCAGCAGTTCACCGTCTGGCCGCGCCCACAACAGGCGATTGCGATGACTGCCATCGACAGCGCGCATCATGACGCTGCCGGTCACCACGGCGTTGATACGCCTGGCCTGCGCCAATAGCCATAGCGATGTAGGCCCGGCTTCCGGCTCTGACAGGGCCTCGGACTCCATCGAGAACCCGGTGGTGAACATCTCTGGCAGGATCACCAGGTCCGCGCCGCGCGCCTGATCCAGCAATGGCTCGAAATGCTCGAGATTGGCCTCGCGATCATGCCACGCCAGCGTGGTCTGGATCAGTGCGAGGTTGAGGTTGGGCAGCCCGCTTATATCGCGCATAGTTTCTCCGCCGCCAGACGCAGCGTCTCTTCCTGTTTGGCGAAGCACAGGCGGATCAGGCGCTGCCCTTCTGGCGGGCTCTGGTAGAACACCGAAATCGGAATGCTCGCCACGCCATGCTCACGGGTCATCCACAAGGCCATGTCGACGTCATTGAGGTCGGGCCTGATCTGCGAGTAATCGACCAACTGGAAATAAGTCCCGCCCACCGGCCGGAAGCTGAAACGCGACTCGGCCAGATGACTGCAGAAAAAGTCGCGCTTGGCCTGATAGAAGCCTGGCAGTTCATCGACATGCTCAGGGTGTTCGGCCATGAAGTCGGCCAATGCGTATTGCAACGGCGTGACACCACAGAAGCTCACATACTGATGCACCTTGCGCAGTTCGGACGTCAGCGCAGGCGGCGCGACCACGTAACCGGTTTTCCAGCCTGTGACGTGATAGGTCTTGCCGAACGAGCTGACGACGAAGGCGCGCTGATAAAGCGCTTCGTGGTCGAGTACACTGACGTGGCGTGCGCCGTCAAACACCAGGTGTTCATAGACTTCATCGCTGAGCAGGTAAATGTCGCGATCGGCGATCAGCGCGGCCAGTCGATCAAGCTCTGAACGACTGATCAGAGCGCCGCTGGGGTTGTGCGGGCTGTTGATGACAATCATGCGGGTACGCGGGCTCAGCGCATCGCTGAGCTTTTGCCAGTCGATGGAGAAGTCATCCAGCCCCAGTTGCACATGAACGCAGCGCCCACCGGCCAGTTCGACGGCAGGCTCGTAGCTGTCATAACAAGGGTCGAAAATGATCACTTCGTCGCCAGCACGAATAACGCTATGGATCGCGCAGAAAATCGCCTGGGTGGCACCCGGTGTAATAGTGATTTCAGTGTCCGCATTGACCGTACGCCCATAGCTGCGGGCGATCTTTGCCGCAACTTGCTGACGAAGCGCAGGCAGCCCGGTCATCGGCGAGTATTGGTTATGGCCTTGAGTGACGTGTCGGCAGACCGCATCACGCAGCGCCTGCGGCCCGTCAAAATCAGGAAACCCCTGGGACAGGTTGATAGCTCCGGTTTCGGCGGCCAGCTGTGACATGACGGTGAAGATAGTGGTGCCCACGTTGGGCAACTTGCTGTCGATCATGGAACCCTTTCCCTGCAATCTCCCGGCACCGGGCGGCACGGGTCAGGCAGGATAGCCCATTAAACGGACACAAAAAAAGGCGCCGAAGCGCCTTTTTCCAGATGCTGACTCAGCGCTTGTCGCGGCGCTTCTTGTCGGCCTTCTTGTGGTGCGACATCATCCGACGCTTCTTGTTGACCTGACGGTCAGTGAGCGTGTTCTTGTTGCCTTCATACGGGTTCTCGCCGCCCTTGAACTCGATACGGATCGGCGTACCGACCAGTTTGAGCACACGTCGGTAAGTGTTTTCCAGGTAACGGACGTAGGACTTGGGTACTTTCTCGACCTGATTACCGTGGATCACGATCAGCGGCGGGTTGGCACCACCCAAGTGAGCGTAGCGCAGCTTGATGCGGCGGCTGCCGACCATCGGTGGCGCATGCTCGCTGACCGCATCTTCGAGAATCTGCGTCAGGCGGCTGGTTGGCCAGCGGGTTACCGCAGACTTGAACGAGTTCTGTACCGACTGATACAGGTTGCCCACGCCCGTGCCGTGCAGTGCGGAGATGAAGTGGATGTCGGCGAAGTCGACGAAGAACAACCGGCGCTCCAGCTCGATCTTCACAAAATCGCGTTCGCCCGGCGTCATGCCGTCCCACTTGTTCAGCGCGATGACCAGCGCACGACCCGCTTCAAGGGCGAAGCCCAGCAGGTTCAGGTCGTGGTCGACCACACCTTCGCGGGCGTCCATCACAAAGATCACCACGTTGGCGTCCTTGATGGCCTGCAGCGTCTTGACCACCGAGAACTTTTCAACTTCCTCGTGGATCTTGCCGCGCTTGCGCACACCCGCGGTGTCGATCAGCGTGTACTTCTCTTCGTTACGCTCGAAGGGAATGTAGATACTGTCGCGCGTGGTGCCTGGCTCGTCATAGACGATAACCCGGTCTTCACCCAGCATACGGTTGACCAGCGTCGACTTGCCGACGTTGGGACGACCGATGATGGCGATCTTGATGCCGTCTTTCTCGCTAGGGCCGGGAATGCGCTTGGCTTCCTGACCTTCGGCGACTTCCTCGACCTCAACGCCCTCTTCAGGCTCGTCTTCGTCCCTGGGGAATTCGCGCAGAGCGATTTCGAGCATCTGCGAGATACCACGACCGTGGGCACCGGCCACCGGGATGGCATCGCCCAGGCCCATCGGGCTGAACTCGGCGCGTGCCAGGTTCTCGTCGATGTTGTCGATCTTGTTGGCAACCACGTATGAACGCTTGTTGCGCTTGCGCAGGTGCTCACCAATCATCTGATCAGCAGCGGTGTAGCCCGCACGGGCGTCCACCAGAAACAGCACCACATCGGCTTCTTCAATGGCCAGCAGCGACTGCTCGGCCATCTTTTCGTCCATGCCATGCTCGTCACCGGAGATACCGCCGGTGTCGATCAGAATATAGGAGCGCCCTTGCCACTTCGCCTCTCCGTATTGGCGATCACGGGTAAGACCGGACAGATCGCCGACAATGGCGTCGCGAGTCCTGGTCAGGCGGTTGAACATGGTGGACTTGCCGACGTTCGGTCGACCCACCAGGGCGATTACGGGAACCATGCGGCTCTCCACTTCGTTATTTCAGAAAATACAAAAGCCGCTGCAGGGCAGCGGCCGGAGTTCGGGGCGATGCCACAAAGGCACCGCAGCCTTGCCGAAGCAAGGGCACCCGGGGCCATTGGCCCCGGGCATGGACACTTATTGCTTGATGGTCAGGGCTTCCAGTTTGCCGCTGTTGCCATACACGTAAATCATGTCCCCAACCACCAGCGGACGCGCACGCAGGCCGTCGCTGTCGATACGTTCGCGACCGACAAAACGACCGTCCACCTGGCTCAACAGGTGCAGGTAGCCTTCCATGTCACCGACCGCTACGTAGCTGGAATACACTTCCGGCGCGCCGAGCTGGCGGCGAGCCAGTGATTCGTTGCTCCACAGTGCAGAGGACGAACGCTCGTCGATACCTTCGACAGTACCGGACGCCAGAGTGGCATAGACGCTGCCAAAGCCCTGGGCGACACCCGAGTAGCTCGAAGCATCACGCTGCCAGAGGACACGACCGCTTTCCAGATCGAGACCGGCGACGCGGCCCTGATAGGTAGCAACGTACAGCGTACCGCCGGACAGCAACAGGCCGCCGTCGATATCGACCACACGATCCAGTTCCGAGCGACCTTGCGGGATGGCAACACGCTGCTCCCAGATCGGCACGCCGTTGGTGATATCCAGAGCGACGACCTTGCCGGTCGACAGACCTGCCACGGCAAGACGGTTGGTCGCCAGCGGAGCACCGGTACCGCGCAGGGTCAGCACCGCCGGGGTACTTTCGTAGATCCAGAGCTGCGAACCGGTAGAGGCGTCGAAACCGACGATGCGGTCATCCTGAGTCTGGACAACGACCACGGAACCGTTGGTGGCAGGCGGAGCCAGCACTTCGCTGGTGACGCGAGCGCGCCACTTTTCTTCACCGGACGTGGCATCCATGGCAATCACTTCACCCTTGAGGGTGCCGATCATCACCAGTCCGTAGCCCACGCCGACTGCACCGGAAACGGGTAGGTCGAGATCCTTCTTCCAGATCACGTCGCCAGTCAGACGGTCCAGCGACACGACTTCGCCCGTGACGTCAGCCGCATAGATGCGGTCGCCATCAATGGCCGGCACGAGCATGTTGTAAGTCTTGCCCTGACCGTCGCCAATGGAACGGCTCCACTGCTTGTGCAGAACCACTTCTTCTTTGAAGTCGGTCAGCTCGGCCGGAGGCAATTCCTTTTTGCTGTTGCTGCTGCAACCCGCGGCCAGAATGGCCAGAGCCAGCAATGCTGCATGTTTCCAACGAATCACGTCACGCATCCCCTTTCGCCAGATCGTCGAGCTTCATTTGCAGGCCACCCACTGCTGCGTCTTCGGACAGAGCAGATTTGGCCTTTTGGTATGCAGCATACGCCTCGTCGGTACGACCCAGCTGTACCAGCAGGTCACCCTTGAGTTCTTCACGACTGGCGAGGAAAGCCTTGTCGGCATCGCCGTCGAGCAGCTTCAGCGCGTCATCGGTCTTGTTCTGCGCAGCCAGCACGCGTGCCAGACGTTGACGGGCAATCTCGCCCAGCGTGTCATTGGCAGGTTTGTCGGCCACGGTTTTCAGCTCGGCTGCAGCATCGTCCAGCTTGCCAGCATCGACCGCCACCTTGGCGACGAACAGGCTACCGAACTGTGCGTAGGTAGTGCCACCGAATTCGCTTTTCAGTTTGCCGGAGATCTCGGCGACACGTGCGGTGTCTGCCTGACCACTGGGCGTCAGTGCGGTTTCCAGCAATTGCTGATAAAGCATCGAGGCGCCTTGCGACTGGCTGGCCTGATACCTGTGCCAGAACTGCCAACCCAGAACCACGACCAACGCAAGCAGACCGCCGGTCAACAGAGGTTTGCCGTTGCGCTGCCACCAGTCCTTCATTACCGCCAGCTCTTCATCTTCGGTACCCGACACCCCAATACTCCTATTCGCTAAACGGCTGTTAAATCAGCTTCAACCCTGCACGACGCAGGAGGCCAGGTGCTCTGACAGAGCATCCCAGGCAATATTTTGTTGTTCACCCTGGCCACGCAGGGGCTTGACGCCAATGACCTTCGCCGCCAGTTCTTCTTCGCCGAGGATCAGTGCGAACAGCGCACCGCTCTTGTCGGCCTTCTTGAACTGGCTTTTGAAGCTGCCGGCACCGGCGTTGACCTGCAACCGCAGGGTCGGCAGCTGATCACGGACCTTTTCGGTCAGTGCCAGTGCCGCCAGCTCGGCCGCTTCGCCGAATGCACACAGGTAGACATCGACCTGACGGGCAATCTCTTCCGGCACCTGCTCAAGGGTTTCGAGCAGCAGAACCAGTCGCTCGATACCCATCGCGAAACCGACGCCTGCAGTAGGTTTGCCACCCATCTGCTCGACCAGACCGTCGTAACGACCGCCCGCACAGACCGTACCCTGGGCACCGAGTTGATCGGTGACCCACTCGAAAACGGTCTTGCTGTAGTAGTCCAGGCCACGCACCAGCTTGGGATTGATCACATAAGGAATACCGGCGGCGTCCAGACGGGCCTTCAGGCCTTCGAAGTGAACGCGGGATTCGTCATCCAGGTAGTCCGCCAGTTTCGGCGCATCGACCAACACAGCCTGGGTTTCAGGGTGCTTGGTGTCCAGCACGCGCAGCGGGTTGGTTTTCAGGCGGCGCTGGCTGTCTTCGTCCAGTTGGTCGAGACGGGCCGAGAGGTATTCGACCAGCGCGTCGCGATAACGCGCACGCGCCTCGCTGGTGCCCAGGCTATTCAGCTCAAGCTTCACGGCGTTGCGGATGCCCAGCAGGCCCCACAGGCGCCAGGTCATGACAATCAGTTCGGCATCGATATCCGGACCGTCCAGGTTGAAAACCTCGACACCGATCTGATGAAACTGACGATAACGGCCTTTCTGTGGACGCTCGTGACGGAACATCGGACCGATGTACCACAGTTTTTGAACCTGGCCGCCGCCAGTGATGCCGTGTTCGAGGACCGCACGCACGCATGCGGCAGTGCCTTCAGGGCGCAGGGTCAGAGAGTCACCGTTACGATCGGCGAAGGTGTACATCTCTTTCTCGACGATATCGGTCACTTCACCGATGGAGCGCTTGAACAGCTCGGTGAATTCGACGATAGGCATACGAATCTGGCGGTAACCGTAGTTATCCAGCATACGGGCAACAGTGCCTTCGAAGTGACGCCACAGCGGCGTCTGCTCGGGCAGGATGTCGTTCATGCCACGAATGGCTTGTAGAGACTTACTCACAGAAAATCCTTAGCAATCCGGGTTAGCCGCGCACGATGACCGAGGCGTCGGCTTCGGCTTTTTCAGCCGCTTTCTCGCGAATCAAGCGTTCCAGCTCATTCACGAGATTGTCATTGGTCAGTTTCTGCGCGGGTTTGCCGTCGATGTAGATCAGGTTCGGCGTACCACCGGTCAGGCCGATATGCGCCTCTTTGGCTTCGCCCGGACCATTGACCACACAACCGATGACCGCAACATCGAGCGGAACCAGCAAATCCTCGAGGCGACCTTCCAGCTCGTTCATGGTCTTGACCACATCGAAGTTCTGCCGTGAGCAACTCGGGCAGGCGATGAAGTTGATTCCACGCGAACGAAGACGCAACGATTTGAGAATGTCGTACCCGACCTTCACTTCCTCGACCGGGTCAGCCGCCAGCGAGATGCGGATAGTATCGCCAATTCCTTCGGCGAGCAGCATACCGAGACCGACAGCCGATTTCACCGTACCTGAACGCAAGCCACCGGCTTCGGTGATGCCCAGGTGCAGCGGCTGAACAATCTCCTTGGCCAGCAGGCGATAGGCAGCGACGGCCATAAACACATCGGAAGCCTTGACGCTGACCTTGAAGTCCGGAAAGTTCAGGCGTTCCAGGTGCTCGACATGGCGCAGCGCAGATTCTACCAAGGCCTCTGGCGTAGGCTCGCCGTACTTCTTCTGCAGGTCTTTTTCCAGCGAACCGGCGTTGACGCCGATACGGATCGGGATGCCTCGATCACGCGCAGCATCGACCACGGCCCGCACACGGTCTTCACGACCGATATTGCCCGGGTTGATACGCAGACAGTCGACGCCCAGCTCCGCCACACGCAGGGCGATGCGGTAATCGAAGTGGATGTCGGCGACCAGCGGCACCTTGACCAGTTGCTTGATGCGGCCGAATGCTTCGGCAGCGTCCATGTCGGGCACCGAAACACGCACGATGTCGACACCCGCCGCTTCCAGACGATTGATCTGTGCCACGGTAGCGGCCACATCGTTGGTATCACTGTTGGTCATGCTTTGCACCGCGATCGGCGCATCACCGCCGACTGGTACGGAACCGACCCATATTTTCCGGGATTCGCGACGCTTGATTGGAGATTCGCCGTGCATGACTTATTGCCCTAGCTTCAGGCGAGCAGTTTCGCCGCTGGTAAAAGGTGCTACATCCACAGGCTGACCGTTGTAGCTGACCTGCGCACCGCGCGCATAGCCCAGACGCAGGGTCAACGGCGGCTTGCCGCTGACATCCAGACTGTCGCCCTTGCGCTTGAGGCCGCTGACCAGCACCTTGCCGTTTCCGTCAGTGACCTGGGTCCAGCAATCGGCAACGAACTGTACGGTCACCTGACCGGCACCCGCCACGGCAGGCGCTGGCTGCTCGGCAGGTGCAGTCGGCATCGACGGCACGGTCGGCGCAGCAACGGGGGCTTGCGGCGTGCTCGCCGGTGGCGTGGCAGCAGCAGGCGTCTGTGTTTGTGGTTGTGCGGTTGCATGACCTGTAACGCTGGAAGCCGGGGCCGCTGGCGCAGCAGCTGGCGCCTCACTGGCAGGCGCACCGGTATTCAACGGCAAGGAAGTTTGTCCGGAGGCAGGCGTTTCAGCCACAGCAGGCTCTTCCGGCTCGTCGAGCGGGTGAATCTGCGTGGTGCCGTCGGCACTTTCGACTTCGACGTGCTCCATGTTCAGCCCGGACTGATCCTTGCCGCGCAAGGTCGCCTGATCTTGCCACCAGAAGAAACCACCGCCGACCAGGATCACCAGCAACAGCAGGCTGACGATACGCAGAATGTTGTGCGACAGCCTGACCGGCTCTTCGATACGGCCCAGCGCGTGGACCGAACTGCCCTTACCGTCAGTGCCGGTGAACTGGTCGAACTGTTCGACCAGCGCCGCCTGATCAAGGTCAAGCAGTTTGGCGTAGGCACGCACGTAGCCCCGGGCAAACGTATGCCCAGGCAGCTTTTCAAACTGGCCGTTCTCCAGATTGGTCAGGGAGGTCACGGTGAGATTGAGTCTCAAGGCCACATCTGGCAGCGACCAGCTCCTGCTCTCGCGGGCCTGGCGCAGGGTTTCTCCAGGATTCACGCGATTGGTTGCTACAACTTCGGGATGCGCCGCTTTCATCATTGCTCCGACAGGTATTGCTGATATTCCGGCGTACCGGGATAGAGTCTTTTCAACAGCAGGCCAAAGCTGGCTGCCTTGTTACGATCATCATATATCTTCGCCAGCCGTGTACCGAGCAATAGACTACGTGCATTTTGCTCGCTGAGTTGGCTAAAACGGTCGTAATAGTCACGCGCCGGCACATATTGCTTGTCTTCGTAGGACAGCTGAGCCATTTCCAGCAAGGATAATGGCAACTGACGGTCCAGGCGCAATGCCTTGGTAAAATGCTCGCGAGCCTGCTCGCGGTTGCCCAGTTTCAGCGAGGTCATGCCCAGGCTTTCAAAAACCCGTGACCGCTCAGGATACAGGTTGTCGGCAGCCGCCTGTTCAAAACGCTCGTAGGCTTCCTTGTAACGTTTTTGCTCGAACAGAAAACTGCCGTAATTGTTGACGATACGTGTTTCGTTATTGCTGGCGGCCAACGCCTTGCGAAAGTACTGCTCTGCCAGCTCCGGCTCCATCTCCGTCTGGAACACCAGGGCCAGCGCGGCGTTGGCCTGCGCATCCGAGCTGTCGAGTTCAAGCGCCTTTTTCAGCGGAACCTTGGCGCGCTCGGTCTGCCCCTGCTGGAAATAACCCAGGCCAAGCTGCACGTAAGCCTTGCGTGCTTCCTCGCGCCCCTGGGCCGTCGTCAGCGGGTTGACGTTACCGGTGGACACGCACGCTGTCAGCAGGACGACAACACAGAGCAGCAGCGAGGCACGCACAGGCATGGAGTCTCTCTCGGTCAGGTTCGCAGTCAGGTTCGAGTCACCGCGACAGGGGCCGCATCGGCCTCGGCGCTCAACTCACGCACTGCAATGTAGCGTTCGCTACGGCGTGTGCGGTCCATCACCTGCCCGACCAACTGGCCGCATGCAGCATCGATATCTTCACCGCGTGTGGTGCGCACAGTGACGTTATAACCGGCCTGATGCAACAGGTCCTGAAAACGACGGATTGCGTTGTTGCTGGGACGCTCGTAACCGGAGTGCGGAAACGGGTTGAACGGAATCAGGTTGATCTTGCAAGGTGTGTCCTTGAGCAGTTCGATCATCTCGACCGCGTGCTCTACCTTGTCGTTGATGTCCTTGAGCATGGTGTACTCGATGGTGAGCACACGCTTTTCGCCCAGATTGGACATATAGCGACGGCAGGACTCGAGAAGCATTTTCAACGGGTATTTCTTGTTGAGCGGCACCAACTGGTTGCGCAGCGCATCATTCGGTGCGTGCAGCGACAAGGCCAGGGACACGTCGATGTGCTTGGAAAGCTCATCGATCATCGGCACCACACCGGAGGTGGACAAGGTCACCCGGCGCTTGGAAATGCCATACCCCAGGTCATCCATCATCAGATGCATGGCGGCAATGACATTGTCGAAGTTCAGCAGCGGCTCACCCATGCCCATCATCACCACGTTGGTGATGGCACGGTCGACGGTCGCCGGGACGCTGCCGAAGGATTTGTTGGCAATCCACACCTGACCGATGACTTCGGCGGCGGTGAGGTTGCTGTTGAAGCCTTGCTTGCCCGTGGAACAGAAGCTGCAATCCAGGGCACAGCCCGCCTGGGACGAAACACACAAGGTGCCACGCTTGCCCTGCGGAATGTAGACGGTCTCGACACAGCTGCCGGACTCTACGCGCACCACCCATTTACGGGTGCCGTCGCTGGAGATGTCCTCGCTGACCACTTCGGGACCGCGAACTTCGGCACAGGCCTTGAGCTTTTCGCGCAGGGCCTTGCTGACGTTCGTCATCGCGTCGAAATCGTCGACGCCGAAGTGGTGAATCCACTTCATGACCTGACCGGCACGGAAGCGCTTCTCCCCGATAGAGTCGAAGAATTTCTCCATTTCCTGTTGAGTCAGCCCCAGCAGGTTGGTTTTACCAGTCGATGCAATCATGAATTCACCCTTCACTCGTCAGTCAAAAATGACTTAGCGAGCGGTTACTTCGGTAGCTGCGAAGAAGTACGAGATTTCGCGAGCGGCGGCTGCTTCGGAATCGGAGCCGTGAACAGCGTTGGCGTCGATGGAATCAGCGAAATCAGCACGGATGGTGCCGGCAGCAGCTTCTTTAGGGTTGGTAGCGCCCATCAGCTCGCGGTTCAGAGCGATAGCGTTTTCGCCTTCCAGAACCTGAACGACAACCGGACCGGAGATCATGAAAGCAACCAGGTCGCCGAAGAAACCGCGAGCGCTGTGCTCAGCGTAGAAACCTTCAGCTTCGGCCTTGGACAGTTGCTTCAGCTTGGAAGCGACAACGCGCAGACCGGCTTTTTCGAAACGAGTGGTGATCTCGCCGATTACGTTCTTGGCAACGGCGTCAGGCTTGATGATGGAGAAAGTACGTTGAACAGCCATGGTGAAACTCCAGAAGCAGTGATTGAAGCGAAAAATTAAACCCGCGAATTATACGCGGGTTCTGGTGTATTGCCTAACTGCGTACGTTACTGAACGTCAATCGGCCTCTTCGATCCATAACCCCTGGATCGCCTCGAGAACCTTTTCCCCACTACGGTCCGGGTGGTCATCGAACTCAGGCAAGGCCATGACCAGATTACGCAGCCTGGGAAAACTCACAGTCAGCGGATCGACATCCGGGTGGCTTTCAGCCAGCTGGATGGCGATTTCCTGCACATCAACCCATTTGAGACTCATGAGCAATCCTTGAATCAGTGTGGCGCTTCAGCGGCGTGGTTGAGCGAATACTTGGGTATTTCGACCGTGAGGTCTTCGTTGCCGACAATGGCCTGACAGGACAGACGCGATTGCGCTTCCAGCCCCCACGCCTTGTCGAGCATGTCTTCTTCCAGCTCATCGGCTTCATTCAGCGAACCGAAACCTTCGCGAATGATGCAATGGCAGGTGGTGCACGCACACACGCCACCACAGGCGCTTTCAATCTCGATGTGGTGCTCGTGGGCAATGTCGAGAATAGACGTGCCGGGCTCCACTTCTACAACCAGCCCGTCCGGGCAATGCTCGGCGTGGGGCAGAAAAATCACCTGCGGCATCAGTTATTCCTCAATCTCATTCAAGTTGCGCCCGGCCAGTGCGGCTTTTACCGTCGAATCGAGGCGTCGGGCAGCAAATGCATCGGTCACCTGCGACAGACGCTTGGTCTGTTGCTCGATGGCATAACCATCGGTGCCTTGCATCAGTTCACGGAGTTCGTCCATCTGCAGGTTAATGACCAGGCGCTCTTCCTCGTCGAGAAGACGCTCGCCATCGGCATCCAGGGCACCCTGAACAGCTTCGAGCAGACGCTCGGCATCAACCTGATGCTCACGCAGCACACGAGCGACCTTGTCGTCGCCGGCATACTCGAAGGAGTCCTTGAGCATGCGGGTGACTTCGTCATCGGTCAGCCCGTAGGAAGGCTTGACCTGAATGCTCGACTCGATACCCGAGCCCATTTCACGCGCCGAAACGCTGAGCAGACCGTCAGCATCGACCTGGAAGGTGACACGAATCTTTGCCGCACCCGCGACCATCGGCGGGATGCCACGCAGCTCGAAGCGCGCCAGCGAACGACAGTCGCTGATCAATTCACGCTCACCCTGCAGTACATGAATCTTCATGGCCGTCTGGCCATCCTTGTACGTGGTGAATTCCTGACCACGCGCCACAGGGATGGTGGTGTTGCGCGGAATGACCTTCTCCATCAGACCGCCCATGGTTTCCAGCCCCAGCGAGAGCGGAATCACATCGAGGAGCAGCAGTTCGCCACCGTCACGCTTGTTGCCGGCCAGAGTATCGGCCTGGATCGCAGCCCCGATGGCCACCACCTGATCCGGGTCGATCTCGGTCAACGGCTGACGACCGAAAAGCTCGGCCACCGCTTCGCGTACGCGTGGAACTCGGGTTGAACCGCCGACCATGACCACCGCTTCGACTTCTTCAAGCTCGATACCGGTGTCACGCACCGCACGACGACAGGCCTTGAGACTGCGCGCGACCATAGGCTCGATCAGCGCATTGAGCGCCTCGCGGGTCAGCGTGCCACGCCAGTCACCGTAGGCGACCTCGACAGACTCGGCGTCAGTCAGCGCTTCCTTGGCCGAGCAGGCAGCCTGCAGCAGGCTGCGTTGCGCGGAAGGGTCGATATCGGCAGACAGACCGGCATCAGTGACAATCCAGTTGGCTATCGTATGATCGAAGTCATCGCCACCCAGAGCGGTATCGCCGCCAGTGGCCAGTACTTCAAACACACCGCCGGTCAGGCGCAGGATCGAGATATCGAAGGTCCCGCCACCCAAGTCATAGATGGCAACCACGCCTTCGGCTTTCTGATCCAGGCCATAGGCGACAGCCGCCGCCGTGGGCTCATTGAGCAGGCGCAGTACGTTGAGACCCGCCAGTCTGGCAGCGTCCTTGGTCGCCTGACGCTGAGCGTCATCGAAGTAGGCAGGAACGGTGATCACCGCGCCTACCAGCTCGCCACCCAACGAGGCTTCTGCGCGCTGGCGCAGGACCTTGAGGATGTCGGCAGACACTTCGACCGGACTTTTCGGTCCCTGCACGGTGTCGATGAACGGCATGTGCGACTCACCGCCAACAAACCGGTACGGCAGCTGCTCGCCCAGTTGCTTGACGTCAGTCAGACCACGCCCCATGAGACGCTTGACCGACAGAACGGTATTGAACGGGTCCTGGGAGGCGGCGATCTTCGCTGACTGCCCTACTTCGACACGATCAGCGTGATAGCGCACGGCAGACGGCAGAATGACCTGCCCCTCTGCATCGGCCAGCGGTTCGGACAGGCCGCTGCGTACCGCAGCAACCAGAGAATTGGTGGTGCCCAGGTCGATACCCACAGCCAGACGACGCTGGTGCGGTTGAGGACTCAGGCCGGGTTCGGCGATCTGCAGTAAAGCCATGCTGTTCAGAATAATCACTGGCGCGCGGCCGAAGCCGCGCGGGGTTAATCGTCGAGGCGCTCTTCTAACTGGCGCACTTCGTGAGAGAGCTTGTCGAGAAACTGCATACGCCGCATCAGCTTTTCAGCGTGCTCGCGCTGTGCAGCATCATTCCAACAGGCCGCGAAGCTCTGGTTCAGTTCGTCCTGAGCGACCTTGAGCTGACGCTTGAAGGTCGCAACGCCGGCGAGATCAGCCTCTTCCTGCAAGTCCTCAAGGTCTTCGCGCAATTGCATCTGCTGCAGAAGAAACTCGGGATCATGCACCGTGACTTCGAGCGGCACTTCGTTGCCGTTCATTGCCAGCAGGTAGCGCGCCCTTTTCGGCGGGCTTTTCAGGGTCTGATAGGCCTCGTTGAGACTGGCCGAGCGCTCCAGCGCCACACGCTGCTCACGCTCGGGGGCATCCGCAAAGCGATCCGGATGCACGTTACGCGCAAGCTCACGGTAGCGCGTGGCCAGCTGGTCAAGATCAAGCTGAAACTCGGGCTTGAGGTCGAACAGGGCGAAGTGACAGGGAGTACCCACAATAAAAAGCCTCAGACGTTGAAGCTTTCGCCACAGCCGCACTCACCGCGCGAATTGGGATTGTTGAACTTGAAGCCTTCGTTCAACCCTTCACGCACGAAATCGAGCTCGGTGCCATCCAGATAGACCAGACTCTTCGGGTCAATGATCACCTTGACGCCGTGCATTTCAAACACGGTGTCTTCGCTGGCCGCCTCATCGACGAACTCGAGCACATAGGCAAGACCTGAACAGCCTGTGGTGCGAACACCCAGACGAACGCCGTCACCCTTGCCGCGCCCCTCGAGGGAACGTCGTACGTGGTTAGCGGCAGCTTCTGTCATGCTGATAGCCATCGGAACTCCTTAGCCTGTTGCATTAGCCTGTTGCAGTTGACTCTGTCGCAAGCTTCTCTTGAAAAGCCTGCTTACAGCAGACCTTTCTTTTGCTTGTAATCGCGAACGGCCGCCTTGATGGCGTCTTCAGCGAGTACCGAGCAGTGAATCTTCACTGGCGGCAGTGCCAGCTCTTCAGCCAACTGAGTGTTCTTGATGGTCTCTGCTTCATCCAGAGTCTTGCCTTTCATCCACTCGGTCGCCAGGGAGCTGGACGCAATGGCCGAACCACAGCCGTAGGTCTTGAACTTGGCGTCTTCGATAACGCCCTGCTCGTTGACCTTGATCTGCAGGCGCATCACGTCGCCGCACGCAGGAGCGCCGACCATGCCGGTGCCAACATCAGGATCTTCCGCGTTCATCTTGCCGACGTTACGTGGATTTTCGTAGTGGTCGATGACCTTTTCGCTGTAAGCCATGATTCTATTCCTCTCACATCAGGGAGCCGCTCTGCAGGTCACGTCGCAATTGCCCATGACCTGTCTTGGAGGCGACTTTAAATTAGTGCGCCGCCCACTCGATCTTGGAGATGTCGACGCCGTCTTTGAACATGTCCCACAGCGGCGAAAGCGTGCGCAGCCGGGTGACAGCCTCGCAAACTTTCTGCGCGGCGTAATCGATTTCTTCTTCGGTGCTGAAACGACCGAAGGTGAAACGAATCGAGCTGTGCGCCAGTTCGTCGTTGCGACCCAGGGCACGCAGCACGTACGAAGGCTCAAGCGAGGCCGAGGTACAGGCCGAACCGGACGATACCGCCAGGTCCTTGAGCGCCATGATCAGCGACTCGCCTTCGACATAGTTGAAGCTCAGGTTCAGGTTGTGCGGTACGCGTGCTGTCAGGCTGCCGTTGACGTACAGCTCTTCCAGGTTTTCGACCTGCTTGAAGAAACGATCGCTGAGTGCCTTGATGCGCACGTTTTCAGCAGCCATTTCTTCCTTGGCGATACGGAATGCTTCGCCCATGCCGACGATCTGGTGAGTCGCCAGGGTGCCGGAGCGCATGCCACGCTCGTGACCGCCGCCGTGCATGGTCGCTTCAAGGCGAACACGTGGCTTGCGGCTGACGTAGAGTGCACCGATGCCTTTCGGGCCGTAGGTTTTGTGTGCAGAGAACGACATCAGGTCAACCTTGAGGCTGGCCAGGTCGATTTCAACCTTGCCGGTCGACTGCGCGCCATCGACGTGGAACAGCACACCACGTGAACGGGTCAGCTCACCGATCGCGGCGATATCGTTGATGGTGCCGATCTCGTTGTTCACATGCATGATCGAAACCAGGATGGTGTCGTCGCGCAGTGCCGCTTCAATCATGGCAGGCGTGATCAGACCGTCTTCACCCGGCTCGATGTAGGTCACTTCGAAACCTTCGCGTTCCAGCTGGCGAGTGGTGTCGAGGACAGCCTTGTGCTCAACCTTCGACGTGATCAGGTGCTTGCCTTTGCTGGCGTAGAAATGCGCAACACCTTTAATAGCCAGGTTGTTGGATTCAGTGGCACCCGAGGTCCAGACGATTTCGCGCGGATCGGCGTTGACCAGATCAGCGACCTGACGACGAGCGTTCTCGACCGCTTCTTCGGCTTTCCAGCCAAAGACGTGGGAGCGCGAGGCCGGGTTGCCGAAGTTTCCTTCGACGGTCAGGCAATCGATCATTTTCTGCGCGACACGCGGATCGACCGGGGTCGTCGCGGAGTAGTCGAGGTAAATTGGCAATTTCATTGAAGCTCTCCTATCAGGCAGGCGCACCGCTCATTCATCTGCGTTCATTCGACGGCGGACGTTTCGATCTTACCCAGTTGCGACATGTGGTTATGACCACGGCGCATATCCTGGCGCTGAGCGACTTCTTGTACCTCACGGCGAGTGACAAGATCCGCCAAGCTGATACCGCTTAGAAATTCGTGAATCTGCTGGCTCAGGTCGCACCACAGGTGGTGGGTCAGGCAGGTATCGCCAGCATGGCAATCGCCCAGACCCTGACACCGCGTGGCATCGACAGATTCATTGACTGCATCGACAACCTGAGCAACCTGGATGCCTTTCATGTCGCGCGACAGCTGGTAACCACCACCCGGACCACGAACACTGGAAACCAGATTGCCGCGACGCAGCTTGGCGAACAGCTGCTCGAGGTAGGACAGGGAAATACCCTGCCGCTCGGAGATGTCGGCCAGAGACACTGGCCCGTTCTGCGCGTGCAACGCCAGGTCAAGCATGGCTGTTACAGCGTATCGGCCTTTAGTAGTCAGTCGCATGGCGTATACCGCAGAGGTTCGGAATGAGAGCGAGTATGCTATTCCCGAGTAAAAGAGTCAACTATTAGACCAAGTAAAACAGTCGGGATTAGCGAAAAGCGCGGGCTGCATCATAGCAAAGGTGCGGCGTAATGGCACGCACCCTGCCCACCGTGAGCGCTAGCCGACCTTGCCTTCCTGGCAGTCCTTGACGCAGTCGAAAACTTCGTCACGCAGCTCCGGCAACTCCTTGGCGCGGTAATCGCTGCCAAGCCTGCCGAGTGCATCGCACATGCCTTCCAGGCGCCCATCGACAGCCTGCAAATGGTCAAGCAACTGGCCAATGGCGCGCGCGACCGGATCGGGCATATCTGCACTGACACCGTAGGCATCGAAGCCGAGCTTCTCGGCCATGGCCTTGCGCCTGGCCTCAACCTCATCGTCCGACTTGACGATGATGCGCCCCGGGATGCCCACTGCGGTTGCGCCCGCAGGCACAGCCTTGGTGACCACTGCGTTGGAGCCGATCTTGGCGCCGGCGCCCACCGTAAACGGCCCGAGTACCTTGGCACCCGCCCCGACCACCACACCATCTTCCAGCGTCGGATGGCGCTTGCCGGCATTCCAGCTGGTGCCACCCAGGGTCACGCCCTGGTAGAGGGTGACGTCATTGCCGATCTCGGCGGTTTCGCCGATCACGATGCCCATGCCGTGATCGATGAAAAAACGGCGGCCGATGCGCGCGCCCGGATGGATCTCGATTCCGGTCATCCAGCGGCCAAAGTTCGAGACCACCCGCGCCGGCCATTTCCAGCCGTTGCGCCACAGAATATGGGCGAAGCGGTGCAGCCAGATCGCGTGCATCCCCGGATAGCAGGTCAGGACTTCAAAGGCGTTGCGCGCTGCGGGATCGCGGTGGAACACGCTTTGAATGTCTTCTCGCAGACGCTCGAACATCACTGATCCTTTCGCTTGTAGGGTTCACCGCGCGCGGCTTTCTGGGTTTCAGTGAGCACACCGCGCAGGATACTCAGCTCGGATCGCTCGACTTCGCTACGCCCGTACAGCCTGCGCAACCGGGCCATCAGATGCCGTGGCTTTTCCGGATCAAGAAAACCGATGGCCACCAGCGTGGCCTCGAGGTGGGTGTAGAAACCTTCCATTTCGTCCATGGTCGCCAGTTCGGCACTGTGCGCCGACGCAGGCCTTGAAGCCTCGCCCTGCTCCGCGGCAGCCAGCCAGGCCACGCGCACCTCATAACTGAGCACCTGTACGGCAGCCGCCAGATTGAGAGAACTGAACGCAGGGTCAGACGGGATGTGCACATGGAAGTGGCAACGCTGCAGCTCTTCGTTGGTCAGGCCCGCATGTTCGCGACCGAACACCAGCGCCACCTCGGCACCGTCGCCGGCCTGTTCGATGACTTTCTCACCCGAGGCACGCGGATCCAGCATAGGCCAAGGCAGGCTTCGATCCCGCGCGCTGGTGCCCAGCACCAGACGGCAGCCGACCAGCGCTTCTTCAAGGGTCGCCACCACCTGCGCGCCCTCGAGAATGTCGGTAGCGCCGGACGCACGCGCATCGGCATCGGGCGAAGGAAAAATGCGCGGATCGACCAGCACCAGACGCGAAAGCCCCATGTTTTTCATGGCGCGAGCAGCCCCGCCGATATTTCCGGGATGGGTAGTGCCGACCAGGACAACACGAATGTTCTGCAACAAAGCGAACGCTCACTGATACGAATTAGGGGGGCAAATCTTACAGAAACGGCTCGACTAACGCCATGAAGCTGTGAGAGCTGCAACAGCATGGGCGACCGCGCCGGACGCAAAAAAACACACACGAACCCGACAACCGTAACAACGCAAGGCTGGAAATAATTCGAATCAGCCCATAGAATGCCCGGCTCTCTTTAACAACCTTAGGTGAATTATCCATGCAGCCCATGCTGAATATCGCGCTGCGCGCCGCCCGCAGCGCCAGCGAATTGATTTTCCGCTCCATCGAGCGCCTGGATACCATCAAGGTTGACGAAAAAGAAGCCAAAGACTACGTCACAGAGATCGACCGCGCTGCCGAGCAAAGCATCATCACCGCTCTGCGCAAGGCCTACCCGACTCACGGCATCCTCGGCGAAGAAAGCGGCCTGCACGAAGGCAGCGGCGAAGGCACCGACTACCTGTGGATCATCGACCCACTGGACGGCACCACCAACTTCGTTCGCGGCATCCCGCACTTTGCCGTCAGCATCGCCTGCAAATACCGCGGCCGCCTCGAGCACGCCGTGGTTCTCGACCCGGTCCGCCAGGAAGAATTCACCGCAAGCCGTGGTCGTGGCGCAGCCCTGAACGGTCGCCGTCTGCGCGTCAGCCAGCGCAAGAGCCTGGAAGGCGCCCTGCTCGGCACCGGCTTCCCGTTTCGTGACAACCAGATGGACAACATCGAGAACTACCTGGGCATGTTCCGCAGCCTGGTAGGCCAGACCGCCGGCATCCGCCGCGCAGGTGCTGCCAGCCTCGACCTGGCTTATGTCGCTGCCGGTCGCTTCGATGCGTTCTGGGAGTCAGGCCTGTCCGAGTGGGATATGGCTGCAGGCGCCCTGCTGATTCAGGAAGCAGGCGGTCTGGTCAGCGATTTCACCGGTGGTCACGACTTCCTCGAGAAAGGCCACATCGTTGCCGGCAACACCAAGTGCTTCAAGGCGGTACTGACCGCGATCGCACCGCACCTGCCAGCTTCGCTCAAGCGTTAAGCGGCAGGCATAAAAAAACCGGCGCAAGCCGGTTTTTTTATGTCTTGTGAAGCTCAGCGGCTGGCGTTACTGCGCCTGACCCAATATCAGCTGACCGTTCTTGTCGACCGGAATCTGGCTACCCGGATCACGCTCCATACGAACCTGACCCACCTTCTCGTTCAGCTTGTACTTGACGTTGTAGCCCACAACCTTGTCGCTCACATCATTGACCGTCGTGCAGCGGTTCTGCGTAGTGGTGTAGGTATCACGCTCCTGCATGCCTTCCTGAACCTTGTTACCCGCATAACCACCACCTACCGCGCCCGCGACTGTAGCGATCTTCTTGCCGTTACCGCCACCGATCTGGTTACCCAGCAAGCCACCGGCAACCGCGCCAATAACGCTACCGACGATCTGATGCTGGTCCTTGACCGGCGCCTGACGGGTAACGGTTACGTCCTTGCAAACTTCACGGGGGGTTTTGATCTGCTGATTGATCGGCTCTACCGCCAATACATCCGCATACTCAGGACCACCCTTGACCAAGCTATAGGTGGCAACGGCGCCGCCAGCAGTCACGACAGCAGCACCTAACACAGCACCAACAAGCATAGACTTGTTCACTTGAACCTCCTGACCAATCGAAACGCAGCATGGCTGCGCAATGCCTAGCCTTGGAGCATAAAAAAAGGCGCGAGTTCAGCACTCGCGCCTTTTTTATGATGGCCGGACCTACGGGAGGTCGTCAGCCTTCTCGACGACCACTGGAGGAATGAGATCCTCGGTGGTCAGGTTCAGCCAGATCAGCACCACGTTGGCGATGTAGATGGACGAGTAGGTACCCGCCAGTACGCCGATGAACAACGCGATGGAGAAGCCTTCCAGGCTGTCACCGCCAAACACCCACAATGCCACGATCGCCAACAGGGTCGAAACCGAGGTGGCAATGGTGCGCAGCAGTGTCTGCGTGGTGGAGATGTTGATGTTCTCGATCAACGAAGCCTTGCGCAGCAAGCGGAAGTTTTCGCGTACCCGGTCGAAGACCACAATGGTGTCGTTCAGCGAGTAGCCGATGATCGCCAGCACCGCCGCCAGCACCGTCAGGTCGAAGGTGATCTGGAAGAACGACAGGATCCCCATCGTCACCACCACGTCGTGAATCAGCGAGACGATCGCCCCGACTGCGAATTTCCACTGGAAGCGGAATGCCAGGTAGATCAGAACACCGCCCAGCGCCATCAGCATGCCGAGGCCGCCCTGATCGCGCAGCTCTTCACCGACCTGCGGGCCGACGAACTCGACACGCTTGACCACTGCCGGGTTATCGGCACCGGCCTTGCGCAGCGCCTCGGCAACCTGGGTGCCCAGTTGCGGGTCTTCACCCGGCATGCGCACCAGCAAGTCGGTGGTGGCGCCGAAGCTCTGTACAACGGCTTCGTGATAGCCCGCCGAAACCAGCTCCTGACGAACCTTGCCCAGGTCAGCGGGACGTTCGTAGGTCAGCTCGATGAGCGTACCGCCGGTGAAGTCCAGACCAAAGTTGAGCCCTTTATGGAACCAGCTGAACAACGCCAGTACGGTAAGGAGCATTGTGATGGCGAACGCAACATTGCGAACGCCCATGAAGTTGATGGTACGTAACATGGCAGCCCCTTAAATCCACAACTTCTTGAAGTCACGACCGCCGTAGATCAGGTTGACCATAGCGCGGGTCACCATAATGGCCGTGAACATCGAGGTAAAGATCCCGAGCGACATGGTCACCGCAAACCCCTTGACCGGGCCGGTGCCCATCGCAAAGAGAATGCCGCCGACCAGCAGCGTCGTCAGGTTGGCGTCGAGGATCGCCGTGTAGGCACGATCGAAACCTTCGTTGATAGCACGCTGAACCGTCATGCCGTTGGCGATCTCTTCACGAATCCGCGAGAAGATCAGCACGTTGGCGTCCACCGCCATACCCATGGTCAACACGATACCGGCGATACCCGGCAGGGTCAGTGTGGCACCCAGCAAGGACATCAATGCCAGCAGCATGACCATGTTGAGGGCCAGTGCCACGGTCGCGATCAGACCGAAGAAGCGGTAGATCGCCATGATGAACAGCGAGACGAACAGCATGCCCCACAGGGAAGCGTCGATACCCTTGGTGATGTTGTCGGCACCCAGGCTAGGACCGATGGTGCGCTCTTCAGCGAAGTACATCGGCGCCGCCAGACCACCGGCACGCAACAGCAGCGCCAGCTCGGAAGACTCACCCTGACCATTCAGACCGGTAATCCGGAACTGGCTGCCCAGTGGCGACTGAATGGTCGCCAGACTGATGATTTTCTTGTCTTCCTTGAAAGTCTGCACCGGCACGTCTTTCTCGACGCCATCGACCATCTGTTTGGTATAGGTGGTGGTCGGACGCTGCTCGATGAAGATCACCGCCATGCTGCGCCCCACATTGCTGCGGGTTGCGCGGCTCATCAGTTCGCCGCCGTGACCATCGAGGTTGATGTTCACCTGTGGACGACCATGCTCGTCGAAGCTGGCCTTGGCGTCAGTCACCTGATCACCGGTAATGATCAGACCACGCTCCACCGCCGCTGCCGGACGACCGCCTTCGCGGAATTCGAACATCTCGGTGGTGCCTTTCGAATCATCCGGGCCTGCACCCAGACGGAATTCGAGGTTGGCGGTCTTGCCCAGAATACGCTTGGCTTCGGCCGTGTCCTGAACACCCGGCAGCTCGACCACGATGCGGTTGGCACCCTGGCGCTGAACCAGCGGCTCGGCAACACCCAGCTCGTTGACCCGGTTACGCACGGTGGTCAGGTTCTGCTTGATCGAGTATTCGCGAATCTCGGCCAGCTTGGCAGGCGTCAACGCCATGCGCAGTACCGGGATACCGTTCAGCTCGGCAGGCGTGATTTCGAAATCGGTAAAGGTCTTGCGTACCAGTGCACGCGCCTGCTCACGCTCTGCGTCGTCGGTGAAGCCCAGCTGAATCACATTGCCCAGCTGCGGCAGGCTGCGATAACGCACCTTTTCCTTGCGCAACAGGGATTTGAATTCGCCTTCGTAGACTTTCAGACGCGCATCGATCGCCTTGTCCATGTCGACTTCCAGCAGGAAGTGCACACCGCCGGACAGGTCGAGACCAAGCTTCATCGGGCTTGCACCCAGGTGACGCAACCAGGTCGGCGTGGTACGCGCCAGGTTCAGTGCAACGACATAGTCGTCACCCAACGCCTTGCGCACGACATCCTTGGCTGGCAACTGATCTTCCTGCTTGCTCAGACGCAACAAACCGCCCTTGCCATTCTCGGCCAGAGAAGAAGCCTTGACCGAGATGCCGGCATCGGCAAGCGCCTTGGCTGCACGATCCACGTCCGCCTGATTGACTTGCAACGCAGTGCTTGCGCCGCTGATCTGGATGGCAGAATCATCAGGGTAGAGATTGGGTGCGGAATAAATAAAACCGACCACCAGCACCGCCAGGATCAGTACGTATTTCCACAGAGGGTATTTGTTCAGCATCACGCCGCCCGCTTAAAACGCGGGGCGCCTTGCGCGCCCCGTCGATGGGTAAAAAGTTGTTGCTCAGATCGCTTTCAGGGTGCCTTTAGGCAGAGTGGCCGCGATGGCGCCCTTCTGGATTTTCAGCTCAACGGTGTCAGACACTTCGATGACCACGAAGTCATCGGTCACTTTGTTGATCTTGCCCGCGATACCGCCACTGGTGACAACTTCGTCGCCTTTCTGCAGGTTGCCCAGCAGGTTTTTCTGCTCTTTGGCGCGCTTGGCCTGTGGACGCCAGATCATCAGATAGAAGATGACCAGGAAGCCGACCAGGAAGATCCACTCGAAACCACTGCCCGCAGGACCGGCAGCCGGTGCAGCAGCATCCGCAAAAGCGGGAGAGATGAAAAAGCTCATTTGTCGCTCCAGTTACATAATTAGTATAAAAAGCAGGAAAAACTCGTTCTGTTTCAACCCAGAGGCGGCGTTGGAAGACCGCGTTTGGCATAGAAGGCATCGACGAAGGCGGCCAATGTACCCTGTTGAATAGCCTCGCGCAAACCAGCCATAAGCAGCTGGTAGTGCCGCAAATTATGGATTGTATTGAGCATGCTCCCCAGCATTTCCCCGCACTTGTCCAGGTGATGCAGATAAGCGCGCGAGAAGTTCTTGCAGGTGTAGCAATCGCAGGTCGGGTCCAGCGGCGAATTGTCGTGGCGATGGAACGCGTTACGGATTTTCAATACACCGGTATCGGTGAACAGATGGCCGTTGCGGGCGTTGCGGGTGGGCATCACGCAGTCGAACATGTCGACGCCACGGCGCACACCTTCGACCAGATCTTCCGGCTTGCCTACACCCATCAGGTAACGAGGTTTGTCTGCCGGCATGAGGCCTGGCAGGTAGTCCAGCACCTTGATCATCTCGTGCTTGGGTTCGCCCACCGACAGACCGCCGATCGCCAGACCGTCAAAGCCGATCTCGTCCAGGCCTTCCAGGGAGCGCTTGCGCAGGTTCTCGTGCATCCCGCCCTGAACGATGCCGAACAACGCGGCAGTGTTTTCGCCGTGGGCGATCTTGGAACGCTTGGCCCAGCGCAGCGACAGCTCCATGGAGACCCGCGCTACATCTTCGTCGGCCGGGTACGGCGTGCATTCGTCGAAGATCATCACGACGTCCGAGCCCAGATCACGCTGAACCTGCATCGACTCTTCCGGCCCCATGAACACCTTGGCACCATCGACCGGCGAAGCGAACGTCACGCCCTCTTCCTTGATCTTGCGCATGGCGCCCAGGCTGAACACCTGAAAGCCGCCGGAGTCGGTCAGAATCGGCCCCTTCCACTGCATGAAATCGTGCAGGTCGCCGTGGCCCTTGATGACTTCGGTGCCGGGACGCAGCCACAGGTGAAACGTGTTGCCCAGAATCATCTGCGCACCGGTGGCCTCGATATCACGCGGCAGCATGCCCTTGACCGTGCCATAGGTGCCCACCGGCATGAACGCCGGGGTTTCCACCACACCGCGCGGGAAGGTCAGCCGGCCGCGACGGGCTTTGCCATCGGTGGCCAACAACTCGAAAGACATACGACAGGTGCGACTCATGCGTGATCCTCTGGTGCCGATTCCTGTGGGGCCGTCGGCGCGGGATTGCGGGTGATGAACATCGCATCACCGTAACTGAAGAAGCGGTAGCCGTGCTCGATGGCCGCAGCATAAGCCGCCATCGTCTCGGGATAACCGGCGAACGCCGAAACCAGCATCAACAGCGTGGATTCAGGCAGATGGAAATTGGTCACCAGGGCATCGACCACGTGAAACGGCCGGCCTGGATAGATGAAGATGTCGGTATCGCCGCTGAACGGCTTCAGTTCGCCGTCACGCGCGGCACTCTCCAGCGAGCGCACACTGGTGGTCCCGACGGCAACCACTCGCCCGCCCCGTGCACGGCACGCGGCCACAGCGTCGACCACGTCCTGGCCAACTTCCAGCCATTCGCTGTGCATGTGGTGATCTTCGATCTGCTCGACGCGCACCGGCTGGAATGTACCCGCGCCAACGTGCAGCGTGACGAACGCAGTCTCGACGCCCTTGGCGGCGATCGCCTCCAGCAGCGGCTGATCGAAATGCAAGCCAGCAGTCGGTGCAGCCACAGCACCCGCACGCTGCGCGTATACGGTCTGATAACGCTCGCGGTCCGCGCCCTCGTCCGGGCGGTCTATATAAGGAGGCAACGGCATATGGCCGACACGCTCCAGCAACGGCAGCACCTCTTCGGCAAAGCGCAGTTCAAACAGCGCATCGTGCCGCGCCACCATCTCGGCCTCGCCACCGCCATCGATCAGAATCGACGAGCCAGGCTTGGGCGACTTGCTCGAACGCACATGCGCCAGCACACGATGGCTGTCCAGCACGCGCTCGACCAGAATCTCCAGCTTGCCGCCGGAGGCCTTTTGCCCGAACAGACGTGCGGGAATGACCCGGGTATTGTTGAACACCATCAAATCGCCCGGGCGCAGATGCTCGAGCAAATCGGTGAATTGACGATGTGCCAGCGCGCCCGTCGGCCCATCGAGGGTCAACAGACGACTGCTGCGACGCTCGGCCAGCGGGTGGCGAGCAATCAGGGAATCGGGGAGTTCGAAGGTAAAGTCGGCGACGCGCATGATCGGGTTCGTTTAGCAGGGCCGGGAAGTTTATCCGGTTTGACGGCATTAGTAAAAAACCTGCGTAAATCCCTGTTGACCAACAGAAAACTCATCCTTATACTTCGCCGCCATTGAGCCCTGATGGCGGAATTGGTAGACGCGGCGGATTCAAAATCCGTTTTCGAAAGAAGTGGGAGTTCGATTCTCCCTCGGGGCACCACCTTTAAAAAAGACCTTGAAATTCAAGGTCTTTTTTTTCGTCTGGTGGAAAGTGCCTTGATCCAATCCTCGCTCTTCCGCCTCTTTCTCGGAATAGAGTGCTAAACGTCCAGCAAAGCCTTCCTGCATTAAACATTCGTCGTTACACACATGCCTTCGATGAGCAGTGGGCGAAGACCTCCAAATGCCGCTCCGCTAATCACTTGAACCTTTCGAAACGTAAGCACTGACAGGGCGTCTGCCTGACGTTTCTGTACGCGCATGGAACCTTATCGGGAAAATTTGCCACCCACCCGACAAATCCACAGTGGCGAACCGATTATGAGTAGCCTTTTCTACAAAACGTTGCTTGATGACTTTTCAAGATGCATGGAGATGCCCGCCTTGGCGTTTGACGATAAGGGTGCGTGCAACATGATCATCGACAAGGCATTCGCTCTGACGCTGTTGCGCGACGACACGCATCAACGTTTGTTGCTGATTGGTCTGCTTGAGCCACACGAGGATCTACCCTTGCAGCGCCTGTTGGCTGGCGCTCTCAACCCCCTTGTGAATGCCGGCCCCGGCATTGGCTGGGATGAGCAAAGCGGCCTGTACCACGCTTACCAAAGCATCCCGCGGGAAAAAGTCAGCGTGGAGATGCTGAAGCTCGAAATTGCAGGATTGGTCGAATGGATGAAGTGTTGGCGAGAAGCCCGCACGTGACCGCGCTTTCAATCTTCCGACGTATTTCAACTACTCTTGCTTAGCGTAAGGAGCTTTTAGTGAACCCTATCCATGCACGCTTCTCCAGCGTAGAAGCGCTCAGACATTCAAACGTTGATATTCAGGCAATCAAATCCGAGGGTCAGTTGGAAGTCAACGGCAAGCGTTACGAGATTCGTGCGGCCGCTGACGGCTCAATCGCGGTCCTCAGACCCGATCAACAGTCCAAAGCAGACAAGTTCTTCAAAGGCGCAGCGCATCTTATTGGCGGACAAAGCCAGCGTGCCCAAATAGCCCAGGTACTCAACGAGAAAGCGGCGGCAGTTCCACGCCTGGACAGAATGTTGGGCAGACGCTTCGATCTGGAGAAGGGCGGAAGTAGCGCTGTGGGCGCCGCAATCAAGGCTGCCGACAGCCGACTGACATCAAAACAGACATTTGCCAGCTTCCAGCAATGGGCTGAAAAAGCTGAGGCGCTCGGGCGCGATACCGAAATCGGTATCTACATGATCTACAAGAGGGACACGCCAGACACAACGCCTATGAATGCGGCAGAGCAAGAACATTACCTGGAAACGCTACAGGCTCTCGATAACAAGAAAAACCTTATCATACGCCCGCAGATCCATGATGATCGGGAAGAGGAAGAGCTTGATCTGGGCCGATACATCGCTGAAGACAGAAATGCCAGAACCGGCTTTTTTAGAATGGTTCCTAAAGACCAACGCGCACCTGAGACAAACTCGGGACGACTTACCATTGGTGTAGAACCTAAATATGGAGCGCAGTTGGCCCTCGCAATGGCAACCCTGATGGACAAGCACAAATCTGTGACACAAGGTAAAGTCGTCGGTCCGGCAAAATATGGCCAGCAAACTGACTCTGCCATTCTTTACATAAATGGTGATCTTGCAAAAGCAGTAAAACTGGGCGAAAAGCTGAAAAAGCTGAGCGGTATCCCTCCTGAAGGATTCGTCGAACATACACCGCTAAGCATGCAGTCGACGGGTCTCGGTCTTTCTTATGCCGAGTCGGTTGAAGGGCAGCCTTCCAGCCACGGACAGGCGAGAACACACGTTATCATGGATGCCTTGAAAGGCCAGGGCCCCATGGAGAACAGACTCAAAATGGCGCTGGCAGAAAGAGGCTATGACCCGGAAAATCCGGCGCTCAGGGCGCGAAACTGAAATCGGGGCTAAATAGCTGACACACTCACTGCCCTTATGACCTGTGTGGTCCTGAGATAGATTTATACCTGTTTCACACTTAAAACGCTCGATGCACCGCATCGGGCGTTTTCTATTTCAGGGGTGTTTAGCAGTTCATTAAAAGCCGGAACAGTACTGAGCGCCGCAGCCTGAATGCTGAATCAGCATCTGATCGGTTTTTTGCTCTCCAACCGCTTTCTCCGGAGCCTTTATCACCGACTGGGTAGAGGGCTATGAGTGGTCTTGTGATAAGCCCGTTGGCGAGGAACCTGCTCGCGCGCATCACGAATGAGGATAAACAGACGGTCTCTGCCTACGCACGACAACGCAGGAGCAATCAATATGAAAAAGCCCGCTCACCGCGGGCTTTTGAATTATTTTTGAGTAGGTGCCTGATGGGTCCGAACGCGACACTGGATAAACTTGCCAACCGCTGCCTATGGGCAACGTGTTCCTCGACCTCGGCATCAACATGCCAATACTTTCCTGGCAAGTAAAAAACCCTAGGATTGAAGACGGGCGGAACAACACAAGCACCTCATACACAGCACAAGAGGAAGAGGCTTGAAAAAGAGTTCAACCTCTTCCCTGCTATCAATGCGCCCTGTCAATCCCGAACTGATCCAGCACCGGGTCAACGTTATGATCAAACGCCTTCTGTGCCTTGTGCTTTTTGACTGCGTCGATAATCGCCGAAATACCAAAACCCAAAGCCATGGCGCCGTCGATGGCCCAGCCGATCACCGGGATTGCAGCGCCCAGCGCTGCGCCTGCGGCAAGTCCTGTGGCTTCGCCGGCAACCAGGCCGACAGCGCGGCCGATCATCTGTCCGCCCAGACGACCAAGGCCGGCGGACGCCTCGCGGCCCATCATTTTCGCGCCGGTGTCTATGCCGCCCTTGATTGCCTCCGCACCCAACCTGGAGCTGTCGATGATGCTCTGAGCCGCGCCCAGCTTGTCGCCGCTGGCGAGCCTGTCAGACACTGACGCGAAGCCCATGACCGAATTGAATGCCTTGCCTCCGATACCTTGCTCGGCGAGCTGCTCGGCCAGCGAAGGGCCACCCTCTTCATCGGTCTTGCCCTCCAGCAACTTGCGGCCTTTTTTGGAGTTCTGCAGTTCGGACAAGGTGCTGGCCGTGTAGCTCTCACGCTCACCATTAACGAAATCAGCGGGCAGCACGCTTTCATACGCCGCTTTCTGGTTATCTGCGGTTTGCAGAGACTCACCGGCGTCAGACTTTTTCTGGCCAAGCAGTTGTTTCAGAGCGCCCCCCTCGCTGAAGTTGCGAACGTAGGAATCGGCAATCTTCGTTTGCACTTCATCAGGCTGCTTGTTGAATACTTGCTGGGCAGTGGGCACCTGGGCATCGGGAAACAGGTCTTTTTGCAGTTGCAGTTGAGCCGACAGGCCGGTGATGGCGCCGCTGTAATCGGGGTCGGGGTTGTGTTTGTCGACGGCCTTGTCTGCGGTTGCCAGGTCGGTTTGCAAGGCCTTCCCGCTGTTGACGTTTTGAGCCTGCTCAGTCACGGCCTTCTGCAGCGCCGAATCGCTGCGAACCAGGCTGCGCTCCTGTTCGGGAATGCTTTTGTTGAGGTACTCCTGAACGTCGGGATCGGCTTGCAACTGAGCGATTCGCTCGTTAAGGCCCGCCTCGGTCTTCTCGGTATTGCGCAAATCCCGCCCGGCTATCACGCTCTGCTGAGTCTGCTGCAACTTGATCATCACAGCGGCCTTCTGCGCGCCGGTGTAAGCCTTGGGCTTCTCGAAAACCTGGGCGTTGAGTTTGCTGATATCGATACCGGCTACCGAATTCAACGTCGCGGCGTCGCTGAGCATGCTGGCGAACTGGCCACCATTTTTGGGAGCGCTCTTTCTGATCCACTCGCTCATATTGGACGCATCGAACACCTGGTCGGGACTATGCGCAGCCTTCTTGCGCCCGGTCAGACCGGCTTCATCCACCTGGCTGAGGAAGCCCGCCTGCGACCACATGTTGGACGACTGTTTGAGCGTACCTGACAACCCGGGGTTACTTTTAATCAGCGCTTTCAGACCCTCGGCGCTGACATTGCCATCGACATCGGTCTTGTCCGCCGCCCCGACTGCATGATGAGGGTCGGCAGCCGTGGCCAACGGCATATTGGCGCGCATCACCGCTGCGCTGCGCACCATTTCAAGGGATTGAGGATCGGCGCCGGGGTTGTCTTCCATGTACTTGGCCACGTCTTTGTCGGCATTGTCGGCCGCCTTCTCCATGTTTTTGGCGAACGCCTTGAGGTCTTTGTTGGTGATTTTGCCATCTGCATTACCGCCGTCCTTGCCGACGTCGACCGCCGTCTTCAACGCAGGATTGGCATTGATGAACGCCATCGCCTTTTCGGCGTTGGGGCCATTCTCTCTGGCCATCCAGGCTGCGGCGATGGGCCGGTTGAGTTCTTTGGCGGCCTGCTCGCGCTCTTCGGGCGGCAGGTTGGCAACCATCGGTTCCCAGCGCTTGAGCGCCTCGGGCGAAGAGTATTCGGAGTTATCGAGAAACGCTGCATCGGTCGCGCTCGGTGCATTCGCCGGGTTGGAGGCCGCCGTGGGTGACGCGCTCGCGGTTGACGAGACCGACGTCATCGGGGACACCTGATCACTGTCCTGATCGACGCTTGAGGTACTTTCGCTACTGCTGCTGCGAGTCAGCAGACTCATCAGCGATGAGCCGCTTTGCTCGGTTCCCGAAAAGGACGATGGGCTGTCGTTGGCCTGGCCGAACTGTACAAAAGCCTGACCACCACCTGCGCCGCTCTGCGTGAGCGAGGCTTTGGCCAATGGCGTCTCAGCAGCCAGTTCGCCAGAGGTGGGTTGATTCACGATGCTGCCGAGGGCAGGACTGGGAGAACTGGATATACGCATGGTTGCCATCCAAGTGGTGAGGGATGGCAACTGTGTGGTTTTGCGTGCGAGTTGGTTCCAGACAGATAACCACTCAGGCAAACGGGTCTATCTGTTGCTTGAGCTGCACCCGTGCCCGGGACAACCGTGAGCGGACGGTGCCGATCGGGACACCCAGCGTGTTGGCGGTTTCCTGATAATTGCCGTCCATTTCCAGCGAAACTTCCAGGACCTTCTGCATGTTCGTCGGCAAGCAATCGATGGCCTCTATGACACGTGCCAACTGCCGGTGCCCGTCTACCTGATGAGTAATATCGCCGTGCCATTCCAGATCGGTATGGACGTCGTCTTCCCAGCTTTCCTGATAAGGCTGGCGATACATTTTGCGGAAGTGGTTGCGGATCAGATTCAGTGCAATGCCACACAACCAGGTTTGCGGTTTGCTGGCGTGCTGAAACTTGTGCTCATTGCGTAACGCTTCGAGAAACACACACTGCAGGATGTCATCCACATCATCGGCGTTCTTTACCCGCTTCTGAATGAACGCCCTGAGCATCTGGATCTGATCGGCCGTCAATTGACGAATACCAGCGGACGAGGATGGTTTGCGTGGTTCGGTTACATCAAGGATCACAAGATTCGGGAGCATGGGCTTGCCTCATTTGATGGAGTGCAAGCCCTATAGCGATAACCATGCCAGCCAAAAAATATTTATAAGCATTTGTTTTATAAGACTATTTTAAAATTTGAAATTCTTTGAAATACATTTTTTTGCGCAACACGGTTTTTGGCTCTGCAGCTTTTGGCACAAACGCATAAGCCTTCGGCACCAGGGAACCGAACCGCGTCAATGACCCACTCAGCGGTCATGACCAGGCCCAGAATCGTCCTATGAAAATCGTCGCCCCGCCTACATTACCCATTCGTCCGGTAGCGCCAATCCGCGCCATCACACCGGCTGCGCGAGCGATTCCCGGCAGCGGGTCGCCTGATGAAAAAGGCACCTCGTCACTGCAGGTCTCGCGCTTCGCCGCAGCGCTGGTGCAGCACAGCCGGATACTGCGTGAGCGAGAGCTGATCGCGAGCAGGAACGCGCTGCAGTCGCGGGCCGTCAAACTGGGCGAGCTTTATCAGTTGCTGATGAGCACCAGCGACACCGGGCTGGATAACGCCGCCAGATTGCTGCGCAAAAAACTGCTGCAGGACAACGACGCCGATCTGGAACAGGTTCTGGAATTCGCTGACGGCGACGCTGCCAAGGCTCACGTGGTGTTGCAGGCAGCGCGCAAACAGGCAGAAGACGATGGGGCTGAAGAAGAATATGCAGCGCTGACCCAGACGCTTAAACATCTGCGCCGCCGATTCGGTCCGCGCGCCCGCGCCGGTATCAATACCGCAAGAGCCTTCGGGCGCCAGAACATCGATAACAAGCGCCGCACTGCCTTGCGCAATCTGTATGGCGTAGCGGTGTCGGGACAACCCAACGTCACGGGTTTGATCGAAGCCCTGATTGGCGAGCAACAGGAACCCGGCGAGTTCGACCTGAACCTGCGCGACATGCGTAGAGCCATCGCCGACGATCTTTCGGCGATTACCCCGTCGGCTTCCCATGAACAACTGCGCACGCTGATGCATGGCCTGACCACCGCGCGCCATGTCACTACGTTGCTGCGCGGTTGCGAACACCTGCTGGGACGCATGCGCAAAAAGAATCCCAAACTGACCGTGGACCCTCCGGCCTTCCTCAAACACATGCTGACCCTGACGGCCAATGGCATGAACGTGAATCAGACCTTGCAGCTGACCCAGCACATCGGGGGCAACAAACTCGAACACCAGTTGGCGTTTCTCAATGGCCTGCGGCCGATGCTGATGCAACTGCCGATCCTGCTCTGGCGGGACCTGAAAAGCCGTCAGGCCGCGCTGAATAATCTACTCACGCTGATGGCCGAGCTTACGCATAAGGAACAGAAGCAACTATACGAGGGGCTTGCCTGATGAACCGGGTCATCAACTTTCTGAACATGGTCGCGCTGTCGGCCATGCGCCGCTCGGAACTGGTCGGTGCGTTTTTTGTGATCGCCATCGTGTTCATGATGATCACGCCGCTGCCCACCGGGTTGATCGACGTGCTGATCGCCGTGAACATCTGTATTTCCTGCCTGCTGATCATGCTGGCGATGCACCTGCCAAGGCCACTGGCGTTCTCGACCTTCCCTGCCGTGCTGCTGCTGACCACGATGTTTCGTCTGGCCCTGTCGGTTTCCACCACGCGGTTGATTCTGCTCAACCAGGACGCCGGACACATCGTCGAGGCGTTCGGGCAGTTCGTGGTGGGCGGCAATCTGGCGGTGGGTCTGGTGATCTTCCTGATCCTGACGGTGGTCAACTTTCTGGTGATTACCAAAGGCTCGGAACGGGTCGCCGAAGTCGGTGCGCGTTTTACCCTGGACGCGATGCCCGGCAAGCAGATGTCCATCGACAGTGACCTGCGTGCCAACCTGATCACCGTCCACGAGGCCCGCAAACGACGCGCTGAACTGAACAAGGAAAGCCAGTTGTTCGGTGCGATGGATGGCGCCATGAAGTTCGTCAACGGCGATGCGATCGCCAGCCTGATCATCGTTGCCATCAACATGATCGGCGGCATTTCCATCGGCGTGCTGCAACACAACATGGCGGCAGGCGACGCCTTGCAGCTGTATACCGTGCTGACCATCGGTGACGGTCTGATCGCTCAGATTCCTGCGCTGCTGATTTCCGTGACCAGCGGCATGATCATCACCCGCGTGCCCAACACCGAGGCGGGTGTGGAAGCCAACATTGGCCGCGAGATCGCCGAGCAGATCACCAGCCAGCCCAAGGCCTGGATCATCGCCTCGGTGGCCATGCTCGGCTTCGCGGCCCTGCCGGGAATGCCGACCGGTGTTTTCATTACCATCGCGATCATCTGCGGTGCCGGTGGACTGCTGCAGTTGCAACGAGCAAAACCCAAGGCCGATGAGCAACGTACAGCCGCTGTGGCGCCAGAAATGAACGGCAAGGAAGACCTGCGTACTTTTTCGCCCAGCCGCCAGTTTGTGCTGCAATTCCACCCCGGTCAGGACAGCGCACAGATCGAAGCGCTGGTCAGCGAAATACGCAAGCGCCGCAACCGTCTGGTGGTGCAGTACGGCCTGACCCTGCCTTCGTTCATCATCGAGCATGTCGATGACATTGCCCCGGACGAGTTTCGCTTCACCGTCTATGACGTACCGATGCTCAAGGCCACCTTCACGCAGAGCCATGTCGCCGTGGAAGCGCGCCAGCTGGAAGGCGAAAACCTTCCAGCGGCCATCCCGGGAAATACCGACCGCCAGGAAGATCAATGGGTCTGGCTGCCTGCCGAGCAGTCTGGCGAATTGAACCCGGTCAGTTCCACGACGCTGATCATCGAACGCATGGAGCGTGCATTGCAGTCCTGCGCGCCGCAGTTCATCGGCTTGCAGGAAACCAAAGCGATCCTCAGCTGGCTGGAGTCCGAGCAACCGGAACTCGCTCAGGAAATGCAGCGGGTCCTCACCCTGACGCGCTTCTCGGCCGTCCTGCAACGCCTGGCCTCGGAGTGTGTGCCGCTGAGGGCGATCCGGGTCATTGCCGAAACCCTGATCGAGCACTGCCAGCATGAACGCGATACCAATGTGCTGACCGACTATGTGCGCATTGCGCTCAAGTCGCAGATCTACCACCAGTACTGCGGTGCCGAAGGCCTGCAAGTGTGGCTGCTCACGCCGGAAAGCGAGGGGTTGTTGCGCGATGGCCTGCGCCAGACGCAAACCGAAACATTCTTCGCGCTGAGCAACGAGACCAGCCAGATGCTCGTGCAACAGCTGCACATTGCCTTCCCGGTACGAGCTCCCGAACAGGCGGTTCTGCTGGTGGCACAGGATCTGCGCAGCCCTCTGCGTACCTTGTTGAGGGAGGAGTTCTACCATGTACCCGTACTATCTTTTGCGGAAATCAGCAACGCGGCCAAGGTCAAGGTCATGGGTCGATTCGACCTTGAAGACGATCTCGAGCCGCTGGACAACGAGCACGCTGCCTGAGCCTGCAAGGCCTGAATGCACGGAGACTTTCAGATGTTTGAATTACGCGTACTGAATGGCCAGCACCAAGGCGCGGCATTACCGCTGATCGGTGAGCAATGGTCGATTGGCTCTGCCGGGCAACACGATCTGGCGCTGGACGATGCGGGCGTGGAAAGCCTGCATTGCCGCCTGCAACGTGTCGACGACAACTGGACACTGAACGCTGAACAAGGCGCGGTCTGCGACGAACAGGGCAACGCCCGGCCGAGCATCGACCTGACGCTCAATAACGCTTTCATGCTGGGTTCGGTGTGGCTGTGCGTTTCGCCTGCGGGCGATGAGTGGCCCTCGGTGCCCGCCGTGCTTCCCAAACAGCCCGAGGCCGAATCCGGGCCGGCACACAACGATGTGCCGCTGGAGAAGGTCAAGTCCCGCTCGCAATTTCTCAACCGCACCACGGGCATCATCGCCGGGCTGCTGGTGGGCGTCATCGGCAGCGCCTGGAGCCTGACCCGCCCGCCTGCTATTGCGATGGATCAGAGCCCGGCACACCTGGCTGCCGCCACAACAGAGGCCTTGCCCGATACGCCCAAGGCACCAGCCAGGGCTGCAAACCCTGTGACCGACAAACGCATACGCCTGAGCAACGCGGATGCCGTCCGCCATCAGTTGAGCACCATGCTCAGCGACCGCCTGCTGACTGACATCAGCGTGGAAGAGACGCCCGACGGGCTGATCCTCAACGGCGATCTGAAAGAAGAATCGCTGCTGGTCTACCAGCGCATGCTTCAGCGCTTCAAGGCGCTGTATGACTCGCCGGTAACCGTCCTGGACAACGTGGGCAGCAATCGCAACACCCTGCCCTTTGTGGTGGTTCAGATCATGACCGGGCCGCATGCGCATCTGGTGACTGCCGACGGTCGACGTGTTTACGTAGGTGACGAAGTGGATGGCCTGCGCCTCACCCGAATCGATAATCAGCGTCTGCAATTCGACGGTAATCGCCATATCGAGGTGAACTGGTGAATGCAGCACTGAACCTGTGGAAAGACGCGCATGCCAAGCGTTTGAGCCAGTATTGCGCGGTGCGCGTCATTGGCCGGGTCAGCGCCGTGCGCGGGATTCTGCTGGAGTGCAGGATTCCATCGGCCAAGGTCGGCGATCTCTGTGAAGTGAGCAAAGCCGATGGCTCGTTGCTGCTGGCCGAAATCGTCGGTTTCACCCAGGAATGCACGCTGCTCAGTGCCTTGGGCCCACCCGACGGTATTCAGGTGGGCGCGCCGATCCGTCCGCTGGGCGTGGCACACCGGATCGGCGTCGATGACAGCCTGCTCGGCTGTGTACTGGACGGTTTCGGGCGGCCGCTGATGGGCGATTGCCTCGGCGCGTTCGCCGGCCCCGAAGACCGCCGCACGACTCTGCCGGTGATCGCCGACGCCCTGCCGCCGACCCAGCGACCGCGCATCACCCGGGCCTTGCCCACCGGGATACGCGCCATCGACAGTGCGATTCTGCTAGGTGAGGGACAGCGTGTCGGGCTATTCGCCGGTGCGGGCTGCGGCAAGACCACACTGATGGCCGAACTGGCGCGCAACATGGATTGTGACGTCATCGTTTTTGGCCTGATCGGCGAACGGGGTCGCGAGTTGCGCGAGTTTCTCGATCACGAACTGGACGAAACCCTGCGCCGCCGCTCGGTGCTGGTCTGTGCAACTTCCGATCGTTCCAGTATGGAGCGCGCCCGCGCTGCGTTCACCGCCACCGCCATTGCCGAAGCCTTTCGCGCCCGTGGCCAGAAAGTGCTGTTGCTGCTCGACTCCCTGACCCGCTTCGCCCGCGCGCAACGGGAAATCGGTATTGCCTCGGGCGAACCACTGGGGCGCGGCGGTCTTCCGCCCTCGGTGTACACCCTGCTGCCACGGCTGGTGGAGCGCGCCGGGATGAGCGAGAACGGTTCGATCACCGCGCTTTATACGGTGCTGATCGAACAGGACTCGATGAACGATCCGGTCGCCGACGAAGTGCGCTCATTGCTCGACGGACACATCGTACTGTCGCGCAAGCTGGCCGAGCGCGGGCACTACCCGGCTATCGATGTGTCGGCCAGCATCAGCCGGATTCTGAGCAACGTCACCGGTCGTGAACATCAACGGGCGAACAATCGCCTGCGCCAGTTACTGGCCGCCTACAAACAAGTGGAAATGCTCCTGCGCCTGGGTGAATACCAGGCCGGGGCCGACCCGGTCACCGACTGTGCCGTGCAACTGAACGAAGCCATAAACGCGTTCCTGCGCCAGGACCTGCGTGAGCCCGTGCCGTTGCAGGAAACCCTGGACAGGCTGCTGCAACTCACCTCTCAACTGCCGGAGTAGCCATGGACGAACCACTGGAAGACGACCCGCAACAGGTTGCTCTGCATCAGGTGATCGGTCTGCTCACGCCACTGCGTCAACATCGTCAGGCCAGTGCCGAGCGGGCTCATCGCCAGGCGCAGTTGGAACTGAAATCGATGCTCGACCACTTAGCAGAGACCAGGGCGTCGCTGAATCAGGAACGCGAAAACCACAAGCGCCGCCGAGAGAGTCTGTCCCATGCGCATTTGCAAAGAACTCTCAGCCTGACTGATGTAGACGGCTGGCACGAAAAGGAAAGAACCATGCTCGACCGCCTGGCTTACATCCGCCAGGACGTGCAGCAACAGCAAATGCGAGTAGCTGAACAACAGGCGTTGCTTGAACAGAAACGGCTGCAAGCCAAGGCGTCTCAGCGCGCGGTCGAGAAACTCGCCTGCATGGAGGAGACGCTCAACGAAGAAGGTTAAGTGACGATGACCGCACCGATCAAAACCCCCGCCAAAGCGCCACCCGCGCCGAGTACGCCGCCAGCCGCCTCGCGCCCCCTGCCTTCGCGGCGTCAGCCCGCGAGGTTCGATGACCAGCCGCCAGCCTTTACCGGTACGCCTCGGAGCGATGTGCAGAAGGTTCGTTTCGCGCTGAACCGTTCAGTGACCGACAGCCCGATGAGCGCCGACGGCATGTTCTTCTCGCAACTGCTGATACCGCAGGTAGGCGAAGAGCCGGATCAGCAGGGCTTCGGAGGCAGCGGTGTGGCCTTCTCCGCACAGTCCGAAAACGTACCGACGCAGTTGATCGACGAGCTGGCTCAGCGATTGCCCGATCAGCCGGACGGTCCGCTGGCATTCAGTCTGCTCATGCCCAATCTGGGGAGCGTGCGGGTCAACGCCAGCAAATCCGAAAACCGCTGGAATATTCAACTGGGGTTTGGTCGGCGTGACGTTCTCAAGCGCTTGCAGGGCCAGGCCGGCGCATGCCGGGAATCGCTGGCACAGGCGCTCGGTCAGGACGTCGAGCTGGACATGCATGAAGACTTCACAGCATGAGCGCCCTGCGTCTGCGCAAGGTCGACGCTCTGCTGGCCCAAGCCACACGTGCACTCGGTGCCGGACGGCGCCTGGGCTTCAGCAGCCGCGGTCAGCACGCCGAACTGAGCCTGCTACCGCTGCTGGAAGACGCGCGGATACCGGCAGACGGTGTCTGGTTGAATACGGCGGTCGGCCCCTTGTTGCTGAGCGATGCCGAAGCGTTGCTCAGCCTGCTGGGCGAAGTGCCCTTCACGCTTGGCGGCGAGCACCAGGGCTGGTACTGGCAGTTGTTCAACCAGCGCCTGAGCCCGGTGGTCGCCGACCTGCTGGCGCCTGTTGCGCCGTTTTCCAACGCCCCGACCGAGCTGGCCATCGGCTGCCGCGTTCACGTGCGGCTGGGCAGCGAGCGACTGGATACCCGGCTGCACGCCACACCCGCCACCCTGCTCAGACTTCTGGGTTCGGCTGACTGGCAGGTCTTGAATCGTAACCTGGACGAATCCTGGTCGGTGTCAACACCGCTGATCGTCGGCGAACTGTCACTGACCCGGGAACAAATCGCCTCGCTACGCCCCGGTGACGTGGTGCTGCCCGCCCGCTGCCGCTTCGACAGCGCCGGACAAGGGTCCGTGACACTCGCTGGCCGTCAATGGGCGGCCCGCACCGACCAACAGGCACAGCATCTTTTTCTGCAGCTCAGTCATGAGGAGCACAGTCACCATGAGTACTGAAGATCTGTATCAGGACGACGTCGAGATGCTCGACGACTATGAAGAACCGGTGCCTGAACAGGCTGATCAGCAACAGCGTGACGACGAATACGCCGAGCACGCATTCGGCTACGCGGACAGCGACGCGGAGCATGAAGAGCAGTCGGGAGACCACCATGAATCGCCGATGCTCGATTCACTGGAGCTGGACCTGACCTTGCGCTGCGGCGAGCTCAGATTGACCCTTGCCGAACTGCGTCGACTGGACACCGGAAGCATTCTTGAAGTCAGCGGCATCGCGCCAGGGCACGCCACGCTGTGCCACGGTGAGCAGGTGGTTGCCGAAGGCGAACTGGTCGACGTCGAAGGCCGCCTCGGTTTGCAGATTACCCGGCTGGTGGCGCGCTCATGATCATGGAGGGCGTCAACCCGATCATGCTGGCGCTGTTTCTCGGCTCGCTGTCGCTGATCCCGTTCCTGTTGATCGTCTGCACCGCCTTTCTGAAGATCGCCATGACGCTGCTGATCACCCGCAACGCGATCGGCGTTCAGCAAGTACCGCCGAACATGGCGTTGTATGGCATCGCCCTGGCCGCGACGATGTTCGTCATGGCCCCGGTGGCGCACGACATACAACAGCGGGTCCATGAACACCCGCTGGAACTGAGCAACGCCGACAAACTGCAGAGCAGCCTCAAAGTGGTCATCGAGCCGCTGCAACGCTTCATGACACGCAACACCGACCCGGACGTCGTCGCCCACCTGCTGGAAAATACCCAGCGCATGTGGCCCAAGGAAATGGCCGATCAGGCCAACAAAAACGATCTTTTGCTGGCGATCCCGGCCTTTGTGCTGTCGGAACTGCAGGCCGGTTTCGAGATCGGCTTTCTGATCTATATCCCCTTCATCGTCATTGACCTGATTGTCTCCAACCTGTTGCTGGCACTGGGCATGCAGATGGTCTCGCCGATGACACTGTCGCTGCCGCTCAAACTGCTGCTGTTCGTGCTTGTATCGGGCTGGTCACGTCTGCTCGACAGCCTGTTCTATTCCTATATGTGAGGCGGTCATGGAAGCGTTGGCGTTGTTCAAGCAAGGCATGTTTCTGGTCGTCATCCTGACCGCCCCGCCGCTGGCCGTTGCGGTGCTGGTGGGTGTGGTCACCTCGCTGCTGCAGGCACTCATGCAGATTCAGGATCAGACATTGCCCTTCGGCATCAAACTGGGGGCCGTCGGACTGACCCTGGCCATGACCGGCCGCTGGATCGGCGTCGAGCTGATCCAGTTCATCAATATGGCCTTCGACCTGATTGCCCGCTCCGGGGTCAGTCACTAAATGCCCTTCGACGCGCACAGCGCCTTTCAATTCATGCTGGGCATGGGACTGGCAATGGCGCGGCTGATGCCCTGCATGCTGCTGGTGCCAGCCTTCTGCTTCAAATACCTCAAAGGCCCGTTGCGTTATGCCGTCGTGGCGGTGATGGCGATGATCCCGGCACCGGCCATCACCCGGGCTCTGGAGTCCCTCGACGACAACTGGTTCGCAATCGGCGGCCTGCTGATCAAGGAAGCGGTACTCGGCACCCTACTGGGGCTTTTGCTGTATGCGCCGTTCTGGATGTTCGCCTCGGTCGGCGCACTGCTCGACAGCCAGCGCGGTGCGCTCAGCGGCGGCCAGTTGAACCCGGCGCTGGGCCCTGACGCCACGCCACTGGGCGAATTGTTTCAAGAAACCCTGATCATGCTGGTCATCCTCACCGGGGGGCTGTCGCTGATGACTCAGATCATCTGGGACAGCTACAGCGTCTGGCCTCCGACGGCCTGGCTGCCAGGCATGAACGCTGGCGGCCTGGATGTATTTCTGGAGCAGTTGAACCAGACGATGCAGCACATGCTGCTTTACGCCGCCCCCTTCATCGCGCTGCTGCTGTTGATCGAAGCAGCGTTCGCGATCATCGGCCTGTATGCGCAACAGCTGAACGTTTCGATCCTCGCCATGCCGGCCAAGAGTATGGCCGGCCTCGCGTTTCTGCTGATCTATCTGCCGACGCTGCTGGAACTGGGCACAGGTCAACTATTGAAGCTGGTTGATCTGAAGTCGCTACTGACACTTCTGGTGCAAGTGCCGTGAGCGAAAAAACCGAAAAGGCTACGCCCAAGCAACTGCGTGACGCGCGGGAAAAGGGTCAGGTCGGGCAGAGTCAGGACCTCGGCAAACTGCTGGTGCTGATGGCTGTCAGTGAAATCACCCTGGCCCTGGCTGATGAAAGCGTCAACCGCCTGGAGGCGCTGTTGTCGCTGTCCTTTCAAGGTATCGACCGCAGCTTTGCCGCCTCGGTCGAGTTGATTGCCAGCGAAGGATTCTCCGTACTGCTCAGCTTTACCTTGTGCAGCGTCGGTATAGCGATGCTGATGCGTTTGATCAGCAGCTGGATGCAGATCGGCTTTCTGTTCGCGCCCAAGGCGCTGAAAATCGATCCCAACAAGATCAACCCGTTTTCCCACGCCAAACAGATGTTTTCCGGGCAAAACCTGCTCAACCTGCTGCTCAGTGTGCTCAAGGCCATTGCCATCGGCGCGACGCTGTATGTGCAAGTCAAACCTGTGCTGGGTACCCTTGCAGTGCTGGCCAACAGCGATCTGACGACCTACTGGCACGCGTTGGTCGAGCTGTTCAGGCATATTTTGCGAGTGATATTGGGGCTGCTGCTGGCGATCGCCATGATCGACTTCGCCATGCAGAAATACTTCCATGCGAAAAAACTGCGCATGAGCCACGAAGACATCAAGAAAGAGTACAAGCAATCGGAAGGCGACCCCCACGTCAAAGGCCATCGTCGGCAACTTGCCCAGGAGATCCTCAATCAGGAGCCCAGCGCTGCGCCCAAGCCGGTGGAAGACGCCGACATGCTGCTGGTCAACCCGACCCACTATGCGGTGGCCCTGTATTACCGACCAGGCGAAACGCCTCTGCCTCTGATTCATTGCAAAGGGGAAGACGAGGAAGCCCTGGCATTGATTGCCCGGGCCAAAAAAGCCGGCATCCCGGTGGTGCAAAGCATCTGGCTGACCCGCACGCTGTACCGCTCCAAGGTCGGCAAATACATCCCCCGCCCCACCCTGCAGGCTGTCGGCCACATCTACAAAGTGGTTCGGCAACTGGACGAAGTCACCGATGAAGTGATTCAGGTCGAAGTCGAGCTGTGATGGCTGTTTAGCCATACGCGTACCCTTCCAGCCAAGTGACCTCAACCGACGTTATCTCGTGGTCGTCGAAGCCTGCATGAATCACAGACAGCGTCATACAGCGTCATACCGGGCTGCATTGCCCATTGTCGGCCTGGATGTCGGGGCTGCGCCGTTGCCATGGCGCTTGACCAGGCCGCTGCTTGATCTCGGCTATGGCCTTTTTTATCGCTGGCGTCCGCAGTTGGCCTGGTCGTCCCATCCTGATGGCAGTGCTCGCTGCCAGGGTGACAGCTGTGCAGTGTCGAAAACCGACCGAGCTCCGCATGACCAGTAACTGCCTGATGCTTTTGGATTGCATCTGCGCAAAAAAAGACCGCCCCAGATGGGGCGGTCTTCTTTTCACGCGGGTGTTATCTCCTAAGCCAGATGATCCAGGCCTGCCAGTATCAGCTCGTTTCGCCGGATATCATCCAGGTTGGTGACGGCATAGGGGGCGTCGCTCACCGCGTGCCACACCACGAAATCACGCCGCATATCCAGGAACAGAAAGTAGTCATTGAATCGTTCGGCTTGTGAAAACCTCAGTTGCAGCGCCTCTCTGAGTTGTTCGGGACGCAGCGCTCGACCCTCGATGTGCAGCGCAATGCCCCAGTCATGATGCTCGCGCCGGCTGACGAAAGACACTCCGTTTGCCACCGGCCAGACCGCAGGACTCTGCGCCGCAACGTTGTAGTAGAACGCTGTTTTCTCCTCGACCTCGATCATGTCTAGTCCCTTAACTTCACGACGGTGTAATCACGCTCGTGGTCCTGGTCGTCAAGACCGTCACGCATGTCCGGAGGCCACCAGATGACCAGTTCGCGGCTGGTGGAGTCCGGGCGTTTGCAGGCAGTTCCCGAACAACCGTGGGTGGCGCACCCGGTCAGGGTAGCGAACACCACCAACACGACTGCAACGCTGCTGATCTTCATGGCTTTGCCCCCCGGAGCAGTGATGGCCGGCTCTCTTTGGCCATTTTCGATATCTGTGGCTGACGTACCGCGATATACACTTCGCTTTCCTCGCCCGGTTGCAGCCATGCATGGGGCCAGGCGGCGACGCCGATGACCCAGCGACCACCGCAGCGACTCTCGTCGATCCGCACCGGTTTGTCGGTATTGTTGCGCGCGACCACGACAGCCACACCCCAGTCCTTGCGGGCATACCATTGCGAGCGCTGGCCATCGAGGCTCAGGCCCTGGCCCGGGTCACACAGGCTGTCGGTTTCAAAGGGCAGTGTTTCGCCATCATGCATGCCCTCTGGCGCAGCGCCATCAACCATCTGCGTGAAGACTTTCTGAATGTCGCCACGGGTAGGCAGCTCACCGCCGTCACGCCGTTCCTTGATCCTTTTCATCTGATCATCGACGTCGTGAGGGTTGCCGTTCTGCACATAGCGAGCCGGGTTGACCTGATCGCCAATCAGTCTTGGCGTCAGGATGAACAGGCGCTCGCGCTGGCTCAGTTCACGGCTGCGGGACTGGAACAGCAGCTTGCCGATGTAGGGAATGTCGCCCAGCAACGGAACCTTGTGGACCTTGTCGTTGGCTTCAAGACCATGGAAACCACCGATGACCAGCGAACCGTGCTCGGCTATGACGGCTTGGGTACTGACATTGCCTTTGCGCACACTTGGCTGCGTGTCATTGATGTCGGAGATGTCGATCTGACCATCCTCGATATCGACGATCAGTTGCACCTGAGGCTTGCCATCGTGATCCAGCGAGCGCGGAGTCACCTGCAGACTGGTGCCTGCGGTGATGGGCTCGATATTGGCCACGCGTTCCGAGGTCGCGGTGAGGTATTCGGTGCGACTGAAGTCGATCACGGCCGGCTGGTTTTCAAGGGTAAGAATGGACGGGTTGCCGATCACAGACGCCGAGCCGTTACCTTCCAGCGCATGCAGTTCGGCGGCGAACTTGCCGGCGTTCTGAATGAACAGGGTGGAGCTGGTGCCAGCGTCGAACATGTTGGCGCCCCCGTTGACACTCCCGGCATTGAAGTTCCAGCGGCTGGACAGTTCTGCCAGCTCGTTGCGATCGATGTCGAGAATCACGGCGTCGATTTCGATCAGGTTGCGCGAAACATCCAGCTCTTTGATGAGCTTTTCGTACATGGCCTTGCGCGAGGGCAAGTCGTAGATCAGCACGGCATTGTTACGGACATCGGCGGTTACACGGATGTTGGCCCGCCCGCCAGAGCGACTTTTTCCACTGCTTTTGCTGCCGCCGCCACCATAGTGCAGCACCTGATCGAGGCCCTGCTCCAACGCATTGGTATCGAGGCCGCTGGAGCTCATTGGCAGACTCGGAGCGTCCGGGCTGCCACCGCCCGCCAGACCGTTACCGCGACCGCCTCGCCCCAGCAGATCCATACCATTGATGGACCCGCCATGAGAACGGGTATCCAGCAAATCCTGGAGAATGCTGGCGACACCGGCGACCACCAGTTGTTGATCGCGATAGCGAATGGTGCGGTCCGCAGCACTGGCGTACTTGAGCGGAAATACGATGACGTCCTGCTTGTCGCCCTTTTCCGGCGCTTCGACTTTCTTGCTGTAATCGCGCACCAGTTCCACATATTTTGCCGGGCCGCGAACCAGAACCACGCCTTCGTTCGGCAATACCCCCCAACCGAAGCGCTTGTCCAGCAGCCCCACATCGGTCAAGGCAGTCTGCAGGTCATCCACCGCGTCGGAGGACACCTCGATGCGTGCCGAGGTGTGCTCGCTGGAGGGGCTGACGTACAACGTGTCGTTATACACAAACCACTGGAAGTGATATTCCTGGCCCAGACGGTCGAGAAACTCTTCCGGGCTCTGGGCGCGTATCCGGTCATCGAGGACTCCCGGGATGGGCGGCATGTCCAGCGCCATGCCGAATTCCTTGGCGAAGTCGGCCAGCGCTGTCGCCAGCTCGGTCTGCCGGGCATCGTAGGCGTAAGCCGTATGTTTCCAGGCTTCGGGGGTCACCGCCCACGTGGCGGGGGACAGCCCGATCAACAATAAAGGCAACCACATCAAGGCCTTGCGCATTTCAAACTCCCGGTTGCCGGTGATTGAGGGTCGTGCGCCCGGCTAAGGCGGGCACGGAATTGACCAGAGTGGTGTGCATCAGGCTGAGCAAGGCCGCGCGCTGATTGGCCAGGCTTTCCAGACGGTTCAGCAGATCGGCAAGGCCGCAGGGGCCAGGCATCCAGCTGACCAGCACCATGCAGCGCGTTTGCGGATCGATGGCGAACGCGCCGTCACAGGCACACGCCAGGCTGGCACCGCCGTGACTGAGCAATGCTTCGATACGCTGAGGGTCGTTGGCGTCATAGGGGTCGAGTAATTCGATGCTGCAACGGACTCCGCCACCCACCATTTCCAGCCGTGCGTTGGCGTCGTCGACCCAGCAGTCGAGCGGGCTCGCCGGACGCTGATCACGCCACAGGCCGACGACCTCCTCGAACTCACTGAAATCCATCGATGACATTTTTGGTCATTTTATAACCAGCCTGCTGGCATTGATCAGCGATGTTGGAGCTGACCGCAGCCTGCTGGCTCGCCTCACTGAAGGCATCGATGTCGTCGGCGGTGAAATGCCCATTGCCCCCGTCCAGCACGTCATCCACGTCGGACAACGCGCGAGTGAGCGTGGAATCGAGGTTATTTTGCAGGGATTTGAAATTTATCATGTCCTGATACTCCAGCAGAAAGGTTCAAACCTTGAGTGGAGCAAACAGGTGGAGCGGTTCCATTTTCGCCGCAAGAGTCTGTTTCAGGCAGCTGGCTCCGCGCCTGCCAGCCCATTGCGAAGGGTTGCCCAATCGATTTCGAAAGCGCCGTTGGCGTCGCTCAGGCGCAGGCTTTCGGTGGTCAGCGTCGCATCGCGCTTGAGCTCCCAGTGCTCGGCAAAACGGCTCTCTGCCAACCATTCGGCGACCGGCTCGGCCATCTCCGGATGAACGCTGAGTGTGGCCACTGCTTCGTTGAGCTGACTGGCTGCCAGGTTCCTGACCAGTGCCCGAGCGCGCTCGGCAAGGGTTGTTTCGTCGAGCAACTGGCACAATGCCTCAGTCAGCAGTTCCTCTACAGCAGTCATGGCCTGCTGCTGCAAGGCTTCGCGCTGAACGTGCAGCTCGTCCAGAAAGGCATTGGCACGCTCCCAGAACTGCGCATGTGCCTCCTGATGCCGACGATCGGCTTTAGCCTGCTCCAGCACCAGCAGTTGCTCCGCCTGACGGCGCGCGTCAGTCAGAATGTCGCGAGCCAGCAAACTGTTGGCGATGTCTTCACGGCGCAATACCGGCTCGGGCAGCACCGCGTCGGCAGTCAAAGTAATACTGCGTTTGGCAAGCATGGGAGAATTCCTGGTGCAGAGAGGAGCGGATACTCAGGCCGCGGTGACACGCCATAGAACAGCCTGCCACAACGTCTGAAGTTTATTTTCGGGGGCCGCGCAAGGTCTGTCGGCGACCTCATCGGGCGCCCAGGCCAGACGCAATCGCGACCAATACTCAGGCCCGAGCCAGGCACCCAACAGCAAGCGCGCATCTTCACGCTCCAGCTCCAGCCAGACTCCGGGGCGCAACGCTTTGGTCAGCGCCCAGCACCACTGCCCGTCATGGCCGTCGCTTTCGTTACGGGAAAAACAGATGCGCTGCGCCAGATCCAGCGCCTGATCACGCTGCACGGGCGTCAGTGCCAGCCAGTTCAAAACAGGCTCCGCAGGCATTGGCGGTTGACTTGGCGTGATGCCGATACTCTGCAGGAACACGCTGTGGCGGCTGACCATAAGGGCTTCACAGTCGCTGACGGTCAGTCCGCAGCGCTCGGCGAAGCGGCTTTGCCAGCCCGGATGCGCCCATGGCCAGGGATTACACCACCACTGAGTCCAATAGTCTTCGGCGGTCAGGTCCATCACGCGCGCGCCGGTACGGTCGAGCGACTCCGGCCGGCAAAGCCGATCCGCCGCAGCACTGAAGCGCGCCAGTCACTGCGCAACAGCAGCGCGGTGATCAGCAGCAATACCGCCAGGCCAGCCGGCACCAGCCAGAGCATCAGGTTCCAGAACGGCAGATTGGCGCTGTCCAGCTTGAACGGTCCGAAACTGACCCACTGTGTGGTTTCCTGAAACTCGGTAGCCGGTACGAACACAATGGAAAACTTTTTCGATTCTGCCGCTTGCGTCGACATACCGGGGATACTGCTGGCGACCATCTGCTGAATGCGTCCGCGCACGCTGTCCGGGTCAAGCGCTGCGGAGTGTTTGATGAACACCGCAGCAGAAGCAGGTTGCACCGGTTCGCCCGGTGCGATGCGTTCCGGAAGTACCACGTGCACCCTGGCCACGATGACGCCGTCTATCTGCGAAAGTGTCGCTTCGAGTTCCTGAGACAGGGCATAGATGTAGCGGGCGCGCTCTTCGAGCGGGGTCGAAATGACCCCTTCTTTCTTGAAGATATCCCCCAGACTGGCGCGGGACTGACGTGGCAGGCCGGCAGCGTTGAGCACTCTGACGGCGCGGTTCATGTCGCTTGTGGCGACGGTGACGACAACGCCGGTTTTTTCCAGACGTTTGCGCGCGTCGATATGCTGATCGGCAAGGCGCGCAACGACCTCGTTGGAGTCCTGCTCGGACAGGCCGGTGAACAGATCGGTTTCATCACTACAGCCGCCGAGCAACACCATGCAAATCAGCAACAGCCCTGCGCTCAGAAATTTCACGGAAACCTCTACTGCAAGTTAGTCAGCTTGTCGAGCGCCTGCGCAGTCTTGCTCACCACCTTGGTGGTGAGCGCAGTCTGCAACGAGCATTGCGACAAGGTTCTGGTCATCGCCGCGATATCCAGCGCGTCTCCAGTCCCGGAGGCTTTCTTCATCGACCGCATCGCTTGCTGAGACATTTTTTCGGTTTCGCCCAGACCGCCGGAAATTGCGCTGGCGATATGCTCGGAAAGCGGCGCTCCACTTGAAACGCCGTCCGGCTGCGTGGCAGCGGTGAAGATGTCGACATCCGCCTGGGCCGGTTCTGAAACGAGCCCCTGTGGCACATCCTGCCCGAGTTCCGGCGAGATGCTTTTAACATTACCAAGGTGGGAAATGGTCACGTGAGTTCTCCGTCAGGCGGTTGTCGGTCAGGCCGCAGCCTGATTGCGGGTGCCTTGCAGCAGCGTACTGACCAGCAAGGTGGCGATTTGCGCAGCGCTCGACTGCACGTCGCTGCCTGTTTGCCCGGCATCCTTGAGCGTTGCCTCCAGGCCCTTGAGCAGCAAGCCGCCCAGCAACTGATCAAGATCCTGAGCGGACTGTCCGCCATTCGCCGACGTACCGGTCTGCGGGGTGTTTACGGGTGTGCCCAGTCCACCACCGGCCAATACCGATTGCAGGCCACGGTCGATAAGCTCGCCGATCAGTTGCCCCGCTTCACCACGGGTATTGCCGCTGTCACCGGGACCGGTATTGGCGTCGATCAGCGGATCACCCATCACGGACGAGTTGTTGGAAAAACTGCTCGGAGTGCCCAGACCTCCACCCGTCCCTGCCAGACTGCCAGTGTCACTCTGCTGATTACCCAGTTGCTGGCCAATGATGTCGAGTGCCGAACGGAACGCAGCCGTTTCGTCGCCATCAAGGAAGTTGTCTTCCTTGAGTTCGTTCACCCAGGAGCCCGAGTCCGGTTTGGGAAACTGTGCGGGATTGTCATCCATGAACTGCGCGATCTTGTTCAGCATCGGCATATCGTCTTCGGAGAAGCTTGTCCCGCCATCCTGCTTGGTCAGAAGATCATCGAGCATCGACTTGGCCAGGCCATTGAGCACCTGAGTCATCAGGTCCTGCTGTCCGGTACCCGAGGCGCTGTCCGCAGACGCGCCGAAGTTGTCACCGAGCTTTTCATGGATCAGCTTGTCCAGCGCAGCGATGACATCCTCAATACCGCCGCCCGCCTTGCCATCCGCGGCCATCGACTTGGCCAGCAGTTTGCCCAATGGCGAGCTGTCGTCGAGTTGACCATTGCGCATCAGTTCCTCGGCCAGCTTCACGACAACTTCCTGAAGCGCCTTGCTCGACGTACTGCCAGTCGTCTCGGCTTCAGGACGTACCAGGACAAGGGCCATTGCCGGGGTTTGCAGCGAGCTGCTGTTAAGACTGAGACTCTGCATCACAACCTCCTAAAAGTAGCAGCCCCCTCAGGTACGAAGGGGCGTCAAGAAATCAGAACTGGACGACCGAGTTCCGGATCTTGCTTGCGACGATCTGGTTGGAAAGCGCCTCTTTCTTGTCCTCAAAGCCCGCCAGCATGCTCGACTCGCGGAGCAGGCCGTTCTCTTCGTTCGCGGTGCCGTCAAGCTCGGCACTTTTTGCATCGCCTTTGCTGATGCTGGAGCGAGTAGCGTCGATGCTGTCAGTGCTGCCGGTGTTGCTCACCAGTGCAGCATTACGGTCGGCGCTGCTCTTTACGCTGTTGATGCCCTGAGCGGCACCACCGATCGTGTTGACTACACCGCGACCCGCACCCGCCAGAGAACTCATGATAGTCATAACGTCATACCCCTTCGTCTGTACCAGCGTAATTGCTTGGTACAGCTAGGTGGCATGTGTCCGCGAATCGGTTCCAGATCTTCTGCAAAAAATCAGATGCTCAATTCCTTGATGCGACGGTAGAGCGTACGACGTGGAATATCGAGCTCCAGGCTGGCCGCGTCGATGCAATTGCGGTGGCGCTTGAGCGCTTGCTGAATCAAGGCCTTTTCGATCGCCCGCAATTGGAACTTGAGCCCGCACGCCATGTGCTCTTCGGTCTGCGAGTCAGCCCCCAGCAAGGGGAAGCCCAACACATGACGCTTTGCAGCGGCCTTGAGCTCGCGGATATTGCCGGGCCAGCGATGCCCCGTCAGTACCTGCTGCAGCAACGGGCATACATCGGGAATCGCGACGTTCAGTTCTTTGGCCGACGCCGCCACAAACCGAGTGAACAGCGGCAGGATACGCTCGGGCTGATCGCGCAGCGGCGGCAGTTTGAGGGTCAGCACGTTCAGGCGAAAGTACAGGTCGCGCCGAAACTTCCCCTCTTCGACGGCATCGTCCAGAGAGGCCTGAGCCGACGCAATCACACAGATATCCAGGTGGATCGTGGAGGTCGAGCCCAGACGCTCCAGTGCTCGGGTTTCAAGCACCCTCAGCAGCTTGGCCTGGAGGGCGAGCGGCATGCTATCGATCTCATCCAGATACAAGGTTCCACCCTGCGCCGCTTCGATGTAGCCCATTCGAGAACGGTCCGCGCCGGTGTAGGCTCCACTCACCACCCCGAACAGCTCGCTCTCGGCGAGCGATTCCGGAATGGCCGCGCAGTTCATCGGTACGAAGCGCCCCTGGCGCCCGGACATGTTGTGAATGCGCCGGGCAGTGGTGTCTTTACCGGTGCCGGTTTCGCCCGACAGCAAGACATCGATGCCGAGCTGCGAAATACTTTCGGCAACGATCCCCAGATTGGGTACGCGCTCCGCATCCAGGTCATCGTCAAACTCATCATCGAGATTCATTTCATGACTCCAATGGCATCGGCGTTGCGCGAGCGCAGCGGCGATTCAGGACTCGGCTGCCAGGTCGATATGCGAAGCAACCCCCAGCTCTTTCATGCGGTGGTAGAGGGTCCGCCGGGGCAGTTCGAGTTCCTCTAGCACAGCGTCGAAATTGTGGCGATGCCGCTTCAAGGCATCCTGGATGAGCATTTTCTCGATGACGCGCATCTGCATGCGCAGTCCTGTTACCGGGTCACGCGCTTCGACCGGCTCGGCGCCCAGCAACGGCAATCCGAGGACAAATCGCTTGGCAGCGGACTTCAGTTCGCGCACGTTGCCGGGCCAGTCATGACTCAACAGGATCTGTACACGCCCATTGTCGAGCGTTGGAGCGGAGCGGCCACACTCTGCGGCGATGTCCTGGGTGAACTGGTCGAACAATGGCAAAATCTGCTCGCGACGCTTGCGCAAGGCTGGCAACTGCAGTGTCAGCACATTGAGCCTGAAAAACAGGTCACGACGAAAAAGTCCTTGTTCCACCAGTTCATCCAGCGGGCGCTGGGCCGAGGCGATCACTCGCAGATCCAGGGGTATGAAGTCGGTCGAGCCCAGCCGCTCGACCCCCCTGCTTTCCAGCACGCGCAGGAGCTTGGCCTGAAGGCTCAACGGCATGCTGTCGATTTCGTCCAGATAGAGGGTGCCGCCGTTGGAGGCTTCGATGTAGCCCTCGCGAGCGCGGCACACGCCGGTGAACGCACCATTGACCACGCCGAATAGCTGACTCTCTGCCAACGACTCGGGGATGGCCGCACAGTTCATGCCGACAAAGGGCCCTGTCCTGCTCGACAGCTCGTGAATCCGGCTGGCCAGGGTGTCTTTGCCGGTGCCGGTTTCCCCGCAAAGAAGCAAGTCCATATCCAGTAGCGCACTGTGCATTGCAATTTGATGACCAGCCGATAATGCAGTTACGTTCCAACGCGTTCGAACGTCGTTATCAATGTCTGTGCTCATCGATCACTCTCATAGCGGGAGGAAGGCGGAATATTAATACCACGTCTTACAAGGCACACCTATAGTAATTTAGTTCCCCAACGATGGTAAAAAATTTCACAAACTCGAGAATCACTATCAAGTAGCGCCAGCACCTTAAGATTCACTCGGTATAGCGAACGCGCTTTTACATGACCTTATTAATATATACTTATTCCAAAATTATCATAGACTTACGCTGGCCAAGCATCGCCGCAGGCCCCACAGCTGCTGGGGATCCGGGCGCATGCCCGATCAGGAGCCATAATGAAATCGAAAAATTTGTAACTTGCCAATCGTAGAAAAAACAGTTAGCCACCCCATGAACTTCGATGCCCCTGCACGGTGTGCCGCAACGCGTGAGTTCTTTGCAACAGTAAAAATCGATCAAACCAAAAGAATAAAGCACATGCACTTAATAGATTAACTTTCAATAACATTACAACTAACAAACTCAGGCATAAACCTGTCAATGTCCAACCTGCTCCACACGTTCGAATATAAAGTGCCGGACTGCAAAACAATGCCCGATAACTGGGCGGATACAACCAAGTTATCAGTCGGATTTCCGAACAGTGCGACATCGCTGATTTGGTTGGATCCAGAATCCCCCCATTTCTTGGGCCCATCTCGCGATAGCTTTTTGCCACACCTGCATTCGGTAATCCGAACGCGTCGCCTTTTCAGAATTTAGATTGTCAGGTTCTGAAAATGGCTAATCGGCTGAAAGGATTCACTGTAGGACAATCCGGCAATCAAGGATTATGGCGCTGTGAACTTTTCCCTCCATAAGCAGCACTGATACCTCATCATCACTGAGATTGTTTCAAAATATGTGTAAGTATTTACTTACAATTCTTTACAAAGTTTGCATGATCCATTGAGAAACATATCTGGTGCAGGTCGGTCAGCCGCCCTTTTTACGCCCCTATAACGGCAAAAAAAGGAGCAAAATTCTGCCTCCGAGGATTTCGGATACACACTGAAAACGCGAAAAAGCACTAAAAAAGGTCAATTTTCAGGTGCTTTAAGGGCTCAGGAGAAAAAAATCGAGAGGTTATTGGCGTGGATCGCTCGCGTACACTACGACACGAGGACCGTTCGGCAGCTCACGCGGCTCATCGCGGTACGCGATCTCGTCGCGCTTGCGTGGCGACGAACGGTCATCGATGTACAGCCTCTTTTGTATCCGGCGGTCCAGTAACGAACGCTCGTTTTGCGATTCAAGCTGTGTCGCCTGCGACGACGCCAGACGCTCAGGCTGGATGGGGTCGGATACAGGCACCCGCTCGGCAGCGTTAACGGGTTGCGCGGCGCCGGGCAAGGGTTCCTGCCTGGCAACCTGCACCACTTTCGGTTGAGGTTCACGTCTGACCGGTTGCACCGATTCCGGTGCCGGCTCCCGCCCAAGAACCTGCATCAGGCCTACGGTCTGCTCGCGCGCTGCTGCGTGCAACGGTCCAGGCGTCGGAGCGCGCTCGGCCACCTGCGACGATGGCTGACGCTCGAGCACGCGCTTTCCAGGGCTGGGCGGGATGACAGCGGTTGTCGGCGACTCTCCGGTGATCCGCTCGATACCAGCAGTCAAAACCTGCGTGTGGGTCTTGGGAATCAGCAAGCGTCCCGGCCCATCCGGGGTCTTTTTTCGCAGGAATGCCGGGTTGAGGCGCAACAACTGCGCCTCATCTACCCCGGTGGTGGCGGCGAGCTGAGTCAGGTCTACCGTGTGGTTGAGCTCAACCACATCGAAATACGGCATGTTGGCGACCGGCGTCAGTTGCACGCCATAGGCGCCTGGATTACGCACCACCAGCGAGAGTGCCAGCAGGCGCGGAACGTAGTCCTGGGTTTCGCGGGGTAAATTCAAATGCCAGTAGTCGACAGGCAAGCCACGCCGACGGTTGGCGTCGATCGCTCGTGCAACCGTACCCTCGCCTGCGTTATAGGCCGCCAGTGCCAACAGCCAGTCGTTATTGAACTGATCATGCAGGCGAGTCAGATAATCCATCGCCGCCTTGCTTGACGCTACGACATCGCGGCGGGCGTCGTAGGTAGCGCTCTGGTTCAAGTTGAACTGGCGACCGGTGGACGGGATGAACTGCCAGAGGCCCGCTGCCGCCGCCGGGGAGTTGGCCAAGGGATTGTAGGAGCTCTCGATCATGGGCAAGAGTGCCAGTTCCAATGGCATGTTGCGCTCATCCAGGCGCTCGACAATGAAATGCAGATAAGGCGTGGCGCGCTTGCTGGCCCCGGTCAGGAAGCCCCTATTGTTCAGCAGCCAGTCACGCTGACGAGCAATACGTTCATTGACGCCCTGCCCGTCCACCAGCCGGCATCGCTGCGCTACCCGTTGCCAAACGTCCTCGCCGTTGTAGACGGGCAAATCGGAAACAGTCGTTGCAGCCAGAGGGTTTGCCTGCGCGTCGTCAGAGCGATGCCCCAGCCCGGCGACCAGTCGCGGTAAGCGGTCCAGGCGCGGCTGTGAGTCATCGACTGACTGACAGCCCACACACAGCGACCCCAAGGCCAGGACGGCGATCTGTATCGAACGAGCCAGCAAACGAGGAGACGAAACGTGGAGGGCAACGGCGGCCATGTGCGGAATGTCCTGAACGTGTCCCCCTACGTGGCACGCCCGCCTTTCCAGTTCCCTGCAACGCGTATTTCGCTTGCGTACGCACAAGCCTGAAACGTTTCAGCCATCTGTTTTTCTGTGGAACCGGTGCCTTTCCCATGCCACACAGAAGCTGAAGGACTTTTCAAAGGGTTACAAAATCGCCGTCGTCGGGCGGCAAGTCGTCGGGCGGCAAATGGAAAGGGAGATGCACCGTGCAGGCACCAACGGTCAACCGCAATACCGGTAACGTCATTTCGCCAGAAGCAACAGCAAGAGCCGACAACCCTTCAAATCTGCGGCAGCAAACTGAACAGCCGACCCAGCGCTCCTCACATTCCCTGGGGAGCATGGGAAAACGGCTGCTGAAAAGCGTCGGCAAGGTTTTCCAGAAATCCAGGGCACCCCGTCAGTCGGCCGCCAGATCGCCCAGTACACAAACGCCCTCAAGCTCAGCGCCGCGCTCCAGTCGCGAGTCCGGCAGAAATACCGGTCGTGGCAATCGTTTGCCGGATAACCCGGCGCCACGCAGCGACCAGCCTCCCAAGTCCATTCTGCGCACCAGTGCGAACAGGGCAAACGCGTCAGGGACGACGACGCATGAAATAGAAGAAGGATCGACGCGGACAGGCACTGCCCCCCGTAACAATCGCCGTGTCACATTCAATCTTCCGCAGGATCAGCTCACACACAGCGCTTCGCAGCAGCTCTCCGCAGAGCCCATGACTGACGAAGAGGCGGTCGCCAGCGCTATGCGCGAACGCCGTAACCCTGGCAGCCGTCTGCAAGGCTCCGATGGTACACGCCAGTCAATGCAACCTGTCGACACGAACACGGCAAGCAGTTCCGGCACCAAAGCCGACGATCCTGAAGAGCCGCTTGCGCCGCGCAACCCCGGTCTGGAACCTGGCACCAGCGGGCGCTCCGCGCTCAGGAGCGAGCAACGGCTACGCAATGCGCAACCACAGGCCACTGTCAGGCTGAGTGCCGACGGCAAGCCGGATTTCTCTTCGTTCAAGACGCCCGGCATGGCCGCGCTGCTGGACGACATACTCGCCAAGCCCGGACAAACCTACCTGGCGCAGCAGAGTGAGCAAGGCGCGCAGGGCCACCAACTTCTGCAAGCCAACGGGCATCTGCTGCATCTGGCGCAGGACGACAGCTCGCTGGCCGTCATCCGCAGCAGCGAGCCCACACTGCCGGTAGCAGGCGGGAAACCTCCGCCGGTGAACATGCAGCGTGAAGAAAACCACATTCATCTCGACACCCTTGACGGGCGGCGCAGCCAGGAGTTGCCAGGCAAGGCCCATATCGCCCACCTCACCGAGGTCCATCAGACCACCAGCGGCGACCGCCTGCGCGTGCACGAAGACCGGCTGTACCAGTTCAAACCGCTCGCCGCTCGCTGGAAACCAGTGGATGATATCGAGGACATCGCTTTCAACCGCCTGATAACCGGAGGCAACGGCTCGGTCTACGCCAAAAGTGACGATGTCGTCGTCGATCTCTCCAGCCCGTTCATGCCGCACGCCGAGTTCAACGACCTGAAGTCATTTTCGGTTGCCCCTGACGATACCGCGGCACTGCTCAGCGGCTCGGACGTGCAGACCGTCCTGCTGACCGACATGAGTCCGGTGATTGGTGGGCTGACCCCGAAAAAAACCAAAGCCCTGGAACTCGACGGTGGTCAGGCACAGGCCGCCGAAGTCGCCCTGAGCAACGACAGGCTATTTATTGCAGACACGCAGGGCAGGCTTTACAGCACTGATCGCAGCGCCTTCGAAAGCAACGACCCGACGTTGCGCCTGATGCCGGAGCGGGCCGGCTACAGGCTGGACGATCAACCCATGGGCGGCCACAACAGCGTCAGCGGATTCATCAGTGGCGATGACGGTCGCGTGCACGCGCTGATCAGGAATCGTCAGGGCGAGGTGCACTCCCATGCGCTCGATGAGCAGGGTACGAAACTGGAAAGCGGCTGGAACCTGACCAATGCGTTGGTACTGGACAACACACGCGGCCTGACGGTTATGCCAGCGCCCGCCGGGGCTGACCGCCTGCACCTCGACCGTGCCGGGCTGGTCGGCCTGAGCGCCGGTCGTATCCAGCGTTGGGATGCGACGCCACAGTGCTGGAAAGATGCTGGCATCAAGGAGGTGGATCGCTTGCAACGCGGAGCCGACAGCAACGCCTACGTATTGAAAGGTGGCAAGCTGCTCAGGCTGGATGTGGCCCCTAAACACCCCAATGTCGCCTTCGACCACAATACGGCGCTGGCCCAGATAGCACGCTCGACCAAGGTGGCGATGGGCAAGGAAATCGCAGGGCTGGAGAATCGGGTCGTGACCGCCTTTGCCATGGTCAGCGACAAGCGCTTTGTTGTGCTCGATGATCAGAACAGGCTGACGGCCCATAGCAAGGACCACAAACCCATTGATCTGGATACGTCCGCAATCGAGGGAGACATCAAGGAACTGGCCCTGGACGAAAAACACAACCTTTACGCACTGAGCAGCACCGGCAAGCTTTACTGCATGCCCAGAGAGGCATGGCAGGCAACCCGATTCGGAGGCCAGTTGGCCGCCAAATGGACGCCGCTCGCAGCACCTGACGGGCAACCGGTCAAAGCGCTGTACAGCAATGATGACAATCGCTTGAGCGTCCAGGTCGAGGACGCCGCCGGTCAAGGCCTGATGCAACTGAAAGAGGGGCAGTGGCAAGCGTTCGAACAGCGTCCCGTGGAAAAAAACGGCTTGAACGACGTCTACAATCGCATCACGCGAGCGCACAAGACCTGGCGGATTCCAGGCACCGGGTTGACGGCCAAGCTGGACATCAATGCATTCGGGCGCAGCGGCATGGAGAAAAGCAATCGTCCCGCCGCCAGCGAGGCTATTCGGGCCAATGTCTACAAGCACACGCTGGAACCGCCTCGCTGGATGAAGAACGTCGGCAACAACATCCAGCATCGCTATCATGGTCGCGAGGGCCTGAAGGAGCTCTACAAGAAAGAGCTGATCGCGTTCAAACAACTTGAACTGATTCATGAAGCCGGCGGCGCACCGCCGACCCCGGGCAACGATCTCAAGGCGCGGATTGCGCGCCTGCAGCTTGGCCCTGAAGGCGCTGAGCTGGCAAAAGAACTGGAAGTATTCCGCGACGAACTGGAGAAGCACGCCAGGACCGCGTTGGAGAACATCGGCAAGGATTACGGCAAGCTCAAAAACCTGAGGCAGAACGACGGCGTGCTCAACCAGCACAGCGAATTGGCAAAGTCGTCGAAACGCACTCAGCTAGGCAAGAAGCTGGCTGAACTGGGGTCGATGCTCAACTTCAAAAGCTCCGGCCATGATTTCGCCAATGAGCTGGATAACGCACTGACCCGGGTCGCCCCGTCCGCAGAAAACCCAACGGCCGCAACGCTCAAGCGGCTGAAAGACAACGGGGTGAAGCTTTCTCACACCAAAACCGATATCGGTCTGGGTCAACGCCGCGATGCCAATGAAGATCACGGGCTGAGCAAGGCCCGCCTGGCGCTGGATCTGGTCACCCTGAAAGACCTCGGCGCGCTGATTGGCAAGGTTGAGCTGCTGGCACGCAGCAGCGACCTGCCCAGGCTGCAAGCGGAATTGACCTCGTTACGCGATGTGACCTATGGCGAGAACCCGGTCAAGCAGGTCACCGACATGGGCTTTACCGATAACGCAGCACTGGAAGGAGCGTATGACGCGGTCAAGGCGTTCTCGAACGCACTCAAAAAATCCGACCACGCTGTCAGCGTCAATATGCGCGCGGCAACCGGCAGCCAGGATCAGTCCGAGCTGGCCGACACGCTCAAGGCCATGCTCAAAAACCTGGAGCATGGCGACGATGAAATCGGCGTGCAACGCAGTTACGGGCTGAACCTGACCAGCCCGTTCGCCGTCCTTGCCGACAAGTCGACAGGCCCGTGGCCGACCGCCGGGGCTACCGGCAATCGCAACTACCTCTTCAGTGCTGAACGTTGCGAAGGTGGCGTGACCCTGTACCTGATGAGAGAAGCGGCCGGCAATATCAGCGGCGGCGTGGGGGGTGGCAAGGACTACTGGCCTGGCTTTTTCGACGAAAACCACCCTGCCCGCAGCGTCGATATCGGTAACAACCGCAAGATGACCCCGAACTTCCGTCTTGGCGGAGACGTGACCGCAACCGCTGCCGCGAGCCAGCGTGCCGGGGTGATCTTCAATGTAGCGGACGACGAAATCGATGGATTCGTCGACGACCTGTTCGAAGGCAAGCTCAACCCCTTGCAGCTGTTGAACAAGGTCAAGGACCACGAAACCTATGAAGCGCGCCGCTTCAATTTCGATATCACGACAGGCTTCAGCGCCGATATGCGCGTCGGCTTCGGTCTGTCGGAGGCCGACAGCGCGCCGCTTTCCGCCGTTGCGCGTCTGGGCGTGGCGGCGAATGTCACGGTCAACCTGCTGAGCTACACCGATTACTCCCTGACCCAGAAGAACGACAAGACAGAACTGCGCGAAGGCGGCAAGAACCGGCCGCGCTTTTTCAACAGTCTGATCTTCGGCGGGCAGGCGCGCGGGCAGATCGGTGGCACGCACACCAACGCCACAGCGACCCCGGCCTCCGCTGCCGGGCCGACGCCAGCGACTCAATCGGCGGCCAATAACCTGGGCGTCGCAGCGAACGTGACCATCGATGACAAAACCGTCAAACGGGTCAAGTTCCGCTTTAACGTAGCGACCCCGATGAGCACCGAGAGCCTGGACAAACTGTCGAAAAGTCTCGCTGCAGCCTTCAAGGATAAAGCCACGACAGCCAGGCTTGCAGCGCTGCAGGATCCGCTGAACGCGCTTTACGCCGACATGGACACTGAGCAGGCCACTCAGGCACGACTTGACGAGCTCAAAGCGCTGTTTGCCGACAGACCGTCGCAGAACGACACGCAATACAAGGCGCTTCGAGACCTGAAACGGGCGGCCGTGCAACACGAAGCGTCGATCAGCAATCACAGCGTGCTGGACAATGCCCGCTTCGAAACCAGCAAGACCAACCTGTCCGGCCTGAGCAAGGAAAGCATCCTCACCAGAATCATGGGTTCGATACGCGAAGCCAGTGCGCCCGGCAACGCCGCCAGGGTCGCCGAGTACATGCGTCAGGACCCGACGCTCAGCGCCATGGTCAAGCAGCTTGAAAACAGCCAGGGCACCCTCGCCCGGGTACGCCTTGAACCAAAAGACTCGCTGATCGACGAGATCGACGAAGGCAGCCGCAGGGGTACGCTGACGCAGACCGAACTCTCCGGCCTTCTGGAAAATCGCAACAACATGAGGATCAAAAGGCTGGTGGTGTTCCATGCGCCACCGCAGACCGAGAACTTCACGTCACCCACGCCACTGATCAGCTACAACAGCGGTGCGTCGTTGAGCGTGAACAAGACCCTCGGGCGAATCAACTTCATCTATGGCGAAGACCAGGACAAACCCATCGGCTACACGTTCGACGGGGAGCTGTCGCGGCCCTCGGCATCGCTGAAAGAGGCGGCAGGCGAGTTGAAACTGTCGGGCTTCGAAGTCAAAAGCTGATAGCTGAAACAACGCAAAAGCGCCGCATGGAAGCGGCGCTTTTGCGTGCACACCCGTCTGCTCAGGCGTGCAGAAATGCGCGGGCTTCGCGTGCCTGAGCAATAAAGCCACGCGTCACGTCGCAAAAGGCTGGCTCATCGAGCGACACCAGCTCACGTTGCGCACACAGGCGTACATCGCCCTGATCGACGGCAAACCAGCAACCGTGCAAACGGGCGACATCGAAGTTCAGGCTCAACAAATGCTGCAAATCGGCAGTGCGTTCAGGGCAGCGCCCGACGCGGCAATGAAAGATGACCATTTCACTGTGCTCGGGCAGCTCGATGACGGCGGCTTCGTTATCCTGGCCGTCATACAGCGCGCATACCCCGTTCTGCCAGGTAAGCGAAGTGCCAAGCTGGGTACCCAGCGCAGTGATGAAACGGGAAAACTCATGTTGCGAGGTATTCATCGTCATAGTCCTTTAAGAAAAGCCTGAGCTGACCAGGCAGTGAGTGGCTGCCTGGCGCTGTCGGTTCCAAAAGAAAGGCTCAGCCCTGGTTGCTTTCGTCAGCGTCGGCGCCCCTCCTCCATCGCCGTCAGTTCGACAGCAGCGGCGTCATCAACTGCTGGCGATGATGTTTCCGCTGGTTTGAGTGCATCGCGCAACGAGGACACGCCGCTTGCTACGCCGTCTTCCACGACACGCACCGTATCGACCACCACCTGGGTCGGTAATTGCAGCGCCCCCCTGGCCATGTGATAGGCGTTTTCCACGGCTCTGGGGACGCCACCCAAGGTAGCTGGCTGGAACGTATGCGGCAGTGAAGCTCTGTCCGGATGGCGGATGTTGCTCAGGGCGGTTTCAGTGCGGGCTACCATTGGCGTGGCGCCGCCCATGCCCGCCTCTTTCAAGGCCTTGGCCTCGGCCGTAACCGACTGGTTGGCATACAGGGTCGACAGGTACGACACCGAACCGGTTGCCGCCAGCGCCATGTTGCGCAGGATATTACCCGCGCTGAGCGTGCCGGATGTACCTTCGGGCTGGACTGCCACCGGTGGTAGCGCGCCGTTCAGCGCTGCGCTCTGCACACCTGAAACAGCCTTGCTGTAGAACGCGGTGCGTACCGCCGGCTCGCGAAGGTCCAGGCCTTTGGCCAGGTCCTTGCCCAGGTCGGCATTGGCGCGGTCCGGGGTGAAGACCGGGATCTTGCGTCCGCGCGGATCGACATAGGTCGAGTTCATCTGTGCAATGGTCTGGGTGGTGGCTGATATGGCCCCGGCGATCCCGGAGGTCACCGCTCTGGCCGACAGGGTCTGGCCATTGAGCAGATTGAAATCATTCAGCATCTGGCGTACCGCCTGCCCGCCACCAAAGGCACCGTAGGGGATCATCTCACCCAGTGGGTGGGTGGACGAAACCTGAACCTTTTTCTGATTCAAAACCGCTCGCTCGCTTTCGACGAAGGCTTTGTCCTCAGCGGCTTCTTCAGGTGTTTTTCTGACCAGTGCGCCGTTGTCGTTCTTCAACTCGAAAGGGTCGGGAATCACCGAGTCAGTATCGATCCCTTTGAGTGGCACCATATTCAGCCGTTCGTTGAGGCCGGTTTTCTGAAACCCGGCCTGCACGATCGGCTTCAACAGGTTGGTAATGCCCTCATGAGCCACCCCGGCAGTCAGTCCTACGGCCAGGGCCCTCTTCATGCTGGCGTCGGCGCTCTTTCCGGGAACGGCATCTTTCATCGCGTCACCGGTGGCCGTACGGATATACCCCAGGTGGAGCATGGACACCATAAACTGCGGCACCGCTGCCGCGACGATCGGACCGACCCCCTTCCAGCCGCCGACCGAGTTGCGATCAACGTTCAGCTTGTCGATCAGAGCATCCATTTGCGTGTGAGCGGCAACGGCATTCAGCCGCTTGGCTTCAGGCGATTTGCAGAAGTCGGCGTGCAAGTCGCTCAGCATCGCTCTGGCCGTTTCCAGCGCCTGTCTATCCATCAGCAGACCCGGTCTGCTGCCCTCATTGGCGCCCTCCAATTGACTGTCCAGTGCGGCGATGCGTTCGTCCAGCACCGCGAGACTGTGGTTCAACCCCGCTTCGATGGACTTACTCGCCCGACCGGCGTATTCGCCCAGCGCCGCCTGACTGACCGCCAGCGTGTTGCGGTCGCGCAGCCCTCCGGGGCCGAATCCATCAGCCGTCGCGTCGTGCATGAGCTGGAAGTGTTCCAGCTGGTCTGCGAGCGACTGGGCAAAGCCCTTGATCAGTTGCTCGGTCTCGGCCTTGCCTGGCACATGCCCTGGCTCAGCGAATCGTCCGAGCGTTTGCTGCAAGTCGGAGCCATGAAACTGTTTCAACTCATAACGCTCAGGCGCCAACCGGGCGGCCATGACTTCGAAGGGCAGCTTTTCAGACTGCAACAAACTGCCGATCAGCAGGGCCGCGTTAGAGCTGATAGTCGGTGTGGAAGTGCCTTGTACGGTGGGCTGTTCGGCACGAAACTTCTGCAAAATCGGCAGATGTCGCGGCGCGACTGGCAGGCGAGCGGCGCCGGCCGCCGAGCTTTCCGGCGCCTGCGCGGCCGACTGGCTGGCGGTCAGCGGCGGGTTGCTGCCCGGGCTTACCGCGTGTGGATGAGCCTGGGCGACAGCGGCAGCTGGCTGCGGCTGGTTCGCCTGGACGATCTCGGTACTGCCTGATCCGCCGACTCGTGTGCCGATCATTGGAACCTCCCGGCGCTCGCAGGATTATCACGCATGGTTGCCTTGGAAGCGGGCATATTGAGCGGGGCACCCGCAGTGCCCACCGGCCCCATGAAACCGTGTTCGCGCCACTCTCTGGCCAGGTCGGCAAAGGACTTCATCAACAACAGCACGCCCTCGGCTGTCGCTCGTTCAAGGCCTATCGATCCCATCAGCAGCACTCGGCCGGTCTGGGCATTCCAGGAGAAAGCCGGGCTGTGGGCACCCGAAAACATATGAAAGTTGATGTCCATCAACGCCAGCAATGCGCTGTCGCGATTGCGCGCGGGCAACGCGCCCATATCCCCGTAGATCAGAATCGCACGCCCCTCGTCGCGGTCCTGATAGTGAAGGGTGAAGTCGACGTCGCTGATTTTGAAATTGGCTGACTCGTAAAAACGTTCGGGGTCGGAGATCAGGCTGAGCGCGCAAATCTCATTTATAAGCGTTTGATACTCATCATTTTTGTTCATTTCACGGCCTCTGAGTGCGATGTGGGTCCACACCATTTTTTTGCTGGCGTGCGCGCACTGAGTCGGAGGACAAGGTGTTTTGGTTCCTTGGGGCGAGTCGGCCTCTCCAGACACGTACATCGGGATCATCGCCAGTCAACGCACACAAACGGGAACCCATCCCACCGTGTTGCCACTCACTTCGGGCAACGCCAAGGCAGAGTCCTCATCGACCTATAGAGCCCGACAAGGACGCGGCGATCAACGCCGGTAAATCCGGAAGACGACGCTGGTTCATATGTCCATCCCATCGAGGTAAAGCACCATGAGCATCGGTATCAACTCCTCCACCACCTACCAACCCGCTTCAACCCAGTTGGACTTCTCGGCGCTGAGCGGCAAGAGCCCACAGACCAATACGTTCAACGATGAGAGCACTGCACAGGCCGTCGACCCGAGTGCCCTGCTGTTCGACACTGCCAGCCAGAAAGACGTCAGTTTCGGAAAGCCCGACAATACGGTTCAAAGCCCCACCGACAGCAGTGCTGCAACTGACCCGCAGTCCAACGTCGTCAAGCTGCTCAGCGCGCTCGTCACATCGCTGCTGCAAATGCTCATGAACCTCAATAAAAAACAGGACACGGGTCAGGACTCCAACGAGTGGCAAGACCCGTTTCAGAACAATGGCGGACTCGGTACGCCATCGACCGAAGGCGGTGGCGGTGGCGGTGGCGGTGGTACTGAGGCGGCTTCAGGCGGTGACGACGGCGGCGGTACAACGGCAGCGTCGGGTGGTGGCGATGGTGGCGGTACATCCCCAACCACTGAAGGTGACGGCGGCGGTAGTTATGCGTCGACTGGCGCAGACGGCAGCGGCACGCCTTCGACCGAGGACGGAACCGGTGGCGGTGGCGGTGATAGCGTAACGCCTCAAGTCACCCCACAACTGGCCAATCCCGGCCGCAGCTCGGGCAACGGCACGGTTTCGGATACAACGGGCTCTCTTGAGCAATCCGGCGAGGTCAATGTCGAGAAAGACACCATCGAAGTCGGTCCTGGCCAGGTGTATGACGGCCACGGTGCAACCTTTACCGCCGACAAGTCGATGGGCACCGGCGACCAGGACGAACATCAGAAGCCCCTGTTCGAACTGGCCGAAGGCGCTGTGCTGAAAAACGTGAACCTGGGTGAGAACGAAGCCGACGGCATCCACGTGAATGCCAAAAACTCGGAGCAAGTCACCATTGATAACGTGCACGCCCAGAACGTCGGTGAAGACATGATCACGGTCAAGGGCGAAGGAGGCGCAAAAGTGACCAACCTGAACATCACTAACAGCAGCGCCAACGGTGCCGATGACAAGGTCATTCAGCTCAACGCCGATACTCACCTGAAAGTCGACGGTTTCAAAGCCACCGATTTCGGTACGCTGGTCCGCACCAATGGCGGCAAACAGTTTGATGACATGAGTGTCGAGCTCAATGGCGTGGACGCCACCCATGGCAAGTTCGCACTCGTCAAAAGCGACAGCGATAACCTGAAGCTGGCCACTGGCGACATCGCCATGAGCGACGTCAAGCACGCCTATGACAAGACCAAGGCGTCTACCCAGCACACCGAGCTCTGATACGACGCATACATGAGGAACAAGCAAAGGGGCGCATTCCGTAGAGGGCGCCCCTTTCCTTTACCGGCTATGGTTGGAGACGCTTATGAGCGCCCTGGCTGAAACGGCACCGCGCTCGGTGAACCCGCTGCAATGCCACCCTCTTCGATGTCCGGCTCACGAGCATTGCGACGACGTAATGTGTCACGCAGGGATGCCCCCGTCGCAGCAATCGCCTCACTACTCGCGTCGATGCCCGCCCTGGCCAGCTTGACAGTCTGATCGGCTACATAGCTGGTCGAACTCGACGCCGCCGATTTAACCGTATCCTGCAAGAACGACTCGGCCTTTTTCACTGCGGGATCGGTTGCGACTGCGGCCGTGGTCCAGGCTGCGAACACACCTGCCGAGCCGGCCATATTGGTCAGTTGGCTGACCGCCGCCTTGGTGGCCGGGTCAGTGATATTTTTGGTCGCCATCTCCTGCAATTTGCCCACGCCGGCAAAGCCGCCCGCCAGGGCCAGCCCGTTTTGCGCAAGACCGGTGGCCGACACCAGGCTTCTCACCGCTTTCAGGCCGTCGGTGGCGACGTCAAGCGGCAGACCCGCCATCCGCTTGCCAGCGTTCAGCGCCGCGCCGGCGTAGCTGGCTGACTTGATCGCATTGTAGGCCTCAAGCCAGTCGGTTTCTTCACTCAAGTCTGCCTTGGGTTCCTTGTCCTTGATGCCGAGCACGAATGCACCGCCGCGCAGGTGATCACGCGCCTGCACACTGAGCATCCGATTGCCGAACCCCGCGTTGGCCGCCAGGCCACCTGCCGCCGACACGCTGATGTCGACCGCACCCTGCACGGCGGGTCTGGATGCCAGTGCTGGCGCCAGCACGGTACGCACCGCATTACGCGCACTGTAAGTCTGAACGGCAATGCCCAGATCGACCGCCTGACGCATGACACCCGGCGAATGACGCTTCACGGAAGCAGCCATCGCATCATGCAGTTTCTCAGGCGAGGTACTCAGGTAGTGCAGGTCGCCCGTGGCGCGATTCATGACCGTAGTGCCCACCTGATCCATGACACCGGACAGCGCTCCGGATACAAATGGCGTCAGGGGTTTGAGCGGCGTCGGCAGCCAGTCGCCCTTGTTGATGGCAGGCTGCATGTACTGCAACACCGACGCAGCGGCAAACGGCGTGGCACGTAGCGCGGTCGAAGCGGTGGTTGCCATCCTGTCGAACTTCTCCGCCTTGGCGAAGGTTTCGCCAATGCTGGCAGGCGTTTCGCCCTCGTCCAGCAAGCGTCTGGCGCGAGTATCGATGATGTTGTCGATCTGCTCGTTATGCGCATGAACAGCGTCCTGGTCGACGGCCGACTCACTCAACGGCAGTTTGTGCGCAGCGAACACATGATCTTTCAAGTAATCGGTAATGGCTTGCAGATTGGTCTGCTCGGCACTGCTGAGCTCGCGTACGGAACTGGAGGCAAACGATTCCGATGTGGAATAAAACCGCTCCAGCTCGATGCTGGGGTGCGGGCTGCCGGTTCGGTTGATGTTCATGGAAACTCCCTCTCTATTGCGTAAGTTGCGTAGCAACGCGACGAGACGGGTCTGGCCGGACGACTTGCTTGTGAACAGGCAAGGCAATGGGGCGTCGGTCCGAGAGTGATAGGAATTGCAAACGTCCGGGTGCCCGTCAGCGAAGAGGACCGACAAGGCTGTGTGGTCGCAACTGTGCCGGGGGTTCCAGCTGTCGGCATGGGCCGCCATGGTCAAGACAGGCGTGACTGTTTCGCCACCATGGAGAATTAAGCGAGCTTTAAGCCTCGGTCAGTAAGTTTGCAGCGTGGCGTGTTGATTGACCGCGCCAAACCTCTTCCAACCCAGCAAAGGAGTGCCGCAATGTCTGGTCCTTTTGAAAAAAAATGGCGGTGCATCAGCAGAACGGTCACCTACGTTGGCTGGTCACTGTTCTGGCTTCTGCTCTGGGACGTGGCCGTGACCATGGACTTCATGTTGGTCCAGGGTGCTGGGATAGATCTCCCGCTGATGCCGCTTACGCTGTTGTGCTCGGCGCTTATCGTGCTGATCAGCTTTCGCAATTCCAGCGCCTACAACCGCTGGTGGGAGGCACGCACGTTATGGGGCGCGATGGTCAACAGCTCGCGCAGCTATGGCCGCCAGGTACTGACCTTGATTGAAGGCAATGCCAACGAGCGCGGCAACCCGGTGAAAGAAGTGCTGTTCAATCGTCACGTGGCTTACCTGCGGGCACTGCGCGCTCATTTGAAAGGCGATGTCAGCAAAGCGAAACTTGAAGGGCTGTTATCGGATTCCGAGATTCAGCGCGCAAAAGAGAGCAACAACTTTCCCAATGACATCCTCAATGGCTCGGCGGCCATGATCTCCGAAGAGTTTGCCGGAGGGCGAATCGACAGCATCCGCCTGGCGCGACTGGAGTCGACCATGGTCGAACTGTCCAACTGCCAGGGCGGGATGGAGCGCATCGCCAATACGCCGCTGCCCTACCCGTATGTCTATTTCCCCAGACTGTTCAGTACCCTGTTCTGCATCATCATGCCGCTGAGCATGGTGACCACTCTGGGCTGGTTCACCCCGGCGATATCCACGGTGGTCGGCTGCATGCTGCTGGCAATGGACCGCATCGGCACTGACCTGCAAGCCCCGTTCGGCGCCAGCCAGCACCGGATCCGCATGGAAGACCTGTGCAACACCATCGAAAAGAACCTGCGCTCGATGTTTGATGCACCCGCAAGGCAAAGTCTGGTGATTGACGCGCAAGATCAGCAGGGCAGCGCCTGGCAACCGCATCGGCTGGTCGTTTAGACGCGTTTGACTGGCGTGCCGATGTTCCACATTGGCACGCCATCCGGGACGCCCGGCCTCATACTGCAAGACCACAGGCAGTTCAGCTCAAAACACAAATCCCTGCCCCAGTTCGCCTTCCATCCATTCCAGAAATCGCCTGACTCTGGGGAAGCTGGAGTGCGCCTTGGGGAATACCAGATGGTGCGCGGCGACCGGTGCAGTCAGGGCTTGAGGGGCAACTTCGATCAGCTCCCCCGTGGCCAGGTATTTTTGCGCCAGCAACGTACTTTCCAATGCAAACCCCAGACCGTGGCTAGCCGCTTCGAGCGTCATGTATGAGCGGTCGAAACTCAGCGCGTAGGGCTTTTCCGGACGAGCCAGACCATGCCGGGCAAACCATTCAGGCCATTTCAGCAGTGTGGCCTCGGAGAGAATCAGTTCGCGGTCGAGCAAGCCAGCGGCGCTCTCTACCGGACGTCGCGCCAATAGCTGCGGAGACGCCAGCACAGCGAATTTCTCGTCACGCAAGGTGCGCACTTCATAACTCGGCCAGTTCGGCCTGCCATGCCGGATATCGACGTCGATCTTGTCCCTGCTGAAATGCAGCGACTCGTAAGAACACGACAGGTTGATCTGAATGTCCGGATGGCTTACGCGAAAGGCTTCCAGCCTGGGCATCAGCCACAGCAGCCCGAAACTGGGCGCAGAATGCAGACGCAGGCAATCGAGGCTGACATCGCTGGCGGCACGCTCGGTGGCGACGGCGAGACTGTGCAGCACTCCGGAGACATCTTTCAGATACTGCTCACCGACCGGCGTCAGGGTCACACCACGGGCGGCCCGAACGAACAGCTGGCGACCAATCAAGGCCTCCAGCCGGGCCAGTTGGTGACTGACCGCCGACGGCGTCAGATCCAGTACTTCGGCGGCTCTTGCCAGGTTGCCAAAGCGCGCCGTCTGCTCGAAAGCCTGAAGCGCTTTCAGCGGTGGCAGGCTCAGCGGTGCATCGTCATCAGGCCGCATGGATGCTCCGATGTGTCCGATTATTCGAGTTTCGTTCATTCAACCACTCGCCTGTCGAATTGACGAGAGGTGAATTTTTTTCAGCATCCAGTGATTTTTGCGGCATTGCTCAGGATCGGCACCGGGAACACTCTGAAGTCATCGATCACCCGAATCGAACCCAATAACAATAATCAGAGGTAACCCTCATGCTACTTCAAGGCAAAATTGCAGTGATCACCGGCGCGGCGTCGGAACGCGGTATCGGTCGCGCAACCGCGATCACCTTCGCCAACCACGGCGCACGCGTGGTGATTATCGATCTCGACGAGTCCGCAGCACGCGATGCCGCCGCCGCACTGGGCGAAGGTCATCTCGGCCTGGCGGCCAACGTCGCCGACGAACGTCAGGTTCACGAGGCCGTCAGCAAAATCATCGCGCACTATGGTCGCATCGACATTCTGGTGAATAACGCCGGTATCACACAACCCATCAAGACCCTGGACATCCGCCCTTCCGATTACGACAAGGTGCTCGACGTCAGCCTGCGCGGCACCTTGCTCATGTCGCAAGCGGTGATCCCGACCATGCGCGCCCAGTCCTCGGGCAGTATCGTGTGCATGTCTTCGGTTTCCGCCCAGCGCGGCGGCGGCATTTTCGGCGGGCCTCATTACAGCGCCGCGAAAGCCGGCGTGCTGGGACTTGGCAAGGCAATGGCGCGGGAATTCGGCCCCGATCAGGTGCGTGTCAACTCCATCGCTCCCGGCCTGATTCATACCGATATCACCGGCGGTCTGATGCAGGATGAGCGACGCCACGCGATCATCGACGGCATTCCCTTGGGCCGCCTGGGCGCAGCGCAGGACGTGGCCAATGCCGCGCTGTTTCTGGCCAGCGACCTGTCGTCCTACCTCACCGGTATCACGCTGGATGTGAACGGCGGCATGCTGATTCACTGACCGCGAGTGGACGGGCTGGCAAACAGCCTGTGTTTGTTCTGGATCGACGATACGCCAGGCGGTTGCCTGGCGGTCTATAAAAACAAGAGATCAGACCATCATGATAACCACCATGACCCTAGACGCGGTGTCGACCACGCGCGCCAATGCCTACCGCAAGACCGCCTGGCGACTGATGCCGTTCCTGATGCTGTGCTACCTGTGCGCGTACCTGGACCGTGTCAATGTCGGCTTCGCCAAGCTGCAGATGATGAACGACCTGGCCTTCAGCGAAACCGTCTACGGGCTGGGTGCAGGCATGTTTTTCATCGGCTATTTCCTCTGTGAGGTGCCCAGCAACCTGATCCTTCACCGGGTCGGTGCCAGACGCTGGATCGCCCGCATCATGATCTCCTGGGGGATTATTTCCGCGCTCTTCGCCTTGGTCGAAACCGCCTGGCAGTTCTACGCCCTGCGCTTTCTGCTCGGGGTGGCGGAAGCCGGTCTGGCACCCGGCCTGCTGCTGTACCTGACGTACTGGTTCCCCTCTTATCGCCGCGCGCGCATGACCGTGCTGTGGTTCATCGCCATCCCGCTGTCCGGCATGATCGGCGGCCCGCTGTCGGGCTACATCATGACCCGCTTCGCAGGCGTTCATGGCTGGGCCGGCTGGCAATGGATGTTCGTCCTCGAAGCGATCCCGACGGTGATCGTCGGCTTGCTGGTCCTGAGCTATCTCAAAGATGGCGTGCATCAGGCGACATGGTTGTCCGCCGAAGAAAAGGAACTGGTCAACAAGGAGCTGCAAGAGGACAACAGCCAGAAAGTGGTACACGCGTCGGTAGGCGCCTTCATTCGCGACAAGCGTCTGTGGCTGCTGGCGTGCATCTACTTCTGCGTGGTGATGGGCCAGTACGCAATCACCTTCTGGCTGCCGACGCTGATTCGCAATGCAGGCGTTTCCGACCCGCTGCATATCGGCCTGATGACCAGCCTTCCCTATCTGTGCGCAATCGTCGTGATGCTGTTGATGGGGCGCAGCGGCGACAAGCATCGAGAACGCCGCTGGCACCTGGTCGGGCCGATGATCGCAGGCGCGCTCGGGCTGAGCCTGGCAGCGCTGTTCGGCGGCAATCTGCTGCTCTCGGTGCTCAGCCTGTGCCTCGCCGCAGCAGGCATTCTCTCGGCATCGTCGCTGTTCTGGATGCTGCCTACCACCCTGCTGGGCGGGGTATCGGCGGCCGCCGGGATCGCCGGAATCAACAGTTTCGCCAATCTCGCGGGCTTCTGTTCGCCCTACCTGATCGGCTGGATCACCACCACGACCGGCTCAAGCGCCATTGGCATGTACCTGATTACCGGCGTGCTGTTCATCGGCGCCTATCTGGTACTGCGCATCCCTGCCGCCTCGGTCAATCGTTGAGTCAACGGAGTAATCACCATGACAGCCACTACTTTACCTGCGCCTTCCACTTCGCTGGCGCAGCGTGCTCATAACATTCGTCGACACGCATTACGCATGGGCCAGGTTCAGGGCCAGGGTTATGTCGGACAGGCGCTGGGCGCTGCGGACCTGCTCGCCGTGTCCTATTTTCACGCGCTGAACTATCGCCCTGAAGACCCTGAATGGGAACAGCGTGACCGCTTTTATCTGTCGATCGGCCACTACGCCATTGCGCTGTACGCGGCATTGATAGAGGCGGAAATCGTCCCGCTCGATGAACTGGAAACCTACGGCTCGGATGACAGCCGTCTGCCTATGTCCGGTATGGCGACTTACACCCCCGGAATGGAAATAACCGGTGGCTCACTGGGTCACGGGCTGGGCATTGCCGTAGGGGCCTGTCTGGGTTTGAAACGCAAGAACTCGCGTTCTTTCGTCTACAACCTGCTGTCGGACGGCGAGCTGAATGAAGGCTCCACCTGGGAAGCGGCCATGTCCGCCTCGCACTGGAAGCTGGACAACCTGATCGCGATCATCGATGTGAACAACCAACAGGCCGATGGTCACTCCAGTGAGGTACTGGCGTTCGAACCCATTGTCGATCGCTGGCAGGCGTTTGGCTGGTTTACCCAACGGGTCGACGGCAACGATCTGGACGCGCTCGTCGTCGCCTTCGACAACGCGCGCCAGCACGACGGCGCGCAGCCCAGGGTCATCATCTGCGACACCAAAATGGGCAAGGGCGTGGCGTTTCTGGAAACCCGTGAAAAGACCCACTTCATCCGCGTGGATGAGCACGAATGGGACATCGCACTGAATAACCTCGACGAGGGGAAAACCGTATGAGTTCTGCCAATCACACACCGGCTCCGTCCGGCGCCACGAAGAAAAAACTGACCACCTCGGCGATGATCGCGTCTATCGCGTCCGAGGGTCAGGCCACTCGCCCGGCTCCGTTCGGCCATGCATTGGCGGCGCTCGCGGAGCAACGTCAGGATATCGTCGGGCTGTCGGCTGACCTGTCGAAATACACCGACCTGCACATCTTCGCCAAAGCGCACCCTGAACGTTTCTATCAAATGGGCATGGCCGAACAGTTGCTGATGAGCGCGGCTGCGGGCATGGCTCGGGAAGGCTTCGTACCGTTTGCGACCACTTATGCGGTGTTCGCCTCGCGTCGCGCTTACGACTTCATCTGCATGGCGATTGCCGAAGATAACCTCAACGTCAAAATCGTCTGCGGTCTGCCGGGCCTGACCACCGGTTACGGGCCGAGCCATCAGGCCACCGACGACCTGGCGATCTTTCGCGCCATGCCCAATCTGATGATCGTCGACCCCTGTGATGCACTGGAAATCGAACAGGCGGTCCCTGCGATCGCAGCACATCAGGGCCCGGTGTACATGCGCCTGCTGCGCGGTAACGTGCCCTTGGTGCTGGACGAATACGGTTACACATTCGAGATCGGCAAAGCCAAGACACTGCGCACTGGCAACGACGTGCTGATCATTGCCACCGGCCTGATGACCATGCGTGCACTGGAAGCGGCCAAGCAGCTGCAGGCTGACGGTATCGACGTGGCAGTGTTGCACGTACCGACCATCAAACCGCTGGACGAACAGACCCTACTCGCTGAAGCCAGAAAGCCGGGCCGGCTGGTGGTGACGGCCGAAAACCATTCGGTCATTGGCGGGCTGGGCGAAGCAGTGGCGACGGTGCTGCTGCGCAATGGCGTGACGCCCACGTTCAGGCAGATCGCCCTGCCGGACGCTTTTCTCGACGCTGGAGCGCTGCCTACACTGCATGATCGTTATGGCATTTCCACGCCCGCCGTCTGTACGCAAATCAAGGCGTGGCTTTAAGCACTGACAGGCGCAGGGGCTTATCTCCCTGCGCCTCGGGAGCACGTATTGAACGCCGATGAATTACTGGACCCGGCCTATCGTTGGTTCATGGACGAGCCGTCGAGCAACTGGACGCTGCACACCCTTGCCGACATCAGGGCTCGCGTCAGCGCCTCATGGGCAACCGCCGCCACAAAGCGCGGCGAGCAACACTGGACCTCCTCCGATTCGGACAACGGCGTCAGGTTATGTCTTTATCGTCCGGACCTTTCGCTCTCTCACTCTGGACTCCCCGTCATCCTGTATATCCACGGGGGCGGCTTTGTACTGGGCAGCCCGGAGATGGCCGATGACTACCTCGCAACGCTGGCCGTCGAGCTCCAGGCAATAGTCATTGCCGTCGACTACCGGCTTGCACCCGAGCATCCATTCCCGATCCCGCTGGAGGACTGTTACGCAGCGCTGGAGTGGGTATTGAGCAACGGGCTGACGCAGGGCATGGACACCCGCAACCTGGTGATCATGGGCCACAGCGCCGGCGGCGGGCTTGCTGCCGCGCTCGCCCTGCTGGCAAGAAACAGAGGTCTGCGGACCATCGCCGGCCTGGTGCTGATCTACCCGATGCTGGATCACCGTACAGGCACACCCGACGCTGCGTCAGCCAACCCGACTACCGGCACTTTCAGCTGGTCGCGTCAGGCCAATCATTTTTGCTGGGAATGCCTGCGCGGTGCCTACGCACTGGACGATGATCGCAAAGCCCTGTTCTCCCCCGCACTGGCCACCGACCTGAGCGATCTGCCGCCCACTTTCATCTGCGTTGGCGCACTCGATCTCTTTCTGGAAGAGGACCTGGCATTCGCGCTGACCCTGTCGCGCTCTGGGGTGCCGGTGGAATTGCATGTCTACCCAGGCGTGCCGCATATGTTCGATCAGTTGCCAGGCGAGCAGACAGCGCAGGCTACGCAAGATATTGCCCGGGCCATGCGCAGGATGATCGCAGCAGGGTTATGCGACTAGAATGACGCGCATGTTGCATCAACTCGGAAACAAGGGAATGTATGCTCAAGCAATGCCTGTTACTTACTACGGCCATCTCACTGAGCGGCTGTTGGAGCCTGATGTATCACCTCGATGGTGAACGTTGCGTCTATCCCGGAACACGACACGGCTGGGCATGGGGTACCAAAGACGTGACATCAACCTGGCCCTGGCTGATAGACGTGCCGTTCTCTTTGGCGCTGGATACGCTGTTTTTGCCCTACGACCTCACCGCTTTCCTGCCGGAAAACCTTGGCGGTGACGATCGCGAGTGCCATTTCAATGATGCGCTGAATGTGCTTGGCTGAGAGCCTCCCGCAGGGTCACGGCCTCGCCTCTGCTCAGGAATGCACACCTTACGGCTGGAAAAGGGACACGCCTTGATGCTCGCCACGAAACTTCACCTGCTGTGCGGCAAGATCGCATCCGGTAAATCGACACTGGCAAAATCAATCGCGACCGAGCATTCAGCGATCCTGCTCAGTGAAGATCAATGGCTCTCTCGGCTCTACCCTGACGAGATCAAATCAGTGGCGGACTACGTGCGTCTGGCCCATCGGATTCGCGACATCATCGGCCCTTTGGTCATCGACATGCTGAAGTCCGGCATGTGCGTGGTTCTGGATTTCCCAGCCAATACGCTTGCCGACCGCCAATGGCTTCGCAGCCTGGCTGAAGACGCTCAGGTTAAACATCGACTGCACTATCTCGATGTGGAAGATGATCTTTGCCTTGCCAGACTGCATGCTCGTAACGAAACAGCAGAGCATGACTTTGCGGCTACAGATGCGGAGTTCAGGCTGATCACGCGCTACTTCCAGACTCCACACACTGACGAGGGGCTGGATATCCTGGTTCACCGCCTGTCATTCATCAGAGGGCGCGTGGCGACGTCCTTCCAAGAGTCTGATTTCTGATGCTCCCGCAACAGGCACCCTGCGTAGCCGGTCGGCAAAGATCGGGACAAACGGATGCCTTAACGCCACTCCACAACGAAGCCTGCCATATGAACCTTCGGCCGATATGGCGCTCACTTTATAGGTTGCCTTGTCTCATTGCCGAGAGGAATTCGCATGCTTTCGACCTCACTATCGAACCCTCTTGCCAGCCCTGTCGAGCGTGAGCTCAGTCTGCGCGCGGTGATTACCGGGGTTGTGCTCGGTATCCTGCTGACGCCTTCCAATGTGTACGCCGGGTTGAAGATCGGCTGGTCGTTCAACATGTCGATCATTGCGCTGTTGATCGGTTATGCGATCTGGCAAGGGCTGTCGAAGCGCGCCTCCGGGCAGCTGCCGTGGACGCTGCATGAGAGCAACATCAATCAGACGGTCGCCTCGGCCGCTGCGTCGATCATTTCCGGCGGGCTGGTCGCGCCGATTCCGGCTTATACCTTGCTGACAGGCCAGCAATTGGACGCCATCCCGATGATCGCCTGGGTCTTTTCGGTGAGCTTTCTGGGGATCTGGATTGCCTGGTATTTGCGGCCGTCACTGCTCAATGACACATCGCTGAAGTTCCCCGAAGGCATGGCCACTCTGGAAACCCTCCTGCATATCTACAATCACGGCCGTGAAGCTGCGACGCGCCTCAAGGTGCTGCTCAGTACCGCGTTGCTGTCGGCGCTGGCCAAGTGGATCGACACGTTCGTATGGGCGTTCCCGCGCTGGTCGCCGAGCGCTCAGTTGGAGCGCCTGACCTTTACCGCGGACCCTTCGCTGCTGCTGGTGGGGTTCGGGGCGATTATCGGTATTCGCGTCGGCTTGACCCTGCTGATCGGTGCCGTGCTGGCCTGGGGTGGCCTGGCGCCGTGGCTGCTGGAACAGGGGCTGGTGACGTTGCCGTCCGACAGCAGCGGCCCGCAGTTCGCCGCGCTGGTGGAATGGTTGCTGTGGCCGGGCGTGAGCCTGATGGTCTGTTCGACGCTGGCTTCGCTGGCTATCCGCCTGTGGACACTGCACGCGTCTACCAAAGCCAGCGGCGGGACGCCTTGGTCAATGCCCAAGCCCGGGCCGGCCGCCGGTTTTGCGCTGGCGATCCTGTTGGTGGTCAGCCTGCAGGCGCTGTTGTTCGGTATCAATCTGTGGATGGCATTGCTGACCATTCCTCTGGCGATCTGCCTGGCGGCCGTGGCGGCTCGTGTGGTCGGTGCCACGGGTATCCCGCCCATCGGCGCAATCGGGCAGTTATCGCAACTGAGCTTCGGTATCGTCGCCCCCGGTCAGGTGCCGATCAACCTGATGAGCGCCAACACCGCAGGCGGTTCAGCCGGGCAATGCACCGATTTGATGAACGACTTCAAGGTAGGCCGGGCGATTGGCGCCACGCCGCGCAAACAATTGATCGCCCAGACACTGGGGATTTTCGTCGGCAGTATCGTCGGGGTCCTGGCTTATATGGCGCTGATCCCGGACCCGCAATCGATGCTGCTCACCGAGGAGTGGCCAGCCCCGGCGGTGGCGACCTGGAAGGCTGTGGCGCAGACCCTGACGCACGGTCTGGATTCGCTGTCGGCAAGCATCCGCTGGGCGATTTTCATCGGCGGTCTGGCCGGCTTGCTGCTGGGCATCCTCGACAGCACACTACCTGCGTATCGCGCCCGGTACTTGCCCAGCGCCGCAGCCCTGGGCCTGGCCTTCGTGCTGCCCGCCTCGGTGTCGTTGATGATGGCGCTCGGTGCGGTGCTCACCTGGCTGGTGAACTGTCGCTGGCCGTCACTTACCGAACGCTTCGCCATCACTGCGGCGGCAGGCCTGATTGCCGGCGAGAGCATTACCGGCGTCGGTGCGTC